>Ga0326597_10005874_pt1 | contig 16939 bp, 15 predicted proteins | sample RVTome_12_FD_203789 | JGI IMG/M metagenome (GOLD analysis project Ga0326597, IMG submission 203789) | Soil microbial communities from uranium-contaminated site in the Upper Colorado River Basin, Wyoming, United States - RVT100D185 | ecosystem: Environmental > Terrestrial > Soil > Contaminated >...
GCAGCACTCCTCTCGGAGGTGTCCGCGCGATGAGGGACGATCCGAAGATCCTCCTGCTGCGCCGGCGCGGGCTCGGCGATCTCCTGGTCTCGCTGGATCTGCTGCGGGCACTGCGTGCGAAGTGGCCGGCGAGCACGATCGAAGTCCTGGTGGACCGGCCGTTGGCCAGCGTCCTCGAAGCCTGCCCCGGCATCGATGCGGCGAGGGTCTACGACGCCGCGGCCATGCGAAGGATGTCCTGGCTACCGCGGGTCCAGGCCGGCCTGAAGTGGATGCAGGAGCTGCGGGCGCAGAAGTACGACGTCGTGCTCGACCTCATGGGCACGCCGCAGACGGCTCTGTGGACGCGGCGCACGGGGGCGGCGCGGCGCGTCGGCATCGAGCGAGCCTGGCGCAGCTGGGCGTACACCCTGCTGTTGCCGAGCGATGCAGGGGAGAAGCGCTTTGCCGGCGAACGCAGCCTCGACTTCGCGCGCGCCCTCGGCATCGATCCTGGCGCCTGGAGGCCCACCGAACTCGTGGCGCCGGAACTCGGCGAGCCGCTGGGCACGCTGCTGAAGCAGCGTCTGCGGCCCCTGGTGGGTCTGAATCCCTCGGCGACCTGGGAGGCAAAAGCATGGCCGGCGGAGCATTGGGCGGCTCTGGCGCGCCTCTTGAGCGCGCGGCTTGCCGCGCGGCCTCTGATGCTCTGGGGACCCGGCGACGAGGGCCGACGCGACGCGATCCAACGCCTGTCGGGCGCCGCCGTCGAAACACTGCCGGCGACCTCGCTGCGCGAGTCGACGGGCGTTCTGGCGGGACTCGATCTCCTGATCACGACGGACAGCGGTCCGAAACATCTCGCGGTGGCCGTGGGCACGCCGACGCTGACGCTCTTCGGCAGCACCGATCCGCGTGGCTGGCAGCCCGCCCTGGCACGGCACGAGGCTCTCCATGATACTGCGCTGCCCTGTCGCCCCTGCGATCTCCTCGAATGTCCGCTCGACGGGCATCCCTGCATGGAGGGACTCTTGCCGGATGTGGTCGGCGAACGCGCCCTCGAAATCCTAGGTCGCGCGGGCAAACTCAGCGGGGACGCCCATGGCTGAGATCGGCGCCCTCGTCATCACGCGCAACGAAGCCGCGAACATCGCGGACTGCCTGAAGAGCCTGCAGTTCTGCGACGAACGCGTCGTCGTGGATTCCTTCAGCGACGACCAGACCGTCGCACTCGCACTGCCCCTGGCGGATCATGTCTACCGCCGCGCGTTCGTGAATCACGCCGAGCAGAAGAACTGGGGGCTCGCGCGTCTCTCGACGCGGTGGGCCCTGATCGTCGACGCCGACGAACGCGTGTCGCCCGCCCTCGCCCAGGAACTCGTGGCCCTGGCCGCGGCGGACGCGGCCGACGGCTTCTGGATTCGCCGCCGGAATCATTTCTTCGGCCGCGAGATCAAGGGCGCCGGCTGGGGGAGAGACCGCGTGCTGCGCTTCTTCCGGCGGGGCTATGGCTGGTATCCCGAGCGCGAACTCCACGAGGAGATCGAGATGCTCGAGGGGCTGCGGATCTCCCAGTGCGCGCAGCGTCTGCATCACCACAGCTACGAAGGCTGGCAGAGCAGCTTCGAGCGGCTGCTCTCGTACAGCCAGCGAGGCGCGGCCGAGAGGCGGCGTCGCGGCCGGGCGTCGAATGCCGGGCGTATCTTCTTCTCGCCGCTGCAGCGATTCCTGCGGCAGTATGTCGCCCAGGGCGGATTTCGCGATGGCGCGCACGGCGTGGCCCTCTGCGGTCTTTCGGCCGTCGGCATCTTCCTTCGTGAAGCCAAGTTGGCCACGGGAGATCATGAGGTTCCTCAAGTGAACGCGGGACGGGGCGGCGATTCGAGCGTAGAAGTCCTCAAGGGACGAGACCCCAAAGGGGAGTCGCACGATGAGGAATAGATGGCAATTCCGCGCCGTTCTGACGGTCCTCGTGGGCCTCGCGCTGAGCGCGCGGGCCGCGGAAGTCGAGAGGGAGCGGCCGCTCGTGCCCTTCGGGCCGGGTGAAAGCTGCACCTTCGCCGTCGGCTACGGGCTGATCGACGCCGGCGAGGCGATCCTCACCGTCGAGGGCGTCTTCGACTACTACGGGTCCACCGTCTATCACCTGCGGACGCGGGCCCGCAGCAATCGCTTCTTCAGCGCCATCTTCAAGGTGCGCGATCAGGCCGACAGCTACATGGACGTGCACGATCTCCACTCGCGCTACTTCAACAAGCATCTGCGCGAGGGACAGTTCCGGCGCGACGTCGAAATCCATTTCGACCACGAGCAGGGCAAGGCCTACTTTCCCAACGGGAGGGAGAACGAAGTTCCCGCCGGCGTGCAGGATGTGCTCTCGGCATTCTTCCGCGTGCGAGCGATGGAACTGATCGATGGCGCGGAGCTGGCCCTGCCCACCCACGGCGACGGAGAACTCTACGATTTGAAGGTCATCGTGCACGGGCGCGAGATGCTGGAGACGATTCTCGGCAATCGGCGCTGCATCAAACTGCAGCCCATGATGGTGGACGAAGGGCTGTTCCAGCACAAGGGCGACCTCTTCGTCTGGCTGACCGACGACGAGCGGCGCGTGCCCGTGCGCGTGCAGGCCAACATCGCGGTGGGAGCCATCGAGGCCCGCCTGTCCGCGTACAGCCCCCCTGATCCCCGCGCGGCCGATGGACGCTGACGGCCCGCAACTGGACGTCGCCATCCTCGGCGGTGGCATCGCGGGGCTGTGGGCGCTGGACACCCTGAGTCGTACGGGCTATCGCAGCTGTCTCTTCGAGCGCGACCGCTTGGGCCGCGGGCAGACCCTGCAGGCCCAGGGCATCATCCACGGCGGCGGCAAGTACGCGCTGCGCGGCGTCGCCGATGTCGCGGCCATGCGAGCCATCCGCGAGATGCCCGAACGCTGGCGCAGCCATGTCGAAGGCACGCGCGAGCCGCTGCTGTCGAGGGCTGCGCTGCTGTCCCAGCATTGCGATCTCTGGCTGCCGCGGGCCGGCTGGCGCGATCGCCTTCTGGCGTGGGGACTCCGCCCGCTCCTGAAGCAGCCGGGCGTGCTCGCCGCGCGACCCCGCGAACTGCGCCGCGACGCCTGGCCCGCCGCGCTCGCCGACGCGAGGGCCGTTCTGCGCATGGCCGAGCCCGTCGTCGCGACCGGGACGGTCCTGGCGGATCTGGCGGCCCACTGGCCAGGCCGCGTGCACTGCAACAGCGGCAACATGGCCCTGCGCGTGGCCGAGCGCGAAGTCGAGATCGCCTTCGAGATGCGCAGCAACCTCAGGGCTCGCTGCGTCGTCCTGTGCGCCGGCGCGGGCAACGCGGACCTGCTCGCCGCCGCGGGTTTCGACACGCCGCGCATGCAGTTGCGGCCGCTGCGGATGTTCCTCTTGCGCGGCAGGCTTCCCGAACTGAACGCCCACTGCGTGAGCGGCGGCAAGACGCGGTTGACCATCACCAGTGTGGATTTCGAGGGCGGGCGCGTCTGGCAGGTCGGCGGCGAACTCGCCGAGCGCTGCGCCGGCGAAGAGCGGCCGGCGCGACTGCGCGAGATCCTGGCCACGGAACTTCGAGCCTGCCTGCCGTCGCTACCGCTTTCCGAGCTGTCCATGTCCAGTTATGCTGCGACACGCGCGGAGGCCGCCGATGCGGGCGGGCGACGTCCCAGCGGCGTGCATCTGGCCGCGCCGCACGCGTGCGTGATGGTCGCCTGGCCGACGAAGCTCGCACTGGCTCCCGTGCTGGCCGAGGAGATCGCCGCGCAGGCGCAGACCCTGCTCGGAGCGCCGGGCCAGGTGAGCGATCTGGAGTGCACGCACGCGCCGCCTGAAGTCGCGCCCTATCCATGGGAAGAGTGCCAGTGGGAAAGGCTTTCATGAGCGCAGCCGTCGCGCCGTCGCCGTTGGCTCTGGGGACGGTCAAACTCGGCCGCACGCGGGGCCTGAAGTATCCTCGGGCCTTCGAACTGCCTTCGGATGCCGAAGTCGAGGCTTTGCTCGAGGCCGCGCTCGACCTGGGCGTGACCGTCTTCGATACCGCTCCGGCCTATGGCACGAGCGAGGAGCGGCTGCGGCCGTTCCTGCGCGCACATCGCGACGAGCTTCTCATCTGCACCAAGGCCGGCGAGCAGTTTGGCGACGACGGATCGGTCTACGACTTCCGGCCGCAGGCGATCCGCCGCAGCTGCGAGCAGAGCCTGAGGCGCCTGGGCTGTGACAAGATCGATTTCCTCCTCCTGCACAGCGATGGCAAGGACGCGGCGATTCTCGACCACGGCGGCGCCGTCGACGCGCTGCTCGAGTTGCGGCAGGAGGGCAAGGTCGAACGCGTGGGCATCTCCGCCAAGACCGAGTACGGCGTGCGCCGCGGCGCAGAGCTCCTCGATCTGGTGATGGCCCCGCTGTCCAGTGCCGCCCCGGAGTTGGAAGACGCGATGCGGGCCGCGCACGAGGCCGGCGCGGTCTGCCTCGCCATCAAGTCGCTGGCGAGCGGCCATCTCGCGGCGTTCGCCGAGCAGTCCCTCGAGTATGTCTTCGAGCGGAAGTTCGTGGACATCGTCGTCGTGGGAACGACGAGCCGCGAACATCTCGCCGACGCCATGCGGGTCGCCCGCCGCGTGCGGGGCGGTTCGAACTCATGAGCCGGAAGGCGGGCGGCGCGGCCGACGACCGGCAGATCCTGATGCCCGAAGCCAGGCCGCTCCTGTTCGCGCTGCTCCTCTTGTTGGCGGCGCTGCTGCGGCTGCATCGCCTGGGCGCCAACAGTCTCTGGATCGACGAGCTGATCACGATCTTCCAGGGCACCGTGAAGGGCCACTCGCTGTGGGTCCAGTTCCTCGACGACGTCCAGAATCCTCTCCCAATGCTCATCGTGGCGGGCTTTCACAGGCTGTCCACGGCCGATGCCTGGCTGCGCCTTCCATCGGTGATCTTCGGCGTCGGCGCCGTGCCGCTGTTGTACGTGGTCACGCGGCGCGTCGTCTCCGAGCGCGTCGCCTTCTTCGCGGCCTTCCTCCTGGCCATCCACCCGCTGCACATCTACCACTCGCAGGAAGTGCGGGGTTACGCGGCGCTGCTCTTCTTCGGGCTCGCCGCGACGGCGGTTGCCCTGGGCGCGAAGGGCCGGCTGAGCTATCGCCGCGGCGTGGCGCTGTGCCTCTTGGGAAGCGCCTGCATCCTGAGCAATCTCTCGGGCATGTTCTGGATGGCCGGCCTGGCCCTGGGCCTGCTCGTGGCCGGGCGCCTGCGGCGTTCGCACTTCCTGGGCTGGGCCGCCTGCTTCCTGGGGATGCTACTGCTCACTTCGCAGTGGTGGTCGGCGAGCCTGCGCGTCCACGAGAGCGGCCGCGTGTTGCCGGGCGCCGAGATGGGAGAGCCGTTGCGCGGCGAGACCACCTTCAACGCGTGGTCTCTCCCCTACACGGCCTTCGTCATGAGCCACGGAGCGTCGCTGGGCCCCACGGTGGCAGAGATGCACGAGGGCTCGGCCACTGCGATGCGCCCGCTGCTCCAAGAACATCTGCCGTGGATCGTCGCGGCCGCCGGAGTCAACGGCGTCCTCTTCTGCGCGGGCCTCTACGGCCTGCGGCGCCGCAGCTGGGAGATGCTCGCCTGGATCCTCCCGCCCTTGGCCATCGCACTCGCCTTGGCCATGCGGAACGTGAAACCCTTCAACCCGCGCTATGTCATCAGCATCCTGCCGGCGCTGCTGATCGTGCTCGCCGTCGGCCTGGACCGCCTGCGGCCGAAGGCGGCCATGAGCTTCCTTGTGGCTTGGTTGATCCTGAGTGGCGTCGCCCTGTACCGCGGCTGGTACGTGCCGAGCTACATGCACGAGGACGTGCGCGGCAGCGTCGAGCTGGTGGAGCTGCGCCAGGGCGACGACGACCTGATCCTGGCGCCGCTGATCAACCTGGTGGTGGAGCACTATTACGACGGGTCCGGCGAGGTCGTGAATCTGACCCCCGCGCAGCGGAGTGCGCCCGGCGGCATCGCCACCGCGCTGGCCGGGCTGCCGTCGCAGCCGCGCTATCTCTGGTATCTCAGGGCCCGCCCGTGGTCGGGAGACCCCGGGGGAAAGCTCCTGGCCGGACTCGAGGCCCACTATTGGCGGCTCGGTCACTTTCCCCGGCCGGGAGTTGCGATCTACCTGTACGATCGGCAGCGGCCGCCGGGGGAGAGTGCCGTCGAGCCCTGATGCGGGGCGTCGGTGCCGTGCCTGTTTGACCCTCGTCTCTCACGGGTGATACTCTCTTCTTGAGCTTCCCGTCTCGCGATGCGAATGGGCCGCTGCTTCTGTCACGACATCTCTCGCCGCCTCAGAGACGCCGAATCAGCCATGACTACGCTCCTGTCGCGGGGCTCCGAAGTGTCCGCCGAGGAATGGGCCACGATCGAAGCTCCGACCTCCATCGGCTACGAGATCAGCAAACGCGCCATCGACATCGTCGGCGCCGTCGCCGGCCTCGCGTTGTTCGCGCCGCTCTTGATCTACCTGGCCATCATGGTGAAGCTCGAGAGCGACGGGCCCGTCTTCTTCCGGCAGCGGCGCGTCGGGCTGCATGGCCGCCAGTTCGTCTGCTACAAGATTCGCTCCATGGTGGCCGATGCCGAGGCGCTGAAGGACAGCTACGAGTATCTGAACGAGGCCGATGGCGCCGCCTTCAAGATTCGTCAGGATCCACGCGTGACCCGCGTCGGCAAGTTCGTGCGGCGCAGCTCCCTCGACGAGTTCCCCCAGCTGTGGAATGTCCTGCGCGGCGAGATGTCCATCGTCGGCCCGCGGCCGCAGATCCTCGAGGAAGTGGAGCAGTACACGCCCGAGCAGCGGCAGCGGTTGCTCGTGAAGCCGGGCATCACCTGCCTGTGGCAGGTCTCCGGGCGCAACGACGTCGACTTCGAGGAGTGGATGCGCCTGGATCGCGAATACATCCGTCGCCGCGGCTTCAAGACGGATGTTCGGATCCTTCTGCAGACGCTCCCCGCCGTCATCGCGCGCAAGGGAGCCTACTGAGTGATCGTCGGGCTCGGGATTGATCTCTGCCAGGTGAGCCGCATCGCCGAACTCGAGCGGCGCTACGGGATGCGCTTCCTGCAGCGTGTGTTCACCGAGGGCGAGCTGTCCCGCTGCCGCAACCCCCGGCGCCTGCATGAGTGCCTCGCCGGCCGCTTCGCCGCCAAGGAGGCCGCCCTCAAGGCGCTCGGCACCGGCCTGTCCCAGGGCATCGCCTGGCACGACGTCGAGCTGGTCGGGGGGGAGTCGCAGCGGCCGCGCATCGCCTTCCATCGCCGCGCCGGAGAGATCTTCAAGGCGCGCGGCGCGACGACCAGCTGTGTCAGCGTGTCCCATGATTCCGGCTTCGCGGCGGCCGTCGTGATCCTCGAGGGTGACCCCGGTTGACCGGGCGGAGCCTCACGCGCCCGGCCCTGGGAAAACCCGGAGCGGCCGAGAGCGGGGCCGATAGGGGGCCCGAAAACCGCCCGATCTGGGCGGGGGAGGGTCGAAACGTCCCCATCCTGGCTGGCAGGTCAGTTGTTCCATTCCCTGGGAATTGGTAGACTTAAGTCCGATTTGTAGGGGGGGATTCTCGTATCCCCTGATCCGTCCAACCGGCTCCCTGGGTCGGAAGCCGCTTCGGAGGACAGGCAGCAACTTAGGCTATCGATGAACCGGGCCCTGACACCCGGAAACTCTGGGGGACGATTCGAGGCGGCAGCGCATGTGCGCTCCTTCGGGAAATGATTCCCAATCGAAAGTCCTGACAAGCCAGAACGGTGGCGATGCGGGGTGCTGCTCGGACGGACACATACGTCCTGGCGACAACTCAATTGCGCACCGCTCTGCCTCAGCTGCAACGTGGGTCGGAGAGTGGTGATGTTTTCAGATCAATTCGAATTGAGACGGCATCTGCCGTCGAGTGGCGGCGTGCGCGGAGGACTGCGCGCGCTGGTCGTCGGTTGCTGTCTGGCGCTCGTGGTGGGGTGTGGGGCGTCGGCGAGGAAAGACTTTGATTTGAATCGTGGGGAGGCGGTGGATGACTCGGCCGCCGCCGAGGTGTTTGGCTGGGACGATTGGGTCACTTCTGCCGATGATTCGAGCGCGACCGAGTGGAATTACGCCGTGGGAGAGGGTGACCGACTGGAGATCACTTTCTTCAGCCATCCGGAGCAGAACAGGCATGTCATCGTTCGACCCGACGGTAGGATCAGCATGCCGTTTGTGGGAGAGATCCAGGCTGCCGGCCGCAGTGCGACTGTGATCGGCGAGGAACTCGAAGAAAAATACGCATCCGTTCTCATCGACCCCGTGGTCGACGTGATCGTGCACGAGACGGGCGCCCGCTTCTACGTGATCGGCGAAGTGCGCACGCCCGGCGAGTTTGCTTTCAACCGCCCGGTAAGCCTCCTGCAGGCAGTAGCGCGGGCTGGCGGTTATTCCGGTAATGCGCGATTGAATAGTTTCGTTCTCATGCGGAGACTCGAGAATGGGCAGAGCGTCGCGGCTGTCTTGAATTTTCGGGAGTACATGCAGCTCAAGGATCGGCGTGGAGACATAGCGCTCCGGCCATTCGATATCGTATGGGTACCCACCGACGCGATCACGCGGATGGACAACGTGGCGAAGAAGGCATTCTCGGGCATCCTCGGCGCTCAGGAAATCGTCATCCAAGGCTGGAGTCTTGCGAACTTCGAAGAGGTCTTTCAGAGGGGCACGATCCGGCCGTAGCGCACGGCAAGCACTGCGGAAAGGAAGAAGCATATGTCTGGAATCTATATGAGAGGAGGGAGTCCGGTCGAGCGCGACACGACGATGCGCGATCTGCTCGCCGTGGTGTTCAAGAGAAAATGGCTGATCCTCTCGGTTTTCGTCGTTGCCGTTACATTCGTGAGTATACAGACCTTGTCGAGTCCGGTTACGTACACGGCAGACTCGACACTACTGTTGAGCCGTGCTGGCCTCCGCTCCAGCGTCTTGGATAGGGCAGGTAAGTCCCTCCCCTGGGTCGAGGTGGTCGAATCCGAGATCGAGGTCGTTCGAAGCACGCCAGTTCTTCAGCTCGCCATCGAGAAGCTTGCTTCGCCGAGTGACGGCGAGGCCCCGATCGACATCGCGTTCGATCGGATTCAGAAGAGTGTTAAGGCCGGGGTCATCGGCGAGTCAAACGTGGTCTACGTTTCCAGCACGGCACGGGATCCCGAACGCGCCGTTCGCGTCGCGAATGCGGTCGCTGAATCCTACGAAGTGTACCATCGAAGACTCTTCAAGCTCCCTGACGCGAGCTTGGCCATCCGGGCGCAGATCGACTCCATGGCGCTGGCGCTCGACGAATTTCGGACGCGACGTGCGGCAATCCTGGAGACCGTCGGCCTCACGGACATTAGAGAAGAAGAACGCTCGATCGTGCATCAGCGCACTCGATCTCGCCAAGAACTCTCCACGATCGATGTGAACATGTCACGCCTCGAATCAGAAATGGCGGATGTGGAGAGTTTCTTGGCAACGGACTTCGAGAGTGGTCAGACGATACCGTTTCAGGTCAACATGTCTTCTTCGCAAGGGAGTAGCCTGACCTTCGAGATCAAGGAATTGCACGAGCGTACGCGTGACCTGGATCAGCTGCTCAACAAGTACACCGAGCAGCATCCCGCTGTCCGTGAGGCGCGGGCAAAGGTCGAGCAGAGCCGTGTCGAGGTGCGAGAGATCGCGCGTAGCGTCCTCATGAACCGGCGTTCCGAACTGCGCATCGCCGAAGGAGAAGCGGTCAAGTTGCGGTGGCAGGTCGCCGAGCTGGACCGGACTCTCCTTGCCCTGCCCGAGGTCAACAGGCAGCTCGAGAGTCTTGATGCCGCCATCGATGCGACGGAATCGCAGCACGGCGACTACCTCAAACAGATCGTGGCAGCGGAAATCAACAGCGCCTCGGTGGCGGAAGACGGCGTGACGATTCTCTCTCCGGCGATCAAGGCTCGCCGCAACGCAAAGGGCGATGCAGTTCGCCTCGCGCTTGGCCCTATTCTGGCGCTGATCGCTGGGATCGGACTGGCGTTCTACCTGGAGAACATGGACCACAGCCTTCGAAATCGCGAAGACGTGGAGCAACATCTGGAGATCCCGGTATTGGCGAGTTTCCCAGAAGTCGACGTGGGCGACCGCACACCGTCGGGTCGCGGGCGGCGAAGTCTTCCTTTCCAGAAACGCGCGAAGGAATAGGGGCGCAGGCGCCCGGCAAACGCTCATAGGCTCTCGGAGAATTCATGTATCGAATTCACTTCGATCTCCATGACAAGCCATTTCGGATCCCTCCGAGTCCGAAGTATCTCTACATGTCCGACACGCACGACGAGAGCCGCGCGCGCATTCTCTACGGCGTGCAGGAGGCCCGCGGGTTCGTGGTCGTCAGCGGAGCCATCGGGCTCGGAAAGACGACGGTGCTGCTGTCGGTTCTGGACCAGCTGGATCGGCGCACACGGACGGCGGTTCTGACGCAGCCCATCGGCAATTTCGTGCAATTGCTTCGCATGACTCTGCACGAGTTCGATTCCGAACTCGAAGCAGCGAACAGCACTGATGAGGTTGAGCTTCTGCAGGCGCTGAACCGGTATCTGATCGGCCGTCTCGCTGCCGGGCAGACCTGCGTTCTCATGATCGACGAGGCGCAGAATCTGTCGATCGAGCTCCTCGAACAGTTGCGCATGCTCTCGAATCTGCAGACCGAGGAAGCTTCGTTGTTGCAGATCATCTTGGTGGGCCAGCCGGAGCTGCTGCAGAGGCTGGAGGAGCCGTCCATCGCACAGCTCAAACAACGTGTCGGAGTCTGGTACGAGATCTTACCGCTCACAGCCCCGGACGTCCGCGACTATATCCACCATCGGCTTCATGTCGCCGGCGCTCAGGCGCCGCGGCGGATTATTCCAGACGAATCGTGCAACCTCGTCGCTGAATTCAGCCGGGGCGTACCTCGGCTCATCAACCAGATCTGCGATACGGCGCTGGTCATCGCCTTCGGTCAGAACGCGCCACTTGTTACCCAGGAGCACGTCAACGAAGCAGCGACGGAGCTGCACCTTGGTCCGGCTGTTCGCCTGCGCGATGACTCGAGTTCCCAACGGAAAGTGTCCGCCGTACCAAGTTCCGAAGCCAGGTCGTGGAGATCCCTTGCCAGCGTGGCCAGTTTCGCTGTAGTTCTTGCGATTGTGGCTCTTTTCGCGGTGGGAGCCGTCCTGCAGAATGGGCGAGGGCTTCCAATTTCAGCTCGCGGAGGCGCGGAGGCGCAGCGACAGCCAACAGGACCGACCGAATCGGTGGCGATGACAGCCGAACCGGCGCCAGCAGAGAGAGTTCCAGAGCGGGCGGCTCCAGAAGTGGTAGAGTCGACACCAGGTGCCCGCAGGCCCCCGAGCGGAGTCCATTTCGCCGTTCACGTGGCGAGCTTTCGAGACAACGGCGGGATCGAAATGTGGCTCGCCCGCGAAGTTCGAACCCAGGCGGGCTGGAAATGGCCCGTCTACGTGAACCGGACCGACGGTTCGGATCCGTGGTTTCGGGTGCTGGTCGGTGGGTTCGAAGACCTGGCCTCGGCGCGCGATTGCGCGAACGAGCTCAAGCGAGGATTCGGCAAGAGCTATGCTCTGCCGGCCCAGCTCGCCGCGGAGAGTCGGGAAGTCTATTCCCCGACGGAAGTGGCCTTAAGGCAAGAGGAAGAAGCCAGATGAGCAGCATTCGAGAGGCCCTGAAGCGGGCGCAGGTAGAGCGACAGGATAGGCTTGACGAAGAGGCAGCGAGTAAACACGCGGAAACACGCGTCGAGACTGCCGCGGCAACTTCCTCGATGCACTTGATGAATTCGAAGGTTCTGCGCCTCCCGGAAGTCCCCATCGAATTCACCGAGGAATTCGCCCTGTTTCGGCAGGCTGTGGAAACTGCCCTCCCGCGAGCGAATCGCTCCATCGTCATGACGAGCGCGAATTCGAGTTCGGGCGTTTCGACCATCTCGCAATACGCCGCCGTGAGCTTGGCTATCCGTGACGGCCAGAAGACCTGCCTCATCGACGGGAATTTCAAGTCACCGAGTGTGTCCCAACAATTTGGCCTCTTGGGCGACCCCGGCCTCTCCGATTTCTGCATGGGTGACAACGAACTGACCGAAGTCCTCCAGCGAACCGAGTGTCCAGAGCTGTATGTCATGGGCATCGGCACGCAGATCCAGAATCCAAGCCTTGTATTGAGCCGCGACCGCGCGCGTACCCTGGCGAGCAACTTGAGTCAGCGTTTCGATTATGTCATCTTCGATGCGAGCGCGGTTCTCAGCAGCGCAGAAAGCTCGCTGCTCGCTGCCAGCGTCGATGGTGTCGTTCTCGTCGCCCGTGCGGGACGGACCAAGCGCGAGGTACTTGTGAAGGCCGAGAAACTGATCCGATTCAGCGGCGGGAAGGTGCTTGGCGTCATCCTCAATCGCCGGCAGTTCCCCATCCCAGACGCCATCTACAAGCGGCTGTAGGGACTCGGGTAGCTCCGGCATCCATGGGCGCGCCCGAGCCAACCGGTCATGGGAACAGGCGCTGCGCCGCCCGGCGCGAGACGGAGCGGCGCATCGAACTACTGAGTGAACGCTGCCAATCGCTCCTGGGCAACTCTCTGCTAGGGATCCTGCTCGTAGGGAGCGCTGCCAGAGCTCGCGAGAGCTACGCCATGGAGGGAGAGAAGCTCCTTCTTCTCAGCGATCTGGACCTCTACTGCGTCGTCCGCCGGTCCGAGACGCGGAGTGCCGATACTGTTCGTGAACTCCATGAACTCGCCGACTCCGATCCCTTCTTTCTGAACGGCCTGGACCTTTCCATTGTCGGACAGGGGGCGTTGGAGGGAATGGACGACGCGCTGAAGGCCAGCCAGGCGAGAGGCGCGCATCGCTGGGTATGGCGCCGGGATGGCTGGGAGGCGCCGACGATTCGGGCCACGGGCGACCGCGAACCGGGCGCCATCGACGCCTTCCGCCTGGTCTGCAATCGAGCCGCGGAGGAGCTTCTACACACTCGTCCCGACGGCAGGCCCGAAGACACTCTGCAGGCAGCCTACACACGCTGGAAGTTGCTGAGAGATCTCCCGCTCGCGCTCTACGCAGCTCTCGCGCCGGAAGTACGAGTTGCCACGGCTCGGGCAGACATCGCGGGCGAGCTAAGGACCCGGTTGCGCTGGCCCCGACTCGATGGTCTGCTGGATTCGATCGAGAGCCTGAATGTTGATTTCGAGACCGGGCCCGTAACCAAGGCAAGGCTGGATGCGGTTACCCGCGTCGATACGTCTGCGCACCGTCGCGGAATCAGTCACCAGGAGCTGATCGAATCGGTCTGGCCCGCATACCGCTTCGTGGCACTACGGGCATGCGAGTCCGGCCTCTCCATCGAGCTGTGTATCGAACGCTCCGAAAGCCAAGGTTCGAATTGCACCGATGGCGACCTCGAACTCTTTCGCTCCGTCCCTCGACGCGGTGGGACGCTGGGGACACTGCGCCGCGCGTACCTCTATCGCCGCGAGGCCCCGAAGCGGACTCGCCCATGGTGGCGCTACGCGCTTGACGGCCCCGGACCGGAAAGGGTACAAGCGGCTGCGGCCCTTGCATTTGCCGGGTCTGCTGACCCTGCCAGCCTGCTCCGCGACCTCTATGGGGAGTCGGACCTCATGCGTCGAGGGGCCAGTGGCAATCCATGCGATGCCCTCTGGTATGGCCAACAGTGGCGCGATTGGATCCTCGGTGAGGCCTGAATCATGAAGAGAGCTCGTGTCGGCCTCTTTGTGATGATCGATGCTGTCGGCGGTCGCTATGCCCAAGAGCGTGAATTCCTGGCGCACTTCGAGCAGAAATCTTCTCTGAGGACGGTCCTCGGATACAGCTGCTCCTGCCAGCCCACGCTGCTCTCGGGAAAACTGCCGCGAGAACACGGACATGGTCCGATGTACCGCCCCCGGGACGGCGCATCCGCCCTCGACTCTGCCAAGACCTATGCCTGGCTGCCACGCCGCGTTGCGGATAGCTGGCGTGTCAGGAATCGCATCTATGCAAAGGTCTCCCAACAGGTCGATGGCTACTTCAGCTTGTACGAATGCCCGACGCGTCTCTTGCCGAGATTCGATCTCGTCGAACACCGCGACATCTTTCAACCGAAGGGTCTGCGCCAGGCAGAGAGTATTTTCGACCGTTTCGTTGAACTAAAGCTCGAGTATTCCACCTTTTCGTGGAGGACTCCTGAAGAGGAGAATATCGCGTCCGTCCAGGAACTCCTCCGCGAAAAACGGAACGATGTAATCTTCCTCTATCTCCCAGAGGTCGACGGGCTTCTCCACGCCGGGGGGAAGTCCAGCGCGGCGGTCCACGAGCGACTCGGCTGGTATGAGGATCAGATCCTCGGTTTGCTGGAACTGGCAGAGCAGAACTACTCCGAAGTGGATCTCCTCGTCTTCAGTGACCACGGAATGAGCGACGTCCATGGCAGTTTCGATCTGAAATCCGAGATCGAGTCACGCTTTGGACAGAACGGTGGACAATATCTCGCGTTTTACGACTCGACCATGGCACGCTTCTGGTCGGAGGATGAGGCGCTCCGTTCGCAAATCGCGGACCATTTGGCCACACGCGCCGGAGGACGGCTCATCGAGGCGGCCGAGTCCCGAGATCTCGGCGTCGACCTCGCGAACGGGGACATGGGGCAGATCCTGTTCGTCGTCGACGAGGGAGTATTGATTCTGCCAAGCTACATGGGCAGCGCGCTTCTGGCAGGGATGCATGGCTACCATCCGGACGCACTCGACGCCGACGCCTGCTTTTTCTCCCCGCGGCGTCTCGAAGGACCTGCCGAGCACATCGTCGACATCTTCTACCACATGGACGCGATCGCCACGAGAATCGCCCAGGAGAGCCGTTGAAGCTGGGCATGTCGAGCTTCGCGCGCTTCGGGGCCTGGAGTCTGCTGGCTCAAGCGATTCAGGTCGGCGGGGCGTTGCTTCTGAGCGTGTTCATCGTGCGCTCGCTCGGTGAAGAGGGCTTTGGTGAGCTCAGCGTCCTGAGGCAAGTCGCCGCTGCGCTCGTGACCGTTTCAGGCCTGGCTCTCGATCGAACCCTGCTGCGTTATCTTCCCGAGTTGCACCTACGCGCCTCGGGTTCCCGCGCCCGGAGATTCTTTCTCACGAGTCTCTTCGTCAGAGTGCTCGCCTGGGCGATCATCGGCGGCGTCTTTGTCGCGCTCTCACCACAGCTCTCCGCGGTCTTTCACCTGGACGACCCCAAGCTCGTTCTCTTGACGGTTGCCTGCGCCCTTGCCTTTTCGATCTATGTCCATTTCCGGGCCGGCGCGATCGCCAGTTTTTCGACGCGCGCTGTCGCCGGGGCGAGCGTCCTCTCGCTGCTTGCAACGCTCGCGCTGACCCTGTACGTCCTGAACCGTGGCGCAAGTGTGGAAGGAGTTCTCCTCGCATCAGCACTCGGGCCTTTGCTTGCGTTGCCCCTGCTGGCGATCCCTTCGCTGAGAGGCCGTATCGTTGGGGCGGCTGCAGGTGCGGAGCCGGAGGCCGGCGAGCCTGAGTCGATTCCGGTCGGAACGCAGGCGGGGGCGTTTCGGCGGCGTGTGTTCAGATATACTTCCATTTTCGCGGCAATCGCCGTACTGAACCACATCGTCCACAGCCAGACAGAGGTGTTACTGCTCGGTCACTTTCGCAGCGTTCAGGAAGCCGGGTTCTTTCAACTGGGATTCAGCTTCGCGCAGCGGGTCATCGACTTTCTGCCTCTGGCTCTGTGGGAAGTGTCGATGGCGGGATTCAGCCGGATCGCGGTGGAAGACCCTAAGCAGCTCGTGGGCGCCGTCCACACCTATCTCAAGCTCCTCTATTTAGGCGTCCTCCCGGTAGGCACTCTCGGTATCGTCTTTTCAGGCAGCATCATTCGTTTCCTGTATCCCGAGGCGATGGCGCCGGCGATCGGCGTGAGCCAGGCCTACTTCTTTATCGCGCAGGTGGCGGCTGTTGGAGCACCGCTGGGGATGATCGTCTATGCGCGAGAGAAGATGGGGGCAGCCCTCCGCGCTTATCTCATCTTCTCCGTCCTCAATGTAGTGCTCGATTTTGCCCTGATTCCGCGCTTCGGAATCCACGGAGCCGTCGCCGCCCTGGCCGCGGGCAAATTTGCCGCCGTCTACTTCATGGGTCGAATCGCCCTCCGCGAGATGCCCGAGATCCGTATTCCCCTGCGATTCATCTTCAGGACGGCAGCGGCGTGTTCGCCCCTGGCCATTTGGTTTGTGATCGAGCCCACGGCCCCGTCCTTTTTCGTGCTGTGTGGGGCGGGTTTGGGCGCGATGCTCTTGCTCCTCCTGTCGTTCCGGCTCTTTCGCGTGTTGGATTCGGAAGACTGCGAACTCCTGCGCTCCACCGGGCTGCCGGGAAGCGCGATTCTCCCTCGGCTCCTCGGCGGAGGCTGATCCGTGGACCGCCGGCCACCCCTCACTTTCTTCAGCGATGCGAATCGCTTTGGCGGTGCCGAAGGCTACCTGGAGATCCTCCTAAGGGGTCTCGGGCCGACAGCGGGCTCGCTGGTGCACTTCGACGGCTCAGAAGACATGGAGGCATGGGGAGCTCGGCTACGCAAAGCGGGCTTCATCGTGGATTCGCTCTCGGGGAGGGGACTCTCTGCCCGCTCTGCGGCACTGCTCCGCTGGGCGACAGCTTCCTCACCGTCGGCGGTGCACGTGAATCTCCCCGGACCGTACGATGGGCTCTTTGCGATTGCACCGGCCGTCCTGCGCGCCGCGCGCGTCCGTACTGTCGTGGTCACAGAGCATCTTCCCAGCGTTGGACGTGTCGGGAAACGCTACTGGCTGAAACGCCTGGGAGTCGGCAGCATCACGGCCGCCATCGCTCTCTGCAGGAAACATCAAGTTCTCCTGAG
>Ga0326597_10005875_pt1 | contig 16938 bp, 14 predicted proteins | sample RVTome_12_FD_203789 | JGI IMG/M metagenome (GOLD analysis project Ga0326597, IMG submission 203789) | Soil microbial communities from uranium-contaminated site in the Upper Colorado River Basin, Wyoming, United States - RVT100D185 | ecosystem: Environmental > Terrestrial > Soil > Contaminated >...
CGCGAGCCATTCGTCGGCCTTGCGGGCCGTCAGCGAGCGACGGCCATCTACCTGCACGAGTCGCCCACGCGACTGGCGCCGTGCACGCCGAAACCGTCCGAAGGAGCGCTGGCTCCAGACCGGGGACAGCCAGTCCTCGGCGATCGGCGCGCCAAATGAGAGCACGAAGCTCGCGTTCTCGAGGTCGAACAGCGGAATTCCTTCGGCGCCGGTCAAGGCCCTCAGGGCCGGCTGCAGCCGCCCGGCCGTTGCGGACTGAGTCCAAGCCACACGCCCACCCGTCGCCTGCCAGAACTTGGTCCAGGCGTCAGCGTGGAGCCCGTGTTCCTGAGCGGCCAACGCCAAAACCTGGGGTGTCCCATCGCGTGAGATCCCGCTCAGGGAACTCGCCAGTATGTCGATCGCGGCTGGCCACTCGAGAGGCTCCCAATGGTTCTCGCCGCGCGCGCCGACCCGGCGAGCAGGACCGGTGAGACGATCGGGGTCGAAGTACGTCTCGATAGCGGCCTGTCCCTTTGCGCAGAGACGCCCCCGGCTCACGGGACACTTCGGATTGCCTTCCAGCTTGACCGGCACACCGTCGACCAGGCGGACGAGAACTCCGCACGCCGCTGGGCACTCACGGCAGACGCTGGTTGCCCACGTCTCGACACCCGGTTGCCTCCACCCAGCCGCGCGCGCATCGGCCTTGGCCAGCTGCCGACGCCCGACTTCACCGAGGGTGACGCCGAGAACGGTGGCGCCCCCGTAAAAGAGAAAATCTCGACGGTTGAGTGTTTCAGTCATCAGCGGTGACACGCCACGCAGTCTTCGCTGGCGCCCTCACGTGCGTGACACGAGATGCACGTATCCATGTCCAGGTTGATAGGAGCCCGACCGACCGCTTCGCTACGCGTTCCGATATCGCCGTGACACGTCTCGCAACCGAGCTGCGCCAACGTCACGTGGCGGCGGTGGGAAAAATACGCGTGCTCGGGTACTCGCGTGACGCGCTGCCATGCGATGGGACTCCCGCCGGCGATCTCCTCCCACTGCGCCGCGGTCGCAACACTCGGAGGCTCTTCGTGACAGTTCAAGCACAGATCCCCTTGCGGAATTCCGGCTCGCTCGGACGTCCTCACACCCTCGTGACACCCGTCGCAGTCGATCATCTCGGCATGCGCGAGGTGGTTGAAGTTCAACGGCTGGTCGAGTGCGACCGCGGGCATCAACATCACCCAGGCGGCCGCCACAACGACCAGGATTCCTAAGGCAGTCAGGTAACGGGTCATGGTTCACTCGCTCCGGTGGTGTCGCTCTCCAGCGGGAACATTGGGAAGGTTCGTACGAAGCCCATGACCGACAGCGCGAAGAGCCCGAAAAACCCGCCGGTGAGGGTCAATTCAATCCACCCGAAGCGGAACGCAGGGGACACCGACGGCGCGACCAACAGGAATTTCTCGATCCAGTAGCCGACCACGACCAGGAGGCCGACGACTCCCAGATACGAAGCGCTTCGCTTCCCCGCTCTCCTTATAAGCAAGATAAACGGCCCCACGAAACATGTGATCAGTACGGTCCACGACAGGGCAAGCCACGGCTGATGCTGTGTCCGTGCAGCAATAAACGAGGCCTCTTCCGGGATGTTGCCATACCAGATGACCAGGTACTGCGACCAGAAAAAATCCACCGAAACGATGCAGAACCCGAACAAGAGCTTGCCGAGATCGTGACGATGGTCGTCCGTAATGAACCGGTCCAGGCCGAGAGGCGTCCGCAGTAGCCACGACATGGACGCCAGCGTCGCAAGACCGAGTGAGATACTGCCGACGAAATAGTAGGCTCCAAAGAGCGTGCTGTACCAGTGGGGAGCAAGTGACATGATCAAGTCGCCCGCCAGCAGCGAAAACACGAAGCAGTACACCACCGCCACCGCAGGTGCCAGGATTGCCACCCTTTTTCTACAGTGCTGGATCTCCTCCTCGCGATTTCCGAAACTGCCGATCAGAATCCTGTAGAGTCCACGTCTCCACGGACCACCGACATCTTTGAGCCACCAGGCGTCTGGCCGCAGTGAATAGAAAAGGGATACAAAACTCAAGATCAGCAGTACGAGCAACCCGAGCCCGTCCCGCACAGCCATGAACGGGTAGTTCAGCCACACGGCCTTCTCGGGAATGGGCTGCTCTACCCATGGGAACAGTTGGCTGCCCCCGATGATAAAGACGATGAATAACACGAAGGACAACGGGAGAAACGCGGCCATCGACTGCGCCAATCGCAGGTAGGGCCTTCCCCAGGCTCCGCGGCTGATGGTCGTAATCGTCGAGAACATCACGCCAAAATGGGCGATACTGATCCAGAAGAGTAGATTCACCAGAAAGGCGGCCCAGACCCGCGTCGAATCGTCCTGTTGCACTCCGGCAATCAAGGAGAGCCCCCCCAAACCCAACAGAGACAGGAGAACCGCGGTCACCCAGCGCGGAGGTTGTCCGGGAATCGATGCAACAAGCTGCGCCGGCGTTGGAGTCTGCGCTGTCATTGCTGCTGTAACCTCCGCAGGTAGTTGACGATATGCCAGCGCTCCTCGGCTGAGAGTGTCTCTCCCAACGGGGGCATCAAGCTCCGCCCCTCCCGGATGGTGTTGTAGATGAAGCCGTCAGTGAGGTTCAAGCCCCGCTCACCCAGCAAAGACGGGGGCTCCCCGTAGTACTCGGCCATCGGCGCTCCGCCTTGTCCTGCCTCACCGTGGCAGGCACTGCAGTGATGAGTGAACAAGACCTCTCCCACCTCGACCGAGGTCGCCGTCGGAGCGATCGGATTGACCAGGGTGGCCAGCAAGGCGGCGTCCTGGATCACTTCCTCGCGTCCGGTCACCGGCACCGAGTGCGCCGGCAACACGGTCTCCATTTCTTGCGGCTTCCAGGCTGGTGACGTCTCCATTTCATCGGTTCCACACGATATGCAAGAGGTCAGCACACCCAGGCAGATGAACCAGGCTCCCGCACGCGAGCGACGGTGAGTGCCGCCGGCCCACGCCCATCGTTGGCGTTCACACCCGTTCGCCACCACGTACCTCCTCGGCGCCCGCCCGTGAAAGGACATCGACAATCTCCGCCTGATCCTGCGAAGGGCCCGCAACCACGAGGCCGAAATGATCCTCGCTGAAGCGCGCATCATAGTAGGCGTCTCGCCTAGTCCGACACAGGCGCGCGGTCAACAACAGCCCCGCAACCGTGGCCAACGCCCCGAACAGCAGCGCAAGCTCGAAACCGATGATCAGAAACGGCGGAAGCGACACGATCGGCTTTCCGCCGGTGATCAGCCCCCACTTCACTGAGCTCCAGATGGCCAACCACACGCCGCTCACGACTCCCGTCAGTGCTCCGAGCAGAGTGAACACACGGATACGACTCGGTCCTGGCTCGAGCGCCTGCTCGATCCGGTGAGACGGCACGGGCGAGTACACGTCGACGACCTTCCAGCCATGGTCCTGCAGGCGCACCATGGCCGTCTCGAGGGCGTCGAGATGAGCAAAGATTCCGAGCGTCGCAGTGGTCTGTTCCAAGGTATCAACTCTCCTGCACGTGCCTGGGAAGCGCTTCCTTCACTTCAGCGATGGCAACCGCCGGGAAGCACTTGAAGAACAAGAGCAGCCACATGAAGAACCAGGCCAGCGAGCCCACCGAGATGCTGATCTCGACCCAAGTCCAGCGGTAGAGGCCCCAGTCGTAGGGAAGGAACTCATGGCTCAGCGACCCGACGATGATCACGAACCGTTCGAACCACATGCCGACGTTGATCAGCACCGACACCACCAACAGCGTCGCCACATTGGTCCGGACGGCGCGAATCAGAAACGTGAGTGGAAGCAGTGAGTTGAACACGATCATGATCCAGAAAGCCGTCGCGTAATCGCCCAGCGCCCGGTAGAAGAAGATGGACTGCTCGAAAACATTGGCGCTGTACCAGGCGACGAGAAACTCCGTCGCGTACGCGTAGCCCATGATGAAACCGGTCAAGACGATCAGCTTGGCCAGATTTTCGAAGTGATCGATGGTGATGTACCTCTCCAACCGGTAGATCTTCCGGAAGGGGATCAGCAGCATAATCACCATGGCCAAGCCAGAGTGAATCGCTCCGGCCACGAAGTAGGGCGCAAAGATCGTGCTGTGCCATCCCGGCACGATCGACATCGCGAAATCCCAGGAGACAATGCTGTGCACCGACACCACGAGCGGCGTGGCCAGCGCAGCGAGAAACAGATACGCTGCGTTGAAGTGCTTCCACTGGCGCACCGTCCCGCGCCAGCCCAGTGACAGGAATTTGTAGATGGACCGCTTCCATCCGCTCGAAGCGTCGCCAGCCGCGCTGATATCTGGCAGCATGCCAACGTACAGGAACATGGAGCTAACGATGAAGTAGGTCATCACCGCCAGCACGTCCCATATCAGTGGCGATCGGAAGTTGACCCACAATTCACGCTCATTCGGATATGGAAACAGCCAGTAGAACCTCCAGGCCCGTCCGAGGTGAATCAGTGGATAGAGTCCCGCCGTCATGACGGCAATGACGGTCATGGCCTCGGCTGTGCGAAAGATGGCGGTCCGCCAGCGCGCCCTGAACAGGAACAGAATCGCCGAGATGAGTGTTCCGGAGTGGGCGATGCCGACCCAAAACACGAAGTTGGTGATGTACACTCCCCAGAATATCGGGTGATTGATTCCGGCCACGCCCATGCCTTGATTGATCTGCGTGCCCCACGCGAAGGCTCCGAGGCCGACGAGCGCGATCGTAAACCCGAGCAACGCCAAATACCCCGGGCTGGGCTTCCCCAAAATGCCCAGGATGTCGCGGTTGACGTCTTTGTACGTGAGCTGCTCGGTAGCCATCAGGCGGTTTCCGATCGATGGCGGATCCGCTTGAGATACGTGACCGCCGGCTTGGTGTTGAGGTGCTCCAGCACATGGTAGGCCCGTGCATCCCGGGAACGCTGGGACACGAGGCTCTCTGAATTATTCGAGTCTCCAAACACGATTGCCCGCGTTGGGCAGGCCTGCGCACAGGCTGGAACCACGTCGGCGTCGCTCAGTTCCCTCGACTGGTCCTCCGCGCGCTGCTTGCCTTCGACGAGCCGCTGGACGCAGAACGTGCACTTCTCCATCACGCCCAAGTCGCGAACTGTCACGTTCGGGTTGAGTTGCCGATCCAGAGGCTCCGGAAACTTCGGGCTGAAGTAGTTGAATCGCCGCGCCTTGTACGGGCAGTTGGCCGCGCAGTAGCGCGTGCCGACGCAGCGGTTGTAGATCTGGGCGTTCAAGCCTTCCGGATTGTGATAGGTCGCGAAGACGGGACAGACACTCTCGCAGGGAGCGTTGTGACATTGCTGGCACAGCATCGGCAGGAAGGTGTAGCCGGGTGTCGGCGTTTCCTCCGCGTAGCTCTCGATGCGAATCCACGACAGCTCTCGGCCCAGGGCCATTTGTTCTTTTCCCATGATGCGAATGTTGTTCTCGGCGTAGCAGGCCACCTCGCACACCCGGCAACCGATGCACGCATTCAGGTCTATGACCATCCCCCAGCTATGCTCCGGGTGGGGGTGCGCCGGGTACAGGTCCGCCACGCCGTGCTCGGCGGCTGCGTCAGCGTCTTCCGTGGCGCCTGTGGCCAATTCGGCCAACGAGATCGTCTGTGCGATCTCCCGACCGCCTTGTGACAGCTCCCCGCGGGTCGAGACCAGCTGGTACCGGCGGTCAGTCCGCTCCGCGGCGATACGAACCGACAGCCACGACAGGCCTCCCGAACCTGGTTCTGCCGCGCTGCTCAGCAGCTCCACCGGGTTCGCTCCCCGGCCCTGGGCGTAACGCCCGTACTCCGTGTGACCCTGCCCCAAAGGTACGGCCAACGCCTCCCGATGGATCCACCGCTGGAGGAAGACGGGCAGCGAGATCTCGCCATGTGGCGAACGAATCTGCACTATGTCCCCTTGTTGCAGTCCCAGGCTCTCGGCGGTCTCGGGGTGGATCTCCGCGTAGGTGTCCCAGGCAACGTCGGTGAGCGGGTGAGGCACCTCCTGGAGCCAGGACTTGTTGGCGCCCCTCCCGTCGAAATGAAAGATCGATGGATATGGGATCAGGGCCAAGCCTTGTTCGCCCGTGTCATCCGAAGGCAAGGGCTCTTCGAACCCGAGAGCCGGCCAGTCGGCGCTGAGTGCGGGAGATTGCGGGACAAACTCCTGCCACACCCCGCCTCCCATGACGCTCAGCTTCCAGAAGGGCTCGAACTCCAGGTCAGGGCGTTCGCGCGCTTGCAGTTCTCTCCAGCGCGCTCTCAAAAACTGGTAGTAGCTTTCGGCACCGATCGACCCGGCCTCGGATGTCGAGAGCCGGCGGTCCAGCTCGAGCAAGATGTCACCAGCGTGACGGGTGTCGTGAACAGGCTGCATCACCGGTTGTTGCAATCCGGTCACACCGGCACGCGGCGAGTAGTCATCCCAGACTTCGAGCGGGGTGTGAATCGGGAGGACCACGTTGGCCAGGCTTGCCGTTTCGGTCATCTGAGCTGAAAGGGCCACCACCAGGGGAACGTTGGCCAGCGCTTCTCTGAAGCCAGCATCAGCGGGAAGCGTAAACGCCGGATTGGTGTCATGAACAACGAGGACCTTCACCGTGCCCGCATTCATGTCGTCGACGAGCTGCACCATGTCCTGGTAGCTCTGGAGCCGGCCAGGATAGAGGTCGGCGCCAAACCTGACCGTCTCGCCAACGTTCCCAACGATGTAATTGAGTAGGTTGACCGCCACCTGCGTGGCCGTCGCGTTGGGGGCTGTGCACGCCACACCTCCAAACAGCGCCAAACTGGGTCTCTGGCGAGCGAACGAGCGGGCCAGGTTGTAGATCGCGTCCGAAGGGATGCCGGATATCTGCGACACGCGCTGGGGATCGAAGGGTGCAACCAGCTGCTCGATCCGCGAGCTTTCGGCCTCCTCCACCACAGCGAGCCCCTCGGTCAGGATGACATTCATCAACCCCAGCACGAGCGCATGCTCGGTTCCGGGACGAATGAGGATCCAGTCGTCAGCGTTGGCGCCCGTCAGTGAGAGTCTCGATTCGACCTGCACCAACCGGCCCATGGCACCGCGGCTGTACGTCCTGACCGCTGACAGGCCGCGCGAAAATTCCACGGGAGAGAGCCAGGTCTCCAGAAAATCGGTGCCCAGCGAAAGCACGAAGCTCGCACGTTCCAGAGCGAATTCAGGCACCTCCTCCCGGCCGAAGGTGTGCTGGTTGGCCGCCTTGAGGAACTCATAGCCGAACGCCTCGTACTCGATGAGGTGGCCGCCTCCCAACGTGTCCATCCATCGGTGGGTCAGTGAGGACAGTGTCGGCCCAAGCGTGCCTGACACGCAGACCAGCGCCTGTGGATCGCGTTCTTGGCCAACCTCAGACAGCGAGTCGGCCACGGCTGCCATCGCCTCATCCCATGACATCGGTTCGGTCCCGCCGGTTGGCACACGGCGGAGTGGCTGGGTGAGCCGGTCGGGGTCGTACAGGCCCTGGAGGCCGGCCTGGCCCCTAGCGCACTGTGCTCCCTGATTCACGGGATGATGAGGATTCCCTTCGATCTTGACCGCCCGCCCATCACGCGTGCAGACATGGAGGCCGCATCCAGCCGGACATTCCCGACAGGTGCTTGCGTAGTACAGAGACTTGCCGGGAATCAGCTCCTCAGGCGGATCCACGTTGGAGACCAACACGCTCGTCGGAATCGGCGCTGCACAATCGGCCATGGTCGCGGCACCACCCGCCGCCATGAACCTGAGAAACGTGCGTCGGCCAACCTCGTGTGCGGTCATGCTGCTCCTCAATGGTGGCAGGCCAGGCAATCCAGACTCGCGCTTCGCTCTCTGTGACACTGAATGCACCATCCCATGCTCAAGTCTTGGGCTGGACTTTCCACGATCTCCATCGTCTCGACCCTGCCGTGGCACTCGACGCACTCGACGTTTCCCTGCACGTGTCGCTGATGGGAAAAGACCACGTGGTCGGGCAGATCGTAAATCTTGGTCCACACCACGGGCTCGCGACGATCCCGGTGATCCCGAAGCCTTTCGATGTCCGGCGAGTCGGGTGCAATCAATTCGTGACATCCCATGCAGAACCGGACCGAAGGCACCCCCGCCGAACTGGCCCGTCGCGCCTGGTAGTGGCAGAACTGACAATCGAACTGGAGCGTCCCGGCGTGCAAGCGATGGCTGAACGCGATCGGCTGGTCGGGGCTCGCCGCAACACCCGACTCGTTGCCGGCCACCATCAGGAGAAGAATCAGAGGGGCACACAGCGCGCCACCTCCCAGGATCAGCCTCTTCGTCATTCGAGCCCCTCGTGCGACGTGCCTCGACCGGGTTTACGAATCTGGGAGCGAGCGTACGTCATGATTCACGGCCACCGAGGCCTACTTACTCAAGGACCTGACGAACGCGATCAGGTTATGAATCTCGTCGTCGCTGAGTTTCGATCCGAACTCTGGCATCTGCCCAGAAAGCTCGACGGCCTTTCCGCCCTCCTTGATCGCCTTGAACAGCGTGTCATCGGTGACTGGGCCCATTCGCTCCGGATCGGTCCAATCGGCCGGCGTGGCCTTGAGCAACTTGCCCGCTGGACCATCTCCCTTACCTTCTGGCCCGTGACACCTCTGACACTCCTGCTTATGGAGCTCCGCGCCTGCCTGGACATCCCCACCTTGAGCCTTCACCACGCCGAAAAATGGAACCCCAAGCGACAAGGCTACACATAGTGAAAAAATCATTGCTCGCATACCTACCTCCTGACATTTGACGATCCCTCACCAGAGAAAGGTCAGCCTGAACCAGCCGGAGTGCGCCGTGTACGGGCGCCACACCGATCCGAGCAGGAAGAGGCTGGTCGATCCCCCAGGATTGAGTTGATCGAGCGTCTCCGGGCTCTGTGCGAAGTCCTCCACCCGATAGCGATCGTACCAATAGATGAAGCCGACCGCCACACGCTCCGTGAGGAAGTACTTCAGGTCGATCGTCGCGTTCTGCAGCTCGTTCTCGACCGCCGGCAGTTGGTCCGGCGTGTTCAACCCGCTGGCCACGCGGTAGACGTAGGTTGCCTCCGAGCGGTTGAAATTGTACGAGACCTGCAGGTCGGTGTTCGGAATCGCCTTCCAAGAATCGAAGTAGAGGCCGACGTTGTTGACCGTGTCGTCCGAGTCAATCGACCAGTTCAGGTTCGGGTCGTCATGCGTCGGCGTACCAACTCTCCCGTCCCGCGAGTTCTGAAGCGCTGCGTAGTTCTCGCGGCTGTAGGTCAACCCAAGGCCGATCTCTTCGCGGGGCACGACGTCGAGGCCGACGCTGTAGACGCGGTTGTCATTGTCACGCAGACCGAGAAGGCTGTCCTTATAGTCGTCGCTGCCGGCGGCCACCGACGCCGAGATACCGACCTCCGGAATGGGCGTCACCTGCACGAGCAACGTCCCCCGGTCGCGAACGCGGTTCGCGATGTCGAAGTGACGCATTTGCTCGTGTTCCGCGATAATGCCGAGGAGGTCTTCGAGATTAAAACCGGACCCCTCGCGCACCGAACGTTCGTAGATGCCGCGCACGCTCACGTACTGGTTGCCGGTCGTGTCGATCGAGGTTCGGAACACGTTCTCGGCCGTCTTGGTGAAGATCCGGAACGTCCGATCGACGTCCCGACGGCCGTATCCGACCTTCAACGCAGCGAACGGTATCGGCGTGAACGAAGCATCGATGTCGAAGTACTGACGCGTGTAGTCGTGGACGTGGGTCTCCACCAACCGCAGCTCCCGAATGTTGCGCTCGTCCTGCCGGTAGTACTCAGGGGCCTCGAACTCTGGCGTGCGGTTGTCCAGGTCGTAGTACCGGTACCGCGTGTTCACCCAGATGTAGCGGTTCGGCCGGGTGGTGAACGCGTAGTTCATCGCCACCGTCCGCGCCTGGGCATCGGCCGTCGGTCTGTCCAGCGGAATCCCCGCGGCCGCCGTGTTGATGGTAAAGGGCAGCAGCGCTCCGTCCTGCCGCCACGATCCCACCATGAGGTGGCCCGTCAAACGGCTCCGACCGGGCAGCTTGACCGATCCGGTCGTGCTGACGCCGTGGAGCGTGTTGTCGGGAGAGAGCGCTAGTCGTCCCTGCGAGGGATTGATGCCGTCGGTGAGGACCGCCCAGTTGTCCCAGACGAGGGTCTCCGCTAGGTTGTCGAATAGCTGACCCTCGTAGCCGACCCGGAACATGCCTCGGTCGTTGGCCCAGGTCACGTCGGCGTTGATGTCGGTGGTGGTCGTATCGACCGGCGCGGGCAGCTCGATGGAATTCCCGAAGCCGGTGAACGGCCCGCTCTGCGGTTGCGTTCCCTCCTTCATGGTCCGCTTGAGTCCGACGCGCACGTCGAGGTCTGGGTTCACGGTGTACACCAAATCGAACGCCGCCGAGTGGCGATGGTATCGTAAGTCGAACGGCACCGCCGCGCGCGCCAGATCGGACAGGTTGAACGTGCCGGCCTGGGCCGCCGCCTGGATGCTGTCGTCGATCCGCAGGGTTGCCGGCCCTCCCGGGGCGAAATAAGGAGTCGCCGTGTCGGCACTGATGAATGTCGGAACCTGATCCCACTCGAAGGACGCCTTGAAATTTCCGAGGCTACCCAACCTGGCGAAGTACCGCTGGTCCCGGCGACCGGCATGGTCGGCCCCGAGCTCGACTACCCACTGCTGTTCCGTCCTGTTGTAGCGGAATTGATCGAGAAAGGGGCCGTCCCCGATGTCTCGCAGTCGCTGAAATCGAGCTTGGTCGCCAGAAATGTCGGTGGCGCGAACGCCAAAGTCGATGGTGCCGAAGCTGACCGCAGGGCCGGCTGGAAGGACGATCGGCTGCGCCTGGACGGCCGATGCCGCTTGCAGCAGTAGCGTCGTCATTATTAGGAACATGATACGCATGTCACGCCCTCGGCCTGGTCATCGCTGGAAGACCCATCCGGACGGATGGTTCGACCCATGGATGTTCGAATGACAGTTGACGCAGCCTCGGCCGATAATTTGGATTTGCCTGTTTTCAGCCTGAGTCGCGTCATAGATGGTCGCCGGATGCCGCGAGTGGACGTGGCACCGCTGGCAGAGCATCGGAGGCTTGGCCACGAGCAGTCGGTCGTTCGACGCGCCGTGCGGGTCGTGACAGGTTGTGCAACTCTCGACAACCGGCGGATGCTCCCAGAGGAAGGGGCCGCGCTTCTCGGCATGACAGCTCACGCAGAACTCGTTCACTGTGTTTCCCGTCCGCAAGAGCCGTTCGTTCGTCGATCCATGCGGATTGTGACAGGTGCTGCACTCGAGCTTGCCTTCCAGGACCGGCATGTGTGACACGCGCTGGATCTTCATCGCCTTGTCGCGATGGCATTGAGCACACGTCTCGGTGACCGTGGTCTCGACGAGTTGCCTTGTCTCGGAATTCGGCTGATGGATGGAGTGGCAGTTCGTGCACGTAACGTTGCGGGAGGCATGTGGACCACTTTCCCACATCGCGTACTCTTGTCGGTTGTGGCAAGTCCGGCAGGTCTCGGCCACGTCACGCGGTGCCATCGTGTTGAATTTCTTGATCCCCGTTGCATCGCCCGGATCGAGGATGTGCCCTTCCCCGGGCCCGTGACAGGTTTCACAGTCTTCGGCCGCGGCCGGAGTCCGCGGATCGAAAGCCCGCGCGTGCTTGCTGTCGTAATAGCTGGTCCCTATGCCCTCGTGGCAGATCAGGCACGTCTCTGCCCCCAGGTACCCGCTCAATGGTTCCTGGGTCGCAGACGGCGCGCCGACACCCGGTCCGGCAGGTGCCGCGGCAAGCGTCCCGTCGGCGGGGGCCACACCGCACACGACGAGGTACGCGGATGCCGTGACGGCTATCGCCCCGTGCGCAGACATTCGGTGCCTGTTGAGATGATCGCTTCCGGGAAGTCCATTCCGATCCTCGTTCTCGTCCTGTGTCCACAACCCCTAATTCAGGTGGCACCCGGAACCGGCCTGCGCCGGCTGATTCCCGCGTCGCGTATCAGGCTGGCTTCGCATGCGATCCCCCTGCGTGACGCTGTGCTTCGCTTTCGAGCGTTCGCTGCAACTCCCGCACCCAGAGGGCCTGGAAGGTGTGTAGTCGAGTGCCGACGGTTTCGGCAATCTTCGTAAACAGTGCGTACCCGATTCCCGGCTCGGCTTCGAACAGGTCCAGCAGTTCGCGTCGGGCGAAGCCCAGCACCTCGCTCGGCTCGGTAGCCCTGGCCGACAGCGTGAACTGATAAGGCTTCACCAGCGCCGACCAGCCCAGTGCGTGACCCACGCCGACCGACTCGACCGAGACATCCTTCACGATGCCGCGCAGAGGCATGGGCAGACAGAGATCCACCTTCCCTCCGACAAGGACGTAGAAGTCGTCTGCGCTGTCACCCAGCTGAAACACGTACTCTCCTGCCTGAAGCGACCGCCACTTGGCAATCGCCGACAGGCGCCGACGGCCTTCTTCGCTAAGGCCCTCGAAGAGCGCTCCCTGTTTCAGAAGTGCGTCCATGCGCAGCCCTCCCCGGCTCAGGTGCGGCGGGCGTCTCGAGGCGCCCGCCCCGGAAAACAAGCACCCGTCATTGATTCGGATGTCAGTTCATGGTCAAAGACGGTTGCGACTGACGATAGAGCGTGTCGACTGAAGGCAGGCGGACGAACTCGCTGACCATGGCCTGTTCGGCCTTGACGTGGTTCTGGAGAAATGCAAACAACCCTTCGTCGAACGTGAGCATCGACGAGGGCGCCAGGGTCGCGTGCTGTCTTGCGAAGAAGGCAGGGATTGCCGTCGCCACCGACACGGCAGCCGGGACGCTTTCCGGTGAGAGCGTCGTTTCCTCCTGGGCCACGATGTGCCGACCAGGATCGAGCGCCTTCAGCAGGAACGCCAGGAAACCACATCCGATGACGACCGTCAGGGTGAAACCGAAGAATGCTGTCGCTTCCATGAGCTGTCCTCCGTGTTGCCGTCTTAGGAGCAACAACCGTTCCGTCCGCGGGCAGCAAGGACTTGAGACGACATCTTCCGGTGTCGGCGCGCCCCGCCGGAAGCGCTCCGTGCGAGCAGACGCGTGCTACCAGACATCTGGATATCGGCGAAAATCTCAGGAAATCAGTCGATTTTCGTGGCTTGCTGTTCTGGACTGCCTTGGCCGGCGAAGACACGTTGTGCGAGTCACCGCCGGGGATCCTGGGCTCGAAAGAGGCGGCAAAGGGGGGAGCCGCCGCGCTTGGCTCGGTCGCGACCTGTCACATTTGGCAGGCCTGGCCGGCGTCAACCTGTCGGAACTGTCAGGATTCGGGCTTGTGCTGGGGTGCCTCAGTACCGGAACCCGGCTCCGGCGAGTCTTGACCGCTCCGCTTGAGAAGCCTGTAGAAGGTGCGCTCGCTTACCCCAAGCAGGCGCGCTGCCTGGGCGCGGTTGCCCCCGACCTTGTCGAGCACCGACTGAATGTGCCGGTGATAGACCTCCTGCAACGTCGGGAGCGCTTCCGCGCTTGCGTGCCCGGGCGACTCCCGGCTTCGCTGGAGCGCCGCGGGAAGATCGTCCGGGCCGATCACGTCGCCTTGGCAGAGCGCGACGGCCTGCTCGATCGTATGGATCAGTTCCCTCACATTGCCCGGCCAGCTGTACTGCTCGAGGGCTTGCATAGCCTCGTCACTGAGGTGTCTGGAGACGGCGAATCGCACGTTGAACTGTGTGACGAAGTGCTCCGCTAGCGCGCGGATGTCCTCGCGACGCTCACGCAGAGGAGGGATTTCCACCGTGAACGTCGAGAGCCGGTAGAAGAGATCCTCCCGGAAATGCTGGCGCGACATGGCCTGCCTGAGGTCACGATTGGTGGCCGCGATAATCCGAACGTCGACGACGATTTCCTCGGTGCCGCCGAGGCGACGGAAGCGGCCGGTTTCGAGAACCCGCAGCAGCTTGGCCTGGATATCCAGGCTGGCATCGCCGACCTCGTCGAGGAAAATCGTGCCCGAGTGCGCGACTTCGAACAATCCGTGCTTCTGCCGCGCCGCACCGGTGAACGCGCCCTTCTCGTGGCCGAAGATCTCGCTCTGGAGCAGCTCCTCGTGGAGTGCCGCGCAATCCACCACCACAAAGGGGGCCTCGCTGCGCGGGCTCTGTGCGTGCAGGAGTTTGGCGACGACCTCCTTCCCTACCCCTGTTTCACCCAGAATGAGCGTGGTGGAGTCGGTCTTGGCAATGCGCGCGACGTTTTCCATGAGCCTCGAAAACGCTGGGCCCGTCCCGACCAGCTCGGACGCCACACTGTTCGCCGTGTAGCTGTCCTCGAGGACGCGCTGGCGCCTGACGAGGCGAGCGTGCTCGCATGTCTTCTGGATGGCCATCTCCAGCTTCTCGATCGGGCACGGCTTCTCGAGGTAGTCGTAGGCCCCGAGACGGATCGCTCGGATGGCGGTGTCGATAGTCCCATGGCCGGTCAGCACCACGACGCCTGCGGAGGCGTTTCGTTCGCGCAGCCGTTCGAGTACCGCGATGCCGTCCATGTCGGGCAGTCGCAGATCGAGGAGGGTCACGTCTGGGGTGATCTGGGCGGCCTGCTCCACCGCTTCGCGACCCGAGCCGACGGCAACCACACCGTAGCCCCTTCGGGTCAGCTCCGAGGCCATCACGCGGCGGAACGCGTCGTCATCGTCGACGAGCAGCACGCGCACGCCCTTGGTCGATCCCGTCATGCCGCCTCGCAGTCTGATCGAGCAAAGATGATCTCGATGCACGAGCCGCGGCCAACGACGCTGTCGACCAGGCGCACGTCCCCGTTGAACCTCCGCATGAACGTGCGTGACAAGAATAGCCCCAGACCCGTGCCGCGCGGCTTCCGAGTCCGGAATGGCTCGAACAGGTGCCGCTGCGCCTCGGGCGGAATACCACAGCCGGTGTCACGAATCTGGAGCCGGACGTCGAAGCCAACGATGAAGCGCGCGACGACGGTGCCTTCACGATCGGGAAAAGACTCGATAGCGTTGACGAGGACGTTGAGGACAACGTGCTGGACAACCTCGGTGTTGGCTCTCACGAGAGGGACCGGGCCGTCGGGCTCTTGCAGCTCGAGGGTGATCCCGGCCTCGCGCGCCGTCGGACTCGCGAGCGATATGACGTTCTGTACGACTTTCGGGAGATCGATCGGCTCGATGGTCGGAGGAATGCCGCGCGCAAATCGCAGGAACTGGTCGGTGATCGACCGACAGCGCAGCACCTGTTCCCTGATGATGCCGGCGCTTTCGCGGATCGCCTGCACCGTTTCCTCGTCGGCGCCGTTTGGACCGACGTCGTCGAGGCGACCGGAGATGGCGTCCGCGCACGTGAGCGTGGTGGCGAGGGGTGTGTTCACCTCATGGGAGAGCCCGGAGGCGAGCATCCCGAGCGATGACAGGCGCTCGATCTCGGCAAGGTGCTCCTCTTCCCGCACGCGATCGGTGATGTCGCGCCAGAGTTCGACGACCTGCGACACGGAGCCGTTTTCGTCGAAGACCGGCGACGCGTACACCTCGCGAACGCGGCCGTCCGCGTCGGCGGCTGCTGCAGTCTGATAGATGGCGCTTTGAAGCTCTCCGGTCGACAAGCAGCGGGCGGTCGGACAGGATTCATCGTCCCGGCACGGAAGCGCGTGGCCGATCGCGTCGCGGCAGCTACGGCCCTTGAGGGCATCGGGGAACAGTCCGGAGATGGACCGGTTTGCCGCAACCACCTGGAAATTTCGGTCGAGCACGATGAGTCCGTCGTCGAGGCTGTTGAGGACGGCGGCCATTTGCTGTTCCCGCTCCTTGACCTCGTGTATCAGTCCCGACGTGGCGTCGGCCATATTGTTGAAATCTTTCGCCAGCGATGAGATGACGTCGTCGCCCGCGGTATCGACGCGCTCGTCGAGCGCACCACGCGCGATGGACCGGGCGGTGCGGCCAAGCCGGCTCAAGCGGAGGAGAATCAGGCGACGAACGAGCAGGCCGATCCCGGTGAGAAGCACGAGGGTCAGGATGCCCGTGGCGATTCCCATCCGGCGGAGAGAGGACCGGAGCTGGTCCTGAACCGGAGCGAGCGAGACATCCAAAATGAGAATCCCGTTGAGTTCCTGCGTGTCGCCGTGGCACTGATGGCACTCGGGGCGGTTGAGGACGGGCAGCACGCTGCGGAGCACGTCGACGCCATTCTCCTCGAGGAGCACCCAGCGCTGCCGGGCGTCGGGCTCCATCGCGTGGCACACGAGGCACGTTGGCGAATCGCGCGAGACGCGCACACCCACGTCGGTTTCACGGCTCGACAGGCGGATGACGCCCTCGTGATCGATGACCATCGCCCGCTGGACCTCCGGCTGCTGGCCCACTTCTTCCAGGATCTCGGTCATCAGGAGGCTGTCCCTCTCGATCATCTGGTGTCGAAGAGCGGTCTCAAGGATGCGGTTCTCGAACTCCGCCGCAGCGCGCCTGGAGTCAATTGTGTGTCCGTACTCGTACCGGGCCATCAGGTACAAACCGACTGCGAGTGGGATCATCACGAAGAGCGTGATGCCGACAGCGAACTGCGCGGTGAGGCGGTCCACTTTGGGAAGCCTCAGTCGTCTCATCGTCGCTCCACCGCCGGCAGCAAGCGAGAATCCATGATGTAAGCCAAGAAGACCCAGGACAACGAGGGGGCGCCAATCAATCGGTCGGTCAAGCGTGCCAAGGGGCAGGCCTCCTACGGAGTTGACGGCTCACTTCGCAACACGCCAGTGTAACAAGAAGACCGTTGACGTGAAACGGTCCGACCGGTGTTCCTGGCTGACCTTCGCCGACAACCGCATCGATCCACAATCGTGTCTGGCCTGATTGGTGCAACGACGTCGGCGGGACGAGGGGTGATAGATTCTATATCTG
>Ga0326597_10005876_pt1 | contig 16937 bp, 6 predicted proteins | sample RVTome_12_FD_203789 | JGI IMG/M metagenome (GOLD analysis project Ga0326597, IMG submission 203789) | Soil microbial communities from uranium-contaminated site in the Upper Colorado River Basin, Wyoming, United States - RVT100D185 | ecosystem: Environmental > Terrestrial > Soil > Contaminated >...
ACTTGAGCCCCCCCTCGGTCAGGTTGTCGGCGACGCAGGCCAGGAGGAGGAACGGCGTGCGGTTCTTCTCCGTCACCTGGCGCACGGAGAAGGCGACGAGGCTCGAGAAGGTGCCGATGATGGCGACCGCGCCCTGGTCGATGAGGCGCGAGGCCTCGGAGTTTCCCAGCTCGACCTTGTTCTGGGTGTCGCCGGGCATCAGCGCGATCTTCGCGCCGCCCAGTGACTTGATGCCGCCGGAGGCATTGATCTCGTCCACCGCGAGCGTCAGCCCGTTGAGCGCCAGTCCCGCCTCGTACGCGAGCGGTCCCGTCACGGGCAGGAGGTAGCCGACCTTGACCTCGCGGGCCTGCGCCCTGACGATCGCGGGAAAGCCTGCCACGGTCGCCGCCACGCCCGTCGCCGCAATGAACGTGCGGCGGCTCACCAGCCCCCCCGACAGACCCCGCATCTGCTCGCTCATCGTGTGCCTCCGCTCTTGGCTGGATTGTCCGCGGCCGCGCCGGCCGGTTCGCCGTGCTCCCAACGCGCGCGAGCCTAGCACCCGCTCTCGGGCCTGTCAACGCGCCGCGGCCTTGATGCGGCCTGCAGGTGCGGCCTGCCGCAGACGGTCCCCGCAGGCGGCCAAGGCCTACCGGACGGAGGATGCGCACCTCTACTCGGGCTGGCGCTCGGCGTACCTCACACGGCACGGATCGCGTTACGCTGGCTTGCGACGCATCCCAGACGTTACGAGGGCTCTCCTCTTTCGAAGCGCGCGAGGTCGTACTTCAGGCCGCTCGACCCCTCGCCACTCCCCGTCGTTTTCCGGCGGGCGATCCAGTGAAAGGTGTCGCCGTTGATCCACCGTGTGCGACAGACCACCCGTGAGACTCGCGTCCCGGCACGGGTGACCTCCTCCTCCTCCACACGGTACGGCACCACCCCGGTCGGCTTCAGGACGCGGCCCAGGGGAGGCAAGGTGAACAACGTGCCATCCTCTCGCGCGCGAACAACTGACCCGCGCTCGAGGGCGATCTCTCCCTCCACAGGATCTATGGCGACCGGGAGCAGGGGAATCCAGTGCTCAGGTACGAGGGTCTCGAGCAGGTATCGCAGCTGGGGCCCGCCCCGCTGTTGAAGCGTCTCGTCGACCTCGCCGTGCCGCAGGGCGCGTTCGTGCCCCGGCATGGCCTCGCCCGTTCCGCTCTGCAGCCGGTGTTCGATGGCCCAGACCATGTTGGCCATTTCATCGCGGAGGAACCGGACTTCCTCGATCGCGTCACCCTGCATAACGCCGGTTGCGGCGGCCGGTGGCACCATGAAGTGCCTGGCATCTCCCGTCGGGGATGTCGAGGCGAACATCGCCCAGCGTCGCGTGGGATCTCCAGAGAGGTCGTTTGCCCGCGGCACCAGCGTGCGTCCTCCAAAAACGTCGTGCACCAGCACCAGATCGATTTCGCAAAGTGATCCGACCGGCATGGTGAGCGGGGCCACGAACCAATCGTTCGCGGCGACAGTCATGAAATCGATGACCAGGAGGCGCCCGAGATCCCGTGTCTCGGGCTCCACCGCGCCGAAGTCGGAGACCGACAACTCGAAGTCCCACCATCGGTGGTTCGGCATACCACGAAAGCGCACGTGCGTCGGTATCACCGAGAGCGTGGGCGAAACGACCGCGGCCGGCCCTTCTTCCGGCGTCGCTACCCGGCGCGCGCTGAGGTCGAAGGCATACCAGTCGAAGGAGCCGTCGGACGACGGCTCGGCGTCGTAGGTGAGCACGTCGCCAGCGCCGTCGCGCGCAACGACATCGAGGTCATACTCCAGCCGGCTGGCCCGCCAGGCCGGGGCGTCGGCGTCACCCAGGTCTTCGTACAACCGGTCCACATACCCGATGAGATCATCTAACGCCGTCCGCACGGCGTTGCGGTCGGCCGGTGGAATGTCGTTGGGGGCCGCGGTCAGGGTGGCGGGAAGGGCTGCCGCTGCCGCGATCAGATCCCGGTACAGCTTGACCCCGTCGCAGCACCGGCCCCCGACGATGCGGGCGAATCGTGCCTCGGCGCCATCGGGATTGAAGGCGACGGCGTTCTCGTCAGGCACGTCGAGCGGATAAGCGCGGCGCACAATCGGGATGTGGGCACCGAACCCGGCGTCGCCGATGAGCGATTCGGCGAGTTGCCCCAGTTCGACCCGCAGGGCGAGGTGGGCCGTGAAAGCTTCCGTCTGCGAGAGTTCCTCGAGCGGAGTTCCCATGTCCAGGGCCTGCGTCGCGGCCCCGCGTGGCGACCACCCGGTGAATGGCGTCAGTCGATACGCCATCTGCACCCACGCCGGTGAGGCCGCGTCTTCTCCCTGAAATTCCCCCATCTGCAGCTGGCGCGTCAGGAACCAGAGCGGGTCGCGAACGCGCGCCTGCAGGCTTTCCACCACTTCGCGCCCGCGCGGCCGCGGTTCGAGCCGGTTCCAGTACGTGATCGATTTCATCTCAGGTCGCCCGCAGGATGGCCGCGTCCTGCCGCAGATGCCCGGTAAAGATTGCCGACACGGTGTCGGATCGCGGATTCGATGCCAGGTACGTCGCCGGCAGCATCTGGCTCAAGCTGCCGAGCAAATCACCGTCAACCGCACGAAGTCGGGCGGCGAGCAGCGTCTCGCGAAGTACGCCGGTGACCATCTCGAGTGTCCAGTGCGTTGCTTCATCCGGAGGAACGGCGACCACGATGGCCTGCGGCGCTTCGGCGCCGGGATCGTCGTAATGAATCGCGACGGCTGTCGCTTCCTCGGTGTTGGGAATGAGTTCCGTCCACTCGTCGATGAGGAGTCCGGCCCAACGATCCACAGCAGCGGGCAGTGGACCGTTGGCGCCCAGCAAAGCAAGTCCCAGCATGCCCGATGAGGGACGGTGCGCCTCGTCGGGAAACGGCAGCGCCACCCAGGCCGCGCCCGAAGTGTGGGGCACCTGCGTCACCCTGAGGGCGGCGGGGGTGCTGCCCAGCGCGCGCTGCAGCAGCGTGAGGCGGTGGTAGCGGTCGAGCGGCGGGCGGACGAGCGCGGCGCCGCGCAACCATTCGCGCCGCTCGGCGGCGGTCGGCGCTGGCACCGGGCCTGTGGTGAGCGCTTGCGCGATGGCGTTGGCGGCGGGCGTGAAGCGGGCGATGACGCGGAACCCCTCACCGAACACCAGCATCATGCGCGCACGCGCTGCCGGCTCGGCGGTCGCGCCGTCGATGCGACGGGTGAGCTCGCTGACCACGCTCTGCGCGCGTCCCACCAGCGCGACGGTTGCCGCCTGCTGGGCGATGGCCTCCTCCGGTGTCGCGGCAATATCGGTGTACGGAACGGCGACGAACGCCCCTGGCACTCCAAAGGCCGCGGCGCGGCGCAGCGCGGCGACGAGCGGACGGCGGTCAGGGTTCGCCGGGGTCGGCTCCATCGCGAGCGGAATCGCCTGCGTCACAATTGCGTCGCGCACAACGGTGAGGGTCGCGAGAGCATTCGCCGCGCGCGTCGTTAGGTCCGCTTGGTCAATGGACGCCGCGGCAAGGTCGTCCCCTTGCGACGAAGCAAGGAGATCCTTCGGCTCCAGCGCCCGTGCTGTCGACAGCACCGACTGCACCGCCCGCAGCATTTCCGCGATTTCGGCGAAACTCCGGGTGTTCAAGCGATCGGTGGGCGCGTACGTGATGCGTACGTCGCCCCGCGGATCGGCGTCGGGGCGCGCGAGCGCTACGGCGGCGATTCGCGCGTCGAGCTCCGACGTCTGCGCCGTGCTCGTGGGCTGCGCGTCGTGCCGCCGCTCCTCGCTCTCCGAGGCCGTGACTGCGTGATAGACGTCGATCGGCCGCAACGCCAACTGTGCAAGCGTGACCTCGATATGCTGGACGACCGGCGGAGCAGCATTATCCGTGTACGCCACGGTGCATCGCACCTTGGCGGGATCACCAATGAGCGTTCCCAGCCAACCATCGAGCCAGGGCTCAGCGGCGGCGCGCGCTGTCGGCGGAATGGCACCCCAGCCCGCCGGGGCTATCGGATTGCCGCCAAGGATGAGCGCTGCCCGGTACGTAACCGCGGAACCGCCGCGGGGCGTCTTCACGACCTCGGGGTCGGGAGGGCGCACGCCGCGGGCGAGGGCATCGAGTGACGCTGATGCGGCGGCGGTGTTGCCTTGCACGAGTTGGTACACAGACTCGGCCATCAGCAGGTCGGCCACGGCGTCGACTGTCTCGTCCAGACCTCGCAGCAAGACATCCAGCTTGTCGAAGTCGACCCCCGGGCGCGCCGGAAGGCCATCTACGCCCCACGCGATGGTGTCAGCCTGCCAGGCGAGATGCAGAGCACGCCCGTCCACCACGTTGCGCGCGGCGACCGCTTCCACTGCCTCGGCGGGTTCCGTCCCACTCGCCGGCGCTGTCGACGACAGCTTGCCGGCGACCACCGGGAAGGCACGGCGGAACGGCTCCTTGTACCGATCGAAGCGGGCGTCGTGCAGCGCCCGTTCAAACTGGTAGCCGAGTATGGCGCCGTACGATTGTCCGTTCCGTACGGCATCGAGCACCCATCGTCCGCGGCGCACACGTGCCGACGACAGGTCTACACCGTAGCGCTGGTCGTTGATCGAGCGGCGGGAGAGGAAGCCATTGCGCAGAATCGCCGCCGCCGCCGCATGTGACATCGACGGCGCGTGCGTGAATCCGCCCGATGAGGTCTGCTGCTCGAGCGACGCCTCATTCGTCAGGCGCAGGCGCTTGCGTACAAGGTCGGACAAGGCCGGCAGCTCGGTGCGCGTGGTTGCAACCGATGGTTTGGCCCTGAGGCCGACGACCCATCCGAAGGATCCGAGTACGCTGGCCCGGCCCCCTTGCGATCCCCGCATCGTCGACAGTCGGTCGACGAACATCGAGGTGATCCAGGCGTCGAGCCGGTGTGAGCAGACATCGAGCGTCTCAGTGAGGAGGCGTTCGAGTTCTGCCGTGGACAGCGCCTCGAGCGTCTTGAGATAGTCGCGGAATTCTCGCAGCCGTCGGGTCTCGGGTCGCACGAGATCCTTCCAGACAAACGTTGCAAGCGCAAGGTCTCCGGTCACCGCCGGGACCGCGACGCTCATCCGCTCCCACACCGTTGCCGTGGTGGGCAGCGTGGCACCGGCGGCCGGGGCAGCGACGTCGGATCCCGCTCCTGCCGCGGCGAACGTGATACCGACGAACTCGTGGTCGCGCGTCAGTCTGCGCGCGACGAGGTTCGCCTGCACCAGGATCGAATCGCTGGTACGCGCCGCTTCGCGCAGCATCGCGTGGCGGAGCAGCAGGTAGAGCAGCGTGTTCGGCGGCGCGGTACCTGCGGGAAGGCGCTCGAGCCGGACATCGTCGATGGTGGGCGCTTCGCGCAGCCACGTGATGTAGTTGAACGCCAGCGGCTCGGTCTCGCTCAGCGGCTCGGGCGCGTCTGCCTTTGGCTTGGGCACAACGAAGCCACTGGTGAACGGGTAGGCCGACGATCCATAGGTCAGCGCGAAGATACGCGAACCGACGTCGACTCGCCCGAGCCGCTGCGCCAGCTGCTGGGCCAGGTCGAACTGGCGGCGGCGGGCGTTGTCCCAGTCGATGCCGAAGAATGCGCCCATGCTCAGCGACGCGTTAGGCCCGACCACCGATCGCACGCGCACCTCGCGGGCCGACGCGTCCATCTCGAGGACTTCGAGGAGGTCCTTGTCCGCGTCGGCCGTCTTGCCGACGCGGGGGATGCTCGCCGCCGATCCGGACCAGATCGACCTCAGCCGGCGGAGGTCGTCGGGCATGGCGGACTCGATCAGGGCTCGCCGGCCCCGATGCTTCCAGTTCGTGAGCGACGAGGTCACGACCACGCCGTACGGCGTTCCGCCGACGCGGAAGGCGGGATAGTGCCCGCGCGCGCGCACGTGTTCGATGAAGTAATCGCGGAAAGTCTCCACCTCGGCGTCGAGTTCCTTTTCGAGGAGAAGTTCCTCGAAGAAGTACCCCCAGGTTGCCGGCCAGAGTGCGCCGCACATGGCGCGGGCCGGGCCCTGCTCGTCTGCGTCGCTACGCTCGACGTGACGGAATAGCTCCGGCGGAATGCCAAACGCCTGAGCGAATCGCTCGCCGTCCTTCCCAGTTACAGACCGTGTCGCGTTCTGTTCCACGTCAAAGCTGCGCTCCCCATTAGGATCGGCGGGCGGGTAGCCTGAGGGTGCCTGCTGCGTATTGTTCGTCGGCGTGCCCTGGCGCACAAATGCCAGACCGCGACCATAGTGATGCGCGTCGAACAGGTCGGCCAGCTCCGCCGAGCTGTCCTGCGGCGGCAGGGTACTCTTCACGCCGAGCACGAGGAGTTCGTCGAATCCTCGCTCCACGTCGTCCGTGGTGAGCGCCATGCGCAGCGCCATCCCTACCTCGATGGCACGATCGAACTCGATCGTCCAGCGCACCGCCTCATCCACAACCAGGCCGTCACCGCTGATGTCGTGCTGCTGTGCGGCAGACGCGTCGGGGGCGAGCGTAACGGCGAGCGGTTCGACGATCGCACGGCCGATGGCCCGCGCGGCCTCCGTGCCGCCGCGATAGCCGATGGCGACCCACCGATCGGGAAGGAGCCGTGCCTCGACGGCCCGGGTCCACACCCCGACGCGCTCGGCGGGTAGGGGAAAGTCCGGGGCGTCGACGTGATCGCCATCCACGTTAGTCGGGGTGAGCTCGCGCACAACCCACGCGGCGCGGGGCGTAGGTACGACTGTGAGCAGCACCGTCCACGCATTCCTCGCCGCGCCGGCGTCACGCCAGATCGCCGTCCAGTACGCGCGCCCCGCCGCCACTTCTTCTGTCGTCAGTTCCCGCTCGTGCGAATCGGCGTGCACTTCGTCGGGATAGACGCGGATCCAGAGCTCCTTCGCGTCGCCGCCGATCGCAAAACGTGTTTCGAGACGAATAGGCAGGAGGACGATCGGGAGCGTCGTGGCCAGTTGCGTGAAGTCGTCGCCGATGTCGCGGTCGACGCGCGTACGAATCCCCTCGATCACGCGATCGCGAGCCAGCAGGTGATCCTTCGCTGCGCGTTCTGCGGCAGCTTCGGCGGCGCGGAGATCCTGACGCCGTTGGATCGTCCGATCGTCGTCGTCACCAAAGCGGCTGCGGGCGTCGTTGAGTGCGCGTTCGGCTGCGGCTTTCGCGTTCTGGTGACGCGTCAGCGTATCGCGTAGGGCATCGCGTTGGCGTCGCGCCCCCGACAGCTCGTCCCCCGCACCTGGATGGCCCATGGTCTGGTCGGGAAGAGGTCAGCTGTTCCCGCGCAGCATGTCGGATGCGTGGATCGCGATCCGCATGGGCTGCTGCAGGGTGATATAGGCGAGGTGCGCACTCTGCGCCCCGACGCGTCCGAGTCCGGTGTCGGCGTGCCACGCCGGTTCGTTGCCGGTGTTGAGCGCCCTTACGTCGGGGAGCGGGCGGTTGAGGTCAACGTGCGTGAGTGCGGCGAGTTCCTCGGCATTGGCGGCGAGGCTCGGCCACGACAGGTCGCTCCAGGCACCGACCGGCCCGCCAAACGACTCGCCGACGTCGAGGCCGAAGCGCGGCTCTGCTGGTTGCTCCTGCAGGACGAAAAACCATCCCTGGTCGACCGAGGCATCGGTTGCGTCGGCCGCGCCGGCGGCCTGGCTCGGCGTCAGCGGGAACCCGAAGAAGGCGACGTCGGGGTTCAGACGGCCGTGGAACTCGTAGTCGATCCGCCCCGCACCTAAGGAGCGTTTACCGGACGGGTGGGCGAGCGCTTTGAGGGCATACACTTCGGTGTTCGGATACCGCCGGAAGAGATCGCCGCGCACCAGGAGCACCAGCCGCTCCTCGCCATTGGGCATCGGCGGACGTGCGCTGTGGCGCCCGAGGGCAAGACGCTTGATCCACGCATGGATCTCGCGGATGTCCCGCAGTTTGTCGGGGTCGTTCTGCGGAGGGGTCGCGCCCTGCACGTTCCAGAACTGACGGAAGTACGACCCGCGTTGATCGGTTGGAAACTCATTCCACAGCAGCTCGCGCGACATCTCGTGATTGAGTCCGACCATGTAGGACTCGATCATCCGCTGGTTGGAGATGACGAGAGCAACCGTGTTGCCGGGAATGAGCTCGAGCCCCGGGAGGAGCCAGTCCTGCCCGAGGTCGCGCAGCGCCTCGTACATCGGCTGCGGAAAGCGTGGGTAGGCCATGATCTCTTCCAGCGGATCATCACGCTCCCAGGCCACGCCCGGGCCGAAAGTCGTGCGGTCCTTCAGACTGCGCGCGATGGTGAGGCGTGGATCGACGGCTGCCTGCAGTTTCTGTCGCAGGACGGGAAGGACAACCGGGCGCATGGGTGTCGCGGCAGGAACCGGCGCCCCCAGCGCGGTCATCAACTCGAGCGCTGCTGCGCGGAAGAGCCGAGCGTCGGCGCTGTCGAGGTTGCGGTCTCCGGCGCCAGGAGCCGGAGGCGGCGGGAGCGGCGTGCCTAACGGAGGCGCCTCGCGGAGCTGGAAATCGGGGCGCGGCGGAGTCGCCTGCACCAGCTCGGGGTCGAAGCGTTCCTCCTTGAGCGCCCCGAGGGCGCGCCCTCCGATCGGAGGCGTAGGCGGGAGCGCTCCGACGATCGCCCGCCAGATCGCCTCGCGAACGGCGCGGGGAATCACGGCAACGACCACAGCGAGGCCAACGGCAAACGCCAGAAGCCCGGCCACACCAAAACTCACTACCGCGAAGACGGCCAAGAAAAGGAGCAGGATCAGTAGGACAGAGACGCGCCATCGCTCGATCGCGGGTGCGGGTTGTGCCTCGGGTATCGGGGTCGCCTCACCCGCCAGCGCACCAACGGTCGGCAGCGATGGTGGAGTCGGCGCCGGCGCACCGGGGCGGAGTTCGCCCCGATTGAGACGATCGAGCAAGCCTTCGGCGGTCGGGGCGTCAACCCGCCCCTGCCGTCGCCCGACCGTTCCGCGGGGCCGAGCCAGCCGTCGCCAAGCCGTGTCCAGCACGCCTAACGGGATCGGACTCCGGCGCAGCAGCGCGGCAATCGTCACCGGGCTTCCCTTCACCTTCGCGTGCAGCTTCGTGGTCAGCGACAGCACCGATTCGTCGGCCGCCGTGATGAAGTGGCGAGCATAGAGGCGGACCGCCGCTCCGCGCGCGACCTGTGCCTGACGACGCTCCTCATTCGCGGCCCGGATCCCTTCGACCTGCAGCCAGGCGCCGGCCATGAGTTCCCGCTGCTTGGCCTGCACCACCTGCGTGCCGAGCCCGGAGGTCACGCGCATCCGGGGGTCCTGACCGAGTTCGTGGAACCAGACCGGCCGGGCGGCGGGTTCGAGCGTTTCCTGCGCCGCGTGCCAGCGCCCGTACAGCGGCGGTGCGACGGCCCGTTCGGGATTGGCGCCGGTGAGCAATGCCGCGGGCGCATTGAGCAAGGCGCGCAGGCGATCCACGAAACGCTGCTTCGTCGGTGACGTGGGCCACGGAGTCGTCAGGGTGCGTACGGTCTTGAGTGCCCCTTCGAGCCCCAGCGGGGCATCGTGCGCCGCGACCCCGTGCAGTGCGCCACCCGGGTCGGATACGTCCATGGGCCGGATCCCCACCTCGGGCGGGAGCACGCGGGGTACCAGCCGCCTGACGAGGGCCTCGAAGTCACCTTCTTCGGCCGTGTGGAATCGCCACTGATACAGCACGGGCAATGTGACCCCGGCCTGTCCAGGCGTCCAGGCCGGCGCGAGCCCATCCACCGCGTCAGGCACCGGAAGGCGCAGCCCGGAAAGTCTTCCGCGCTCGAACGCTGGCACGAGGTACGCCGTGTAGCGGGTCAGTGGATCGAGTCGCCGTGGGCAAAGCAACCGCGAGGTCATGAGCGCCGACTGCTTGTTGACGAGGTCCTGGATGCGGGCCGGCGTCAGCCCCGTTTCGTTGCTCACCTGGGCATGCGCCCAGGCCCAAGACGTGGCGAGATCGGGGAGCGACGCCGTGTCGCGCACCACGATCGAGGGGAGCGCTCCGCTCGCCGTGGCGGATCGAAACGTCGCCTCTTCGTCGCGCACGACGATGAGGACGATCCATGGGCGGAGCCGCCCTGAAGTCGCGGCGCTCGCCGGCGTCAGGCGCCAGGGGAGATCGGCCTCGCGCAGTTCGATCAGCGGGAAGTAGTTCGCCTCTGCATCGGCGACCTCGGCGCGCGGCCAGGTGCGCACGACCGATCGGATGTCGAAGCTTCCCAGCTCGCCGCTCCCCAACAGCTGGAGGGGAACGTCCACCGCATTTGCGTCGGCATTGAAACCGAGGTGCACCGATACCACGGCGCGTGGCGCGTTGACGGCGTCGCCCTCGCGCCGGGCGATCTGGGTCGCGATGCCGCGGCGAATCCAGGAGAGAAAGCCGTACTGCGCGAGGGGTTCATTCAGCGCCGAACCCGTCATGTCGCCACCTCCGCCTCGTGCCGGGCCACCACCTGCCACTGTCCCTTCTCTCCCGGATTCCGGGCGACCCACTCACGCAACGCGTCGTGTGCCGAACCTTTCGTCATTGATGTCGCGAGAGTGGTATGCACGGCCAGGGTCTCGGTGCTCGCGATGACGTAACTTTCGGTCCCAACGGTGACCTTGGGTAGCTCACCTGGTGCCGGCGCATACTTCTCGAGGCCGAAGCGCGGCGCAAGATCCCCTGTGGCACGCGATGCCATCCGCGAAAACTCCGATTTGGTGAGTGCGGTGTCCTGCAGGCGGCGCGACACGAAGTCCTTGAACACGAGCGAGCCGAACTCGGGCGCATCGATGATCTTCGTCTCGTACACGAGCGGTGTTTCCCGCAGATCGCCGGCGGTGACGGCATCCGAGGCAATCGCCACGCCCGCGTCCATCAGCTCGTATGAATCGCGCGAGAGCTTCTCGGCGTCGGACAGGTTCTGGTACTGACCCGCGGCGAAGAAGTCGCGCTGACGAGCGTGCGGCGCTGCCGCGGCGCCCACCCGCACATGGCTCACGTCGAAACGCGACGCCCCGACGATGCGCGCTTCACCCAGTTTGTCGAGCGCCTTGTTGAGCGGGAGCACCTTCTGTTGCACGGCCAGCCCGCCCGCCGGATCGATCAGGGTCACGGTCGAGTTGGCCGGCACGGCGTAGGCCACCGCACGCAGCACCCCGGCGGGAAGTTGTGTCTGCCAGTTGCGCACGTCGCGAAGCGCGCGCTGCAGGTGGTCCCAAGCATCGAGCTCCGGAACCGGCTGTCCCTCTTCGCTGCCGATCGTGAGGTGGACCGGCACGCAGACGTCAAACAGAAAGAGACTGATGCACGCGCGTCCCTTCACGTTCCACGGATTCGGACCGCGCAGCGTCGCGTTGAGAGTGATGCCGGCGATCACCGAGCTGCCACGCCGCAGCTGTACGCCGGCGCTGATGTCCACCTGGAACGAGAACGGAACGAAGATGACGATGGCGTCGTAGCCCAGCCATCCACGGATATTGAACCCTGCGGCGGAGGCGTAGGCCTCGACGCTCGCGCCGAACTGCACCGAATTGGCGGTCAGCGCCAAATACGACTGACAGGTCAAGCGCGGGTTGTCACCCAGCGCGATCTCGATCGTTAGGCGCCTGAGCGATGGGAAGTTCGGCGGCGGTCTGAAGTGCGGGTGCAACCCGCCCATCGACAGCGCGAATATGGGCTGTTCCCCCCACGACAGCCGCAGCGCCATGTCGCCGTACACGCTGAAGATCGTGACGCGAGAGTCGTATAGCGAGGCGTCGATGGAGAGCAGCTTCTCACCGAAGTCGATGATGCCCAGCACATCGAGATTGAGCGAGACGAGCGGCAGCTCGGGCACCGGGAGGGCGACCTTGAGCTGCCCGAGGATGATGATGCGGACCGGATCGGGGAGTTCGAGGATGACGCCGAGGTTTCCGGTGATCAGGCTCGGCGTGCCCCAACCCAGCTTGAGGAAGGGGCCGAAGACGAAACGGTTTTGTGCCGGCGGGAAAATCGCGCGGAGATCGGCGATGATCTGCGGCGCGTTCCGGATCGGGTCCCGCGGGAACATGATGTGGTTCAGGGCGCCGGCGCGCACTCCCTGGCGCAGCACTTCGGTGGCCACCGTACGGTGGATTCCGGCCATTCCCCCGATGCCGTTGAGGGTGAAGCCGTACCCCAGCTGAATGGGCGGGAGCTCGACCGACACCAGGATCAGGAATGAGAACCCCTTCGATCCGTCGGGGAGTTTCGTGTCCAGGAGGGCGATCGCTGTGACAGACACGATCGACGCCTCCAACTGCAAGATGCCGGAGTAGCGTCCGTTGGGCACGTCGATGGACATGAATCCGCCGCCGGAGATCGGGCCGGCATCGACCACCACACCGATTCCGATGGGCGGGCGGAACGCGAACGACAGATCGAGGGGCCCAAGGTTGCCGTTCCGTTCGGAGGGAAATCTCATCGGGATGTCGACACCGATCTTGTCCACGGACATGCCGAACGGTCCGATCTGCACGCCGATGGCCGCCGCCACGCCGAGACTCAGTGGCGGATCTGAACCGAAGCCAAGCATGAAGTACAGCGTCTGGATCTCGACCGGTCCCAGGTTCAGGTGCAGCGGCACCACCAACTCGATACCGGCCCCTCCCTCAAAACGAATGCCGTCGGACGGCGACCAGCGTGCCCCGAACTCGAACGCCGACTCCACACGGATCCCGCTGAGGATCGTTTGGATGAAGCCGTCGCCCTTGGACATGTCGACCACGAGCTTGCCGCCCTTCACCTCGGCGCGAACGACGGGCTCCCCGGTGAGGTGAGCCCCTTCGGGTTTCGCCTTGAAACCGAATCCGACCGAGATCTTCGTCGCCTCGAGTCGTGTCCCGCCTGCTTCGCCAAGAAGGACGATGGTTGTGCCTCCATCATCGGCGACCAAGTCGGCCGTGAGTTCGATCGACGCGCCGGCGGCCGGCGGTGTGAGCTGCACCGCGAACGGCGGGCGGAGCGTTCCATCCATGCCCGCGGCAAAGCGCGCCTTCGCGCCGAGCCTGAACGACCACGGGTCCCGGATCTCAAACGATTTCTCGAAATCCTTCGTCGCCTTGAACCGGAACTTGAGGCCAAGGGCCGGCGGATTCGCCGCGGGATCGGGCTCGAGGCTGACGAGGTACCCCTCGAGGATTGGTGGTCGCCCGGGCGGCTCGAGCAGCACTACGGGGTAGTCGTAGGCTTCGAGAAACTCCCTGATGCGGATGAAGATCGCCTTCCCGTCGAAGTCGGCCGCACCAAACTTGTAGATCGTGCGGAGGTAGTTCCCCGGATTCGACAGCAGCTCGCCGATGCGATCGATGCGCAGGTCCCGCCGCTGGAACGGAGGCGCCATGGGGTTCGCGGGGTCGCCCGCCACGAACACCCGATCGATGATTCCCAGCAGGGTGAGCCCCTGCACCACGGGGAGCGCCTTCTCTTCGAGGTACTCGATGACGAGAAAATCGACGACACGCCGGGCGCTGTTGGGGATCAGCGCCTGCAGCGCGGCACGCTCGCCCGATGAGAGCGGCGCGGCGGCGGTGGCCGTCTCCAGCGCCTGACCCATGTCGCGCAATTCGGTGAGGACCCTGGCCGATTCATCGATCACCGCGATGCCGGACGCGATGATCTGCGCCTCGTCGTCCGCGTCGATGGCGGCGACGAGTTGCACCACCTTTGGAGAGAGCGCAGCCGCGCGGGCGACGGCCGCGGTCACCGCGCCCGCCACCTGGCCATGCGACGCGACGCTGGCCGGGAGCCGTACACCAACGGCCGCGAACAGCTCCACCGCTCCACCCTGCGCTAGGCGCTGCTCCAGCGGGCGGAGTACCTCACCCAGCTCGCGGGCAATGAGTTCGATCGTCCCCGCTTTGGTGGCCATCGTCAGGCGGCCGGAGCGCGTTCGGACACGAGGGAGCGCAGCGAGCGTCCCGGGAACGCGAGCACCACGTCGCGGTGCGCATCGATGTCGGCGGAGAGCGCCGGCGAGGCGTAACGCTGCCAGCTGGCCAGGATGCGCTCCCACTGCACCGATGTGGCTTCGTCCCCAAACGACTCGGGGATGACTGCGCCCTCCGGATTCTCGGCGAAGACCAGCGCCGTGCGTACGAGCGCCGGGCCTCCGTTGCGGTGCCACACCGCCGCCGCTCGGCGGTTGGAGTTGATGAGTCGGAGCACCTCGTCGAAGTGGCGGCTCACGAGCGCTCCCCAGTAGTGGCCCTCGGGATAGGACAGCAGCCACTGCTGGAAATGGTGCAGGCGACGGAAGAGTGCGCGCTCATGGAGCCACTCGATAGGCGGCGTCCAGTACTCAATCGTGGGGCCGCCACCTCCTCCACCGCCACCGGCCCCTGCCGGCGCCGGGGCAGCGCCCACGGCGGCGGACGCATCGATCTTACCGGAGCCCCAGTCGCTGTCCGGCAGCGCCGGAGCGGGGATCACGCCAGGCGCGCGCGCGGTCGTCGTGATCGCGGTGCGGATGTCGAGATGGTCCAACGCCTTGTTCTTCTGAAGCATCAGCGCAATGACCCCTGCCACGTGCGGTGCCGCCATCGACGTCCCGCTCTTGTCCACGTAGAACGTGTAGCAGCAGTCGCAGCAGCAGCCGCCGTGCGAACCAGCACGGGCGGCCGTGACGGCGACGCCGGGCGCGGAGATGTCGGGCTTGATGCCCCCGGTGCGCGTCGGGCCTCGACTGGACGATGCGGCGAGATCTCCCTTTTCGGTTTTGGTGCCCGACGCTGATGTGAACTCCTCGGCGGCGTAGTTCCCCACCGTGATCACCGTCGCCGACGTGCCCGGAATGCTGATGGTGTGGGAGGTCGTGACGTTGGAAGTGAATACCGGGGCTTCACCCGGCGTGCCTCGTTCGAGCCAGCAGTGCACGTCTTCCGGCAAGGCTCCGGTGTTGGTGAACTGTAGCCTCCACGTACCGTTCGGCAGCGAGCCACCGGCCGCAGGAGCGAGTCGGATGACGACCTGGTTGTCGAGGTTGTCGGGATCGCTGAGGATCGAGGTGATGGTGGCGGTGACCCTCTGCGCCGCAGGTGCCGCGGGATTCACGACCCAGACCTGTGCCGGATCGTTTGGGTGAACGATCGGACTCGTCGGCGCCGGGGCACCAGGCGCCGAGAGCGTCACGTCCAGGCGTCCCGCCCCGTGATACCAGCACTCCATATCGCGCGTGCGGGTATCGCCCGCCATCACGGAGAAGGTGATGGAGAGGCTCCCAGGCGCCGGCGGCACCGTTCCCATCGCGTGATGATTGGCCGCTCCTTCGTTCCCCGCGGACTTCACCACCGCGCGACCCGGGTCGAACAGGAGCTGCAGGTCGATGGCCTGCTCGACCAGGCTGGTGCCGTCATGAGGCCCGAGGTTGTCGCCCTGCGAGATGTTGATCACGCAGGGTCGGCCGACACCGCCGTCGAGCTGACTGGCCCGGAGAAAGATGTAGCGGATGGCATCGACCAGATTCTGGGACTCGCCGATCGCCGACGTCTCCGTACTGTTGCTGACCACGATCAGATCGGCCTCGGGCGCAACGCCGATGTAGGTATTCGCACCGGTGCAATTGTCTTCGACCTTTGTGCCGGCCTGGCTTCCGTCGCCCGCGGCGATCCCTGCTACGTGGGTGCCATGTGCCGCCGTATTGTCCATCGACCGCACGACCTGCAGGGGCGTGGACGATGTCAGCGCCTGATCGATCTGCGCCTTGGTGTACTCCACGCCGAGAGCCGGAAACTCCGGCGGCGACGTCTCCTGGAAGGGGTCGGCGGGGAGCTTCGCCTTGGGGGTGAGGGACTGGTCCCATAGGAAGAGCACCCGTGACGTGCCGGCCGAATGCCGAAAGGCGTGATGCCGCCAATCGATCCCCGAGTCGATGATGCCGATGACGACGCCGCGTCCGGTGAGTGGGGGCGTGGCGGTGTGCAGCGGTCGCGCCATGATTTCGGCGACGCTGATGTCGAGTTCCTGCCGCATCGGCCGCCCCAGCTCCACCTTCACGACGTGTGCGATCGCGGCGAGCGCTTCAACGTTGGCGAGGGCGATCGCACCGGTGGCGATGCTGAAGGCGGCGCGTGAGTGACCAATCACCGAACTGATTGCCAGTCCCGCGGCGCGCAGATCCTCGGCGTCGCCGGTGAACTTGACGAGAACGCCGACCTGTTCTCCAACGGTAGGGGTGGGAGTCGAGCCCGCTCCAGCGCGCCGCTCCGACCGCTTATGGGCGCCGGTAGCGAGGAGACTCTTCAGTCGCGGATCAAGGGCGCCCATCCACCACTCCCAACGGAGAAATCGCCCGAATGTATCGGGGGTCGTGGGATTCAGCAAGGAGGATAGACACCATGAACGACCTCCGGAGGGGTGGCCCCGTCCTTGGTCCTCATCAACGTGACGTAAGATGCCAGACTCGGGCGCCGGCCGCTCCAGGAGCCGAAGGCACAGCGCCCACAACGGCCTCCGCGCAAGCCCGGAGCGCCGGGCCGGCTAAGAGCGGCATCTTAGCCAGGCGCAGCGCCTGCGTCAAGCGTCCAGACGGACACGCGCCACGGCCTTGACAGCCCGCGCGCTTGATGGTGCGATGGGGCTCCATGCGGCGGACCATCGGCGACATCGCGGCCTTCGTCACCAGCAAGAACGCGGGGCCGTTCCTCCTCACGCTCGACATCGTCTTCCCGGACAAGGCGACCTACGAGCGCTTCAAGGCGTTGAAGGCCCTCGACCGTGTCACTGTCGCGGGGCTCTACGGCGTCATGGCCGAGGATGTCCTCAAGATCGTCGAGTTCGATCCCGCCCATGCCGTGAAGATCACCATGCGCCGAGCCTGGGGCTCGGGGGCGGTCGGCGAGGGCGACGTCTACGGCGCCCAGCAGCACGTGCCGTTGATGGAGCACGCCGTGCCGTGGGAGGACGCGTGAACGCTGCGCGCATGACCGGCCGCCGGATGAC
>Ga0326597_10005877_pt1 | contig 16935 bp, 15 predicted proteins | sample RVTome_12_FD_203789 | JGI IMG/M metagenome (GOLD analysis project Ga0326597, IMG submission 203789) | Soil microbial communities from uranium-contaminated site in the Upper Colorado River Basin, Wyoming, United States - RVT100D185 | ecosystem: Environmental > Terrestrial > Soil > Contaminated >...
TCGCGTCCGGCGGTGTTGCCGCAGTCGCCATGATTCGCGGTCGCAGCGTGGCCGCGATCTCGCGAAAGCGACGAAAATCGGCGGGTACGAAACGCACGTCGTGGCCAGCCGCGCAGAGCCCGCGCTCCACGGGCCCGAAGAATCCGCTGCGCAGCTGAACGCCGCTTCGGGTAAAGATCCGGAAGAGATCGCTCAGCAGCGCGCTGAATACGACCAGTTCTTCGAAATCATCTCGTTCCCCGAGCGCGTGGAGGAAGGCCGCCGGCAGGCCCGGGCCCAACGGCAGGCCCAGCGTGTCCCGCGCCGCAACCAATGCGGCCGCATCCGCCAGCGAGCGCCTTTTCGACTGCCAGTTCGTCATCTCGAGATCACCATCATCCCAGAAACCCGGCCGGACGCTACTCTGGAGCGCCCGGCCGGTTCAAGAGCGGTTCCCCCGAGAGGAGCTCGCGAAGCCAGCCGGGATTTGCGATTTTCCTCGGCTCGCCGGCGCCGAGAAAGGCGCTGTGGGCAGTTTCTGGGCCGGTGGGCCGGTGGACGGAAGAATCGGGAGATCGGCACTTGAACGAATCGCCGAGGCGTGGTGGGATAGGCGCCTCGCACCCAAAGGAGTTCATGCATGCACGGTTCTGAGCCGGATTCGGTTTCACGCAGGCGTAATTTTCGCCACATCGCGATGTGCGCGGCGCTCGTTGGCATCCTTTCGGCCCCGGCCCTGGGCCAGGCGGTCGAGTACACCGCAGCTCGAAAGGCCGGGCGCGGCCTGGCGGCGATGACGACCGGCTTCCTCGAGATTCCGGGCAACATGGTCGCGGAGAGCCGCGCGCGCGGCCCTGCTGCGGGCGTGCCGCTCGGCTTCGTTTTCGGGCTCGGGAAAGTCGTGGTTCGTGAACTCGTGGGCGTCTACGAATTCCTCTCGGCGCCGTTCGAGGCACCCGCCGGCTTCAAGCCGATCATCGAGCCTGAATTTCCGTGGTCCTACTTCGAACAGAACAGAGCGCCCTCGCCCGTCAGGCAGGGCAACTGAATCGACGAAGGTCGGCCGGATCAGCCGGCGTCGCGGCAGTCATCCGTGGCGGGTTGCATTTCGCAGTTGGGAGACATTGCTTTGGGCACAAATGAGAGAGCACCGATCCCGATCGACACGATCTTCCACCCGACCGACCTATCGGAGGCCAGTTTCGTCGCCTTCGTGCACGCGCTCAAAATTGCATTACTCGCCCAGTCGGAGCTGACCATCCTCCACGCCGCCGACGACACTGGGGATCGGGTCAATTGGAAGGACTTTCCGGGGGTGCGCCAAACCCTCGAAAGCTGGGGCGTGCTGCCCAAGGGCAGCCCGGGGCGAGCGGTCGCCGAACTCGGCATGGCGGTGGAGAAGATCAGCGGACGCGGAGGCAAACCGCTGAAGGCCGTCACCCATTATCTGCAGGAAAATCCGGCCCAGCTCGTGGTGCTTTCGAGCGAGGGGCGCGAGGGGATGCCGCGTTTTCTCAAACCGTCGTTCGCGGAACCCGTCGCGCGGAAGTCGCGCGCGATGACTCTCTTCGTGCCGAGCCACACCGGCGGATTCGTCGACGGAAACACCGGGCGGGTCACGCTGGATCGAATCCTGCTTCCGATCAACCACAAGCCCCGCCCGACGACCGCGATCAATCTCGCCCGCGCGCTCGTCGGCGCGTTGGACGATGACGGGGGCGTTTACGATCTGCTCTACGTAGGAGAGAGAGGCCAGGCGCCCGCCGTTGACCTTCCGGACGAGTTCGGCTGGACGACAGAGAAACACTACGAGAGTGGCGACGTCGTCGATGCGATCTTACGCGTCGCGGAGAAGAATCACGCCGAGCTGATCGTCATGACCACCACGGGACGCGACGGCATCCTCGACAGGCTGCGCGGCACGATGACCGAACAGGTGGTGCGCGGCGCGAATTGTCCCGTCCTCACCATCCCGGAAGGGTGAACGGGATCGACCCACGTCAATCCGGCGACTTCGACTTCACGTCAATCTGGCGGCTGATCGTCCGAAGCATCGCTGTGCGCTTCGATCTTCGCGAGACCCTCGATTCGCGATGCGATCGCATCGGCGAGCAGAGCCAGAGCCTCGTTGTGGGCGGCGACGAGTCCCTCCGAGCCAGCGCCCGCAATCGACCTGCGCATCGTGGACTGGCCGCTCCACGGCCCGCCCCCGGCACTGCCTGCGCGAATCACCCAGCTCGCGCGGAGTTCCAACGCTTCTCCGTCGACTCCCTCGAACGCGTGGAAATCCACCGCGACCCGATAGTCGAGCGGGAACGCAGCCTGGGCGGGGTATACGACGACCCGCTGTGTGCCAAGCCGGGCGCCGAGGTTCTCGCCGAGGACGCTCAAGACATTGGACGAGAACCCCCCCGCCCAGTGACGGTAGTCGTCGACAGCGAGCCGCGAAGTGGATCCACCCGGGCGCGTCACCCACTCGGGCCGATCGAGGTAGCGCGGCACCCGGATCGGCCCAACGCCGATCGCGAGGCCATCGGAGGCGCTTGCGGCCGGCGATTCGGAAACCGGATTCAGCGTGTAGAGACTGACGTTCGGGCTGCTGCCCAGACAACTCACCGCGAGACCCGCGGCGACGATCACCACCACCCTGCAGCGCGCCGGATGTCGCAGCCGTTTCATTGTCCGGTCTCCTTCTTGCCCTGGATGAGCGACTCGGGATGCGCCTCGAGCTGCTCGGCGAGCCGTCGGATCGCCTGTGCGGCATCCGCCAACTCGAACAGCAACCGCTTGAGCTCGACACTCGCGTCCGCGTCCGGTGCGAGCAGCGAATCCGCCGACGCCAGCGCGCGCTCGGCTTCATTGAGCGTGGCGATGAGCGAAGGCATCATTTCCTCGTTCAGCGTTCCACTCACTGCGCTCAGTTTCTTCAACATCTGGTTCAGATTCGCTCCGATCTGCTCCAGCGGCATCGCGGACAGGCGATTGACGAATTGCGTCAAACCCGCCTTGAGCTCCTCGATCGGACTCGGGATCGTCGGCAGCTGGGGCACCGGACCGCTCCAGTCGATCTCCGCGGGCGGAGCTTCGGGATGGAAGTCGAGACTCACGAGGAGTTGCCCCGTGAGGAGGTTTCCCGTCTGAAGTTGTGCGCGCATCCCCTTCGCGACCATGTTCTCCCAGCGCTGTCTTGGATTGATCGTCCTCTCACCCGTGAATTCGATCAACTCGGGGTGGGTTTCGACGAGCACCGGAATGCGGGGCGTCTCGGCGTCTACGTCGTAGATGAGCTTGACGTCGACCACTTCGCCGATCGTGATTCCCCGAAACTGGACGGGCGCTCCAGCCGACAGGCCACCCACCGACTGGGCGAATTCCAACAAGAAGCGATAACCCTGGCCAACGACCGGCTGCTTGGTTGCGAGCCGATTCTTGTAGAGTGTAAAGACCGTGCCGTCTTCGACGGGTCCGCCGGGCTCGAGACTGCTGGGCGTTTCGAATGCGATGCCACCGATCAGAAGGGAAGTGAGCGATACCGTGTCGACCTCGACACCTTCCGCACTCATCGACATGTCGATGCCACTCACATTCCAGAACTGGGTGTTGCGCTGAACGCGAGCGTCGTGAGGAGCCTTGACGAAGACCTTCACCGTCACGAACTTGCCGCTCTCGTCCAATTCGTAGCTGGCCACCTCGCCGACCCTGATTGCGTGAAAATAGACCGGCGAGCCGATCTCGACCGATCGCAGCTCGGGCGAGCGCAGCGTAAACAGGCTCCCCGCTTCATCCGAAGTCACCACGGGCGGAGCGTTCAGCCCCTCGAAGGCCTTCTGCTTCGCGCCGTCGAATGCGGGGTCGACGCCGATGTAGGCACCCGAAAACAGCGTGCTCAGTCCGGAGACGTGCCCCGCGCTCACCTGGGCGCGCACCACCCAGAACCGCGTGTTCTCTCGAAGATAGGCACTGGCTGCCTTCACGAGTCGCGCGGTAACGATGACGTGAGACAAGTCCTCTGACAGCACGATCGCCTCGACGGAGCCGATTTCCACGTCTTTGTATTTCACCTTCGTCTTGCCGGCTTCGATACCCTCGGCGGTATCGAAGCGGATCGTCACCGCGGGGCCTCGCTCCGAAAGCGTGTGGTAGGTGAGCCAGGCGCCGACCAATGCCGCGACGATCGGGATGATCCAGACGATCGACGGCCGACCGCGCTGCTCGACGATCGCGTCGCGGACACCGCCCGATGCAGCCGCGTCTCCGTCGTTCGCGTTCCGCTCGCCCTCAGCCATTGGATTCCCTCGCCCGATCCCAGATCAGTCTCGGATCAAAACTTTCCGCTGCGAGCATCGTCGAGACGACGACCCCGGCGAAATATATAGCACCCACCCCGGCCTCGATGGTGGCGAGGTTTCCGAGGCTGACCAGGGCAACCAGGATCGTGACCACATAGATGTCGGTCATCGACCAACGCCCCACCGCCTCGACGATGTGGTAGAGCCTGGTCCGCTCCACGGGCCGCCAACGCGAGCCCTTCTGAACGGAAATCAGCAGAAACGCCAATGCAATCAACTTCAGCAGCGGAACCACGACGCTCGCGAAGAAGACGATCAGTGCGAGCGGCCACATCCCGTGAACCAGCAGGTAGATAGCGCCACTCAGGATCGTGTCGGACTGCGCCTGCCCGAGCGAGATCACCTTCATTACCGGGAAGAGATTGGCCGGGACGTAGAGGAGCGCCGCCGTGATCACGAGCGCCCAGGTTCGGTTGAGGCTGTCCGGCTTGCGGCGGTGAACGGGTGCGCGGCAGCGCGGGCAGTGCGCCGCAGCGTGATGTTCACCACGCGCGAGCCTGACGACGAAACCACAATCGTGACAGCTGACGAGATTCTCCGTCCCGACAGTGGCTGCGTTCGAGGTCATCGGGCGAGCCCGACCCGCCGCCAGACCCACTCCGCGTCGAGGGAGGATGACGCAGCCGCCAAGATGGGGATCAGCAACACAAAGGACCAGAGCGCGATACCGGGCACGATCTGGGCCATACCGAGCAGTTTTACCAACGAAACCAGGATCCCGAGGACGAAGACTTCCATCATGCTCCAGGGCTGCACCCTGCGCAGCAGGCGAAACACGCCCGCCTGGCCGGGTATCCGCAATCCAAAACGCAGAGGCGCCAGCACGAAGATCAACGACGCAATCTGCAGCAGCGGCGCAACGATCGTCGTCAGCAGGACCAACGACGCGACGAGTGGCGTTCCCTGCTCGTAGAGGGCCTGCACACCCGTGGATAGCGTGGTGTGCGTGACGTTTCCCTGCATCTTGAGCGCGAGAAATGGAAACGCGTTCGCGGCGATGAACAGGAACAAGCCCGCCAGGGCGAGCGCGAGCGTTCGATCGAGGCTGTCCCGAATCCTCCGATAGAGAACGCTCCCGCAGCGCGGGCAACGAGCGATGCCGCCCGCCGGCACGTCTCCGATGCGGCTGGGAAGATCACACGCGTGACACAGGGTGAGCCATCCGGGCGGAATGGCCCGCTCAGCGCCCATGGGCGTTTGGGTGATCTCGGATTTGAACAACCGTTCCCTCGAGCGCCGGCGAGGCTCTGGCCGACGTGTATACCACGCTTAGGAGCACTCGATCCAGTGGGTCCGACCCGCCGCTCGACGCGCCGTCCTCGGGTGGGACAGCCAGGAGTGCGAACCCGATCGGGGTTGCGCGACGCTGCAAAGCGAACCCGCAGGATTCGCCAGTTAGCTCTTCGGTGTTCCCGCCGCGGAAGCGCCCATCCACTTGCGGTAAAAGGGTGGCTTGCTGAAGGAGAGCAACAGTGCAACCACGGAGACGACTTCGACCAGTCCGAGACCCAGGTCGAGCCAACCCGACCACACTCCGTGCAGTTCGTAGACGATGTACATGGGGATGTAGATGAAGTAGGTGAGCGAGGCGAGCGCCGCGTAGAATCCGATCAGGAAGAAGCGATTGGATAGGACGGGATCGATCAGGCCAAGCGAAACTCGGCGTCGCGACACCCGGTACTCTCGGAGGGATTCGAGTGACAGCCACGCGAACAGCGCGATCGCAACGGAGCACGCGGCCGAGCAGATCCGCGAAATGAAGCTGAGCGGCTCGAGGAATTGGTCGGTACCTGCCTCGAAGGGAGTTTCCGAGAAGCCAAACGATAAACCGTTGCAGAGCAGTGCCCAGCCGAGAAAGAAGCTCGGGACGCTGCTTTGACGCGATGCCGTCTGGAGTAGATAAATTCCTACAGCGATATAGGAAATTCCGGCGAGAAACACGATCAACGTGCCCGCTTCCTGTATCAGCTCTTCAAGCACCGAAACGCCCCTGAAGCCCGCTTTGTGGCGACGAGTACCTGTGCGCCACCGCTACACATCGACTGGTCGAGCCGCAGGCTTGAAACGATGCATGCCGGTTTCACGGACGTCGATGTCGGTGATCTCTGGGTCGCGGACGGCGCGGCTGCCTACCGCCCGCGAAACCGCAGCCGCCAAGTGCCCGATAACTGCGGTATCAGCGACCCTCGAACGATTCTGGCGACGAACGAAGCGGCTCGACAGGTCTACGTTCCGCCGATCGAAGCAGTCGAAAACAGTGATGCAGTGCGATGCCGGCCGCCGTTGCGACATTCAGGGAATCCACGCCGGAAGCCATCGGGATTCGCACCTTCCGGTCGACGGCCGCGAGGGTCGCCGCATCGAGACCTTGGGATTCCGCTCCGACGATGAGCGCAATGCGCTGGTTCGCCAGCGTCTCGCTCCCCAGCGCAGCGAGCGGAATCGCACCCGCTTCCGTCGAAAGCGCCACGGTCGCGAAATCCGCCGCCCGCAGCCGCTCGATCGCTTCGGGCCAGCCGCTCAGATAGGCGAACGGCGTCAGCAGCGTCCCCCCCATCGAAACGCGCACGGCCTTGCGGTAGAGGGGATCTGCGCAGTTGCGCGAGAGCAACACCGCATCGACACCGAATGCCATCGCATTTCGGAAGACGTTGCCGACATTTTCGGGATTCGCGACCTGTTCCAATCCGACCAGCAGCCGGGGCCGCAATTCCAGAACTTCGTCCAACGAACGCTCCTTGCCGCGTCGCGCGAGCGCGATGCAGCCGCGGTGGAGGTTGTATCCGACCAGCTCCTCGAGGAGCGCCGCATGAGCGACGTAGATCGGTGTATCCTCATCGAGCCGAGAGAGTGAATCGCCGAGCGCCTCGAGCGCCGTCTCGGTCACCAGCACGGAACAGACCGAAAACTCCGACGCCGCGATCAGGCGCTGCACGCACAGCCGACTCTCGACGACGAATAGACCGCGAACGTCGCGCAACGCAGAATCTTTGACATTGCGATAGATCGAGATCCGCGGATCGCCGAGCTGTTCGATCGATTCCAACCGCATCAGCAACCCGTTAGGCGAAGCGGTCGGCGAGAGCCCGGTGGGCGGCGTACGGAGGAGCCGCTGACTCACCGTCGGCGATCTCGGGCACTTCGCGCGGGCCCGCATAGCACCGCTTGAGTTCGATCATTCGCCGCAACGGATTCTCTAGCCGCGCGTCGGGCGCGCGCTCCAGCCAGCGGAGCACTTCATCGCGCAGCCCGGGGTCCTTGCAGACGAGCAGCGAATCCACGTCGGCCTCCAGGCAGCCCTCGACCAGCGCTTTCGGACTGTGGTGGTCGGCGACGGCCTTCATCTCCAGGTCGTCCGAAAAGACGACGCCATCGTACGCGAGTTCTTCCCGCAGGATCGCCATCACGTCGGGCGACAGGGTGGCGGGCCGCTTCGCGTCGAGGGCGGGGAACAGTACGTGAGCCGTCATGATGCTCGCGACGCCGGCTTCGATCGCGGCGGCGAATGGAGGCAGCTCGACCGCGCGCAGCCGCGCGAGGTCGTGGTCGAGGCGCGGCAACTCGAGGTGGCTGTCGCAGGCGGTATCCCCGTGGCCGGGAAAGTGCTTCGCGCACGAGGCGATCCCGGCAGCCTGCATGGCGCGGATGAAATGGGCGGCGTGGGCTGCCACGCGCGTCGGATCGCGCCCGAAGCTACGATCTCCGATGACCGGGTTCGCGGGGTTCGTGTCGACATCGACGCACGGTGCGAAATCGAGGCCAATCCCCAGATTCGACAACTCGAGTGCTAGAGCGCGCGCAACTGCAGCCGTCATTTTCGAATCGTTGAGCTCACCGAGTCTTTGCATCGGTGGCCACTGTGTCCAGGGATCGCGGAGCCGCTGGATCCGTCCGCCCTCCTGATCGATCGCGATCAACAGCGGTGCGCCTTCGGGCGCGCAGGCATGCAGCGCCGCATTCAGGCTCTTGACCTGTCCGGGCTCGCCGACATTGCGCGCGAACAGCACCACACCGCCGACGCGACCCGCGCGGATCAGACGCGCGAGGTCCTCGGGCAGCGCGAGCCCCTCGAAGCCCGCGAAGAGCAGTTGTCCGGGTTGCCATCTAGGCGACATGCTCACACCCATCGAGAGGACATCACGACGACACAGCGACAACACTCAATTGACATACCGACGTCCATCTGATCGCACGTTGACCCGATTTGGAATTCCCGCGCGGACTCACGGACCGACTCGATCCGGCCCGGCCGCGAGCATCCCGAGTCGCCCGAGTTCCGCGAAATAGTCCGGGAAGGTCTTCGCCACGCAGCCCGGATTGCAAATCGCGACGTCTCCGACCATCGCGAAGGCCATCGCCATGCGGTGGTCGTCGTAGGTGTCGATCGAAATGCCGGGTTTCAATCCCGCACTCGGCGGTTCGATCCGCAGTCCGTCCGCGCGCTCTTCGACCACCGCACCGAGCTTGCGGAGCTCGCACGTCACCGCCGCGAGGCGGTCGGTTTCGTGGTGCCGCAACACTTCGACTCCGCGAATCGTCGTGCTCCCGTCGGCGAAGAGCGCCGCAACGGCCAACGTGAGCGTCATGTCCGGCATCTCTCCCATGTCGACTTCGACGCCGCGCAGCCGACCGCTACCGCGAATCCGTGTGGTCGTCTCGGTCTGCTCGACGTCCGCGCCCATGCGCTGGAGTACGCGGTAGAACGCGGCATCGCCCTGGAGACTATGGGACCCGAGGTCGCGAATCGCCACTTCTCCACCGTGGATCGCGGCCAGCGCGAGGAAGTAGCTCGCAGACGAGGCGTCGGGTTCGACCGCATAATCTCGCGCCGTCAGCGCGCGCGGCTCGACGGCGATCCCGTCGCTGCCCTCCCAGCGCGCGCGACCACCGAAATGTTCCAGCACGCGAATCGTCATGTCTACATAGGGGCGTGCGGGAGTTCCCTCGCGCAGGATCACGTGCGTCGGTTTTTCGGAAAGGCCAGCGGCCAGAAGCATCGCCGAGACGATTTGAGATGAAGCGGGGCGCGAAAACGCCACTTCGCCACCGCGAAGCGACGAGCTGGAACCAATCGCGATTGGCAGGCGCCCCTCGGATCCGAGGCAGCGAATGTCCGCACCCTGCTCGCGCAGTGCATCGAGCAGTTGGCCCATCGGGCGCGCCCGCATCTGGGGGGAAGCGTCGAGTTCGATCGCGTGCGTCGTCCCGCCTGGCTTCGCCGCGAGCACCGCGGTGAGAAAGCGAGCAACCGTTCCGGCAGATCCCGCGAACAGCGGTCCATTCCCGGTCGGCGGCGCAAAAACGCCCGCGCAACCGTCGACCTCGAGCGTCGTCGGATCCACCTCGAGGATCGAAACGCCGAGTCGCTCGAGACACGTCCGCATGCGTCGCGTATCGTCGGCGATCAGCAGGCCCGAAAGCCGGGTCCTGCCGCGCGCGAGCGCGGCGAGCAACAGGGCCCGATTCGTGAGGCTCTTGGAACCCGGCGGACGCACCTCGGCATCGAGCGCCCGGGGCGCCCTCAACTGCAGCAACGAAGCATCGCTCCCGATCATCCCGAAGACCTCGAGCTACGGAATCGAGCAGCCAATCGCGGCGGTCGTCCAGACGCGCCGCTACTCGGCGATCGGGCGATAGCGCAGCAACACGCGACTTCCATCGGCCAGGCCCTCTTTGAAGCGCGGGCCATAGGTGCTCCAGCCCTCCTCGGCGTACTTGGCGCTCATGGCCTTCAGCGTGCGCTCCACCGCCTTGGCATCGCTCGAAACATCCTCGGCCTGGGCGAGAAAGCTCGGCGCATTTCGGAAGGCTCCGTTCGAGCGCTTCCAGACGCCGAAATCGCCCACCCAGATTCGCGCGCGATCGCGCCCGCGCTTCACGGCCTCGGACCGCCATAGACCCGCCTTCGTCACGACGAGGAGATCCGCGCCATCCGGGCAGAACCAGACCTCGGCGTGGCAAGCGCTCTCGCTGCCATCGCTCCTGATGGGCGTGAGGTAGATCAGTTTGCTCGTCTCGATTGCCGCCCGGGTGGCGCCTGACACCCGAAATCCCGCGTCGCGCGACCGCGCGAGGCTCGCAGGCAGCCAGACCGCACCCGACAACATCGCGGCGCCGCGCAGGAACGCCCGGCGCGAGAGCATCGGTTGGCTGACTTCGAGCACCGCTGAACCCCCGCGAATTCGATCGGGCACCAGTCTAGCCGGGTTCGGCGATCTTCCGAAATGGAATCAGGGGCTAGCGCGGCGCCGCGTCGATGACGGTGGCCGACTCAGTAACAGCCGGGCGAGCAGGTGCGATTTCGACCCAGGGACTTGGCGCGGTAGAGCTCCGCGTCTGCGGCGTCCACCAGTTGGCTGGTTGCGGTGATGTTCAACCCGAATGCGGCCACGCCGACGCTGATCGTGAGGGGCTCTTCGCCATCGAGTGAGATCCCCTCGATGGCGGTTCGCAATTTGTCGCCGAAGGCGTGCGCACCATCGAGTGCGGTCTCCGGCAGGATGATCGCGAACTCCTCGCCTCCGTAGCGCGCCACGACGTCGTGTGCGCGCGAGCGATCGCCGATGATCCTCGCCACCGCGACCAGCGCCTGATCACCGGCGCGGTGGCCATTGCGATCGTTGTACTGCTTGAAGTGATCGATGTCGATCATCGCGAGCGACAGGCCGCGCTCGTAGCGCCGGGCCCGTTCGATCTCGCGCTCGAGCGTCTTGTAGAAGTGACCGTGGTTTGCGAGCCCGGTGAGCCCATCGATCTGCGAAAGCCGCAGCGTGTCTTCGTATTTCCGGGCGTTGCCGAGCGCAACCGAAGCGTGCGCGGCGATCGTTTCGAGCAGGCGAAGATCGTGGGGCTCGAACGGGCTCCGGTTGGTCTTGTTGTTGATGTTGATCACGCCGAGCAGCACGCCGTTTCGAACCAGCGGAGCGGAAATCAGCGTGGACGTGTAGTAGCGCTCGCGGTTGCGGCGGCGAAATGTGGGGTGCGCCTCCACGTCTTCGACGATCAGCGGTTGCCCGTGCAGTGCCACGTGGCCCGAGATGCCCTCGCCGATTTTCATCTCCGTGCGCTCGACGACATCCAGCGGAAGCCCTTTGGAGACCATCACGCGCAGCTGATCGTCGTCCCCCAGCAGCAGAATCGATCCGATCTCGGCCTCGAGATGCAGGAGGGTGCGGTCGAGCAGGCGTTGCAGAACCCGCTCGACGGAGAGCGTCGAACTCAGATCCTTGACGGTCTCGTAGAGGACTTCGAGATCCGCGTTGCGCCGCTGCAGGTCCTCGATGGGGTTTTCACTGACTTCCGACCGCTTATCCATTCGGGACAGCCCTTCTATACTGGCACCCGTTGTTCTCTGCTCCTGCGAATTCATCGTCCCTCCCGATTCAAAGGTTGAGATTTCTGCGCGGCAATCCAGCGGGGCAAGGGGCGTTGGAATTCAGTCGCGCGCCGCTGGAAGATTCGAACTCTGTTGGACCCGGCTCAAGCAGACGCTGCGGCGGAAGCCGCTGCGCGGCGAGCCCGATGGAGTCCGGCCAGCCGGCGTCGGGCCCGGTTGGGCCTGAACTTGACGCCGGGAAACGAGCGCGATTCACTCTCGATTCCGGTATCAAGCGCCGACGCCAGCCAACGGAGCCCCCGATGAGCCCGATCCGCGATCCCAGCCTGCTTCGAAGCGAGGCCTACATCGGCGGCAAATGGACCGCCTCGAGCACCGGCAAAACCTTCGAGATCGCGAATCCCGCCGACGCGACGGTGGTGGGCTCGGTCGCCGATCTCGAAATTTCACAGGTTCGCGATGCAATCGACGCCGCCGAATCGGCGTGGCCAGACTGGCGCACCCGGACCGCCAGGGATCGCGCCATGCTGCTGATGCGCTGGCACGACCTCGTGCTTGAAAACCAGGACGACATGGCGACGATCATGACCCTCGAGCAGGGCAAGCCCCTGAGCGAAGCGCGCAGCGAGATCCTCTACGCCGCCTCGTTCATTCAGTGGTTCGCCGAGGAAGGCAAGCGCATCTACGGCGATGTGATCCCCTCCCCCGCACCCGACAAGCGCATCGTGACCCTCAAGCAGCCGATCGGCGTGGTCGCCGCAATCACGCCGTGGAACTTCCCGAGCGCGATGGTCACCCGCAAGATCGGACCCGCGCTCGCGGCGGGCTGCACGGTCGTCTTGAAGCCTGCATCGAGCACACCGCTATCCGCGCTCGCGCTCGCAGAACTCGCCGATCGCGCGGGTCTTCCCGCCGGTGTGGTGAATGTCGTCCCCTCGGCGCGCGCCACCGCAACGGGTGCAGAACTCACGGGCAACCCCATCGTCCGCAAGGTGTCTTTCACGGGCTCGACCGAAATCGGCAAATTGCTGATGCGGCAGTGCGCCCAATCCGTGAAGAAGATCTCCCTCGAGCTCGGCGGCAACGCGCCTTTCATCGTCTTCGACGACGCGGATCTCGACGCCGCGGTCGCGGGCGTGATGGCCTCGAAGTACCGCAATGCGGGACAGACCTGCGTGTGCGCCAACCGAATCCTGGTTCAGGACGCCATCCACGACAAGTTCATGCGCAAGTTCTGCGAAGCCGTGAGTGCGATGAAGATCGGCCCGGGGTTGGAGGACGGCGTTGCGATCGGCCCGCTGATCAATCGGGCGGCAGTTGCAAAGGTCGAGGAGCTGGTCGCGGACGCGGTCGAAAACGGAGCAACCGTCGTCATCGGCGGAAAGCGACACTCGCTCGGCGGGTCCTTCTACGAGCCGACGATCCTGAGCGACGCGACGACCGAAATGGCCTGCGCGAAGGAGGAGATCTTCGGTCCCGTGGCTCCCGTCTACCGCTTCAGAAGCGAGGCAGAGGCGATCGCGATGGCGAACGACACCCCATATGGTCTCGCCGCTTATTTCTACGCGCGCGACATCGGTCGGGTGTGGCGCGTCTCGGAAGCACTCGAATACGGCATCGTCGGGATCAACGAGGGAATCATCTCGACCGAGGTGGCACCCTTCGGTGGTGTCAAGGAGTCGGGCATCGGACGCGAGGGTTCGAAGTACGGCATCGAGGACTACCTCGAAATCAAGTACCTCTGCATGGGTGGCGTGACCCGCTAACGCCCCAAGAAACCCGGAAGCAAATCATCGAGCTGAAAACCGATGGTCGAGTTGGAACGAGAATCAAGCTGAGAGCAACCGACCTGGCTGGAAGCAGACTCCGGCCCAAACAGGACAACCATCAAGGCCGCGAGCAGACACCGGCCGATACGGAGCATCCATCATGTCGAGCAATTCGGAACTGTCGAAGCGCCGCCAGGACGCAATACCCGCAGGCCTCGGGACCATGCATCCGATCTTCTGCGAGCGCGCCAAGAACGCGGAACTCTGGGATGTCGAGGGCAGGCGCTTCATCGATTTCGCAGCGGGCATCGCGGTCCTCAACACAGGGCATCTTCACCCCAGGGTGAAGGCGGCAGTCTCCGCCGAACTCGAGAAGATGAGCCACGTCTGTTTCCAGGTGACGCCCTACGAACGCTACGTCGAGGTCGCCGAGCGCCTCAACGCGCTCGTCCCCGGGCCTACGCCGAAGAAGACGCTGCTGCTCTCGTCGGGAGCCGAGGCGGTCGAGAATGCCGTCAAGATCGCCCGCGCCCATACCGGGCGCTCCGGGGTGATCGCGTTCAGTGGCGGTTTCCACGGCCGCACGCTCTTCGCACTCGCCCTCACCGGCAAGGTCGTGCCGTACAAGACGGGATTCGGCCCGCTCTCCGCCGAGGTCTTTCACGCCCCCTTTCCGATCGACTATCACGGAATGAGCGTCGACGCCGCACTCTCCGCGCTCGATCGGCTGTTTGCGAGCGACCTCGATCCGGCGCGCGTGGCCGCGATGATCGTCGAGCCGGTGCTCGGCGAAGGCGGGTTCTACGCGGCGCCGCCGGAGTTCCTACAGGCACTCCGACGCGTCTGTGACAAGCATGAAATCGTGTTGATCATCGACGAAATCCAGACGGGCTTCGGGCGCACGGGTCGCATGTTCGCGATCGAATACGCGGACATCGAACCCGACCTGATGACGATGGCCAAGAGCCTCGCGGGCGGCTTCCCGCTCTCAGCGGTCACGGGCAAAGCCGAAATCATGGACGGCCCGAAACCCGGCGGCCTCGGTGGCACCTATGCGGGCTCGCCCATCTCGTGCGCGGCCGCACTCGCCGCGATCGACGTGGTCGAAGAAGAGAAGCTCGCCGAGCGCGCGCTGCGGCTGGGCGATCTGATCGCCAAACGCGTCCGGGCACTGTCGGAGGAGCCCGCGGGAGCCTGCATCGGCGACATCAGAAACCTCGGTGCGATGGCCGCGATGGAACTCGTGACCGACCGAAAGACCCGCGCACCCGACGCCGATCTCACGAAGGCCATCGTGCAGAAGGCCGCGGCGAAGGGATTGATCCTGCTCTCGTGCGGTATACGCGGCAACGTGGTCCGCTTTCTGCCGCCGCTCACGGCGAGCGATGAACTCGTCAACGAGGGCCTCGACATCTTGCGCGAGTCACTGCTGGAGTTGCGCGCCTGAGTTTTCGCCAGCCGCGATCGCTCTGCACGGACTGCCTGCGCGGCGCCTTGCTCGGGGGCCGGGGTGCAGGGGCGTTGCGCTCGAACCCCATGTCGCGCGAAACCCTTGCACCCCGGCCCCCGACAGGTTCGCTCCTCGCGCGGAAGAAAACACCGCGCGCGAAGTCTTCATCTGATGGAAGCGCCACTTGGGTGCGCTGACGAGAGGCCTGCGGGCGACATGGGCTTCGAGCCCGCAGGCCTCTTGTCTGCGCACCCGAGCAACCAACTTGCGCAAACTGAGCGTGCTCCGCCTTCGAACGGTCTCGCTCGGCCCGGCGTCGGATCGGATCTTCGTCCGGGTGGCGATTCGCCTCCAATTTGCGCAAGAATTCCGTACGCGGTCCAGTGAGATTGACACATGGTCCGCCTCCATCCGAACGACGGCCAGGGATCCCCAATCGGGCCACGAGGGAGTGCAACGATGACCGCAACGGCGCGCGACGTGATGCAAACCGAAGTGCTCGTACTCAACGAAAGCGACAGCCTTCTCGAGGCGCATCAGTTCTTCGCACGCCACGACATCACTGGCGCGCCCGTCGTCGACGACAACGGCCGACTCGTCGGTGTCGTGAGTCTTCGGGATCTCATCCGGACCGAGGACGAAGACCACGACGTGAGCCGCACCGTTGCCGACTACTTCCGCGAATCGTCCGGCTACGCGAATCTCGGTGTCGACCTGGACCGCATGCGAGAAGGGCTCTCGGAGATTCTCGTCGGCGAAGTAATGACGCAAGATCCGATCTGCGTCGCGCCGGAAACCCCGGTCAACGAGATCGCGACCCTGATCCGCAAACATCGGATCCACCGCGTTCTGGTCGTCGCTCCTGAAACGGAGCGACAACCGGAAATCGCAGGAATCATTTCACTGTTCGATCTGGTTTCGTTGCTGGAGTAACCGCCGACCGGACGGCTGACGGGGGTCTGCACCGAGTGCTGCATCTCGGTTCTCAGCACACTAAGGCTCTCGCTGAACGAACTATCTAGCGCGAGGTTCCTGCTCGGAGATCGGGACGCGAGAGCGACTCGCTCAAACTCCATATCGCTCGCCGCTCTCGCGTCCCGATCCCCAGCATCTCCGCCGCCATCGCGTGGAAGAGAACCACCCCACTCAGGGCCGTCATCTGATGTGAGCGTCACCTGGGGGCGCTGACGAGAGGCCCGCGGGCGACATGGGCTTCGAGCCCACAGACCTCTCGTCACCGCTCCCGAGCAACCAACTCCAGTAACAAAGCCGCTGAAATACCGTCGGAGATTTCAGGTCAGGACCAGGTCCCCACCTTCGCGCCCTTCAGGTCGGCCTCGTCGAACCAGTAACTGGTCACCGCCTTGGTCTCCGTGAAGAAGGCCATACCGTCGACCCCCATCACGTGCAGGTCACCGTAGAAACTGCTCTTGTGTCCGCAGAACGGGAACGACGAGATCGGAACCGGGATGCCGACGTTGATGCCCACCATTCCTGCGTCGGTGCGCCGGCTGAATTCGCGGGCGTACTTGCCGTTCATCGTGAAGATCGCGGAACCGTTCGCGAACTCGCTCGCGTTCATCTCCGCGAGGCCCTCCTCGAAGTCCCTCACGCGCTTGATGGAGAGCACCGGCCCGAAGATCTCGTCGATGCCGATCCGGAGCCCTGGCTTCACCCGGTCGAAGACCGTCGCGCCCATGAAGTAGCCGCCCTCGTAGCCCGGTACCACCGCGCCGCGGCCGTCGAGCACCAGTTCGCCCCCCTCTTCGACGCCCTTCCCCACCCAGCCGTGGACACTCTCGCGGTGTTCGCCGGTGACCAGCGGACCGAGGTCGGTCTCGGGCAGCCAGGCCGCGCCCATCCGCAGCTTCTTGGCCAGATCGATGATCGCGCCGACCATCTCGTCGGCGATCTCCTCCTCGACACAAATCGCGGGCAGCGCCATGCAGCGCTCACCCGCGCAGCCGAACGCCGAGTTGATCACGCGCTGCGCGGTCGCCGCCACGGGCGCGTCCCTGAGGATGAGTGCGTGATTCTTGGCTTCGGTCAACG
>Ga0326597_10005879_pt1 | contig 16932 bp, 14 predicted proteins | sample RVTome_12_FD_203789 | JGI IMG/M metagenome (GOLD analysis project Ga0326597, IMG submission 203789) | Soil microbial communities from uranium-contaminated site in the Upper Colorado River Basin, Wyoming, United States - RVT100D185 | ecosystem: Environmental > Terrestrial > Soil > Contaminated >...
AAGGACGGGTCACCAACGCCGATCCCGATTCCGTCGGCCTTTGGGTAGAGAAAGTGCGCGAGATCCGCCCGCTGGGGGTCCAGGTATATACTTTGGAGCGCGAGCCGGCTGACGAGAGAATCGAGAAGGTGAGTCTCACCACCCTTCAGTGGATTGTCGAAGAGGTGCGCTGGCGGGCAGGAGTGCCCGTAGACGTATTCTGAACTACGGGCAGGCAGAGGCCACCGAATACGATCAGAGTCATTCGCTTAAGTAACTACCCTCTAACAGTACTTTTTTGAATACGGAGTCGGCAAAGTCCAACAAGTTAGCAAGTTCGATACTTTACCGTTGCGGCGTGTTGGGGAATGAAGAATGGTGTAGCTTGACATTCCGCTAGCGCCCTATTATCTTGTCAGGTAGCGGTTTTGGCACTTGTGTATAAACGCGGTTCAAGCTTCAACTTCTAGGCAACTCAAATAGTATTAGCCGCTAAGTTGCGGCCTCCTCCCCCTCGTTTGAGCCTAACGCCACGGGAGTGAGAGAGGTCAATTTGGCGACTAATTCGATTTGATTGGTAATCACGCGGCCCAGCGTCGATTGATAGGCAATCAGGCGCAGCGCCGCATTCGTGTTTTATTGTAGGAGAGCATTAATGGCATCGCAAGTGAATAACGAACACGCTGGCCACGAGCAGGTTCAAGAAAACGAGGTCGCCTTGGATCCCATGAGCGATCATGAGCCAGCCTCGGATAGCGATCTCGATTCCCCCGCGGAATCCCAGGAGGATCAGGGAGCCGAGCGTGAGGAAACCGGCGCGAATCTCAATTCGATTCAGCAGTACCTCCACGATATCGGTTCGGTCCCCTTACTTTCTCGCGAACGCGAGATCGCGCTCGCCATGCAAATGGAGCGTGGCGAGCAAGAGATTTTCGCGGCGCTCTTCTCAACGCCGATGGCCTTGCGCCATGTGCTTGAACTGGGAACGGCGGTCGCTCGTGGTGAAGTGGATCTGCTCAAGATCATCGAGAAATCGGATGAGACCGACAATCATGGCGAAGGGCCGGTTGATGCGAAACCTTTTCTTGGATCGATCGCGAAACTGCGCCGGCTCGCCCAAAGCAAGGAGGAGGCTCGGCGGCAACTGGCCCGCTCGCGCTTGTCGCAGCAAAGACGCGCAGCTCTGGTCCGCAAAGACGCCGCGCTCACGGGAAAAATCTCCGATGTCGTTTGTAATCTCAGGCTATCGCCAGTGGAGATCGCGGCCATGGTGCAGCAGCTCAGGCATTTGAGTGAACGGCTCGAAGCCATCGATCTGCCCACCAAGAAATCGTCCAAAAAACGCAGCCCTGGAAAATCGGACGAAGTTCGGCGCATCGAGGAGACTGCCGGTGTTCCTGCCGCGGAACTCAAGCGGCTGGCGCGCCTTATTCAAGACGCCGAAGCTTCGGTGAGCGCCGCGAAGAAGGAGTTCACGGAGGCGAACCTTCGGCTGGTAGTAAGCATCGCAAAAAAATACTTGAATCGCGGCCTAGCTTTCTTGGATCTGGTTCAGGAAGGCAACCTCGGCTTGATGCGCGCCGTGGAAAAGTTCGACTATCGCCTCGGCTTCCGGTTTTCCACCTACGCGAGTTGGTGGATTCGCCAGGGGATTACTCGGGGCTTGATCGATACGGGACGGACCATTCGAATCCCGGTGCACCGAATTGAGCTGCGCAATAAAATCATCCAGCGGGTCAAATACTTACAACGCAAGCTGAATCGAGACCCCCGGCCTGATGAAATCGCCAAAGACATGAGAATGCCCGTCAGCGAACTGCTCAAGTTGATCCAGGTCCAAAACGAGCCGGTCTCGCTGCAAACGCCGATCTGGGAAGACGGCGATGAGCTCGAAGATTTCGTGGAGGACCGTATCCGGCCTCAACCTGAAAAAGAAGCAATGGAGGGCGTGCTGCGCAAACAGGTGAGAAAAGCTCTGGCCGTTTTAACTCCGCGCCAGGAGACCGTATTGCGCATGCGCTTCGGCATCGAAGAAAAGCGCGACTATACCCTGGAAGAACTCGGCGAGAAGTTTTCCGTCACGCGCGAACGGATCCGCCAGATCGAACAAAAGTCGTTGCAAATCCTCCGCAATCCGAGCCGCCGCCGGCCGATGATGCCGTCCGGCTCCATGGAAGCCGGGGCCGCGTAGAAGCGCGACTCCGGGCGGTGAAAATACACGGGCGAAGTTTCAGCTTAGGAAGCCGCCGCAGCCGACGATCCCGAATCAGATCCTTCCCCGGGCCCTCAGCTCCTGCAAGCGCCACGCGACCACGCCTTCGACACGATCGGCGGGCAAACCCGCCGGCAGAGAGTTCGCCTCGGCGCCGAGCCGGCGAAGCCGCTCGCCCATTATGCTGAGCTCCGCGTAATGCTTCTTGTAGTCTTCGACGAAGGCCGAGCACTCCTTGAGCCTTTCGTCGATTCCGTTCAGGCAACCATCAAGGACATTTTTTTCCTCTTCGAAGATCGCTTCCAACTGCTGGCGAACTTCGGCGGTCTGCTGCTGAAAGGTTTCGGTGACATGCGCCAGATTGATTTGCATTTGCAGAATAACATTCATCAACCGTCCGACGGCGTCAGCGTTCATATCCATGTCTCCCGGAGGGTCGCCATTGAAGCTAGGGTTTTCACTTAACATCGCGCCACGAGCCTGTCAACGTGCTACGCGAGTGGTGGAAGATTGACTGCATGCATGCGCTCAAATAGGATCATGCGCATAACACATTCACCTCGTTCCGCGAATCAACCGGAGAACGCCATGGCAAAATTGAAGCTCACGGTCGCTTGCGACAAATACGATTACCTACAGCCGCTGCGCGACGGGCAGGTCAAAGCGGAAGGGCTTGACCTCAATCTCATCACGGTCGAAAGCGGCATTCGCCACGAGCGCATGTATCGTTACGGCGAGTACGACGCCTGTGAGTTTTCCATGTCGTCGTACCTCGTCGCTCGCGGCCAGGACGTGGATTGGCTTCAGGCCATCCCTTTTTTCCCGCGACGGATGTGGGGACACAAATTTTGTTTCATCCGCGCCGGCTCCGGGGTAAAAAAACCCTCCGACTTGAAAGGTGGCCGTATAGGACTCCGGAGCTACGAAAACACGCTTGCATTGGTCACAAAAGGCATGCTGATGAACAGCTACGATCTCGCCGTCAGCGACGTTACCTGGGTGATCGTCAACAAAGAGCACGTCGGCTTCAACCTGCCGCCGAGCATCAAGGTCGAATTTGTCGAGGGCAAGCGCCGTCTCGAAGATCTGTTGGTGCAAGGGAAAGTCGACGCGGAGGTTGAACCGGACTTACCGCAAGCCTGGCTTCGCCGTGAGGGAACCGTGCAAAGGCTCTTTCCGGATTTCGAAAAGGCGGAGCGGGAATACTACCAACGCACGAAAATCTTTCCCATCATGCACCCCGTGGTCATCAAGAAAGATATCCTTGACCGCGACCCCTGGGTGGCCACCAGTTTGTTCGAGGCATTCATGGCGTCGCGGCGAGACTACAACGACTTCATGGAACAGCCGCACCGCTTGAGTTTCGCCTGGGCGCGCTCCTACCTTGAAGAGGAAAGAAAGTTTTTCGGCAAGGACCCTTTCTACCAGGGCTTCAAAGAGAACTATAACGACGTAGAAAACTTGATCAAATTCGCCGGCCAGCAGGGTATGCTCGGCCGGCCACTCACGGTCGAAGAATTGTTCACGGAGAACACGAGAAACACTTAAATCGTTTCGAGTTCCGGGTTTCGAGTTTCGAGTTCTCGGTCACGGACCCGATTCCAACCCGAAACCCGGAACTCGAAACCCGAAACAATAAGAGGGAGGCAATCATGGCTGATTATCGAATCATCGACGCGGACGGGCATGTGATGGAACTCGACCGCGAGCTGCGCGAGTTCATCGGCTCACCCTACAAGGATCTCGAATGGCATCAGAGCTATTCCTTTTGGCCCGGCCTGACTATGGACGGCTACCTGCGCTCGCTGCGGCAAAAAGGCGGCTGGGCGGGCGGCGGCGATGGGCCGAAGGCCAACCACTGGCTCGACTTTCTCGACAAAAACAAAATCGAACTGACGGTGCTCTACCCGACCCAAGGGCTAACCCACGCCGCGATTCAAGACAAAGATTGGGCGATCTGCGTGGCGCGCGCCTATAACGACTGGCTCTATCACAAATTCATGGCGGTCAGTCCGCGCCTGGTTGGAGTCGCGCTGCTGCCGGTCCAAGATATTTCCGCAGCCGTGAAAGAACTCCGGCGGGCAGTCAATGAGCTGGGCATGGTCGGCGCCGTGCTGCCGGCGGTGGCCCCGGCGGGCAGGCTCTATAGCGGGCCCGAATTCTATCCGCTGTGGGAGGAAGCCCAAAAGCTCGACGTACCGATTTCCACTCACGGCGGACTCAGCATGCCAGCGCTGGGACTCGATCTGCTCGGCAATTTTACCATCGCCCACACCCTGGAACATCCTTTTGCCCAGATGCGCCATTTCGTCGCCATGATGTTCGAAGGCATCTTCGAGCTGTTTCCGAATCTCAAGTTCGGCTGCATCGAGTGCGGCGTCGGCTGGGTGCCCTACATGATGGACCGCATGGACGAGGAGCAGGAGCGCAAAGGACACTACTCGCCGCGCTGCAAGCTCAAGCCAAGCGAGTATGTCAAAAAAGGAAATATTTTCTTCGCCGTCGAAGTTGAGGAGTCGGCCCTGCCCCTCGCTGCAAAGGTAGCCAATGAGAATGCGCTCATCTGGGCCTCCGACTATCCCCACGAGCGCGACCAGCGGGATTTCAGCCGCGACATTCCGAACTTGATCAAGCGCGAAGACGTTAGCGACGAGCTCAAGCGAAAAATTTTCTGGGACAACCCGCTGCGCTTCTATCCGCGGCTGAAGGCTCGAATTGAAAAAAACCAAACGAAATTACGAGCCGCAGGGTAACTCTCGATGACCCCAGACGACTTCATCGCCGAGCTTTGGCGCTACGCCGAAGAAGTGCCCATGGGAGAGCATCCCTGGTTTCAGGGCATCTTGCGCCACCGCTGGAGCCGCGAGCAGATCATCCTCGGCGAAGTGCAGCACTATCTGCGCATCCGGACGAATCCGATTTTCTTCGGCTACATGGCAATCAACACGGTTGCCGACAAGAATTACGAGCTGATGCGAACCGTGCTGGAAAATTTCATGGAAGAGCTGGGCGGGAGGCGCACCCATGTCGATATCATGCTCCAGTTCCTCGAAGAAGGCGGCATCTCACGCGAAGAGGCGGACCGCGCCGAGCCCGCGCCCGGAACGCTGGCTGCGATAGAAATGATCACCGGCTGCTGCCAGCGCCGCTCCGCGTTGGAGGGCGTTGCCATGCTCGCCTTCGTCGAAAGTCAGCTTGGTGGCGCCGGTAAAGTCTCGGACAAAGTTTTCAAGGAATTAACCGGCTATTACGGCTTTTCGCCGCGCGCCGCAGAGACCTATCGGCTTCACGCGCAGCAGGACGAAGGACACGGCAGCCGGCAGATCGACGCCATCCGGCGGCTGGCAATAGATGAAGCGACGCAAGACAAGGTTCGCGCCGCAGTTAAGTTGGGCCTCACGGCTTTCACTCTGGAATGGGATGGCCACGTGCAGGCGATGACCGGCAAGCGGGAATTCTGGAGCGGCGTTGCAGATCTGAAGCTAAGACAGCCGAAAGTCCGTTTGCCGCGCTCCCCCGGCTAATCGATATCTCCTTCACCCGGCCTAATCAGGTTCTCGCCCCCTTCACGGGGGAGAGTTAGAGAGGGGGGTTCGCGTCCCGTTATAATCGGCACACGCACCCCCATCTTCCCCCGTCGAGGGGGAAGAGACAATTCTAACCCGCGGTAATTCGTGGCCCGACTTTACTTGTGCAGGGTGGCGGAGTGGAACTCGGAACCCGGAACGCGAGACTCGAAACCCGAAACCTGAAACCGCTTCATAGCGGCCAATCCTTCGGCAGATCCTTGCGCAGTTTTTTATAATCAGCGTCGGCGCTGTACTCTGCGCGCAGCCGTTTCAACGCCGCCACCACTTCCTCCTGGCTGATCTTCAGCGAATTGGAGACCATGCCCGTGGTCTCTTCGAAGCCGAGGCCTCAATTGCTATGTCAGCCGCGCATCTTTTGCAGGATGTAGATGTCTTCATAGTTCTCGGCCATGGATTCCTCGGCCCTTAAGAAATGTCTTCAGAGAACCCGACCCGCTGTGTCGTAATCCATTCAGTCGTCGCCGCCGGTGTTCCCGCCGAGTTCACCGTCACGCGAACGCGAACAAATATTCGCCACGGCTCACCGAGCCGGACAACCTGAATAATCAGGAACGCGTTCTCCGTCACCAGGCCCGCAGGCTCGTCGCAATGGACGGACACTTGAAACTCGGCGTCCTGTTTCGCGGCCAAGACGATCGCGGGTTCGAAGCGCCGCTCCGCCGATTTGAATTGTCCATGCGGCAGGCGCACGGCGCGAAGTTCCAGAGGCTGCGAGTTCAAGTTCGCGATGCGCCACAGGATCTGCCAATTTCCCTGTCCCTCCTCCGGCTCAACGGAAACCTGGGTCAAGGTAATCTGCGGCGCCGCACTCTGTACCGGTTCCACGGTAGGCGTTACGGCTTGAGCCGCCCTTCGGCCCGGAGTTCCTGCTGTGCGATCTTGAGAATCCGCTCGTCAATGACCTTATCCAGGGTAAACTTGCCGTCGATCACTCCGCTCCGCTTGTCTTCGTCGAGCATGAACTGAAAACCCGCGACATTGAGCGATAAATCCGCCGTCAGCGCCGGCGCATACAACTGGTAAGCCTGGCTGATGATATCCGGCTCTCCTTGAAGACCGCCGTCATAGCCGGCTTTGATGGCCTCAACCTTGTTTCCTCTGGCAAATTGGATGCCGAGGATGAATGCTTTGAGAAAACGCTTGGCGGTATCCGGCATTTTCTCCAACACTTCGTTGCGCGTGGCGACGATGCTTTGCGGAATGTTCAGAGTATCGCTGAGGTTCGCGATCATCGGGAAACCAATCCGCATCAGCCTTACCGTGTCCTCCGGAGTGAACGGTGCGGCAGCGACGAGGTTTCTTTCCAACGCGGTTGCCCGCAGAGCGCTGCCGCCGATGGCGCGCAGCGTCACGTCCTTGTCCGGATCGATGCCCTGGCGGCGCAGAAACGTCCTCATGGCAAAGTCGGAAAACGCTCCGGCTCCGGTCACTCCCAGGATCTTGCCCCTGAGATCCTCCAGCGATCGTGTCGATTTGCCGCCCACCAACTGGTAATTGGTCGCGTTGGAAATCGACCCGATGATCGAGACCTCTAAACCGCGCGCCCGGCTGCGCATGACCGCCTGCGCGCCGCCGATCTGCGCAAAGTCCACTTCGCCGGACGCGAGCGCGGCCATCGCCGCCGGCCCGCCGCGAATTAGAATCGGCTCGATTTGCAGGCCTTGCTGCTTGAAGAACCCGCGAGCCAACGCCGCGCGAAATGGAATCTCGCTGTTCCATGCCAAGCTCGTGAACACCACCCGGAGATTTTTCTTCTCCTGGGCGAAGGAATGACCGGCCGCGAAAATTACGAACCAGAGGCAAGCCGGCAGCCAGAGCGTTTTTTGTTTTCCGGTCATGCCATTACTCCACCATCCGCGCCGTTATCGTTTCGCGTAAACAGAAGTCTTCCCGTCCTTGTCGAAGGTCAGTACTGCATAGGGCTCCGGCGGCCCGTCCATGCCTGGCGAGCCGGAAGGCATGCCCGGAACCGCAAGCCCCAAAACCCGCGGCTTTTCCTTCAACAGACGCAAGATCAAGTCCGCCGGCACATGCCCTTCGATCACATAGCCCTGGATGATCGCGGTGTGACAGGAATAAAGTTTCTCCGGCACTTTGTTCTTGATCTTTACGTCAATCAGCTCGCGATTGCTTATGTTTCTCGTTTCTATTTTGAAACCGTTTTTTCGTAGGTGCCCGACCCACCCGCTACAGCACCCTCAAGTGGGATCCTGGTAAACGGTGATCGACGGCGCGGCGGTCTTGTTCTGAGCTTCAATCGTGGCACCGCTATACAGCATGAAGCAAAGAACAACCCCGCTCGAATACCGCGCAAACTTTTTAATTCCCATGATCTTCCCCCCCGTAGTGATAATGTCGAGCCATAATTTAACAAATCGGCTACTAACAGGGAAGCGCGGCTCCGCCGGCCCCTACCCTGCTGAGTAAAATTTTGTATTGGCGGCGTCGCTGCAGAGATCGGCGAAGCATTTGCCGGCGCGAATCTCGGAAAGAGTCCTGGTGTCGTTGACCGAAATAACTTTGACCTCCGGGTATTCCTTTCACTCCAACACTCCACCAGCAGCTTCGAAGCTCGATCTATCGTTTTTGCCTCAGCGCCCAGTAAATCTTCTCCGCCGTTAGCGGCAGGTCGAAAAGCCGCACGCCGCAGGCGTCCGCGATGGCGTTGGCGATCGCCGCCGCCGTTGGCGAGTTGGGATTCTCGGCGATCTGTTTGCCGCCGAAAGGGGTCGGCCCCGTCGGGCTTTCGATCAGAACGGTTCTAAGCGGCGGTATGTCTTGTATACAGGGAAGCTTGGCTTCGCCTAGAGTCAACGTCGCGATTTTGCCATCGACCATAGGGTTCTCTTCCATCAAGCTAAAACCGAGGCCCGTGACAACGCCGCCGTCTATCTGCCCGGTGAGCGTAAGATGGTTAAGCACGGTGCCGGTGTCATGCGCCGTGGTGAAATTGAGGACTTTGACGCCGCCGGTCGTCGGATCGACTTCAACTTCCGCGACCTGCGCCGCGAATCCGGTGACCTTCGGCATGTCCTTCGGAACAAAATTCGTCAGGTGAAACACCGGACCGCCGTTTTCTTTCACAGCCAGCTCGATCATTTTTTGCGTCGTCGTCGACTTTTTGTTAAGCGCTGTGAGCTTGCCGCCGTCTTGTTTGATCTCTTCTGGCTTGCAGCCGAGCTCGCGAGCGGCAAGGTTGATCAGCTTCTCGCGCACCTCATGCGCAGACATGTTGACCGCGTGACCGGAAGTATTCGTCTGTTTGCTGCCGCCCGTGCCGGGATCGAAAGGCAAGCTATCGGTGTCTTTGAAAACCACGCCGACTTTCTCCGGCGGCAGCCCGAGCGTTTCACAGACCATTTGTTGACTGATCGTATAGTAGCCGGGGCCGACGTCGGGCACGCCGGTGAGGATGTTGACCTTGCCATCGGCCTCCAGCGTCAATGCCGAGCTCGCTTTCCCTTCCGGCGTGCCGCGATCATAGAGCGCCATGCCCCAGCCGCAGTTTTTCTTCGCTCCGCCCTTCTTCCAGCCGGAAGCTTTGACGACGCGTTCCAGCACTTCGCCCATGAGAATATCGCTCCACTTATCACCCATGGGATTGGCATCGCCGTCGTGCAGAATATTTCTCCGGCGCAATTCGAGAGCCTCGATACCCATCTCTTTGGCGACGATGTCCACCTGCGACTCAAACGCGAATACGACCTGCGGACTGCCCGGCGTGCGCGTTTGGGTGCAAGGAACCTGATTGGTGTACGAGCAATAAGTCTCGCAGCTGATCGCCGGCACTCTATACATGCTCGCCAGGCGCCGCCCGCCGAGGACCGTCACCTGGGGATTCGCCTTTTGCGAACCATAGGCGCCCCCGCTGAAATGAATCGTCGCCTTGATCGCCGTAAAAGTTCCGTCCGCTGCGACCCCCGTGCGCAGGTGGATCACGGCAGGATGCCGGTGGCCGCCGGCGAGAAGCTCTTCGGTATAATCGAAGACCAGCTTGACCGGCCGCCCGGTCGTTTTTGACAAATGATAAGCAACGGGTACGTCGATCAACGACGCCTTGGCGCCGAAGTCACCGCCGACGTGGACGATATGGACTTTGATTTTTTCTTTTGGGACGCCGAAGTCTTCCGCCATCTGATCGCGCAAGCCCCAGGGCCCCTTGTTCGCGGCCCAGACCTCGACCCGCCCGTCGGAGTGAACCTGGACCGTGCAGGCGCAAGGTTCGATGTAACCGTGGTGTGAGAGCGGCGTACGAAAGGTATGCTCGAAGACCCGCGCCGCGCGCTGAAAGCCGGCTTCGAGGTCGCCGTTCTTCCACACCACGTAGGATTGCAGGTTATGGCCCGACATGCCCTCCGGCAGCTTCGGCGCGTTCTTATATTTGCTCCGATCCTCGTGAATCAGCGGCGCGCTTGGTTTCAACGCCTCTATCGGGTCGTAGACGCTTGGATGCTCCTCGTAATCGACGTCGATCAAACCGACCGCTACTTCGGCAATCGCCTTGCTATCCGCAGCTACGGCGGCAACCGCATCGCCGGCGAAGCGCACCCGATCGCTCGCGAGCACCGGTTGATCTTTGACTCGCGTCCCGACAAAAATATTCGCGACGTCGAGTCCGGTGAGTACCGCGCGCACGCCAGCCAGTGCCCTGGCTTTGGACGTGTCGATGCTTTTGATCCGGCCATGCGGGATCGGGCTGCGCAAAACCTTCGCCCACAACAGCCCCTCGAAGGGCAGGTCCGCCGCGTATTTGGTTTGCCCAGTTACTTTGCCGTATCCTTCGACGCGCGGTAATGCTTTTCCTATGGTGCGGAACGCCAAGGTTCACCTCCCAGTACTATTTTGGATTTTTGATTTTAGATTTTCGATTGTCGGAAAGAATCCTCTGAGTTCTAGTGTAGTGTCTCAAAAGTTCGGTCACATAATGGGGCGGCGCTCTGTCGTCATTCCCGCGCAAGCGGGAATCCAGCTGGGGACTGGCTACTTTTTCGGCTTCCAAAAAGTTGCCTGTCCCCTTTCCTCGTAGTTCCTTCCCCCTTGACGGGGGAAGGCCAGGATAGGGGTGCGCACGCCAAGCACCCCCTCTTTCATTCTCCCCCGTCGAGGGGGAGGAAATTTCGGACAACAGAGTTCACGCTGAAGTCCACTCCCGTATTGATCTTCTTACACCAGCCTATGCAGCCGCGCCGAGTGATCCCGGAGAAAAGAAATTCGAGGCGAGTATCGCCGTAACCGGAACTCAAGTCAATCGAAGCGGTGCATTATAGAACGGGCAAGTGATCGTGCAAGTGGAAGTCGTCATCGTCAAAGGTCACGAAGGTTTCGGAAATTTTGTCCTTAAACTTCGTGCTCTTCGTACTACTATAGTTGAAAACTTGCGCAGCTTACGCAAATTTCCGGGGAGTGAAAAACTCTCGGATTCGGATATTGCTCCCGCCAAGCATGTCCTGAGCCTGGTCGAAGGGACGCCAAGACGCTAAGCGAAAGGCCCAAGGCCTGTCATCCCGAGCGAAGGCGAGGGATCTAGGAAAGATCTCTCTCTTCGTTCGAAATGACAATGCTCTTTCTTTGCGCCCTTTGCACTGCTATCCGTGATAATTTGCGCGGCGGGCGCAAATTTCTCGATGCGCCAAATCCAAGAGGGCGGGTTTCAAACCCGCCCCTACAAATCTCGATTCTTTTTTTGCGTCCTTTGCGTTCTTTGCGGCTAATATTCCGTTCCGAATCTTCTTCGGTTGCGGCTGCGCCGCGCTACGTTCTTTGCGGTAGATATTCCGAGACCGACCGGTGCGCGAAGCGCACCCTACGAAAACCTTCGTGTCCGGAGCCTGTCCTGAGTCCAATCGAAGGGTGCCTTCGGGTGAATCCGACTTTTCCCATTTTGGTTGCGGCGTAGCCGCGCTGGGTCCTTCGTGGTGAAATAATTTGTCACATCAGCTCGCGAATCAACGACTGCGCCGCGTCCGGCGGAATTCCCAGGGGACGCCGGGCCAGCGGCCCGCCTTCGGCGAGGACCGGTTCCAGCTCGTCGAGGGCCGGAAGATCGTCTCGCTTCCAGAAAAGACCGATGGGAATCTCATTGTCCCATTCGTACCCCCTCCGCATTGCCGCGCTGAAGTCGGTCGGATCATGCCCGATATCCTCCAACTTTCTCGTCCGTTGTTTGAAAAACTCGTGGGTGTTGTCGAGATTGAAGGTCACGCACGGGCTCAAGGCATCGATGAGCGCAAAGCCCCTGTGCTGGATGCCGCCCTTAATCAACTCGATCAGATGTTTCACCTGTCCGGTATATCCCCGCGCCACATAAGTCGCCCCCTCGGCGATGGCGAGGGAAACGGGAAAGATAGGATTCTCCACGCTGCCGGTAGGCGTGCTCTTCGTCTTCATCCCTTTAGTGCTGGTCGGAGAGATCTGTCCGGTTGTAAGTCCATAAATCTGATTATTCATCACGATGTAGGTTAGATCGACGTTGCGTCGCATCGAGTGAAGAAAATGATTGCCGCCGATGCCGTAGCCGTCGCCGTCACCCCCTGTAATAATGATCTTGAGATCGTGATTGGCAAGCTGGGCGCCGGTCGCCACGGCCAACGCGCGTCCATGCAGCGTATGCATGCCGTAGGTGCTAACATATCCAGGCAGGTTTGAAGAGCAGCCGATGCCGCTGATCACCATCACTTCATGAGGGCGAAGGCTCAGTTCCACGAGCGCCTGTTTCAATGCGGTCAGGATTCCAAAATCGCCGCAGCCCGGACACCAGTCAGGATCTACCTTGCCTTTGAAGTCTTTGACGGTCTGCGGAGCTGGATCGCGTTGCTCCTCTATCGGGCTACGCACTTCGCGATCGGTCATTCCAGGCGATACGCCCATAAGTCACTCCTTACAAAAACGTTCCAAACGTTCCAGTCGTTCCAGCAGTTCCAATCGTTGAGGGACATTCATGGCAACGAAGCCTGTGAGTTATTTTCATCAGCGTGCTAGACCATGATTTCATGGACTGGCACGTATTTCTGGGTGGTGCCCGCCAGAATCGCTTTAACTCCATCGACAATATGATGCGGCATGAAGGGCTCGCCATCATACTTGCGGATGTGGCCGTCGGCGACGATGCTGGTCTCGGAGCGCAGGTAACGGGCAAACTGGCCACTGTAGTTATTCTCCACGATGATGAGCTTCTTACCCTTGGAAACTGTCGCCGTGATCGCTTCGCTATGGAGTGGAACCATCCATTTAACTTGCAAATTGTTCACGGCGATGCCTTCTTCGTTCGCCAACTTTTGTATCGCCTCGCGAATGACTCCCTCCGTGGAGCCCCAACCGAGCAAGGTGACTTGCGCGTTGTCAGAACCGAACAGTCTCGGTGGCTCCAGGAGCGGCAAGATCGCTTCCATCTTGCGCATGCGCTTCTCATGCATGGCCTGGCGCTTGTGCGGGTTGGTAAATTCGTCGCTGATGAGCACGCCATCCTCATCATGTTCATCCGTCGCCACGACATGCGCGTATCCCGCTGTCCCCGGCAGTGCCCGAGGAGAGATGCCGCTATCGGTAAGCCGGTAACGGTTATAGCCGCCGTTGACCGGAGGGACGCTGCCGTTGAGGCCGATCACTTCACCTCTGTCGATTGGAACATCGAAATTCAACTCCGCAGGATCCACACTGGAGCGGCCCTCGGAAAGCAATAGATCTGAAATGATGATACCCGGACACTGGAATTTGTCCACGAGGTTAAAAAGTTGCGGCACGGTCTTGAAGCAGTCGGCGATATTAGTTGGCGCGACAATAATGCGCGGATAGTCGCCCTGCCCCGCTCCCATGACCTGCCAGAGATCGCCTTGCTCCGTTTTGGTCGGCACACCTGTGGCGGGACCGGCGCGCTGGACGTTGATACAGACGACCGGTATTTCCATCATCGCCGCCGATCCCAGTGCCTCGCTCATCAGCGCAAAACCGCCGCCTGAAGTAGCGCACATCGCCCGGCATCCCGCATGGGCCGCGCCGATGGCTACGTTGATAACTCCGATCTCGTCTTCAATCTGGCGCACCATGATGCCCAACTGGCGCCCATGTCGGGCCATCCAGTGAAGCACACCGGATGCGGGGCTCATGGGATAGGCACAGTAAAAGCGCACGCCCGCCGCCGCGCCTCCCATCGCCAGCGCCTGGTTGCCTTCGAAGAACGCCAACTTCTTTCCGGTGTCGGGCAGTGAGAATGCGAACGGCTTGAAATGCGCAGCAGCGTATTCGTAACCGGCACGGGCCACGCCGACGTTCTCCGCAACGACGGTTTCCCCTTTTCTTTTGAACTGGAGCGTGAGGATGTCTTCGAGGATCTTGAACTCGACGCCGATCAGGCGCAGCACCGCCGCCAAAGCAATGGTGTTTTGAACCAGATCTCCTCTGATGCTCGGCGCCAGCTCCTTGACCGAAAAAGGACAAAGCTGGACGCCGGCTTCAACTTCGCCCGGTTTGATCTTATCGCCGTTGTAAAGGACCAGAGAGCCGGATTTCATCAAGCGCAGATGGCGATTCATCGTGTCCTGATTAAGGGGAATCAATATGTCGAGCTTGTCGCCGAAGCTGAGAACCGGGGCGTCGCTGGTGCGAAGGGTAAGGAAAATGTGGCCGCCGCGAATGATGGACTGGTAGGCGTTGTAAGCGTTTAGGTGGAGTCCCCGACGAACAAAGATCCGCGCCAGAATATCGCCGGGGGTCGCGATTCCCTGCCCAGCGGCGCCGCCGATGGCGATCGAAAGATCGAATGGACTCATAACAACCCCGCTTTCAAAGTTGGTGCCCTTTGCGAGATCGAAAAAGAATCACAGGCGCGCGATGTTTGATCTATTATTCAACCGTTTTCTTATTTTGAATGTCTTGTCTCTGCTTTCGAGCCTCAAATTGAGAGCGCATCGAAGAGGGTGGAGGCTTCGGTTAGATGATTCGGACAAAAAAAGCCTACCAAGCGATCGCGACGACTGTCAAGCGGTATCTGTTATCGGCTATTGGCCCGCGCAGACTTGATAGCCGGCCCAAGAAATGTTTTGCTACGGCTTCGCGAATCAACCTTCTCCGTGAGCGCGGCTCGGAGGTATTCATGTTCGACTTCCTTTTTCCTAACCATCCATTCGGCGGCCATACGTTGCGCCTGGTCGCCCAGGCGCAGCAAGGCGGCGGTGATGTCTTCGACATCGCCCGCGCGATGAAAGGCGTCGAAGCCGGCGACAAAGACGCCTGGGAGCGTTCATGGCTGGAGCTGGCCGAGAAGACCGAATCGAGAGCCAAAGCAGCGCTCGCCGCCGGCCATCAACGCACCGCCGAGCAATATTTTTTCCACGCCAATAATTATTACCGGATGTCGGATGTGCTTTTGACGATCGCCGAGGAACCCAAGCGCCGCGAGCGCTTCCGCAGGGCCCAAGAAAACTTTCGAGCGGCCCTTGAGCTCCATGAGCCGAAAATCGAAATCGTCACGGTGCGTTGCGGCAACGAAGAATACGACGGCTATTTCTGCCATCCGGTGAATCCGAAACCGGGAAAATGGCCCGCCGTTCTCTTTCTCGGCGGCGCGGACGCCTACGCCGAAGAAATTTATTTCGGCGGCAAACAAATGCTCGACCGGGGCTGGGCCATGTTGCTGGTCGATACGCCGGGACGCGGCTCGTCGATTTATCTAAAGGGCATCAAGACCCGGCCGGATTACGAGGTGCCGGGGAAAGCGTGCATCGACTATCTGGTCTGGCGCCCGGAGGTCGATCCGAACCGAATCGCACTGCTCGGCATCAGCATGGCGGGCTACTACGCGCCGCGCGTGGCGGCATTCGAGAAGCGGCTCAAAGCGCTCATTGCCTGGAGCGGCTGCTACAGCGTCCTCGACGATCTCTACGACTTTTGCGCGCACTTGCAGCCGGTTTGCCAAAGGCTCTTGGGCGGCGTCAGCCACGACAAGGCGCGCGAGCTGTTAAGAGACTTTACCATGGCCGGCATAGCCAAGAGCATTACCTGCCCGACGCTGATCACCCACGGCGACAAAGACACCTTGATGTCAACAGAAGGCGCGAAGAAGCTCTTCGCCGAGATCGGCGCCAAGGACAAGATGCTGAAAATTTACGATCAGTCCGACGGCGGCGGCCGGATTCATTGCAGCCACGACTATTGGGCACACAATCTGCCGTATATGCTGGATTGGCTGGAACAACGATTATAAAGCCACATGTTCAAGTCGTTCAAAAAGTTCAAATCGTTCAAACCCCCTCCTTAATCCTCCCCCGCGACGCGGGGGAGGACATAGGTAGGGGCTTGGACGGAGCGAAGCGGTTGAACGTCTTGAACGCTTTGAACGCATTGATGAGTTTGAACGGTTAGCGTTGAGGCAGAACTCCGCACGTTTGACTCAAGGAGGAATATTCGTGGGCGCAACAGATAAGGATCTAGATTGGCACAAAGAAGTCGACGTCATCGTGGTCGGTTACGGCGCAGCGGGAGGAATTTCGGCGATCACCGCGCACGACGCCGGCGCGAAAGTACTCTTGATCGAAAAAATGCCCCACCCCGGCGGCATCTCGATCCTCTCCGGCGGCGGCGTCGCCTTCGCGCGCAACTCCGACGGCGCCTTTCAGTACTTGAAACGCACCTGCAACGGCACCACTCCGGACGACATCCTGCGGAAAATGGCCGAAGAAATGGTTGGCATGATCGATTGGCTCAAAGATCTCGCCAGAGTCAGCGGCACCGAACCGACGCAAACCGAAACCCGCGGCCACGGCACCTATCCCTTTCCCGGCACTACTGACATCGACTCGATCAAGCTCAAGGACTTTCCGGCCTATTCGGAATTTCCCTGGGCCAAGGGCCTGCGCGGCGGCGCGCGTCTGTTCAAGGTTGTTTACGACAACGTCAATCAGCGAAAGATCGAAGTGATGCTCGCGACCCCCGCCAAGGAACTCGTCACCGGCGCGGACGGTGAAGTCCGGGGCTTAACCGCCGAGCACGACGGCAAGCCGCTCAACATCAAGGCAAAGAAAGGCGTGATCCTCGCCTGCGGCGGCTATGAGAACGACGATGCGATGAAGCTGCAATATTTCGAAGCGCAGCCGGTCTATCCCGTCTATCTCGGCAACACCGGCGACGGCGTCAAGATGGCGCAGAAGGCCGGCGCCG
>Ga0326597_10005880_pt1 | contig 16931 bp, 15 predicted proteins | sample RVTome_12_FD_203789 | JGI IMG/M metagenome (GOLD analysis project Ga0326597, IMG submission 203789) | Soil microbial communities from uranium-contaminated site in the Upper Colorado River Basin, Wyoming, United States - RVT100D185 | ecosystem: Environmental > Terrestrial > Soil > Contaminated >...
GGCGCCCTCGCCGCCGCCATCGCCCATGTGCTGCTCACGGAAGGGATGTGGAGCAGGGAGTTCGTCGGCGACTTCAAGGACGGCAGGAACCTCTTTCGGGCCGGCGCCACGGTCGACGAGGCCGCCTTTGTCGAGAAGCAGACTCACGGCGTGGTGAAGTGGTGGAACCTGGAGCTGAAGGACAAGACCCCGGGCTGGGCCGCCAAGAAAACCCTGATTCCCGAGGATCAAATCCTCCGGGTGGCCCGGATCATGGGCAAGGGGGGCAGCGCCACTGCGGTCTGGATGGGCCCCGGAGTTGCAATGACCCCCCGCGGCACCTACGCCGCCATGGCGGTCTATGCCTTGAACGGCGTTCTGGGCTCCATCGAGACCGAGGGAGGCGTCTTCCAGAGTTCCGGCGCCCCGGTGGAGAAATTCCCCGGTGCGGACAAGTTCATCGATGAACTGGCCAAGCATCACGGCCACGGCAAAAAGATCGACGGCCGCGGCGCCAAGGACATGCCTGCCATGATGGGCGGCAAGCCGGGCAGCGGGGTGGTCACCAACAACGTGGCAAACGCCTTGCTGAAAGATCCCGACGCCATCAAGGTCTTCCTCAGCACCTGGAGCAACTTTGTCTTCTCCGCGACCGGCGCCCAGCGCTGGGAGAAGGCGATGGCGAGGATGCCCTTCTTCGTCCACATGGTCACGAACGCCTCGGAGATGTCCCAATACGCGGACATCGTGCTTCCGGCGACCTTCGCTCCCGCCGAGAAGCTTTCCATCATCGCCAACATGGCCAACCTCCACGGGCATATCTCGATGCAGCAGCCGGTGGTCAAGCCGCTCTGGCAGGTGAAAGCCGAAGAAACCGAGGTGATGTGGCTGTTGGCCGAGAAACTGAAGGTCAAGGGCTTCGCCAACCTGTACGACTACTACGCTTCCTTCGAGGACCCGGAAACGAAGAAGAAACCATCCAACGCCGAGGAGTTCGCCGAAATCGCCGCCAAGATCTCCAGCCAGAAGGTGTGGAACGGCATGGAGAAGATGAAGGGCGATCAGATCGCAGGATGGGCCGATTTCCGCAAGCGGGGGATCTACAACTCCGAGACCTACGCTTACAGGAAGAACTGGGGCAAGTTCAAGACCGAGACGAAGAAGTTCGAGTTCTACAGCGTAACCTTGAAGAAGGCGTTCGATGAGCACGCCAAGAAACACAGCACCACCGTGGACGACATCCTTCAGGCAAGCGGTTACGAGGCCCGGGGCGAGCTGGCCTTCCTGCCGCACTACGAATCCCCCAAACGCCACGGCGGCGAGAAGGAGTACCCCTTCACCTTCATCGATTACAAATCGCGCCTCAACCGCGAAGGCCGCAGCCAGAACATCCCCTGGTTCCAGGAGTTCAAGAAGGTCGACGTGGGGGACGAGTCCTGGGACGACGTCATCAAGATCAACCCGATCGATGGCAAAAGACTCGGCCTGAAAACCGGCGACAGCGTAAAGGTTTCCTCCACCGCGGGCTCCATCGTCACCAAGGTGAAGTTGTGGGAAGGCGTGCGTCCCGGCACGGCGGCGAAATGTTACGGCCAGGGCCACTGGGCGTACGGCCGCGTGGCCGCCAGGGACTACGCAAAGGCCCTGCCCCGCGGCGGAAACAATAACGAGATCCTGGTGGACGATTACGACCGCCTGAGCGGGTCGACCGCCCGCAACGGCGGCTTCACCGGCGTCAAGATCGAAAAGGCGTAGGAAAGGAGGAGAGGAATACATGCCGAAACAATACGGAATGGTAATCGATCTTCAGAAGTGCGTAGGGTGCGGCTGTTGCATGATAACCTGTAAAACTGAGAACAACACCCAGGCGCGTGGGAACGGCCAGACGTTCAACTGGTCGGATATCATCTTCCGCGAAGAGGGGACGTTCCCCAAGGTGTCCTTCACCCCGGTCCCGGTGCTCTGTAACCACTGCTCCAACGCTCCCTGCGTCAAGGCCTGTCCGGTGACTCCCAAGGCCATGTTCAAGACGCCCGACGGGATCACCATGCACAACGACGCCCGCTGCATCGGCTGCCGCCGCTGCCAGAAGGCCTGCCCCTACAGCGCGATGGACGTGACGAAGGAGAAGGCGGCCTACAGCGTCATCAGCGCGAACGATTCCAACGAACCGTCTCATCCCTTTTATCGCGATACCACCGAGATCATCAAGGGATGCACCGCTTCGGGAGCCGAGGTGGTAAAAACGGCCGGCGACTTGCCGCCCCATCGAAACAACTACGGCCATCCCGACTATGAAAGCGTGAGAAAACAGGGAGTCGTCGAGAAGTGCATTTTCTGCGAGCACCGCGTCAAGAAAGGGGAACTGCCCTACTGCGTCGTCGCATGCCCCGCCAAGGCCCGCATCTTCGGTGACCTGAACGATGCGTCGAGCGAACCGGCAGGCCAACTGAAAAAGTTCAAGTCCTTCCGGCTCAAGGAGGAGAAGAAAACCCGGCCCAACGTTTTCTACGTCAGAAGCTTCAAGGGAGGGAAGACGGCATAGCGTCGTGGTCGCCGATTCAGGAGGGAACGGGCGGAGTCTCATGATGGCGATTCCGCGAGAAGGGAACGGCATGGTCCGGCCGCTCCGGATCGATCCCTCGCGTTGCTCGAGGATGCGCTATTCGGGGAGCCGCTGTGAAAGGTGCGTCTCCGCCTGCCCAAGGTCCGCCATCCGCCTGGACGACTGTCTGGATGTGCGGGTGGAAAGGTGCACCGGCTGCCTCACCTGTACCACCGTCTGCCCCGTCGGCGCTCTGGAGGCCCAGGCGGATTTCGACGGGATGATCCGCGAACTCGCATCCCGCCCGCTCCCCACGCTGGTGGTCGGGTGCGGGAAGAGCGGCTCCCCCTTCGACCGGCAACTTCCCTGCCTGGGCATGCTGTCCGCCGAACATCTGGTGGCGCTTTCCGCAAGGGGCGAAGCCGTTGTGCAGCTCGATGCAAGCGCCTGCACCGACTGCGACGCCGGGGGAATGTATCAACACCTGGCGGCGCGGTTGAGGAAAACGGAGGAGGAAAGCGGCCTCCCCCTCGGTAGCCGCATCCGGCTGATTCCGGATGCGAAGGAGATCGATTTCCGCCGGGAGAGCATGGATCGCCGGGGATTTTTCCGGTCTTTCCGGAGGCTTGCCGTCCGGGGAATGACCACGGCGCTGGCTCCTCCGTCCACGGATCGGAAAGCCATGTCGTACATGGACAAGTATCTGCCGGCGCGGCGGGCGATGCTGCTCGCCGCCCTGGCGTCTCTTTCCCCGGAGACTGCACAAGGGGTAAGAGATGCTTTTTCGTTTCCCATCGCCATCGGAACATCGTGCGACGGTTGTCTCGGATGCGTCAGGGTCTGTCCTTCGGCCGCCCTGTCATATTCCGGAACCTTCGGATCGGAACCTTCCATTCCCCGGTTCGATCCCGAAAGGTGCACGGGGTGCGGTCTCTGCGCGGAATTCTGCCTGTCCGAGGCTATCCGCATGGATCCGGCCGGCTGAAGGACGGCAAGGACGACGCGACGAGGGAGGACATTCATTGAAGATGGACGAAATGATTTTGCGGGAGAGGGCGAGGGGGGACTGCTATCGCTTCCTGTCCGCCTGCTTCTGTCAGCCGGAGAAGAACGTTTTTCAGGAGGAAAAACTGCTTCAAAACCTCACGAAATCCCTTCACAATATCTGTCCGGAAGCCGCCCTGTTTTCCGCTTCGATGGAGGAAAGCATCCTGGAATACGGGAATGAGGAATTGCTGGTGGAATATTCCAGGCTCTTCATCGGCCCGTTCGGCGTAGTCGCGCCTCCGTACGGCTCGGTGTACCTTGACGGAGAACGAAGGGTCATGGGCGATTCCACCATGAAGGTCATCGGGATGTACCGGAACCAGGGGCTTTCCGGAAGCGCCGACGTCAGGGAGCTTCCGGACCATGTCGCCGTGGAGCTCGAGTTCATGAGTTATCTCGTTTTCGAAGAGATCAAGGCGATGGAAAAGTCCGACCTCCGGGCGGCGGTCGAAGCCGTCGAAAAACAGGAAAGATTTTCCGGCGAATTCCTCCGGCGGTGGATACCGCCGTTCTGCGAACGGATCAAGGAGAACTCGGAGAACGGTTTCTACACCGCGCTCGCGCAATGCGCCTCGACGTTTATCGGGGGTTGCCGTCCCGCCGATCTGCCCGACGCCGCGGGGGAAGGAACGCCGGCTGCGTCCCGATGACGATGAGGAACCGGGGAGAGAAGACGTGGGAGGGGAAGGGATCCGTCCTCATCGGCATCGAGGAGGCGCAGAGAATCGTCCTGGCGGACGTCGCCCCGTTGCCGACGGAGACGGTCTTCCTGCTTCAGGCCCTGGGGAGGATCATCGCGGAGGAAATCCTTGCCCCCTGGGATGTCCCGATGGAGGACAGCTCCGCGATGGACGGGTACGCATTTTCGTCCGGCGGCTTGCGGGGGGACCGGTTGGAAGTGGTCGGCTTTCTCCCGGCCGGGGAAAACCGGACGGTTCCGGTGGCGCCGGGGGCGGCGGTGAAGATCATGACCGGCGCGCCGGTTCCTCCGGGATGCGACACGGTGATTCCGGTGGAAAACGTCGAGACGGATGGGAACGGCATCCGTTTGCTGCGGCCGGCGGTTCCCGGAGATCACGTTCGGAAGCGGGGAGAGGATCTCGGGCGGGGTGAACGTGTCATTCCGTCAGGGGCGTACCTGCGGCCCCAGGAGATCGGGATGCTCGCATCCCTTGGGAGAGTCTCGGTGGCGGTTTTCCGGAAAGCGCGGGTGACGATCCTCGCCACCGGCGACGAACTCGTCGAGATCGGTTCCGGTCCGGCTCCCGGGAAGATCCTCAACAGCAACAGCTACGGCATCGCCAGCCAGGTGACCGAGACCGGAGGAGAGCCGATCGTCGCGGGGATTTCGAGGGACGACCCGGGATCGTTGATGGAGAAGATGTCGGAGGGACTCCAGGCGGATGTCCTGGTGACGACGGGAGGAGTCTCCGTCGGCGACAGGGATTACGTCAAGGAGGCGATCGCCGGTCTCGGAGGAGAGACCCGGTTCTGGAAGGTGAGGATGAAACCCGGAAAGCCGGTCGCCTTCGCGATCGTCCGCGGGAAACCGGTCTTCGCCCTGCCCGGAAACCCCGTCGCGGCGATGGTCGCCTACGAGCAGTTCGTCCGCCCCGCCCTGTTGCGGATGATGGGGCACACCCGCATCTTCCGGCCGGTGGTGAAGGTGGTCCTGAAGGATGCCGCGAGGAACAAGGGCGATCGCCCTCACCTGGTTCGCGTGCTGGTGTCGTTGAAGGAAGGGAGGTACGAGGCCTCGATCACCGGGAGCCAGAGCTCCGCGCGCCTTGCGTCGATGACGGGCGGAAACGGGCTGCTCACGCTTGCACCCGGGGCCTCCCTTTCGGCGGGGGACGAGGCGCCGGTCCGTCTCCTGGACAGGAATTTCGAGATGGGGGAGTTCCGAGATGGCGCTGGTTGACTCTTTCGGAAGAAGGATCAATTATCTTCGTCTCTCGGTCACCGATCGCTGCAACCTTCGGTGCCGCTACTGCATGCCGGAAAAGCGGACCCCGGAAAGGGACCATCGAGGGATCCTCGGGTACGAAGATCTATTCCGCGTGGCCCGCGCCTCGGTGTCCCTCGGCGTAGAGAAGATCCGGGTGACCGGAGGGGAGCCGCTCCGCCGCGGGGGAATCGTCCGGTTTCTCGACGAGCTTTCCGTCATCCCGGGGCTGAAGCGGCTCGTGGTCACGACGAATGGCGTCCTTGTGGGGAAGATGGCAAGCGCCTTGCGGGAGGCCGGTGTGGACAGCCTCAACATCAGTCTCGATTCCCTCCGGCCGGAGGTCTACTCTCGCATCACCCGGGGGGGGGATCTCCGTTCCGTGCTGCGGGGGATCGCCGCCGCGGGAGAAGCGGGATTCCCGTCGGTCAAGATCAACGTCGTCGTCATGCGGGGCGTCAACGACGCGGAGGTGTTCGATTTCGCGAGGCTTTCGATCGAGAGACCTTGCAAGGTCCGTTTCATCGAATACATGCCGACGGTTCCCGAGCCCGGATGGCGGTCCCTCGTGGTCCCCGGGGAGGAGATCAAGGACAGGCTCTCCGACCGGTACGCGCTCCTGCCCGTGGCGAGGGAGGAACTCATGGGGCCGGCGCGGGAATACAAAATCGGCGGGGGGGCGGGAACGATCGGGATCATCACCCCGGTATCCTGCGGGTTCTGCGGGGATTGCAACCGCATCCGGGTCACCGCGACGGGGATCGCGAAGGGGTGCCTGTTCGAGTCCTCGGGTCTGGACCTTGCGCCTTTCCTCGGCAAGGGGTACGACCCCGCGGGATTGATGTCCGCCCTTCGTGGGGTCGCATACCGCAAGCCCGAGAAACACGGGTTGTCGGATCGAAATACGGAGCCCACGCCCTTCCTCATGTCGCGGGTGGGCGGGTAAGACACGGGTCCGTTTCCGGCAGCGATCCGGGAGGAGGCCATGAAGAGCGGCATGCGGAACGACTTGAGGGAGGTCGCTGGGTCCTTCGGAGACCTGGCGACGTTTCTTCCGTTAGCCGTAGGGCTCATCACCGTCAACGGGATGAACCCCACCTCTCTCTTCCTCTCGGCCGGAGCGATGTATATCGCCGCGGGACTGTATTTCAGGTTGCCGATACCGGTCCAGCCGTTGAAAGCGACATCGGCGATCGCGATCGCCATCGGCGCGAGTCCCGGGACGATCTCCATGGTGGCGTTCCTGATGGGCTGCATCTTTTTTCTCGCGTCGCTGTTCAACCTCAACGGAACGTTCCGGAAAATCTTCACTCGTCCGATCGTCAGGGGCGTCCAGCTCGGGCTGGGGATCCTGCTGGCGAAGGGGGGGATGAAGGCCCTCCTCACGCAACACCCGTGGATCGCACCGACCGCCGGCGTTCCGCCGGTTTTTTCCGGGATCGTCATCGGGCTTGTCGTTGCGGCCATCATCCTTTTTTCGAAGAAGGATCGTGCCTATCCTTCCGCTCTGGCCGTGCTGGCGTTCGGTCTCCTCCTTGGCGGATTGCTGAGCTCGTTCCAGCCGCTGTCCGCGATCCGGCTCGGGTGGGTGCGGCCGGAATGGATGTTTCCCCCGCACGGAGATCTCTCCGTGGCGCTCTTCGTCCTGCTCCTTCCGCAGGTTCCGCTGACCTTCGCGAATTCCATCGCGGCCACTACGGACACCGCCCGCAAATACTACGGGCGTGACGCGTTCCGGGTGACCCGCCGGAACCTTGCCGCCTCCCTGGGGATCGGGAACCTGCTGTCCAGCCTGATCGGGGGAATGCCCTTCTGCCATGGTTCGGGAGGAGTGACCGCCCACTATCTCTTCGGTGCGAGGACGGGGCGCGCGAATCTCTGCATCGGCGGGGTGTTCGTGCTTTCCGCGTTGTTCCTCGGCAACTCGATCTCGGCGTTGGCCGGGATGTTTCCCGTTTCCGTCCTCGGGGCGTTATTGATCTACATCGGGGTCCGGCATGCCGCGCTGATCCGTGATGTCCTGGAGTGTGACCACGAATTCGCCATCGCCGCGGGGATCGGGGCGTTGACCCTCATCACCGGGAACCTGGCGATCGCATTCGCCGCGGGGATTCTCTCGAATCTCCTGTTGCGGAAACTCCTGGGATTGGACCTTTGGGGGTCGCCGGACGAGATCGGCTCCGGGGTGCCGACGAACCCTTAACGGGCTCCGTGTTTCAAGATTTTCTCCTCGATGAAATCCGCGATATTTACCGGCGCGTTGAGATCGAGAAGCGGTACGTCTATATCCAGCGGCGCATCGCTTGCCACCGCGACCAGCATCGGGTCGTCGATTTCGCCGCGGCAGATCAGAGGGTCGTTCTTCTCCTTCCGGAAGAGTTCGATCTTCGGCAGGCCGCTCTTCCGGAATCCCTCGACGAGAACGAGATCCACGTCGCGAAAGTATTGGTCGATGAGTTCCTCCGCCGGGGGCGACTTGGCGTGTTTCTTCACAAGCGCGAGTTTTTCCGAGGATGTGATCACCATGGTAGCCGCTCCGGCAGCCGTCAGGCGGTGGCTGTCCTTCCCCTGGTGATCGATGTCGAACCTGTGAGCGTCGTGTTTGATCGCACCGACCCGGTATCCCCGGGTTGCCAGCTCGGGAAGGACCTTCTCGATCAATGTGGTTTTCCCGGTCCCTGAACGTCCGAGAAACGCCACGGCTTTAACCGCCATGCTTCTTCCTCCCGAGGATCGCTTCGTATTCCTTGATTGAATTGACGTTAAGGAACGCTCTGGCGGTTCCGCCGACGGATGCGAGTTCCTCCGCTGTGACATATCGAATTCGGACTTGGGGGTAGAAATCGTGGATCCGGTAGTTTCGTGCATCCAACAACTTCTTCATCGTACCGTGAAGGGGCAGGAGCGCTTTGTCTCGACCCATCCGGGAGCTTTTCCCGCCGAGAAGAATCACACCGGTTATATCATCAGGCATCAACATCGTCCAAAGGTACCGTAGCGGGAATTGGCTGTCAAAGCGGGGTTGTACATGAAGCTCGCGGGAAAATATCTCGGCCCCTGTCCCAAGGGCCGGAAATCGAGCCCGCGTTCCGCACGCTGACGAAACCGTCCTCGCGGGGGGCGGGCTGCGGAGACCCGCCCCCGCCGCTTCGAACCGGTCACCCCAGCAGCGAGGTGAATTCCCTCACCGTGAGGTGCTCGAGTTGTCTCACCGCCTTGACGATCCTGTCGCGGTGCCCGGGCGGCAATACATCGCGGGAGAGGGCGTGAAACTTCTCCTCTACCCGCTCCCATCCCATCGGTCGGGTGTGGAACCCCTCGTAGTCGCGTTTCTCCCGGCGGATTTCCCTTCCATCCTTCAGATGTACGGTGATCCGGCAGGCATGTTCTTCCGGGAACCGCCCCGTGAACTCCGGGTCCGGCGCGACCGTGACCTGCCGCAGGAGCGTCTGAACGTCCCTCCGGCCGATCCGCGCATCGGCGTACTGCGCGGGCATCACCTTCCCGTCAAGGGCCGCCACGGCCAGGATGAAGGGCAGGCTGTGGTCCGCCTCCTCCTTGGTGCGGACCACCGTTTTATCCCCCTCGGCCCCACCGCCGATGATCAGGTGGGCCACGTCGAAGATGGCGACCCGGATCCGATCGACATCCTCCCCGAGGAAGCCCTCCTCCTTCATCATCTCGAGCAGGCCTTCGATGGCGGACTGGGAGTGGATCTCCGCGTTGTACTTCTTCACGATCGTGCGGCGTACGCGCTCCAGGTCCTCCCGGGACCAGTCGATTTCGAAGTCGCCGGAGACCGTCTGCATCCACCCCTTGGTCCCCTCGAAGACCTCCAGGGGGCCGGTGATCCCGCGCATCGCGAGGAACGCGGCGCGCAGGCCGTTGAACGCCGTGTTCGGGGCGGCGAGCCCCTTCCAGTGGGAGAGGGCGCCCGTCCGCGTCACCCGCAGGGCGATATTCGACGTCCCTGAGATCCCGAGGGCGTGGGTGATGCGGGCCGCGTCCAGCCCCAGCGCTTTCCCGCAGCCCGCGGCGGCGGCGAACGCCCCCTGGGTCGTGTGGTCGAACCCCCGGTGCCGGACCGGGGCCACGTCGCTGAGCCGGCACTGCACCTGGTAGCTCAAGGCGAGGGCCGTCAGGAACTCCTTGCACGTCGTTCCGCCGAACTCGGCGGCCGCGAGCACGGCGCCCAGGTTGTCGCTTGGGTGGCACGTCTCCCCCTTCGCGAGGTAGCTGTCGTTGAAATCGAGGTACCGCACCAGCGCCCCATTGTAGAAGGCGGCGCGGTCGGGAGAGGTCTTTCCTCCCCCGACCATCGTGCAGAGCGGGGACCCGCCGAAGGTGTCGATCTCCTGCCGGAGACTCCGGGCCGATCCGGACGCAAGGGACCCGAAGGCGCACCCCAGCGAGTCGAGCGTCCGGATCTTGAGGGCCTCCCGCGCCTCGGGGGAGAGGTCCTCCCAGCGTGCCTGCTCCGAAAAGTACCCGAGCTGCTCCGACAAGGTCTGGTGTTCCCTCTCGTTCCGGTACGCCAGGCTGCTCCCGTGTCGCGTCATGGCCTACCTCCCCCCGCTTTGTGGCGCGGATCGACGAGCCGGGGGCGGGACGCGGATTCCCTCATTGGAGGCTCCTTGAAGGTGACGACCCTGCCCCAGGTGCCGGCGGTCCCCCAGATGCCGGACCGGAGGCACTCCAACTGCACGATCTGGGAGTGGTCGACGAAGAGATTCACGTCCGGCCCGAAGTTCTTCACGTACCAGGAGAAGACCGCCGGATCGGCCGCCTCGAACATCACCTTGTCCAGGCCGACCTCGGCGGCGATCTTCGCCGCGACGTCGGTCCTCCAGCTCCGCACGCTTTCCGTGATCCCCTCGGACTCGATCATCACCAGCGGCGCGCCCGCCTCGAGGTACGCCTTCGCGGCGCGGATCGCGCGGGAAGCGTCTGCGGTTCCTTCGGCCTCGAGCTCCTCCGGGGAACTCGCGCCGCCGGCGCCGAACTGGATCCCCACTTCCGGCTTCGCCTTCATTCCGTGATCCCCGACACGCTCCACCAGGCGCACGAGGTCGGGCAGGGGAATCGAGAGGAACCCGCTGGAGACCTCGACGATGTCGAATCCGAGCTCCCGGCATTCGTCGAAGTACCGGTCCACGGCCTCGGAACCTTGGGTGAGGACCCGTTCGACGAACCCCCCGGTGGACACGAGAACCTTGTGCTCGTGGCACAGGTCGATGAGCTCCCTCACCGCCGGTTTCGGCATGAGGGCGAACGACCCGCCGCTGAATTTCAGGATATCGACATACTCCCCCATGGTTTCCAGGATGTCCGCAAGGTACCTCTTTCCCATCGGGGCATAATATGGACCGCGGATCTCCGTGATCCCGCCGGTCCTGGGTTTTCCTTCCCTGTGATTCATGTGGACGTATTCGAAACCGCGCGAAAGGTCCTGTTTCATGGCGTGCACCTCCATTGCCCGGTATCGGTAAAGCCGTTGCAGTTGCCTGCCGCATCCTCTATTAACAGGATACATTCTCTTTATTGATGCGAGAAGGTCCCCCATCCGTTTTTCGGGGGGTACTCCCGAAGGAAAGGGGTGGGTCCCGTCGGGGGAACCTGGCCACCAGGGAATCTCAGGACGAACGGCGTTCCACTCTCCCCGTTTGAACGAACCGGCGGAGGCGGTCCTCGTTCAGAAGGAGCCGCCGTCCCTTCTGGAGGAGCCCCAGCCGCCGGAATCTCCCGAGCTGGTTCGTAACGGTTTCCCGCGTCGTCCCGATCAGGTTCGCCAGGTCCTCGTGCGTCACCCGCAGGCCGATCACCGTCCCCTCCGGGGTTTTTTCCCCGTGATCCTCGGCGAGCCGAAGGAGCGTGCGCGCGAGGCGGTGGTACGACCAGGTATGGCCGAACTCCGCGAAGGTTCTTTCGACCCGCACGAGGCGGTCGGAGAGGAGGCGGATAAAGTTCAGCGATCCGTTGGGGGATGATGCCAGGAACTTCTGGAAGCCCGCCTTCGGAAGGAAGGAAATGACCGCGTCCGCCTCCGCGACGGCGGTGAACGCGCGCAAATCCTCGGACAGCAAAAGCTCCCCGAAGATCGTGTCGGGCTTCAGGAGATGGAGAATGGTCTCCGCGCCCTGTTCGGAGATGGATACGAGGCGGACAAACCCGTCCCGGAGGATACAGAGGGAGTCCGCGGGATCCCCCTTCGAAAAAATGGTTCTCCCCGCCGGGAACCTGCGTTCGGTGGACAGCCGGGCAAACTCCCGCGCCTCGGCCTCGCTGAGGCCACGGAGGAGCTCGCCCGCCGTCGGGAACGTTATCGGCATCGCCCGCCTCTCACCCCGGACTCTACGTTTCGCCTTCTCGAAAATCAAGCCGGGGACGCGGCTTGAATCCGCGCCCCCGGTCTCTCCGCTACCGTCAGGCCGCCTTCAGGTACTCCCGTTCCGCGGCAGGCGAGGACGGCTCGCCGCTTTCGGGAATGGGCCACTCCGCCCAGAACAGACGGTTCCCCTTGCTCTCCTCCTCGGCCGTGTAGCCGAGCAGGATCGCCGCTGACGCGAACGCCAGCAGGACCAGCCCCGCGAAGATCCCGACGGGTGCGAACGACTCCATTCCGATCAGAATGCCTTCCATCGTGCTCACCTCCTTTCCCTCTCGTCTGCACCCACGATACTTCCGCGTGGAAAACGGTTCCGTGCGACCTTTCACAATGCCCGCGCTTCCATCTCCGCCGCTGGGGCGGGCCGGCATCCGGCGCGCCCGCTCACGACATCCGGATCCGATTCCAGCATCCGTCCGCCGGAGAGCCCGTTCCGTTAGACCTTTCACATCCGTGCTTGCGCGATCGCATGCCGGCGGGAAGCGGCGAGGGAACCGGCCCTGGATGAAATGTGAAAGGTTTCACAGCGGCGAAGGGGGGCCGGTCATAGGCTGGGAATCAGGAAAGTCGGTCCTTTCGCGGGAAAGGATCAGTGCGGGAACCAACAGGCCAGGAGAAAAGGAGGGGCGGCCATGACAGGCGCGATGTCGGGCGAGGGGAACATGATGAACCGGTGGTGGCGGGTCGCCGGGGCCTTGCTGATGAACCTGCCGCTGGGGGCTCTCTACGCGTGGAGCATCTTCGTGCTTCCGCTGGAGAAGGAGTTCGGGTGGACGCGGACGGAGACGTCCTGGGTCTTCACGATCGCGGTTTTCGTCTTCGGGCTAAGCTTCATCGCGGCCGGCAGGCTGCAGGACAAGAAGGGGCCGTTCTGGATCTCCGTCGTCGGATCGGTCCTGTTCAGCCTCGGGTGGGTCTTCGCGACCTATGCGAAGGACCTGTTCTCCCTGTATCTCACGATGGGGGTCGTTCTGGGAATCGGCAGCGGGTTCGGGTACGCCACGCCGATCCCGGTCTTGTCGAAATGGTTCCCCGACCGGCGGGGGCTGGCGGTGGGACTCGCCGTGGCGGGGTACGGCGGTGGATCCTTCGTCATCTCCTTCATCGGAAAGCCGATGCTTACCGCCTTCGGCTGGCGGGACACGTTCCTTTACCTGGGGATCGGATACCTCGTCGCGACGATGATCGGGGCGTTCATCCTCCGGAATCCGCCGGTGGGATGGAAACCGCCGGGCTGGGTGCCGGCGGCGGCGTCCGCGAAAGTCACCGCGTCGAAGCACGAGTATGTCCCGGGCGAGGTGGTAAGGACCCCCGCCTTCTATTTCATGTGGGTCGCATACGCCCTCGGGACCGGCGCCGGGCTCATGCTGATCAGCCAGCTGGTACCCTTCGGCAGGCAGCAGCTCAACATCGTGGATGTCGCAGCGAACCTTGCCATCGCCGTCGGGGCCGTGGGGAACGCTTCCGGACGGATCTTCTCCGGATGGTTGTCGGACACGATCGGGCGGCTCCAGACGCTGCGCCTGATGGTCGGGGTGTCCGTCCTCGCGTTCCTGGCCCTTCCGCACATCAGCGGAGCGGCGATGCTGTACGGGATGGTGTTCGTCGTCTATTACTGTTACGGGACGCAGCTGTCGGTCTACGCGTCCACGACGGGTGACTTCTTCGGGACGAAGAACCTGGGAGTGAATTACGGCCTGCTCTTCACCGCGTGGGGAGTCGCCGGGGTCATCGGGCCGATCATCGCCGGGCGGCTCTTCGACATCTTCGGCAACTACACCAACGCGTTCTACGTAGGCTCGGGGATCTGCATCCTTGCGCTGGGGAGCCTGATGCTGGCGAAGCGTCCCGAAGCCCCGGCAATGGCCATCCAGGAGGAGGCCAGAGGGGCGAGGGCGGCCTGAGGCCGGGTTTCTCCGTTCATCGCCAACGCGTGGGCCGGCTCCCCCCGGCCCACGACGCGTCATGACCGATGGTTGTCGATCAGCGGGAACGTCTTCCCGAAGATGTAGGACCGCGCGCTGACGAGGAAATCGTGGGGGAAGCCGAGTTCGATCCTGCTGGCCGCATCCAGCCTCGCAAGCTGATCCGGCGCAAGGGTGAAATCGAGGCACCCGAAGTTGTCCCGCAGCTGCGCGACGGTCTTCGCCCCGAGGATCGGGACGATCACCCCGAACGGTTGCTGGCGGACCCACGAAAGCGCCACCTGCGGCGCGGTGCGGTCCGTCTCTTTTGCGACCTGAAGGACCGTTTCCGCGATCCGCACGCTACGGTCCGTGACCATCAACTCGGCCCACGCCTCGTCCTTCGTGTACCGCGCGCCGGCAGGCCGGTCTTTCGGGGATTTGTACTTCCCCGACAGGACGCCTCCCCCCAGAACTCCCCAGGGCGTCACGGCGAGGTCCAGCGCCTTCGCCATCGGCAGCAGGTCGCGTTCCGGACTCCGGTCCGCCAGATTGTACTGGATCTGCAGGGCGGCGAAGGGGCTCCAGTCCTTCAGCCCGGCGAGCGTGTTCGCCCGCGACACGACCCAGGCGGGGGCGTCGGAGATCCCGACGTAGAGGACCTTGCCGGACCGCACCACGTCGTCCAGGGCGCGCATCGTCTCCTCGAGGGGCGTCATCCCGTCCCAGGCGTGCACCCAGTAGAGGTCGATGTAGTCGGTGTCGAGGCGCTTCAGGCTGGCGTCGAGCGACTGCACCAGGCTCTTCCGGTGGTTCCCGCCGCCGTTCGGGTCGTCGGGACGCATGTTCAGCGTGTACTTCGTAGCGAGGACGAACCGCTCCCGCCGGCCTTTCAGGAACTCGCCCACGAACGTTTCGCTCGTGCCGCCCGTGTACAGGTTCGCGGTGTCGACGAAGTTCCCTCCGGCGTCCGCGAACGCGTCGAACATGGCGCGGCTCTCCTCCTTCGACGCTCCCCAGCCCCACTCCTCGCCGAACGTCATCGTTCCCAGGCACAGCTCCGAGACACGAAGGCCCGTCCCCCCCAGCAGCTTGTACCGCATCGAGCGCCTCCTTTCGAACTCCGCGGAAATGAGATTATCGATTAATAGATGACCGCTACGGCCGTTCCGTCGCTTCCCGCAGCGCCTCTTCCTCGATCCCGATCCTCTGCCGGAGGACGGCGAGGTTGGCGAGGGAGAAGAGGACGAGGGTCACCGGCGCGCGCGACAGGAGCGGGAGCAGGAGGAACTCCAGCACGATGGCGAGGTAGTTCGGGTGCCGGAGGATCCGGTACGGGCCGGAACGCACGAGGCGCGTGCCGGGGACGACCACGACCCGCGTGTTCCAGTGCTCCCCGAGGGAAGCGATCGCCCAGTACCGCATGCCGGTCACGGCGACCAGGGCGGCAAGGCAGGCCCATGTGCGGAAGCCCGCCGGCGCCCGCCACGGATACGACTCCCACGAAAGCGACAGCAGGAAGAGGACGTGCAGGGCGACCATCGTCTTGTAGGTGTCGGGGCGAATCTCCCTGCCGCCCCGCGCCAGCAGCCGCAGACGGTTTCTCCGGCACAGCCAAAGCTCCCCCAGGCGCTGTGCGGCTACGACCGGCACCACCCAGGCGAGGGAGATCATCATTCCGGGACTCCCTTTCACGATTTCCGCATCCAATGAGCAGGATCATCGGACGGTGGATCTCGCAAGGAGAACGACGCCACCGGCACGATACCCACATTGTTGAAGCAAGACATCAGTATGATACTGAAGATGGGGTGGCCGGGGATGTTTATCCGTGCGGGGGTGCTGCTGGCGGCGATGTCCGCCTTTTTCCCTTCCGCCATCGCGGGGGCCGCTTCGGCGGACGCCCTCGCGCCGGCGACGATCCGCGGAGCGTGCGACGTCGCATTCCTCGCCACGTCCACGCTGCACGATGTTTCCGGCTCCGCCCGTTGTCTCCCCTTCACCGCGGTTCTTGCTCGAGACGCCGCGGGGAGGCAGGTCATCACGACCGTGGAAGTGGACGTGCCGGTGGCGGCGATGGACACGGGGAACAAGACCCGCGACGGGAAGATGCGGGAGATGTTCCGGTCGGATCGGTTTCCGCGAATCCACGCGGCGGCGCATGACGTGGACGTCGAGCGGCTCCGGGTGGAAATGGGAAGGGGGCGCGAGGGACACGCCTCCATCGACCTGCTCCTCCGGATCCGTGACGTGGAGCGGACGGTCCGCGCCACGGCGAGCAACCTGAAGGAATCCGGCGAACGGGTCGGCTTCGACCTGGAATTCCCCGTCTCGCTCAGGGAGTTCGATCTGAAAGCCCCCTCCGTCCTCGGCATCATCCGGGTCGGAGACAAGGTCTCCGTCCATGCCGCGTTTTCCCTGGCCGTTTCCCGATCCCCCTGAGATGCATCTAACACAGATACACGGAGGCATCCCATGACCGCCTGGATCCACCGGATCGACACCTTGCTCCCCGACTTCTCCTTCGCCCAGGAAGAGGCGATGGTGAAGATGCAGGAGTGGGCACGCGACGACCGGGAGCGGCGGATGGTGCGCGCCGTCTACCGGCACTCGGGGATCGAGCGCCGCCACTCCGTCCTTCGCAACTACGACGGGGAGGGAGAGGGCGCCTTCTTCCGGCGAGACGCCGATGGCACGCTCCAGGGGCCCGGCACCGCCGCCCGGAACGACATCTTTTCGACCGAGTCCCGCGCGATGTCCGTGGCGCTGGCCCGGAAGGTGATCGGGAACTGCCCCTGGGCAACCCCCGCCGATGTGACGCACGTCGTGTCCGTGTCGTGCACCGGGTTCTACAACCCCGGTCCCGACTACTACATCGTGCGCGAGCTGGGGATGTCCGACGCGACGCAGCGGTACCACCTCGGCTTCATGGGGTGCTATGCCGCCTTCCCCGCCTTGCGGATGGCGGCACAGTTCTGCGCGGCGGACCCGTCCGCCGTGGTCCTCGTGATGTGCCTCGAGCTGTGCAGCCTCCACCTGCAGTTGAACGGATCGGAGGACAACCTGCTGGCGAACTCGCTCTTCGCCGACGGGGCGGGGGCCGCGGTCGTATCCGCCCGGGAGCCC
>Ga0326597_10005881_pt1 | contig 16931 bp, 18 predicted proteins | sample RVTome_12_FD_203789 | JGI IMG/M metagenome (GOLD analysis project Ga0326597, IMG submission 203789) | Soil microbial communities from uranium-contaminated site in the Upper Colorado River Basin, Wyoming, United States - RVT100D185 | ecosystem: Environmental > Terrestrial > Soil > Contaminated >...
ACGATGACGCCGTGCTCTTGTGGGCGGACCATGGCATCGCAGAGACCACCGCCGCTGGTGCACTCATGGCAGACGTCGCCAGGCGCAGCCACACGGCGCGTCGCGAGGTGGCTCAGGCGGCCAGGCGGGCGGCCTGACGGCGGGCCGGTTGGGTGGTCACCAGCAACGACACGGCCGTGGGCGCAGGCAGGGTCTGGTGTGCGTGCACCAACTCGCGGGCGCGGCGGGTCTCCTGGCGGCCACGGACCAGTGCGCGCCGGTCGGCCTCGAGCATCCCGCCCCAGACACCGTGCTCCTCCTCGACGGCGAGCGCCTGCATCAGGCATTCCATGCGCACGGGACATTCCTGGCAGGTCCGCAGCGCCTGGTGCTGGGTGTCCGGATCGGACGAGAAGAAGGGTTCGGAGTCCATGCCCCGACAGGCGGCGCGATCGCCCCACGGGGTCGGTTGGGTGTCCGGGCGCGTCCTGGAATGCGTCATGGGTGCGTACATGATGGATCCTCGGTCTGGCGTGGTGGCGGTGGGTGAGACCGTTGCGGCACCGGCGTCGAAGAACGTCACAAGTTCCGCACGACAACTATCGCGATCCGGCCGCGTCACCGTCAGCGCCCATAGGTGCGTCGACAGGCCGTCCATCAGGACTAGTTCCATGTCAACCCCGTGGGGCTGCCGACATCAGGACCGGGTGGCTCAGGCCCGCTGGCAGCGCGGGCAGTACGTCGTGCCGCGCTGCGCCACGACCGTGCGACGCATCGCCGTCCCGCAGCGTCGGCAGGGGCGGTCGGCCTGACCGTAGGCATCGAGGAAGTCGGCGTTGCGCCCGCTCTCGCCGTTGACCATCTGGTAGTCGCGGAAGGTCGTGCCCTCACGCTCGATCGACTCGGACAGGACGTCGCGGATCGCTGCGTGCAACGCCCGGGCTCTGGCGGCCCCGACGCGTCGCGACGCAGGGTGGATGCGCGCGCGCCACAACGCCTCGTCGGCGTAGATGTTGCCAACGCCGGCGACCAGCCGCTGGTTGAGCAGGGCGGCCTTGACCGTGGCCTCGGTCCGTCGCAATTGGCCGGCGAACACCTCGACGTCGAAGTCGCCGGTCAACGGCTCCGGGCCAAGCGCTGCCAGTGTCGGGATCGCTGAGTGGTCATGTGCCGGGACCACGGCGATCCGACCGAAGCGGCGGGGGTCGCGGTAGACCAGTTCGCGTCCGTCGTCGAGTCCCAGGCGAGCGCGGGTCCAGGCGTCGGTCCGGTCAAACCGGAACGAGCCGGTCATCCCGAGGTGCATCACGACCTGCAGCGCGACGTGGCCGCCGCTCGTTGCACCCGGTCGACGTCCCCCACCCGGAGCCTGCGGTCCCTCGAGGTCGCACACAAGGAACTTGCCGCGCCGGCCCACCGTCAGGAAGCGCTGGCCGGCGAGCAGGTCGACGTCGAGGAACCGGCGCATCCGGTCGGTCCAGACGGCGACGACCGTGCGACCGACCAGTTCGGGTTCGAGCTGGCGGCGGACGGACTCGACTTCGGGGAGCTCAGGCACGCCGTCACCGTACGCCCGTGGACGCGGACGCAACCATCTCAGACCACGATCCGGCACCCCACGCATGTTCCACCCGCTCGGGCGGGAGTACCGTCGCGCGATCGAGGGAGCGGCCACCGTGGAGCGCGAGCGCAATGCCTGGGGACGACCCCAGAACGCACGCCCGCGCGATCGCACGGGCCAGCCCCTGCCGCGCGGCAGCACGCGCACGGACCTGGCCGAGGACCATCCCGTGACGACGGTCGAGCAGGCGCTCGTGCACGCTCAGCGGCTCTGGGATGCCCAGCGCTACTTTGAGGCCCACGAACTGCTCGAACATGTCTGGCACGAGTCAGCGGGCGATGACCGGGCCTTCTGGCAGGGCGTCATACAGTTCGCCGTCGCCTTCGTGCACCTGCAGCGGGGCCGGCCAGCCGGGACGATCCGGTCGTTGGTCAAGTGCCTGGACAACCTTGCGGCCTGTCCGGCCGACCACCACGGCATCGACGTCGCGCGGATCCGATCGCTCGCGACAGCCACCCACGACCTGCTCGTGGTCGAGCCCGCCTCGACCATCGCACCACCGGGCCTGCCGGTCACCGACGGGCCCTGGTTCACCCGCGACGGGGGGCCGCACCCGCTGCCCGAGGACCCGTCGTGGCTGGTCGCCGCGCGGCGACGCCAGCAAGAACGCCGGTGACCACTCATCCCACGACGCACGGAGCAGCCTCGATGACGCCGTCCGAAGACCTCTCCCTGGGACTGGATCCTGACCATCGCTTCCGTTGCCTGACCTGCGGCAACCTCACGCGCTTCGACGTGGTCGCCCGCGAACACACCCGGCGCTTCCACCACTTCGACCTGGGCGGACAGCGCCACGTCGAGGAGGAGGAGGTGCTCGAGCGCATCGTGGAGTCGGTCAGCTGCCGGTGGTGCGGCAACGCCGATGTCGCGGTCGAGCATGTGGCCACGCCAGCCCCCCAGGCGTCGGCGGCGGATGCGTCGGCGGCCGATGCACCTTCGGTGTAGGGGATCGGATCCCTGTCAGGCCTGTGTGCGTGGCGGGCACGGCATTGGAATCGTGCTCATGTCGGCGAGGCCTCGCGTTGGCTGGTCATTGGCCGACAGACGCATCACGACCTGGACATCGGCTGTACGGTGGTGACATGCGCAGGATCCTGACCCACGCCCTCGCCGTCGCCGCTGGCGCGACGGTGGCTTGGTTGGTCTTCAGGCGTGCCGGCAGCCACCCTGATGCGCTGAGGTTCGGTGACATTGCCGATCCGGGGGCCGCCGTCGAGGACGCCCGACCCGATGTCGCCAGGGCCGACGGCGGGGTGTCCGGTCTGAACCGGGCCCACGGGCCCGACGAGGAGGGCGACCGAGCTGACGGCATGGTCCGAGCGGCGCGCGCGAGGGCGCGCGACAAGGCTGACGAGGTCGCGGCGAAACGGCGCGAGTCGGGTGAGGCCGCACGCGGGAGATCGCGTGCCGTGGGGCTGGATATGGTCAACCTGCGACGGCTGGGTGAAACCGAGCCGATCGTGCAGTACCTGACCTACATCCAGTCGCGTCGCGGTGACGATTCCAGTCTGTTGTTCATCCGCTACGACGACATCGATGCGATGGCGGAACTCGACGGACAGCCGACGGAAACCTTCCTGGAGCGGCTGGACCAGCTCGGCGTCGTCGTGTCGAACAACTGAGGCTGACCCACCTGTGACCCCTCCTTCTGGCGACGCTGAAAGCGTCATGTCCGGCGCGGACTCGCGCGTGCCCACGCTCGATGAGTTGTTGGGCATCGACCTCGCATCATGGCGGTGGCTGGTCCGCATGGCACGCCAGGCGCTGCATGAGCTGCCGCCCACGGTCGAGGACCCGCGCCTGGCACGGCTGCGTGCCGCACCGGCCAAGCGGCTCGTCGATGGTCGTGCCCGCCGTGACCTCGCCGCGTTGCTCGCCCAGGGTGGGGCGCCCTGGGGCCAGTTGCTGACGTTGTTGCGTGCAGCCACCGATGTTCCGGCGGCGCTGGGATGGATGCTGGACGGTTCAACCCCGGAGCCGATCGAGCAGGCCGGGGACGGACCCAGTTCGGCGGACGTGGAAGCGCTGCGTCGGGAGGTGGCCGGACTGCAGCGCCGACTGGACAAGGCGGCGCAGGACGTCCACAAGGCACGCGCCCGTGCCCAGGAACGTCGGGAGGAGCGCGACCGCACCGCAACGCAGCTGCGCGGGCTGGAGGTTCGTCTGGCCGCCGTCGAGGCCGAGCGCGAAGATGCCCTGGCGGCGCTGGCGCCGGTTCGCGCCGAGGTCGAGCGGCTGCAGCGCGAGGCAGGCAAGGCTGAGGGCGCCGCAACGTCGGCAGTGGCCCGCGAGCGGCGTCGACAGGAGGCCCGTGTCACGGAGTTGGAGGCCGAGGTCAGCGCCCTGCGCCGCGCAGAGCAGGAACGTCGCGTTGAGGACGCGGCCCGCGAGCGGCGCGAACAGGCGCAGCAGGACCGGGCCCGCCGAGCGAAGGAAGCCGCCACCGAGGAATCGCGTGACGAGACCCAGCGGAGCACACGGCGACGCAAGGTCGCGGGCCCCGTCGCCAGCGCAGGCCGGCCCAGCAAGGTGCCGGACCAGGTCCAGGAGGGTTCGACCGAACACTCACGCGCGCTGCTGACCCCCCTGCACCGGCTCTACGTCGACGGCTACAACGTGGTCAAGACGGTCCGCGCCGACCTGACCGACATCCAGGCCCAGCGCGACTGGCTGCTGCCACGCGTCGCCCGCGTCGCTGCGACGCACGGGGTCGAGGCCACGATCTTCTGGGACGGCGAGGGCGCCGCGACGGAGCGGGTGGACCAGGACGTCGTGCAACGGTTCTGTGCCGCGGACGTCGATGCTGACGATGACATCGTGTTCGAGGTGGCGCTGGCTGCGACGGACCAACCGATCGTGGTGGTGACCGACGACATGGGGCTGCGCCGCAGGCTGGCCGAGCACCATGTCGACCTGCTCCACAGCCGAGCATTCGGGTGGGTGCTCGGCGTCTGAATGGCCTCCCGGCCAGGCCCCCATGGGGCGGTGCTAGCGTCGGGAAGCGTCGTGGTCGGGCTCCGATGACGACAGGTTCGGGCAGTCGGAGGCGTGTGCCGTGATCGAGTTGCACCTGATCGGCTACACCACGGACCTCGGGCATCTGGTGCTCGACCTCGAGTCGAGCGGTGGCGGGCGCTACCGCTTGCTGGTGGACGGGGACCTGTTCGCGACCACGGACGACCTGCGTGAGCAGCGCTGGGAACAGGGCCTCGACGTTGGGCTCTGGGAGCCCCCGTTCACAGAGTGGGATCACGCTGCGGAGCCCGAGCCGGAGCCGGAGGCGGATCAGGCAGGCTCGGCGCAGGGCGACGACACCGACGATCTGCTCGCTGACGTCGTCGTCGCACGCGAGCGTCCCATCGCCGCGGCCGCGATCGCCCCGGATCCGGAGCCTGCCGCTGACCTGTTCGCACTGCAGGTCGATGACAACGCTGAGCCACCGGTACCGGACACGGTTGACGAGCCGGAAACCGTGGTTGACACCCCAGCCATCCCGCCCAACGCCGAAGTCGAAGTCGAAGTCGAAGTCGAAGTCGAAGTCGAAGTCGAAGTCGAAGCCGAAGCCGAAGTCGAAGCCGAAGCCGACGCCGATGCCGACGCCGAAGTCGAAGTCGAAGTCGAAGCCGAAGCCGAAGCCGAAGCCGAAGCCGATGCCGATGCCGCGGAGCTCGATGCGCTGATCTCGCGGGTCGCCGATGTCGCGCTGGTGGGCCCCGAATCGCCTGCGCTACCCGTATCGCCGGCACCGCTGCCTGGTCCGCTCGTCGACATCCGCCAGGCTCCCGCCCCGCGCCCGGCGAAGGTCGCCAGCCTCCAGCGTGGGTTGCCGTCCACGCAGGGGCGGCCGCGGGCACCGGGAGGCGTCTCCGTGCCGGAGGAATCCCAGCTGTCGCCCAAGCAGATCCAGGGCCTGCTCCGAGCCGGGAAGTCGGTTCGCCAGGTCGCCAAGGTCGCCGGCACCGACGAGCGCTGGGTGCAGCGCTGGCTGGAACCCATCCAGGCCGAACAGGAGCGGGTCGTCGACCAGGCCCGTGAGCTGTTCGTCACGATCGACGGACGCCGATGTGAGGTCGCACTGGCGGATGCCGTGGCCCACAACCTCGGCAAGCGCGATGTCCACCCTGATCGGGTCACCTGGTCGGCCACGCGCAAGGACGACCGACCCTGGCAGGTGACGATCAGGTTCCCTGACGGGGCACGATCACGGACCGCCTCGTGGACCGTCGATCGCGGCGCTCGTGCCCTGCGACCGTCGTCCGCGACGGCCCGCGAACTCGGGTGGTTGCAGCCGTCCTCCTCGCGACGGTGATCCGGGCGACGTCCGCGATCGCTGCGATCGCGATCGGACTGGCCGCCTGCACGACGCCGGCGCAGGTCGAGCCCCTGCCAACCCCGTCCGTTGATCCATTCGAGGTGCGCGTGCGCGGACTCCAGCGCGATGTGGCCGCGGTCGTCGCGCTGCAGGTGGCAGCGATGCCGCTGCTCGATCCAGCGCTCACCTCCATCCGGGCCGTCGACGCCGTCCTGCCGCGCCTGCTGGACGATGCGACCCTGGACGATGCCCTGTCACGCCTGTCGGAGGTTGTCGACGCCGTTGCCGGCATCGACCTGGACCCGGCGCGTCCCGCGACCCGCGAGGTGGCTGCAGCGGTCGACGCGGCACGGTTGTCGCTGGCGACCACCCTGGAGGTGATCACGCATGGAGGTGATCGCGCCTACCTCGATGCCGAGGACGCCGTACTGGTGGCCGTGCGTGCGCATGCCGAGGCCACCGACGCGCTGGCGCAGGTCCTGGAGCTCCATCTGCCGACGTACGTGAGCGCACTCGACCTGCTCACGGATTTCGCCTCGAGGCGGTCACGGTTCAGGTCAGCGTCAGAAGCCGCCGATGCGTTGGCCGTGGAGCTCGAGCAGGTGCTGGGGCAGATCGCCCTGGCCCAACAGGACGTCGGGCAGTACGTCGCCGCGCGCGCGGATTCCGTTCGGGCGGTCAACACCGCTCAGGATGCTGCCACGGCGGCGTGGGAGTCCCGGGCACCGGGGGGCAGTGAGCCACCAGGTGAGCAACGGCCGGGTGACCAACTGCCCGGCGAAGACGTTTCGGGCCAGGAGGGCGAGTGACGCGCGAGCGCTGGGCTGACCGGACGATCTGGGTCCTGGCGATCGCGCTGGCCGTCGTCGGCGTCGTGGCCACCGTGTGGCGACCGGTCGCACCGTCACTGCCCAGCATGCCGGTCCCGCAGGAAGCCTTCGACGACGGCATTCTTGCGGCAGTCCGCAGTTACCGTGTGCCTCGGCTGGTCGGGGCGACGGCGCTGCTGCTGCTGAATGTGGCCCTGCCGGTCCTGCTCGTGTTGTGGGGGCGGTCGCGTCGCTGGCTCGTGCGCCGGTGTGGTGACAAGGCACACGCACCGGTGCGGGGCGGCCTGGTCGGCGCCGTCATCGTCGTGATCATCGCCCTGGTCGAGGCGCCGCTGCTGTTCTGGCTGGGCCACGTCCACCCGGGCCAGTGGGGCTTCAGGACGGCGTCCGCCGTCGGGTGGGCGCGGGACTTCGTCGCAGCCCTGCTCATCGAGGCGGTCGTGGCCGGCGTGGCCGTGGCCGCCCTGCTGGTTGTCGTGGCCCGCGCCCGTCGATCCTGGCCAGCGTGGGCGGCCGTGCTCGGAACCGTCCTCACGGCTGTCGTCGTGGTCCTGCAGCCATTGGTGGTCGAACCGCTGTTCCTGCCCACCACCTCGATGCCGGCGGGGCCGATGCGAGACCGGCTGCAGGAGGTCCTGGCGTCCGCGGGTGTCGAGGCCGACCTGCTGGTCGGAGCGGCCAGCCAGCGCACGACCAACGTCAATGCCTACGTGGCGGGGTTGGGTCCGACCCGCCGCGTTGTGGTCTACGACACGCTGCTGGACCTGCCTCGCGATGCCGTGGCTGCGGTGGTCGCGCACGAGTTGGCCCACCGCGAGCACGAAGACGTGCTGCGCGGCGTCATCGGCACGTCGGCGGCGCTGCTGCCCGCGGCCATGCTGTTGGCGTGGTGGCTGCGACGACCTCGCTTGGTGGCACTGGTCGGCGCCCGTTCCCCCGCGGACCCGAGGCTGGTTCCGGTCCTGGTGGCGGGTGTGGCCGTGCTGACGCTCGCCGGGCTCCCGCTGGCAAACACCTGGTCACGTCGCGCCGAGGCGGCAGCGGACGCACGGGCACTGGAACTGACCCGGGACCCGTCGGCACTGATCGAGACGTTCCGGATCTTTGTCGTCAGCGACCTGTCGTGGCCAGACCCGCCAGGTGTTCGCACCGTGCTGTTCGGCACCCACCCGCCTGCGAACGAGCGCATTCGCGCCGTCGTGGGTCAAGCGCAGCGTGCGGGGTTGGACGTGCCGCCGGTCGCAGTGTTCCAGGAGCAGGAGGTGGCACGTCGCCACCTGCGCGCGGCCGCATCGACGCCAGGTACGCCCTGAGGCGTCAAACGGCGCCGAGGAGGTCTTCGGCGCGCTCGACCAACAGGTGAACCAGCACCAGGTGAACTTCCTGGACGGCACCGATGTGGTTGCTGGGCACGGCGATCACGTGGTCGCAGGTCTCGTGCAGTTCTCTTGGCCTCCCGCCCAGCAGGCCGATCGAGGTCATGCCGACGGCCTTCGCGTCCTCGACGGCGCGCACGACGTTGCGCGACGAACCGGACGTGGAGATCGCCAGCAGCGCATCACCCGGGCGTCCCAGCCCACGCACCTGTCGCGCGAACACCTCGTCGTAGCCGTAGTCGTTGCCGACTGCGGTCATGGTCGACGCGTCGGCGTGCAGCGCGAATGCCGCCAGGGGCCCGCGGTCGCGCTCAGGGCGCAGACGACCCAGGAGTTCGGCGGTGAAGTGCTGAGCCTCTGCAGCAGAGCCGCCGTTGCCGCAGGCCAGGACGCGGCCGCCTCCACGCAACGCGTCGGTCAGGGCGGCCGCCGCGGCATCGATCGCGTCGACCTGGTCGGCAAGGCCGTCCAGGGCGACCCGCAGGTCACCGACGTGGCTGTCGAAGAGGTGGCGCATCGAGGGCCCACTGGTGGTCGTCATGGGACCAGCGTGCCGGCCGTCACGCGCCGCGACCAACTCGCCGCGCGCTGCGGCGGCGGCTGGCGCCGTCATCCGTCCAACGTGGCGAGGTGGCGGTCGACCGCGGCGGCCAGGTCCGCCACGATCGGCGACTTCAGGTACGTGGCCGCGGCGACGTGGTGCCGGCCGTGGCCGGTCAGGACCAGGTAGCCGTCGATGCCCGCGGCACGCGCAGCCAGGACGTCCTTTGCGTGATCGCCCACGTAGGCGCAGTGACCCGGGTCGACGCCCAGCACGGTCATGGCCGTGGTCAGCATCTGCGGCTTGGGCTTGCGGCACGGGCAGCCCGCGTCGGGGTGGTGCGGGCAATGCAGGATGATCTCGATCCGCGGGAACAGCTCATGCAGACGGTCGTGCAGGCGCCGCATCCCCGCCTCGTCAACGACCCCACGGGCGATGGCCGACTGGTTGGTCACCACGCCGATGCGCAGGCCCGCCTCGGCCGCACGGGACATGGCGGCCTGCGCTCCCTCGATCGGGAGCAGGTCACCAGGATCAGCGAGGTGGCTGCGCTCGACGGTCAGCGTGCCGTCGCGGTCGACCAGCAGGCCCGGCCAGGTGGCGGGCGCCGGCGTCGGCTGCTCGCCCGACGGCGTCCACCAGGTCGGCCCGACGGCGCTGGCGGGGTCCTCGGCACCGGCGGGTTGACTGCTCATCCGAGCGACCGCCACGCCTGCACGCCGTGCTTGGTGAACGAGAAGCCGACCGGCTGGATTCCCCCGGCGCGCAGCGAGCCGACCAGGGCGCCGCGTCGCTCGAACGGGACCATGAGCAGGATGTAACCGCCGCCGCCAGCGCCCAGGAGCTTGCCACCGACCGCACCCAGGGCTCGGGCGTGGTCGTAGAGCGAGTCGATCCCGTCGGTGGTGATCCCGGCGGTGAGCCCGCGCTTGGCCATCCAACTCTCGTGGAGCACGTCGCCGATGGCGGCGACGTCACCGCGCAACAGTGCGGTCTTCATCTCCACCGCCAACACCTTGATCCGGTCGAGGCGCGCCATCGTGTCGTCGGCACGCCTTGTGGTCTGGTCGATCTGGCGGGCCAGGATGCCGGATGACCGTCGGCCGACGTTGGGCGTGGGGACCAGGACCAACGAGCCGTGGAACTCGGCCAGCACGTCGCGCCGCAACCGCAGCGGGTTGACCAGCACGCCCTCCGCGTGGAACTCGATGAAGTTGAAGCCACCGAACACCGCCGCGTACTGATCCTGCAACCCCCCCGGTACGCCCAGGCCCTCTCGCTCCAACCGCACTGCGCGTTCGGCGAGGTCGTAGGGCGACGACGGGGTGCCGGCGAACTCGTCCAGTGCGGCCGCGGCAGCAACGATCAGCGAAGACGACGATCCCAGGCCGCTGCCGGGTGGGGCGTCGCAGCTGATGGTGACCTCTGCGCCCGAGTGGACCGCCGTGTCGTCGAGCACGACCTGCGCCAGCTCCTTGCGGCCCGACAGGGCCATCGCCGTGTCGACGTCGAGGGAGTGGATGTGGACCCCCTCGACGTCGGACGCGGCGACCGTGGCGTAGGCGTACCAGTCGATGGTGGCGGACAGCACGGCTCCACCGACCAGCTCCGGGTAGGGCGGTACGTCGGTCCCACCACCCGCGAACGAGATGCGCAGCGGAGCCCGTGCGTGGATGGTGCGCATCAGAGCTCGGTGTCGGGGAGGTCGCCGGCCACCAGTCCAACCAGGTCGTCCTCCAGCCGGTCGACGATCTGGCGCCAGTCGAAATGCTCCTCCACGAACGTCCGGCCGCGTTGGCCCATCGCGCGTGCGCGCGCTGGGTCCGTGAGCAGCTCGATGACTGCAGTTGCCACGGCGCCGTCATCGGTGCCATCCACGAGGACTCCGGTCTCGCCGGGGATGATCGCCTCCGGTGCGCCGCCCGAGTTGCCTGCGATCGTCGCGGTCCCGCAGGCCGCAGCCTCGAGGAAGATGACGCCGAAGCCTTCGCTCTCCAGGCCACCCAGGCGGGTCCGGTTGGGGTGGGCGAAGACGTCCGCAGCGACGTGGTAGCGGGGGAGGTCCTCCCAGGCGACGCGCCCGGCAACGGTGACCGCACCATCCGGTTGCCTCGCGGCCGCCTTGCGCAGGTCGTCCTCGAGCGGCCCCGGACCGACCAGCACCAGGCGGGCGTTCGGCACCGCCGCGCGCACCTGCGGCCAAGCGCGCACGAGCACGTCCTGGCCCTTGCGCCTGACCAGTCGGCCGACGCACACCACGACGGGGTCGTCGCCGAGGTCGTGGCGGTCGCGGATCATCGCGCCGTCCGCGGCCGGCGTGAAGATGTCCAGCGGCACTCCGGGGCGCAGGTACCGAATCGGCGGCCCGTCGTTGCCAACCGTTCGCCGCACCCAGTGGCCGGTGTGGGCGGAGACGGTGTAGAGCAGGTCGGCCTGCTTCAGCGCGTGGCCGAGCGCAGCACGACCGATCGCCACCTTGGCGGGCATGATCAGCTCGGCGCCGTGCGTACAGACCGCCGTCGGCATCCCGAGCCGCTTGCCGAGCCCCACCAAGGGCCATGGTGTGGCGAAGAGCAGCACGTCGGCACCGACCTCTTCGACGGCCTTGCGCAGCGCACGCTCGACGCTGGGCGTGGGGAACAGGTAGCGACGCGGGCCACGGATCACGGGGTAGGGCGCCGTGTCGTCATGAGTGGCGGCCGCGGGATTGGCGGCGACGAACGCAGCAGCGCCCGGCAGGCGTCGCAGGATGTTGTCCGTGTACGTCTGGATGCCGCCCACCTGCGGCAGAAAGTCGTTGGACACCAGCAGGGTGGTCACCCGTGCTCGGGCGTGCTGCGTCACGGCCGAGACCTTTGGACGGGTGGTGGTGAGGCGTGGCAGGGTACGAGGAGCGTGTGGCTACCGTCCGCCACATGCCTTCGAACAGCCCGCCATCCCCAGGAACCACGCGGTCGACGTGGCCCGGAATGTCCGGTCCCATCGACCGCGGTCGTGCGGCGGTGCGACCCGTCGCCTTCGGTTTCCTGATGGGAATGGCCGATCTGGTGCCCGGCGTGTCCGGCGGCACCATCGCGCTGCTCCTTGGGATCTACGACCGCTTGGTGGCCAGCATCCGCGCCGGTGCGGGGGCGCTGGCGGCGCTGGTCAGCGGCGACCTCGCTGGTGTGGCCGACGACCTGCACCGGGTGGAGTGGCGCTGGCTCCTGCTGCTGCTCAGCGGGATCGGTGCCGCGGTCGTGCTGCTGGCCAGCGGTCTCGAGCGGTTGCTCGAGACCAACCCCGTCGAGCTGTCCGCGGGCTTTGCTGGCCTGGTCATCGGGTCGATCGTGGTCACCCTTGCCGACGTCGACCGCTGGGACCGGTTGTCGTTGGCGTTGCTGGTGGGTGTGGCGGCCGTGTTTTTCGTGGGGCTGGGGTTGCGTCCGGGGACGATCGAGGCGCCATCGCTGCCGATCTTCTTCGCTGCCGGCGCACTGGCCATCTGCGCCATGATCCTGCCGGGCGTGTCCGGCTCGTTCCTGTTGCTGACCGTGGGGATGTACGAGCCGGTCATCGGCGCGATCAGTGACCGCGAGCTGGTCATCGCGGCAGCCGTCGCCGGGGGGGCGGTCGTTGGCCTCGGATCGTTCTCAACGCTGCTGAGCTGGGTCCTGCGTCGTTGGCATGATCGGGTCCTCGCGGTCCTGATCGGCCTGATGGCTGGGTCGCTGCGGGTCCTGTGGCCCTGGCCGGCCGGACCCGATGGCGTCGGTGACACGGGACTGGGTGCACCGGTGACCGGCGACCTGCTGATCACGGTCCTGCTCGCGGTCGCCGGAGTCGCATTCGTGGTCGTGATCGCGCGGCTCGCTCGCGGGGCCACGCCCGCCCACGGCCCGGCGTGAGCCGTCACCGCCTGCCTGCGTGGCTGTACGGTCTGCGGCCACCAGTCCGTGGATCCCTGGAGCAGTCGCGTGGTCGCAACCGTTGCAAGCATTCCCGGGGCAGACGCCTGGTCGGCCCAGGGATCCGGGGACAACGCGCGCGTCGGCGTTGCCGTGGTCCACGGGTTCACCGGGAACCCGTTGTCCACGCGCCCGCTGGGTGAACGCCTCAACCACGAGGGCTACACGGTGGTCGTGGCACGCCTTCCCGGCCACGGGACCAACGTGCGCGACATGGGTCGCACGCGCTACGCCGACTGGCGCGCCGAGGTCGAGCGGGTCGTCGATGACCTCGCATCCCGGTGTGATGTCGTCGTGCTGGTGGGCCTGTCGATGGGTGGCACGCTGACGCTCGACGTCGCCTCGTCGCGGACCGACGCCGTCGACGGGGCGGTGGCCATCAACGCCCAGCTGCTCGATCCGACCCAGGCGCTGGCCAAGCTGGCGCCGTTGCTGCAGTACGTCGTCCCCTACGTGCCCCGCGACCTGGCCGGCCTGCCAAGCGACGACATCGCCAAGCCCGGCGAGGACGAGCACGCGTATGGCTGGATCCCGGCCAGGAGCGCGCAGTCACTGACGACGCAGCTGCGTCGCATCCGCGGACAGCTCCTGGACCTGCGCCAGCCGATCCTGGTCGCGTACTCGCCCCAGGACCACACGGTCCCAGCCGACAGCTCTCGGGCGCTGGTTGACCTGGTGGGCAGCGACGACGTGACCGAGCTGGTGCTGGAACACAGCTTCCACGTCGCCACCCTCGATCACGATCGCGAGTTGCTCGAGGACGCGGTCGTCGCGTTCGTCGGCAAGGTGGCGGCGCGATGAGTGCCGAGGAGCGGCTGGGCGACGACGCGCACCGGGTGCTGCGCTCAGCCCGATGGTGGGCGCGCCACCTCGGCAGTGACATCGTCGACGAACGGCACCTGCTGATCGGCGTGGTGTCGGTGGATGACTCGGAGTTGCGTTTCCAGTTGCACGGGCTGCGCATGTCAACCCACAGCGTGGTGTCGGCAATGGGCGTGCCCCAGAATGGCGACGACCTGGACGCCGTCCTGCCGGCGGATGACGTCGCGGCGCCGCTGAGCCCGACGGCGGAGCAGATCCTGCGCGTGGCACTCGGTGAGTCCGTCAAGCTCGACCACGACGACATCCGCCCGGCGCACCTGATGCTCGCGTTGTTGCAGGAGGGAGGCGTGCTCCTGGACGTCGTTCTGGAGTCGTTGGGCGTGGATCGTGCTGCCCTGCTCCGCGAGGTTCGTGACCTGCTGGGCACCACCGGGGTCGCCCGATCCGTCCTGTCAGCGAGCCTTGGTGGTGTTCGGTCGAGTCGCGCCGATCCGTCGGTGCGGGGCTGGACGACCCCACGCTGCCACAGCTGCCAGAACGTGCTGGCGGACAACGCCCAGCTGTCCACCATGCTGTTCGAGGACACCACGGCCGGCGAGCAGATCGCGTTTCGAGTGTTGTGGTGCACTGCCTGCGGCACAAGCATGGCGATCGAGCGCGTCCGACCCGACGCCGACGGCCGTCCGGTCGCGTGACCGTCGGACGGGTCGCGCGACCTTGGGTCAGTCCTGCAAGGTCGCCGGCTGCGAAGGCTGGCAGATCAGCACGCACAGCAGGCCGTCCTGCTGCTCGTCGCTGCCGTCGCCGTCGCGGTCCGCGTCCTCCTCGGGTTCCGTCTGCGGTGGTGGCGGTGGGATCTGCAGCGAGAAGTCGCCATCGACGTGGTCCACGACCACTGCTTCCTGGCGCCCGTAGCGCTGGCCCTCGGTGCGCTGGGCGGCGCGCGGTGTGGCGAAGTTGAACGCTTCCTCGACGGTCACGTCACCGTCCCGATTGAGGTCGCCGAAGCCCTGCAGCAGGCCCTGGTCCAGCAGGTAGTGCCCCCAGACGGAGTTTGCGACACTGGGGTCCTCGTAGGACTTCTGGGTCTCGGTCGAGGAGAAGGTGAGGATCCGGCCTGGGCGCTCGAGGCCCGGGTCGTTGAACCCGGCCGAGTTGCAGGAGCTGATGCTGACCCACAGTTGTGCGGCGTCCACGTCTGCCAGCAGTGCGACGAACTGGGAGTCGACGATGAACGCGTCGTCGGTTGGCCACAGCCCCTCGTCGGTGACCTCACCGTCACCGTCGTGGTCCTCGCCGTACCACTTCTTCGAGTGGCCCGAGTAGTGCACCACGCCGACGGAGTTCTCGTCCGTCTGACGGCCAAGCCACCGCAGTCCCTCGATGATGGCTTCGCCCGTGGCGTTGCGATCGGTCAGGAGCAGGATGTGGTCGTCGAGCCAACCCTGCGCGAGCAGGTGGGCGCGCAGTTCCTCGGCGTCCTGGCGTGACCCGACGTTGTCGCTGACGCGGCCCAGGTGCTCGTTGATGCCGATGAGCACCGCCCAGCGCGTGGTCGCGGGCTGGCGGACGTCCTGACGTGCCGCGGCCTGCGCGGCATGGGCCTGCTCGAAGCGGTCGCGTGCTGGGTCCTCGTTGCCCTTGCGTTGCTGGTCGGCGTCCAGCAGGACCCGCAGTCGCTCGACATCGTGGTCAACGCTCGTGGCGGCGGGCGTCGTCTCAGCCGGCAGGGCCATCTGCGCGGGGGCCGCGACGGCGGCGCGCGCGGCGTCCGCGTTCATGAGTGCCCAGGCCTGGACGGGCATCATGGCGATCGCTGCGGCGGCGATCCCGATGATGATGGCAGGGCGGTCGAGGCGGGAACGGCGCAAGGGGAGACCTCCGTTGTCGCCCTGTCCAACGACCGTCTTCGCCGTCGGTGACGCAACCTCCTCCCCGGCCCGGGTTGGCGGCGTGGTTGCCCTGGGTCTCAGGCGGCCAACAGGGCGATCGCGACGCTCAGGACCGCAACGATGATGGCGGCGGACAGGCCGCGGGTCGTGGTCCCGCGGTGGCGGTCGGCCCAGAACGAGCGCGGCCCGCGTCGACCGGCGTAGGCCGCGAAGATCACTGCACCGGCCACGGCACCGCCGGCGTGGGCCTCCAACCCGATCGACGGCGACGACAGTCCCAGGACCAGGTTCAGGCCGAACAGCACGCCCGCCTGGCGCAGCCATGCCTGGCCCTGCGGCGTCTCGCGCAACTGGAAGCCCAGCACGGCGAAGGCGCCGAGCAGGCCGAAGATGGACCCCGAGGCACCAGCGCTGACGGTGTTTGACCCGACGAACACCACGGTCGTGGCAGAGCCGGCCAGTCCAGCAGCGAGGTAGAGCGCCGCGAACCGGCGTGACCCGACCAGTTCCTCGAAGATCTGACCGAACAGGTACAGGCCGAACATGTTCGATGCGAGATGGATGAGGCCGAAGTGCAGGAAGGTGGACGTGAGCAGTCGCCACGGCTCGGCGTCCAGCAGCGGCGTGGCCTGGGCGCCAAGCTCCAACATGACCCGCAGGTCGGTGGAACCGCCCCTGCCCTCGGCCACCAGCCACATCAGGGTGTTCAGGGCACCGATCGCCCAAACCGCGGGATGCAGTCGCATGCGATCGGTCAACGTCGGCGGTTGGGCGTGCGCCGGCCCGGTCGGCATGGCGCTCATCGTGCTCCGAAGGTCGTTGGCCTGCTGGCAGTCAACGGTACGGACGTGGTTGGCCTTAGGCTCACGCCACGTGCGCCAACGCGAGGAGATCCCACGTGACCAGTTCCGTCCGATGGTCCGGGCTCGTCGCCACGTCGACGGCGGCTGCCATCGCGATGATGCCCTGCCTTGGCGCCCAGGCGCTGGCCCAGGACGCGGACACCGTGCGCGTCATCCACCTCGTCATCGACGCCCTGCACCCCGACCAGATCGGGCCCCAGACCCCCTTCCTGCCGCAACTGAAGGACGAGGCGGTGTCCTGGGAGCAGCACCGCGCCGTGATGGCGTCGGAGACGCTTCCCAACCACGTGGCCATGGCGACCGGCACCTACCCCTTCCGCAACGGCATCGCAGGCAACGACGGTCGAGCCGCGGTCGGGGACCAGGAGCCCAGCGATCCCGACCTCGGTGTCCCCGATCTGCGCGAGGCCTTCAGCTTCACCCAGGCGATCGAGGCCGCGTGCCCGGACCTGCGCACGGTGACGGTCTTCTCCAAGCAGTACGTCTGGCGCACCTTCTCCACGGACCCCGCGGATGCCAACTTCGACCAGCCGCAGTTCAACATCCCGGAGTCGGGGCATGCGCTGGATGCCATCACGGGCGAGTTCATCCTGCAGGAGCTTGGGGAGAACGGCGCGCCTGACTACCTGTTCGCCAACCTCGGCGACGTGGACCGTTCCGGCCACATCGATGCCAGCGGGTTCACGGGTTTCCCGACCGCGCAACTGGCAGCCCTCGAGCAGACCGACAAGCTGGTCGGGGCGATCGT
>Ga0326597_10005882_pt1 | contig 16927 bp, 13 predicted proteins | sample RVTome_12_FD_203789 | JGI IMG/M metagenome (GOLD analysis project Ga0326597, IMG submission 203789) | Soil microbial communities from uranium-contaminated site in the Upper Colorado River Basin, Wyoming, United States - RVT100D185 | ecosystem: Environmental > Terrestrial > Soil > Contaminated >...
CTCGTCGGCCTTGATCCGCTCCCACTGCCGGTTGACGTCCGACGCCGTCCGGGCGACCGCATCGCCGAACACGTGCGGATGACGTCGGACGATCTTGGACGCGATGGACGCCTGGACGTCGGCGAGATCGAAGACGCCGGCCTCGGCCGCCAGTTGCGCATGGAGGACGATCTGGAGCCACAGGTCGCCCAGTTCGCCGGCGAGCTCGGGGGTGGCCCCCGCCTCGAGCGCGTCGTAGACCTCGTACGCCTCCTCGAGCAGGTGCTTGCGCAGCGAGGTGTGGGTCTGCTCGCGATCCCACGGACAGCCGTCCGGGCGGCGAAGCCGCTCGGAGATCCAGGGCATCGCCCACGGACCGGCGACCGCCAGCTGAGGTGCGATGGGCGCCAGGTAGGCCGGCGTCTCGAGTGACGCCGCGTCGAGCGACTCGACCGTCGCGCCGTCAGGCAGGCCGAACCGACCGACCGGATGGTCGGGCGGATAGAGCCGGCGCAGCAGTGCCAGGGGGTCGCGACTGGTCGCCCCCGCCCGTCCCGGCAACGGTTCCGCGACCGACGGAGTCGTCGCGGTCCGGAGCGCCGCGAGCGGGACGATCAACAGCGGGCGCGACGGCTCGATCGGCGCAGCCACCAATGACTCGCCGGCGAATACCTGCAACCCGACCGCTGGATCGAACCCCCAGCGGAGCCGCGCCTCCGCGACGAGCGCGTCGAGCACTCGCCCCTCCCGACTAGCTGGTGCCCGAGATGGATCCGTCGCGCGTGATGGTGACCGCGGACTTCTTCTCGTCGTACCACTTGGCGAACGCGGTCGACTTCAACTCCTCGAGCTGTCGACCCTCGGGCGTCCTGGTCTCCTCCGCGAACACCTTGAACAGGTACTTGCCCCCGCCCTCGATCGTCACGACATCGGAGGTCTTGCCGATCGGCGCCGTGAAGATGGCCGAGGTGAGTCGATCGTCGAGCTGCCCCTTGACGATCCAGCCGAGATCCCCGCCCGTGCCCGCCGTCGGCGCGACGGAGTTGTCGCGCGCGAGGATGGCGAAGTCGTCGCCCGCCTCCGCCTCGGCCTTGAGCGCCGTGAGGCGATCGAGATCGGTCGGGCGGTACATGACCTGGATGACGTGCCACCCGAAGGCCGACTTGACCGGCTGGAGCAGGTCAGCGGCCTTCAGGCCCGGCTCCAGGATCGCCTTCAGGAAGGCCTCGTCGACGGGTTTCGTGCTGTCGAAGTAGGGCAGCTTGCCACCACTGCCGGTCGGACCATTCGCCTGACTTTCGTCGCTCTCGGCGCGGGCGATCGCGTCGAACAGGTTCGGATCGCCCTGGAGTCGTGCGAACGTCGCCACGGCCTTCTGGCGGGCCGCCTCCCAGGCGGGGTCTGCGTCAGCGACCTTCGACGCATTCGCCGGATCGCCGTTCGGTGAGTAGAGGATGTGGCGGACCTTGATGGCGTCCGTCCCGACCTCCTCGGTGGGCTCGTCGATGTAGATCTCCGACACGCGCCGCTGGGGCGAGGGCCCGCTGACGTCGGCGACGATCTTGGCCTGCAGCTTCTCGTGGATGACGTCACCGGCCACCACGGTCCGATAGCGCCCGAGATCGATCTTGTTGTTCTGCAGCTTGGCCTGGTAGGCGTCGTCGACCGCCGCCGACGCGATCTCCGAGGCCCTGCCGATCCGGTAGATGCCGTCGCTGCCCTCGAGGATCGCCGTCGGCGTGTTCGCCTCGGCGGCGAAGACTGCCTTCAGGGTCGCCTCGTCGGTCGTGCTGTCGTTGGCGGTGAGCCAACCGAGGTCGCCGGCCTGGGGCGCGGTCGCGGTATCGGTGGAGACCGTCTTGGCGACATCCTCCCACGACTTGCCGCCCTGGATGTCCTTGAGCGCCGCCTCCGCCTTCGCCCTGGCGGCCGCCTTCTGGGCGGCGGTCGGCGCGACTGCGCCGAGATCGGTTTCCGGCGCGACCTCGATGACCCAGACATGACGGGACTCGGGTGTTGTCGCCTCGACCAGCAATCGGGCGTCGATGTCCTCGCTCGTCGCGGTGACGCCCTCCTGGGTCGCCAGCTTCGCCTGCAGCTTGGTGTCGATGATCCGCTCCAGGGCGATCGCCGCGACCTGCTGACGCTGCTGGGTGACGGTCTCCGCGGCCGACGTACCCTGCGCCTCGGTCAGGCGCCCCGCGAGCACCGCCGTCCGGATCCGTTGGTCCGACTCGTCGAGTCGCCAGCTCTCGATGGCCACGCGCTCCTTGAGCTCGTCCTTGGAGATGGACTGACCGTCGACGCTGCCGACCGGGGCGAGGTGGTCGTTGTAGTAGGACAGGCCGGCGGCGATCGCCAGGATGACCACCGCCAGGACGACGATCAGGCCGAAGCCCAGGTTGAGATAGAAGTTCCGTCGGTCCTGCGCTTCCCATGCGGGTCGGTGGGCGCGCTTGACGACGGGCTTGGCACGGAAGGTCATGGGTCGGTTGATTCCTGTCACATGGCCGGCTGCCGCCGGGGATGGAGGGCCGCGGTATGGTACACCGAGGCCTCGAAGGACCGTGCCCGCGGTGTCATCGACGATCTCCCGCCCGGCTCAGTGACGGCAGGATGAGCTCGTCCGTGACGTGTGTTGCGGAATGTCCATCTGCGACGTCGAACGAGGCCTGCCGGAAACGCTCCACCAGGTCGGTGTCGAACACACCGGCCCGAAGGTACTGGGCCAGGTCCGCGGTGGTCTCGAAGATCGGTCCGGGCACCCCGGTCCGGTAGTCGAAGTAGAAGCCGCGCTCCCGCTCGTAGGCTTCGTGGTCCGGCGCGAAGAAGACCATCGGCCGGCCGAGCAGCGCGAACTCGTAGATGGCGCTCGAGTAGTCCGTGATGAGCAGGTCGCTCACCAGCATCAGCTCGTTGATGTCCGGGTGGTCCGAGACGTCGATCGCGAAACCGGCGAGCTCGGGGTCGATCCTCGTCCGGGACCGGACGAACGGATGGAGGCGGATGAGCAGGACGTGATCGTCGCCGAGCGCAGCCCGGAGGACGCCCAGGTCGAGATCATCGGTCGCGCGCGCGTCCGTGACGCTGTCTCCGCGGAAGGTCGGAGCATAGAGGACCACCCGTCGATCGTCCGTCAGGTCGTAGCGCCGGCGGACCGCCTCACGCGTCCGGGCGAGACGCTCCTCCCCGAAGAAGACGTCCGTGCGCGGGATCCCGAGCCGCGATACGAACTTCTCGACTGGCTGGCGGAAGGCCTCGGCGTAGTGCGGCGCCGCGGCCTGGCAGGCGACGAGGCAGACGTCGTAGTTCGAGTGGATGCGCACACGGCGAGCGAGCGTCTCGTCGACGCCGAACGACTTGTCGAGGACGCTGTAGCCGACCTTCTTGAAGGCGCCGCAGGCATGCCACGTCTGGATGATGGTCGTCCCGTGGCGTGGGCGGATGACGTAGATCGGGAAGAAGTAGTCGTCGACGATGAACACACGTGAGGTCGCGAGGTAGTAGCCGGCGACGATGGCGTGCCATGCCGCCGCCAGCCGCCCACGAAGCCCGGCCGTCGGACGATGGGCCAGGACGACGAGCGGGATCGCCGGGCTGCGCCGGGTGAGTTCTTCGCGGATCGCGACGAGGTTGCCCGCAAGCCGCGCGGAATGGGCGGTCGCGAGGACGACGCGCGGTCGGAGCGGAAGGTGGCGGGCGACGGCGAAGGCCGCCCGGACCAGGACGATCCGGATGGTGAGGACGGCGCCGCTCACCGGCCGAGGATCAGCTGGTCGATGACCCGGTCCGTGGATCCGCCGTCGAGGTGGGCGAAGTGGCGCGCGGCGAAGGCGGCGACCCTCTCGATCTCGTAATCGTCGCGCCGGATCGCGTCGAGCATCTCGGGGAACGTGCGCACGATCCGACCGGGCACGAACGACTCGAACGGCTCGTAGAAGTCGCGCGCCGCGATGTACTCCTCGAGGTCATAGGCGAAGAAGAGCATCGGCCGTCCGAGCGTCGAGTACTCGAACACGATCGACGAGTAGTCGGTGATCAGCAGGTCGACCGCGAACAGCAGGTCGTTGACGTCGAGCGGGATGGCGGATCCGTCAAGCAGTCGGTCGCGGAACGCCTCCGGGATCGTCAGCGGCTCGGTCACGAACGGGTGCATCCGGATGATGATGATCGCGTCCTTCTCGACGCACAGCGCGTGGAGGGCAGCGTAGTCGAGTCCGGCCTGGTCATACGTGGCGGTCCTCGGGCCCTCGCCGCGGAACGTCGGCGCGAAGAGGATCGTCATCCGCCCGGGCGTCGCCGGGAAGACCGCCCGGGCGGCCTCGAGACCGGCGGCCCGTGCCGCCTCGTCGAAGAAGCGATCCATCCGCGGGATCCCGGTCGGGACCACGCGTGCCTCGGGGATCCCGAACGCCTCGGCATAGAACGGGACATCGTGCTCCGAGCTGACCGTGGCGTAGGTGTAGTTCTTGTGGACGCGCGAATACGGATCCGGGCCCCCCGGTTTGCCGACGCGGCTGTAGCCGACCGTCTTGAACGCCCCCGAGGCATGCCACAGCTGCACGATCCGCACGCTCGGATCGACGCCGATGCGATAGATGACCGGCTGGAAGTCGTCGATCACGATGACGTCGGCGGCCGCCAGCAGCCACGCCAGCCGAAGCCGATCGACCATCCGCCGCCGGCCCGCGATGCCTTCCTTGAAGAGGGTCTGGAGCCGGTACCCGCGGTCGAGGCCCCGCTGCACCATCCGGTCGTGGACGTCCTTCAGGTTGCCGGTCAGCCCGGCCTGCGAATCCGAGGTGAGCAGGACACGCCTGCCCGATCGACCGGCGACAACCTTGATGCCACGGAGGGCGAGCTGGAAGAGGGCTCCGCGCACCCCGGCCAGGGATCGTCTCAGTCGCTGCCGGGCCATCCCGGCTCGTCCGGCGTCGCGGTCGAAGCCGACACCCGCCTCGAACCCGACATCGAGGGCCAGGGACCCGTCGGTGTCCACGACCGGCGTGCTGCGGAAGACGCCCTGGCGCAGGCGGAACGTGGCGGCGACACGGTCGCCCGCTACCGCCGTGGGACCCGAAACGAGGAGTAGCGCGTCGGGGAGGCCGGGACGGCTGCGGGCCATCAGTCGCCATCGACCGGGCTCGAGCGGCTGGAGATCCGGCCCCTGCATGACGTTGATCCGGATGTGGATGACGTCACCCTCGCGTGACACGTGGGTCGGTGGCAGGCTTCCGCGACCGCCGACCTGCTCCAGCCGCAACCCGGCGGGATCGAACGCGAACCCGGCTGCCGGGCGGACATCCAGGATCAACTGGATGCGCTCCCAGCGGATCGAGACGACCTCGATCGCCGGCTCGCGGGTCCGATCGTCCATCCGGGCTCCTTCAGCGGGTCGTCGCGACGGGGTCGGTCGTACCCGCCAGTCGCGGATGATATCCGGTGCGACCGGCACGGCAGTGCCCGGGGTACTCTCTGGACCGACAGCCATCGGAGCCGCGGACGGAGTCGACCGGGGCGAGGGCGCACACGGAGGTCCGCGTGAAGATCGGCATGATCGTGCTCGCCGGGGGGATCGGCAAGCGCATCGGGCGCCCGTTCCCGAAGCAGTTCCTCCTGCTCGGAGGCAAGCCGCTCATCGTCCATGTGCTCGAGAAGGCGCGGGTCATCGCCGATATCGACCGCGTCGTGATCACCTGCCCCGCTGCGCACCTCGACGAGACCAGACGGCTGCTCGCCAATCACGGGTTCGATGCCCGGTTCTCGTGCATCCTGGGCGGCGGGTCGCGCCAGGAGTCGACGTACCTGGGTCTGGCGGACCTCGCCGACTGTGATTCGGTGATCATCCACGAGGCGGTCCGGCCGCTGGTCACGGTCGAGGAGTTCCGCGAGCTGATCGCCGCCGAGGACCCGAACGTGATGTTCGGGATCCCGATCCCGTTCACCGTCCTGAAGGGCCATGACTACGTCGAGGACCTGCTCGACCGGGACGAGCTCGTCAACGTTCAGCTCCCGCAGAAGTTCGACCGGGCGAAGCTGGCGGCGGCGCACGATGCCGCCCGACGCGACGACGCGTTCTTCACCGAGGACGCGAGCCTGTTCTACCGCTACGCCGGCGAGCGGGTCAGGATCCTGCCCGGGTCGGAGCGGAACATCAAGATCACCGTCCCGACCGACATCGTGACCGCCGAGGCGATCTACGCCGACGTCATCGGCCGTGGGGGCTGAGGGTGGGCAAGGTCTGCGTCATCACGGGTGCCAGCCAGGGCATCGGCCGGGCTGCGGCGATCCGGATGAGCCGCGAACCGGACGTGTCCGCCCTCGTCCTCATCGCCCGCAGCGCAGCGGGTCTCGAGGAGACGGCCGCGGCGATGGAGCGCGATGGCAAGGAGGTCGAGCTCATCCCGTACGACCTGACGGACCTCGACGGGATCCCGCACCTCGTCCGCGGGATCCACGACCGGTTCGGGAGCATCGATATCCTGCTCAACATCGCGGGCTACGCAGACCCGCAGTCGCTCCTCGACACGACGACGGAGAACATCGTCACGACGTACACGATCAACGTCTTCGCGATGCTCGTGCTCATCCGCGAGGCCGCCCGCTACATCGCCGACCGGCCGGCGAAGATCCTCAACGTGGCCTCGACGGCGGGGATCACGTCGCGGCCGGGCTGGCTGGCGTACGCGTCGTCGAAGGCGGCCGTCGTGTCGATGTCGGCGACCCTCGCCGATGAGCTGGCGGGGAGCGGCATCAAGGTCTACAGCATCTCGCCCGGGCGGACCGCGACCGAGCTGCGTCGCAAGCTGGCGCCCGAGGAGGACCTCACCAGGATCATGCAGCCGAGCCAGGTCGCGGACGTCATCGCGCAGCTCATGAGCGACGCGGAGACGACCCTCGACGGACAGAACATCGTCGTCCGGATGCGGTCCCAGACGGGCGGATGAATCGGCTCGAGTACCTGCTCGCGAGCGGGCTCCTCCGTCTCGCCCGATCCGTCTTCGCGCGACTGCCGGTCCGCCGCGACCGGGTCGTGCTCGCGACCGCGCGGGTGTCGACCCTCGACGGCAACCTGCTGCACCTGTACCGGGCGATGCGCGAGCGCCACCCGGAACTCGACTACGTCCTCCTGCTCGAGCCGTACAGCTACGGCTTCGTCGGCAAACTCGCCTATCTCGTCCGGCTGGTACGCGGTATGTACCACCTGCAGACCGCGCACCTGTTCGTGGTCGACAACGCCTATCTGCCGATCCACGTCGCGCCACATCGACCGACGACGACGGTCGTCCAGGTGTGGCACGCGGCGGGCGCACTCAAGCGCTTCGGCCTGGACACGCGGACGCCGCTCGAGGGACCGGAGCGGACCTTCCTCCATCGCTACTACGACGCGGTCGTCGTGGGTGGCGAGTGGACGCGAGCACCGTATGCCGCGGCGCTGCGGACGCCGCTCGAACGGGTCCTCGCCCTCGGCTCGCCGCGGACCGACTCCTTCTTCGACGAGGCGGCCATGGCGGATGCGCGCGGTCGGGTGCTCGCCAGGTATCCGGCCCTGGCCGGTCGACGCGTGATCCTCTACGCGCCGACGTTCCGCGGTCGTGGCATCGCCAAGCGCGCGGCGTCCGGTCTCGACGCGCGCCGGCTTCGGGCCGCACTCCCGACCGACCATGCCCTCGTGCTCAAGACCCACCCGAACCTCGATCCGACCGCCACGGCCACCGAGGGGTTCGACGTGGTCGTCGATCCGACCGAGGAGATCGATGATCTTCTCGCGCTGACGGACATCCTCATCACCGACTACTCGTCGTCGGTCGTGGAATTCGCCCTCCTCCACCGACCGATCATCCTCGTCGTCGGCGACCTCCCCGAGTACGAGGTAGACCCCGGGCTCTACCTTGACTACCGGACGGAGATGATCGGGACGCAGGTGACCGACACCGACGGGGTCATCGACGTGATCGCCACCGACCGGTTCGACCTGTCCGGCTATGACGCCTTCATCGAGCGGCAGCTGGGGGCATCGCAGGGCGGCGCGAGCGCCCGCTTCGTCACGTACTTCCTCGGTGACCGTCAGGATGCCGCTCGGGGAGGTGGTACCCTTCCGCCCGATGTCCGCCACTTCTGAGGTCCCGGCAGCCTTTCGGAATGCCGCCGGCGACCGGGGCGCCATCCGGCTCGTGCGCGAGGGTATCGCCGACATCCGGTCACGCCGCCGGCTCGTCCGCTACCTGGTCCAGGCGGACATCCGAAAGCGCGGCGCGGACACCCTCCTCGGCAACATCTGGTGGGTCCTCGACCCGCTGCTCCAGATGGTCGTCTACGTCGTCTTCCTGTCGATCGTGGTCCGCAACGGTCCGCCCGACTACCCGCTCTTCATCTTCGCGGCGATCCTGCCCTGGAAGTGGTTCTCGGCCTCGATCACGGACGCTACGACCTCGATCGTCCGGCACGACCAGCTGATCAAGCAGATCCAGTTCCCGAAGCTCGTCCTCCCGGTCGCGGCGACCAGCGCGGGGATCGTCAGCTTCGCCTTCGGGACGGTCGCGCTGGTGATCCTCATGCTCTTCTACTCGAGCCACTTCTCCCCGTATCTGGCGTTCATCCCGGTCATCGCGGCCGTGCAATTCGTGTTCACCCTGGCGTGCGCCTTCCTGGTCGCGGCGGGCAACGTCTTCTTCCGCGACCTCGGCAACGTCGTCGGCCACGTGCTGCGCCTGTGGTGGTTCCTGTCGCCAGGTCTGTACAGCCTCGCGACGCTCGAGCAGGTCCCGCTCTTCCAGGACAATCCAGCCCTCGTGACGATCGCCAAGATGAACCCGTTCGCCATCATGTTCGAGGCGTATCGCGTGGTCATCTACGGGACGCCGACGAGCCCGCCCGCCGCCCCCGACTTCGCCTCGCTCGCCACCCTCCTCGTGGCAAGCCTCGGGTTCCTGGCGCTGACGACGATCGTCTTCAAGCGACTCGAGCCGAACTTCGCGAAGGTCGTCTGATGGCGATCCTGCGGCGGCCACCACGGATCCAGCCCCGGGCGGACTACGCCATCGCGGCGTCCGATCTCGGGGTCCGCTACGACCTCCGCTTCACGAAGAAGACGACGATCCGGAGTTCGTTCGCCCAGATGGTCGGACGGGGGCACGCCGAGCAGTTCTGGGCGCTGCGTCACATGGACCTGCGCGTCCAGCGCGGCGAATCGCTGGCGGTCATCGGGCCCAACGGCGCCGGCAAGAGCACCCTGCTCCAGGTGCTGGCCGGGATCATCCGCCCGTCGGAGGGCGCCGTCGACGTGCTCGGCCACGTGTCCGGGCTGCTGACCCTCGGCGCCGGTTTCGACAAGGAGCTGACGGGTCGCGACAACATCCTGCTCGGCGGGGCGTTCCTCGGCCTCGACGACGCCGTCACCCGCGAGCTGTTGCCGTCGATCATCGAGTACGCGGAGCTCGGCGACTTCATCGACGCGCCGCTGCGGACCTACTCGGCCGGGATGCGCGCGCGCCTCGGGTTCTCCATCGCGACGGCCGTCGATCCGGACATCCTGCTGCTCGACGAGGTCCTCGCCACCGGCGACGCCAACTTCCGGGCGAAGTCCAAGGCCCGGGTCATCGAGATCGTGGCGGCGGCGAAGGCCGTCGTGCTGGTGACCCACGACATGAACTGGGTGACCGAGTACTGCAACCGCGCGATCCTCATCGAGCGCGGCGTGATGGTGCTGGAGGGCGAGCCCGCCGACGTGGTCGAGCTGCATCGCGTCCACACCGAGGAGGCCCGCGCCCGCGCGACCGAGGCGGCCCAGGCCGCCGGGGTGGATCCGAGGATCGTCCACATCCGCTGAGCGTCGGTCGGGCCCAGCCGGGAGGGCGGGCGTCAGCGCCGGCGGACGATCGCGACGATGAGGCCCACGACAGCACCGAAGGCAAGGGCGCCGCGCCAGTCCATGAGGGCGCGGACGTTCCCGTCCACCTGCCGGGCGATCACGATGCCCGCGAAACCAGGGCGCCGGAACGTGACGCGGGCGGCCGCGAGACTCCAGATCGCTCCCCCCTCGAGCGTGACGTCGCGGGCGAACATCGTCCGGACGAAGGACTGGCTGACGCGCGCCTCTCCCGCGACGGCGATGCCGACACCGCTCATCCCGGCGGATACCCGATCCGCCCTGGCGATCGCGATCCCGCCCATGCTGACCGCCACGTCCTGGGCATCGACCCGGCTGATGCCGCCCTGACGGACATCGACGTGGGTCGCATGCGCGTGGGCGATACCGCCCCGGGTCACGTTGACGTGCGTCGCGCGGGCGACGTCGAGGCCGCCGTCCGTGATCGTCACCGTCTCGGGGACGGCGGCGCCGGGTTCGGGTCCGGGTGCGGCCGGCGGTGGCGTTTTGACGGTGCTGGGTTGCCCGGCATCGGCGGCGGCGGAGGGTTTGGCGGCGGGCGGGCGCCGGGTGGTCGCGGGCGGCTTCGGCGCCGCCGCCGGTTTCCCGACCGTCGTCGTGCGGGCACGCGTGACCTTTGGCTTCGGGGTCGCCAAGCCGGCGTCCTCGATCGGCTCGTCGGTCGATGGTCGATCAGTCATCGCGTCAAGCGTAGCGCGCCCGAGCCACGAACGCGAGAGCCGCACGGCCCGTCTCCCCGACCTCCGCTATCCTGCCCGGGAGCCACGGCCGCGGATGTGCGAGCCGGGGCCATCCGCACCATCGGTTCCCGATCGCGGAGGAGGTGATGACGGTGAAGCGGAACGTGGCGGCCGGCGCGATCGGCCTTGTCGTCGTGTCCGCGCTCGTCATCGGATTCGCAGCCGCATCCTTCGGCACTCCGGTCCCGACGCCGAGTCTCCCGCCGGTCGCCGAGGCGACGGGGAGCCCGACGTCGCAACCGACCCCTACCCCGACACCGACACCCCTCCCGACACCCACCGCCCTGCCCACCCCGATCCCGACGCCCACGCCCGTACCGACGCCGACGCCCGTGCCGGCACCCCTGACCGGTCGCCTGGTCCCGCCGGCCGTCGCTGCCCGGCACCCGATCGCGGTCATGATCGATGACCTCCGGCCGGCGCGGCCGCAATCCGGGCTTGCCTCGGCATCGGTCGTCTGGCAGGCGCCTGCGGAGGGCGGGATCCCGCGCTATATGGCCATCTTCCAGGACGACTTGCCCGAGGACGTCGGGCCGGTCCGCAGTTCCCGCTACTACTACATCGCCTGGGCTGCCGAGTGGCGGGCGATCTACGCCCATTCCGGCGGCTCGCCGCAGGCCCTCGCGACGCTCCGCGCGAAGGGACGTGGCCAGCTCGTCTACAACCTCGACGAGTTCCGCTACAGCGGGACCTTCTTCCGGATCAAGACGCGCCGGCCGCCGCACAACCTGTACACGACCGGTCCGAAGCTGCGGGCGACCGGCAAGAGCCTCGGTGCGAAGGACCAGGCCTACGTCCCGGTCTGGAAGTTCGCGCCGGACGCGCCACTCGAGTCCCGGCCGTACGGCGGCACGATCTCGGTCAGCTACCCGTACAACACGATCAAATACGCGTACGACCGCACGACCAACACGTACCTGCGCTCGGTGACCGGCGAGAAGAAGCAGGTCGATGCCGTCGACGGGACACGCATCGCCCCCCAGAACGTCGTCGTCATGCGGATGGTCTTCGGCCCGCTGGACGACGGCCATCCCGGGGCGCCACGCCTCGAGGCCGATGTCATCGGGAGCGGGACGGCCTGGATCTCCACCAATGGGCGGACGATCAAGGGGACCTGGAAGAAGACCGCGCTGACCAAGCCGACACGGTTCTACGATGCTGGGGGGAAGGAGGTCACGTTGACCGTCGGTCAGACCTTCGTCCAGGTCATCCCGCGCGGCTATCCGGTCTCGTTCAAGGCCGGCTCGAACCAGCCGCCGGCCACGCCGGCGCCATCCGCCACCCCGTCCGGGGGATGAGCCGCCTCGTCTACGCCCCGGGCCGGACCCCGACCTCCGCATAGATGGCGCGCGTCTCGCGTGCGACATCGGCCCACGTACGCGGGTTCGCCTCGGCACGTTCCCGCGCCAGCGAGGCGATCCCGGCATGGACGTCGTCGTCCGCCCAGATCGCGCCAAGGGCCACGGCCAGGCGTTCCTGGTCGCGTGGCTGGACGAGGAGACCGGCCTTCCCGATCAGTTCGGGGAGTGGCCCGACCGCCGACGCGACGACCGGGATGCCGCAGGCGAGGGCCTCGATGACGGGCAGACCGGCCGCGTCCGAGACGACCGGGACGATCGCCGCACGCGCTCCACGGACGAGACCTGCCAGGTCCGCGTCGGAGAGACCGGGCGCGTAGGCGAGGGTCTCGCCGATCCGCCGGCGCGCGGCGGCGCGAGCGACCGCCGCACGGTCGTCCGGGCTGGCGCCGACGAGCAGGACCCGTGGCGGCCAGGCGATGCCGTCAGCGAGGCCGACGGGCCGCCCGGCCGCGGCGAGGGCCGCGAGCGCGCCGAGCAGGGTAGCCAGATCGAGGCGCGCATCGAACCGGCCGGAAAGGACGAGGTAACGGCCGCTGAGGCCGAGCGTGGCGCGCAGCTCCGCCGCGGCGACCTCGGACTCGACCGACGGCGCCGCGCCGAACGCGGAACGGGCCGCGAGGCCGACGACATGCAGGCGATCGCGATGGATCCGCACGAGCCGTCGCGCCGCGTTTGCCGTCGCCTGGCTGCCGACGATGACGGCTGCCGCCTCGCGCAGGATCTGCGCTCGCAGCCGCTGCCCGAAGCGGCTCGCCACGGAGCGCTGGAATGCCTCCGGGAGCTCCCAGGGCGCGAGGTCGAGCAGGGTGACCACGACCGGCAGCCCCGAGGCGATCGGCAGCGGCCCGCCACCCACGGCGTGGTAGACGGCTCCCGCGGCTCCACCGCGTTCTGCCCGCCAGGCGGCACCGAGCGCCGCGCCGCGCAGGAGGAACGGGTCGACCGTCATCGCCCCGGATCGCAGCAGGCGCGTCGGCGGCAGCTGGCGTCGCCCGACGACCTCGAGGTGGGCGTACCGCTCGGTGGCGTCGTCGAGGTCGGACCCGATGAGGAACGCGAACGATTCACCGGCCAGCGGATCCGCATCGAACGCGCCGAGCAGCCCGTCGAGATAGGCGGCGGCAAGGGGTGCGCGATCGGGCGTCTGGAGTGGCCGGGCGTCGAGGACGACGCGGATGCCGGGCGACGCCGGCCGGGTCGCGTCACCCAGGCGCCGGCCGGGCGACCCGGTCACGGCCCGGTCATGACCCACGCCGCAGCCGTCGCCCACGGCCGAGCAGTTCCTCGGCTCGGAGCTGGACGACGACGACCAGTGCCTCGACCACGATCCGGCGACTCATCTTCGATCGGCCGACGCGGCGGTCCCGGAACGTGATCGGGATCTCGCGGATCCGTGCCTCGCCGCGGTCGGCCCGGAACGTCATCTCGATCTGGAAGACGTACCCGCCGGCATGGACGCCATCGAACGGGACGGCCGCCAGGGTGGCGGCCCGCCATGCCTTGAAGCCACCGGTCAGATCGTTCTGGCCGAGTCCGAGGACGATCCGGGCGAACAGGCTGCCGCCACGCGACACGACGCGCCGGCCGAGTCCCCAGTCCTCGACGGCCCCGCCCCTCGTATAGCGCGAGCCGATGACGAGATCCGCCCGGTCGTCGGCGATCGGCGCGATGAGCGCCGGCAGCGCGGTCGGGTCGTGACTGAAGTCGGCGTCCATCTGGATGACGGTCGTGGCACCTCCCGCAAGCGCGAGCGTGAACCCATCGAGATAGGCGCGCCCGAGCCCCTGCTTGACCGACCGGTGGCGAACGCGGATGCGCGAGTCGGCGGCCGCGAGCGCATCGGCGAGGCGGCCGGTCCCATCCGGTGAATCGTCGTCGACGACGAGCAGGGTGGCTGCCGGCAGTGCCTCGAGGATGGCGGCCGAGATCGGCTCGATGTTGTCGGCCTCGTCGTACGTCGGCAGGACGACCCAGGCGCCCTGACCCGGCGCGGGCGGGACCGGGGCGGCGACGGTCGTGGGCTCGGTCATCGACGCCCAGTCTAGACGGCGCCGCCGCTACGGCGCCTTGACCGTCACGCTCCGCGTGAACCGCGACCAGCCGATCCAGCTCGTGGCATCGACGACCGCCTTGTAGGTGCCCGGCTTGACCAGGGCGCCGGCCGCGGTCCTGCCGTTCCAGGTCCAGCCCCACGTCCCGGCGGTCAGCGCCCGGTTGGTCCAGATCCGACGAACGAGCGTCGATCCCTGGTAGATGGACACGGTGACGGTCGCCGCCCGGCGGAGCACGAATGTCAAGCGGTCCTTCTGGCCGGACCTGGGGACGAATGACGACCTCGACCAGGCGACTGACCGGATCGTCCGATCGACGCGCACCGTCAGACTGCGAATGCTCCCGTTCCCGGCCCGATCCAGGCCCCAGACGCGGAAGGTGTAGCGGCCGTCGGCCACCGTCCGTCCGGCGCTGTCCCTGCCGTCCCAGACCCATGAGCCGGTGGCCGTCCTGGTGACGATCCACTTGCGCACCTGGGTGCCATTCCTGTCGAGGATCCTGGCCGACCCAGTGATCGGGGCGTCGGCTCGCATCGAGAGCGTCGTCCGATCGGAGTGTCCGTCGCCGTTGGGTGAGATGAAGGTCGGGCTGGCGGCCAGGGTCAAGACCGCGGGCCGTCGATCGACCGTGACGGTCTTCTGGACGGACGCCCGATTGTCCGATGCGTCGGCGGTCCAGATGGTGATCCGATACGGTCCGTCCGGGACGACGGCGCCGGCGTCATCCCTGCCGTTCCACGTGAAGGTGACGGTCTTGCCGGTCACGCTCCCCGAGCGAAGCGGAGCGCCGACGACGCCGTCGACGAGCGGCTGGACGATCCAGCCGAACCGGATGTGGCCGGTGACGGCGACTCCGACCGTGGTCGTCTCCAGCCGCCCGTCGCCATTGGGCGAGATGATCGACGTGCTGAGCGTGGAGCCGCTGATCGTCGGCGGGATCGTGTCGGTGATGAACTTGTCCGCGAGGACCTGGTAGAGCTCGGTCCGCGTCCCGTCGTAGCCGAGCGCCCAGATACCGGCGCCGCGCAGGTTGTAGCGGTTGACGAGGTCGTACTTGAGCCCGAGGGCCTGCGCGTCGTCGTAATACAGCTGGCGCCACGGGTTCACGCAGCCGTAGGTCGCCGTGCAGTTCTCGCGCCGGTAAGCCGTCCAGGCGACGCCATCGACCGGGTCCCAGCGGCGACCGTGGTCGACCGCGTACTCGCGTGCCGTGCCGTAGACCACGGTCACAGAGGCACCGTACTTGGTACCCGAGATGTTCCTGGCGTGGAGCAGCTCCGTGTCGGTCGACCACGCCCGTCCGTAGTACGGGACGCCGAGGATCACCTTCGACGCGGGCAGGCGATCGAGGTAGGCCTTCACGGTGTCGGTGATGTCGTACGTCGGACCGCCCAGCGGCGCGACCGACCCGACCGGGTCGGACGAACCGTTCCGGTAGTCGTAGCCCATGATCACGACGGCATCGGCGCCACCGGACGCGGTCGCCGCCTCGATCGGGTAGTTGCCGATCCAACCGGTCGTGTCGAATGTCACCTGGTAGCCCTTGGCGATCTTGTCCAGCTCGGCGCGCACCGAGCGGACGAGCGCGGTGAACTCGTCGCCATAGGTGGACACGATGGGCTCGAAGTCGAGGTTCACGCCATCGGCGCCGCGATCGCGCACGGCGGCGGCGATCTGGCTGGCGAGATTGGTGCGTGCGGTGGCGCTGCCGAGCAGCGCCTTCTGACGGATCACCCCGGACGACGACCAGGCGAAGCTCTGCACGGTCAGCACGATCCGGGTCCCGTTCGCGTGGGCGGTGTTGATGACGCTCGTCAGCTTCGAGCTCGTCCAGCCGCTCCAGCCGACCGTCGTCGTGCCATCGGCGTTCTTCCGCTGGAGATCGCCATTCCCGGCCGCCCCGACGCCGAAGTAGGCGATCGTCGAGAGCTTCTCCCAATCGAGCCGGGTGGAGCTGTCCGGCAATTCCCAGTAGGGCAGGAAGCCGAACACCTCGCGGCGCAGTCCGCCAGGATCGACGGCCGCCGCGAGATCGGCCGCGATGGCCGAGGCGGGGTCCACGTACGGGACATCGACCCGCCCGACGGGGCCGCTCGACGGTTCGACCACCGTGGGGGTCGCCGGGTCGGGGACGGACGGCGTACCGGCGTCGCGCATCGTTCGCCCGGAGACGCGCCCGGCAGGCAGCGCTCGCGGCTGCACCCCGCCGACGGCCCAGCGGTCCGACCCGCGTGGCTTGAACGGCACGCTGACCCGGTCGCCCGGCGCGAAGGCGATCCTGTCGGCGGCGTGCGCGACGGCCTCCTCATACTGGATCGTCGGCTGGACGACGCCGGCTGCCGTGGACCCGACCGGATCGGCGGCCCTGATTTCGGCGGTGGGTGCGATCCCGGCGATGATCAGCAGGCCCGCCGCCAGCGCCAGGAGGCGTGGCCCGGCGCGGCGTGGGGGGCGGTCGGTCGGACGGCTTGCAGTCATTGGCACGACGGTCCTCAGCGGAGTTCCACGGACTGCCGAGATTGAGCCCTGGCTCGCTCGAGCGCAACCGCCCGATGGTCCCGGTGCGGGATGGTACGGTGCGGAACAGTGTGGTCGGGTGTGGTCGCCGGCGGGCCGGAGTGCGTCAATGGAGCGGGTAGGTCTTCGTCGTCCCCTGCTTGGCCCAGTTGATGTCATACCCGACGACCTTGAGCGAGACGTTGCCGATGCCGCCATACGACTTGAGCCTGACCGTGACTCGGTATGTTCGCGTCGCGATCCTGGTCATCCCGGCACTCCACCGCGCGACGCCGGGTTGGTAGACGTACAGGCGCGGAGCCCTGGCGAGGGATTCTGCTGACGTCACGGTCACCGTGACGTACTGTCCTCGTCGCGGCGTGGTGTCACTCACCTTCATCGTGAACGCGT
>Ga0326597_10005883_pt1 | contig 16923 bp, 20 predicted proteins | sample RVTome_12_FD_203789 | JGI IMG/M metagenome (GOLD analysis project Ga0326597, IMG submission 203789) | Soil microbial communities from uranium-contaminated site in the Upper Colorado River Basin, Wyoming, United States - RVT100D185 | ecosystem: Environmental > Terrestrial > Soil > Contaminated >...
GCCGGAGACCGTGTCGATCTTCGAGCCGGTCGGAGACGATTCCACCACGCTGGGTGACTTCATCGAGGACGAGGGAGCCGACGACCCTTTCGAGATGGCGCTGCTCGCCTCCCGTCTCGAAGATCTCGACCAATACATGGATCGGCTCAACGAGCGTGAACGCACCGTCATCATCATGCGCTACGGGCTGGGCAACACCGAGCCGAAGACTCTCGACGAGGTCGGGCGCCATTTCAACGTGACCCGGGAGCGTATCCGTCAGATCGAGGCGAAAGCCATCGCCAAAATGCGAAAGCCGGGAAGAGTCCTTCGAGACGTCGCGGCCTTCTGAAGTCCGGACGACACATGAGAAGCCCGGGGAGTGGATCGTTCCCCGGGCTTCTTGCGATTTCGGATCATGCCGACCGGACCATCTGCCGCAGGTCCTGCAGATCCGCCTCCACGGGGAGGTGTTGTTCGTTGCGGCGGGGACGCCCACGACCGCGCTTGCGGTGATAGGCCTGCCCGTCCCAGAAGATGACGCCTCCCCAGACACCCCATTCGAGGGCATTCTCGAGCGCCGTCTCCAGGCACTTGACCCGAACCGAGCAACCCGCGCAGATCGCCTGTGCTGCCGCCAGGTCCGAAGGCCGCTCGGAGAAGAACAGCTCGTGACTGCCCCCCTCGGTACATCGACCCCGCTCGTATATCTCGTCCATCTCGTGCTTCCTCTCGTCTCTTCGTCAACTCGGTCTCGTGGTGGGCGGCCAACAAAAAAACCGCCGGGTGGTCCCGACGGTCCTCGAAGCTCGATGTCAAGTGGAAGTCACTCGATAGGAGGCCGTCGGTGGGAGGTCGGGATGCCGCCGCTCATGTCCGTCGTGGTGAGGACGGAGCTGCAGAATGCAGCGGCGACGGCGAGCGGCGCGATACGGACACGCCCCCGGGCAGCGCGCGCCGCGACGATGCCGGTCTGCGCCGGAGTCTGCGACTTGTGGGTGCGCTGCTCGATCACTGATAGTTCTCCTGGAAGATGCGGGCACCGTATGCACTTCTCGCATACGGTGTCAAGCGAATATCGGCAAATCTCCGCTGACGGCTCGAAGAGCCGGTGTCTCAGGCCTCCTCGGGACGTCGAAGTCGCCCTTCCGTCCCCCAGGTTCCCGCCCGATAAGGAAGCGGATCCTCGTCGAGATCGAGGGCCGGACCGAGGATGCGCCACGCCTCCTCGGTCTCGTCGCCACGGACGAAGAGCGTCTGATCGCCCACAAGGAGGTCGGCCAGAAGCGTCTCGTAGGCATCGGGGAGTTGGCCGAAAGCGTCGGCGTAGTGGAACTCGAGGTCCTGGGTCACCAATTCCATCCCCTCCCCGGGCCGCTTCACGTCGAACGTGAGATGGAAACCCTCGTTCGGCTGGAGCGTGATGTAGAGAACGTTGGCATGGACCTGGCAGTGCCCTCCCATGTCGAACAAGGAGACGGGAGGCTCCTTGTACCGCACGGCGATCTGGGTGATCCGTTCCGGGAGACGCTTGCCGGCGCGCAGGGTGAACGGGACCCCGCGCCACCGCCAATTGTCGACGTCGATGCGGATCGAAGCGTACGTCTCGGTCTTCGACGACGGCGGAACGCCGTCCTCCTCGAGATACCCGGGCACAGGCACTCCATCGACCTCGCCAGCCTCGTAACGGCCGCGTGTCACGGCGTTTCGGGTGACCGGATAGATCGACCGGAGAACCTTGACCTTCTCGTCTCGTATCGAATCGGCTTCGAGTCGGACCGGCGGCTCCATCGCCACCAGCGTGAGCACCTGCAGCAGGTGATTCTGGATGATGTCACGGATGATCCCCGCGCCATCGAAGTATCTCGCTCTTCCCTCCAGGCCCAGGGTCTCCGCCACGGTGATCTCGATCGAGTCGATCTGACTCCGGTTCCAGCTGGACTCGAACAGCATGTTTGCGAACCGGAAGGCGAGGAGATTCTGAACCGTCTCCTTCGCCAGGTAGTGGTCGATGCGGAAGATCTGGTCCTCGGTGAAGTGCTGGTGGAGCACCGAATTGAGATGCCGTGCCGAGTCGAGATCAGTTCCGAAGGGCTTCTCGACCACGAGCCGGGTCCACCCGTGGCTCGCCGTCAACGAGGCGGACGCCAAGCCATGGATCGTGTCGTCGAACACCGACGGCGGTATCGCCAGGTAGAACACCCGGTTGCCCGGAAGACCGTGGTCGCGCTCGATCCGGTTGATCGTCTCGGAGAGCACCCCAAAGCCCGCCTTGATCGACTGGTAGCTGAGACACCCGTCGCACCACCGGACGGCGTCCTCCTCACTCCAGCCCCGTTCGAGGAGGGCATCCCGCACGATCCCCCGAAAGGACTGGTCGTCGAGGTCCGAGGTGCCGACGCCCAGCAGGTGCATCGTGTCTCCGAAGTCGCGGGCGTCGAGCAGCTTGTAGATGGCGGGAATCAGCATCCGGCTGGCGAGATCGCCGGTGGCGCCGAACAGGACGATCAGATGCGAATCGAAGCCCATCGTCTCCGCGGCGGGCCGGGCACTCATGACAGCGTGGTCGCCAGTCGGCCGAGCACCGAGTCGGGCGCGGCGCCCAGTTGGATGCGGATGACGCGTTTGCCCGCCTCGACCAGCGCCTCATGATCGCCCGCCGCTTGCGCGGCGATCATCGCCCCGAACTCGTGCCCGGACTCGGGGACCGGCAGGGGCGAGCCCGATCGGTCGACGAACTGCACGAAGGCTCCCGACGCCGGTCCGCCTTTGTGGAGTTGGCCCGTGCTGTGCAGAAAGCGCGGTCCCCAACCAAGCGTGGTGGCGAGACCCGTACGTGCCCCGATCGCCTTGCGCAGCGCCTGTAGACGGTTCCACCTCTCGGCCGAGGGGGCCAGGTATGCCTGGATTCCCACGTAGTCGCCGGGTACGAGTCCATCGAGAAACGCGGCCAACCTGTCGCCGGCGTCGGCCTCGTCCACCGTGGGGACCGACCCCAGGTCGAGCTCACCCTGCATCGCCCTCGTCGCCAGCTTCTTGGCGGTCTCCACGTTCGGCTGGTCGAACGGATGGACACCCAGAATCGCACCGGCGGTGGCGGTCATCACCTGCGCCCGGAGCATTTCGTATCCCAGGGCGTGCAGCCCGGGTAGTTCGAATCCGAGAACGGGCTGACCCGCCCGGATGAGGGCATCGAGGTCGGGACCTCGCTCCCCGGCCAGCACGAATGCGAGGAAGACGCGATCTTCGGCGTAGGCGGAGGGGCCACGCGGCGGCTCGTCGGCGACAGGCACCACTCCGGTCCCGTCCTTTCCAAGGCTCTCGGCCATGAGCTGCTCCATCCACGAGGGCAGCGATCCGAGTGACGGGGAGGTCAGAAAAGTGACCTTGTCCCGCCCCTTCCGCGCCAGCTCGCCGATGGCGATACCGAGACCCACCGCGGGGTCGTCGCCGACGTTGTCCGACGCCTGATCCGCCAGCTGGGCGGCGGCGTCGAGCAGCGTCGAGACGTCGATGCCGATGAACGCGGCAGGGACGAGGCCGAAGTGGGTGAGGGCGGAGAATCGACCTCCGACATCGGGGACCGTCTCGAAGACGAAGCGGAAGCCTCGATCTCGACCGAGTTCGGCGAGCGGGCTGCCGGGATCGGTGACCGCGACGAAGCGTGAGCCGTCGCCGCCCGTCAGATCGTAGAAGAAGCGCATGAAGGAGAGCGTCTCGAGCGTCGTTCCGGACTTCGACGACACCACGAACGTCGTGCGAGCCGGATCGACGCCATCTGCGACCGCCCGCACCGCGTCCGGGTGGGTGCTGTCCAGCACGGTCAACGCCGGCCAGCCTTCGATGCGACCGAAGGAGCGGGCGAACACCTCGGGGGCCAGACTCGATCCTCCCATCCCGCACAGGACGATGCGGTCGCTGTCCGATCGAACGGCTTCCGCCGCTTCGACGATTCCCGGCACCGAATCCCGCATGGTCTCGTGCAGCCGGAGCCATCCGAGCCTATCGGCCAGCTCGGGTGTGGTCGGGTCCGCCGACCACAGCGTCGGATCGGCGGCCCACAGGCGTCGGACGGAGTCCGAGGCATTCCAGGCGGAGATGCGGGAGGCGACGGCCGGAGCTAGAAGCGGCACCAGGTTCATGCACCGAGTATGCCAGGCGCTGCGGTGAGGGCCTCCGGGGTGACGATGCCCGGGACACGCCGGCGGTCAGCCGCAGTGGCGGTACTCCGACACGTACCAGCCCCCGGGAAGCTCCCGCAGTTCCACGATCAAGCGGACGCGTCCGTCATCGTCGGCGTAGGCATGGAAGTCGGGCGTGCTCGCGTCGCCCACCCTGCTCAGCGCGACCCAATCCGCCCGATTCTGGAAGACAGGGCCGAAGACGAAGTCGGCGAGCGCCTCTCGTTCGGTCTCCACTCCGGACGGATCCACGTCGAGCACGATGCGCTCATACGTCTCGCCGTCACAGCTCAGACCGTCGATCTCGTACTGGGCCTGGGCGCAGGCCACGGTCAGGAGAGTGACGGAGACAAGGGAAGCGGTCCGCCTCACCAGACGACCGTAGCCGTCCTGCCACAATCTGCGGCGATGACCGACACGCCGATCCCCAATGTGCTCGCCGGCCGCTACGCCAGCCTGGCCATGCGCGAGCTGTGGTCCCCGCGCACAAAGGTGATTCTGGAACGCCAACTGTGGATCGCGGTGATGGAAGCCCAGCGAGACCTGGGTCTCGACATCCCCGCCGACGCCATCGAGTCGTATCGCGCCGTCGTCGACGACGTGGATCTCGAGTCGATCGCCGGCCGGGAAGCCGTCACCCGCCACGACGTGAAGGCACGGATCGAGGAGTTCTGTGCCCTCGCCGGCAGCGAGCACATCCACAAGGGGATGACGTCCCGGGACGCCACCGAGAACGTCGAGCAACTCCAGATCCGGAGAAGCCTCGAACTGGTGCGCGACCGATGCGTGGCGGTTCTCGGACGCCTCGCCGAACGGGCCGCCGAGCATGCAGATCAGGTGATCGCCGGACGGACACACAACGTGCCCGCCCAGGCCATCACCCTCGGCAAGCGCTTCGCCAACGCCGGGGAGGAGCTCCTTTTGGCATACGAAGCCCTCGAATCGCTGCTCCTCACCTACCCGCTGCGCGGTCTGAAGGGTCCGGTCGGCACCCAGCAGGACCTCCTCGACCTCTTCGACGGCGACGCGGAATCCGTCGCACGGCTGGAGGCTCGGATCGCCGAGCTTCTCGGTTTCGAGCGCATCATGTCCTCGGTCGGCCAGGTCTACCCGCGGTCACTGGACTTCGCGGTCGTGTCCACCCTGCTCAGAGTGGCGGGAGGGCCGGCCAGTCTGGCCGTCACGATCCGTCTGATGGCCGGAGCCGATCTGGCGAGCGAAGGTTTCCGGGAAGGCCAGGTCGGAAGCTCGGCCATGCCTCACAAGATGAACAGCCGCAGCTCCGAACGAATCGCGGGGTTCGTCTCCGTTCTCACCGGGCACGTGACGATGGCTGCGAGCCTCGTCGGGACACAGTGGGGCGAAGGCGACGTGAGCGACTCTGTCGTGCGCCGTGTCGTCCTCCCAGACGCCTTCTTCACCGTCGACGGTGTCCTCGAGACCGCGTTGACGATTCTCGACGAATTCACCGCCTTCCCCGACGTCATCGATCGCGAGCTCCAGCGCCACCTCCCGTTCCTGGCGACGACGGCACTCCTGATGGAAGCCGTCCGCAGTGGTGTCGGACGTGAGACCGCCCACGCCCGGATCAGAGAACATGCGATGGCGTCGGCGGCGGCGATGCGGACCGGGACCGGGGGTCCGAGCGACCTCTTCGACCGGGTGCGGGCGGATACGGTGCTCGCCATCGACGCCGGCCGGCTGGACGCAATCGCCCACCGGCCCACCGCCTTCACCGGCCGGTCGATGGCACAGATCGGGACGTTCGTGGAACGGGTGGCCGCCGTGACCGCCGCCCATCCCGACGCAGCCGGGTACACGCCGGGAGGCATTCTCTAGTGGTCTGTCGCTGAAATAGGGCGAGGGTGTCTCCGAGCAATCGGCGTCATCTGGCAAGGAGAAGCGCGCAGTCGCAGCCGGGGAGCTGCGGTGAGCACTTCGACGCCGCCAGGGGCGCCGAGGGCCGGAGAGACCCCGCCAGTATTTCTGCGACGGGCCACGAGGCTGTGCGCGGCCGGCAGAGGGGGATCAGCTCCGGGGTAGGCTCGCGGGCGATGCGTGTTCTTCGGCGACTCCTCGGGATGTGGGCCTTCGTCTTCGCGTCGGCAGTGGTCGCCGGGGCGGTCGTGAAGCTGACGGTGCGATCCGAGGACGACCAGGCCGCGCCCCGTTTCTCCCTCGTCACCGTCTTCGACGGGACCGAGTTCCGGCCGACCACCCGCGACCTCATCGCCTCGAAGGCCGTGACCATGTTCGGTGGAACCCGCATCGATCTGCGACGCGCCTCCACCACCGGAACCGACCCCGTCAGACTCGATCTGACCACGATCATGGGCGGAATCGACATCACGGTTCCCGACTCCTGGAAAGTCACCGTGCGAGGCGTGGCCGTGGGCGGCGGGCACGACATACACGTCGCCGACCATGAGTCCCTCCCGGCAGACGCCCCCCAGCTGGCGATCCACGCCCGCACCCTGATGGGAGGCGTGCGGGTTCAGGCTCGACCCGTGCTGCAATCGGCCGACCTGGGCTGATCAGACGATCCGACGATGGCTCGCCCACCGGGCGAGTTCGTGGCGATTCGAGAGTTGGAGCTTGCGGAGTACCGCCGACACGTGCGTCTCCACCGTCTTGACGCTGATGGACAGTCGCCGGGCGACCTGCTTGTACGAATACCCGCGAGCGATCTGGCGCAGCACTTCCTTCTCCCGCGGCGTGAGCTGATCGAGCTCCGGATCGAGCGGCGCCGACATGGTGTCGGCGAACGCGTCGAGCACGAAACCCGCCAGACGCGGCGAGAAGACCGCGTCGCCGGCCTTGACCCGGCTGATCGACTCGATCAGCTCTTCGGGTGTGATCGACTTCGTCACGTATCCCCGCGCCCCCGCCCGGATCATGGCGATGACGTCCTCGGCCGCATCCGAGACCGACAAGGCGAGGAAGCGGACATCCGGGTTCGTCTCGGCCACGTTCTCGATGACGGCGAGACCCCCTCCTCCCGGCATGTGGACGTCGACCAGCACCACCTCGGGAGCGGTCTCCCTGATCCCCTCGATGGCATCGTCGACGTCGAATGCGCTACCCACGATCTCCACGGCGCCTTCCAACTCCGACCGGACGCCTGCCAGGAACAGCCGATGGTCGTCGACGAGGTAGACGGTGGTCACGATGTGCGCTCTCTTTCGATCCGGAGGTGGACTTCTGTGCCCTCGCCGACCTCTGAGGAGACAACGGCCGAACCGCCGTGTCTCCGCATCCGACCGACGATCGAGTCGGAGATCCCGCGCCTGTCGCCATTCACATCTCCCACCAGAAACCCCTTGCCCTGGTCGGCGACCCAGACGTCGACAGCCTCGGGCGAGACCTCGACGTACACGGACACCTTGGCCGCACCGGAATGCTTGGCAGCGTTGGCGAGAGCCTCGCCGGTCGCAGCGACGAGTGGGATCACGAGATCCTCCTCCACCTCTCCCCCGGCGACGACCAGGTCGATCGGGATGTCGAAGTCGGCCTCGATCCGGTCGACGGTCGACTGCAGGAGAACGGACAGCGAACCCGTCCCCGCCTCCGGAGCCCGGTCGTAGAGCCAGCGGCGCAGCTCTCGCTCCTGCTGACGGGCCAGCGTCAGCATCCGCTTGGGATCCTCGGTTCGCTGGATCAGTGCCAGTGTCTGCAGAACCGAGTCGTGCAGGTGCGCCGCCATCTCGGCGCGCTCCTCCTGTCGCACCCGCTCGGAGCGCTCCGCGCCGAGGTCGTTGGCGAGACGCCAGATCCACGGTCCGAACAGCACCGACAGGCCGACTCCGGTGATGAGCACTGCGAGGAGGGTCGTTCCGATCTGCGGTACCGCCGAGGTGCCGAAGATGCTCAGGCCGGCAACGAGTAGCACCACTCCGACGATGGAACGGCGTCGCATGGAGTTGTCGCCCGGATCGACGAGAGAGGTTAGGAAGTCCCGAGAGTCGATGCCCCGCTGGTCGAGCAGGAAGGCCGATCCGAACACGATTGCTGCCGCCGGCCACAGCACCCCGTCGCCGGGCCAGATGCCGATGGACCGGACCAGGATCAGGGCGGCCAGCAGGATCATGGCGGCGCCGAGGTGGGTCTGCCGATCCGCCTGAGGCGCCGGCTCGTCGCCGGACTCCTCCACGGTGGGAATGTCGATCGTCGCTGCCCAGGCGGCGACGTAGAGCACGACACCCAGTCCCCAGACGAGACCGAGCACCAGGAAAGCGGCCCGGATGTACACGACGGCGATGCCGGTGGCGGCGCTCAGCCCGCCAGAGATGCCGGCGACCATCCGATCGTCGGAACGTCGGATGCCGAACGGGGCCCTCGGTTGGACAGGCGCGACGGATTCGGTCACAACACGTATCGTCCCAGTCTGGCGTCCTTCCGGCAATGAGGGATGCCCCTGACATCGCCTGAGGTCCTCGGGGTCGGTCCGGGGTGATTCCCGATGGTGCCTGGCGCCCCGGTGCTGCACCGTGGGAGCCATGATGGAAACAAACACAACTCGAGAGTCGCCGTCGGCGGCCGATCGCCCCCTCCGGCGGTCGACCTCCGACAAGGTGGTGGCCGGTGTCGCATCGGGCATCGCCGCCCGGCTCGACATACCCGCCTGGGTCGTACGGGTGGCGTTCTTCGTGCTCACCTTCGGAGGAGGACTCGGGATCGCCCTCTACATCGCCGGCTGGGTCCTCATCCCCGCCGAAGGCGAGTCCGAACCCCTGGCACGGCATCTGTTCGAGCGGGTCCAGGGCGGTTCCGGCTGGCTGGGCGTCGTTCTCGTCGGCGTCGGCGTACTGATAGCCGCCTCGTCGGTCGACTTCATCCGGGGCGATCTAGCCGTCGCCGTATTCCTCGGCGTGATCGGCGTTCTCCTCTACCGGGGGGAAATGGGTGACCGCACCCGCACCGAGGAGGTATCGCAGGTCAGTCCGACACAGCCGTCGGCTCCGACCGCGTCGGTCACCGAGGGCGACACGGACGGCCCGACCGAACCACCTCCACCGCCCGCAGCAGAGCGAGCGCCCGAGCCGCCCAAACCGGCGCGGCCACCTTCGATCCTCGGACGTATCACCGTGGCGGCGGCGCTCATCGCCACCGGCGTGATGGCCATGTTCGACTACGCCGTCTCGAACTTCGATCCTGCGGCTCGCCACTACATCGGTCTGGCACTCGGAATCGTAGGTGTCGCCCTCATCGTGGGGTCGGTGATGGGAAGGGCACGAGGTCTGATCTTCGTCGGCATCGTGTTGGTGCCGTGGCTCATCCTGGCGCCGCTGGCGGAGTTCGATCTGAGCGGAGGAATCGGTCAGCGTCGCGTGGACGTTTCCTCGGTCGATCAGATCGAACCTTCCTATGACCTGGCCATCGGTGAGCTCATCGTCGATCTGCGGGACGTCGAGTTCACCGGTCAGACGGTCGAACTCCAGACGAGCGTCGGGATCGGGTCCCTGCGGGTCCTCATCCCCGCCGGAGTGGGCTTGGAGCTCGACGCGGAGGTCGGCGTCGGCGAGGTGCAGGCTCTCGGATCGGTGCGTTCTGGCATCGGTCGCGACCTCGACATGTCCCGGGAGGGCGTCGGCACACTCGTGCTCGACGCCACGACACTCGTGGGAGAGGTGCGTGTGATCGGCGCCGGTGACGTCAACGCCGGCGCCAACACGTCGGTCGGTGAGATCGACCTCGTGGTCACCACCCCCGCCCAACTCGAGGAGGAGTACCAGGTACGGACCGGGACGATCCGGCTGGACTTGTCCAACCTCGTTCTGCGTTCGCCGCGCCGGGTCAGTATCTCGAACGGCATCGGACGCATCGAAGTGATCGTCCCGAACCGGGCGACGACGACCATCAACGCCCACGCCGACCTCGGCCAGGTGGTGATGTTCGGATCGACCCAAGGAGGGTTCAACACCGACGTCGTCGCGGACGCCACCGGTCAGGCGCTCCTGACCCTTGACATCGACATCGACAGCGGCGAGATCGTCGTGGAGGAAGGCTGATGCACAGACACCATTTCGATCCGATCTCGTTCGTGTTCGGGCTCCTGTTCCTCGCTCTCGCCGCGCTCTTCGTCCTGCCGGCGGACCCATGGGACGTTTTCTTCGGCGGAGTCGACCTCGGGTGGCTGTGGCCGCTCGTGGTGATCGGCGCCGGAGTGGCGCTCCTCGCACCGATGATGAAGGGCGGTCAGACCGGTCCCGGCGGCGGCGAGCCGGACCCGGACTCCGAACAGATCTGACCTGACCAGGGTGGGGGCTCCGCCGTCGGCGGGCCCCACCCGATCTCACTCCGGACTGCGGTCGGCCCGCAACGTCTGGACCAACATCCTGAACCCCGCCAACAGCACGAAGGCTCCGAACAGCCGCCTGAGAAGATCGGCGTCGACCAGATTGGCGAGCCGGGCCGATCCGAACGCCGCCACGGCGCCGATGGCGCCGATGATGAGAGCCAACCGCACGTCGACGTTCTCGTTCCGCCGGTTCACGACGGTCCCCGCCGTCGCCGTGAAGACGATGGCGAGGAGCGAGGTCCCTTGCGCGAGATGCTGCGGGAAGTCGAGCAGGAAGACCATCGCCGGAACCATGATCACGCCGCCGCCGATCCCGGCCAGACCCGAGGCGACCCCGGCGACCAGCCCGATGAGCGCCCCGACGATGATCTCGACGAGGCCGTCCATCAGAACACCATCCGGACGCCAGCCAGGATCAGCACGACGGCAAAGATGAGACGGAGCGTGCGAGGCGACAACTGGTTCATGTAGTGGGCACCGAGCGCTCCGCCGACGATGCCTCCTGCACCGATCGTGATACCGACGACCCAGTCGACCTGACCGGAGACGGCGAAGCCGAGCGTCCCCGCCAGCGACAGCGCCACGATCGCTCCCAGCGACGTGGCGTGGGCCACCTTCCGCGACGTGGCGAGAAAGAGGATGATCAGTGGAACAAGAAGGATCCCACCGCCGACTCCGAAGAACCCGCTGAGGGCTCCACCCGCCACGGCAATGACGATCAGCCGCGGGTCGAAGCCGGTGCGCGCCTGTTCTCCCGTGGTCATGAAAGCGACCTTAGAGTCCGTGGACGGCGCGATATCCCAGGACGTAGGTGGCGGCGTTCCACGTCTGGAGTTGCGCCCCTGCGGGCCGGCCCTCGGCGTCGATCCACTCCGGGAAGCTCCAGTCGTCGAGGGCATTCGCAACCGCGAGCTGCTCCAGGAGCGGACGGGCGGCATCGCCCCCTGCCACGCGGGCGAGCGCCTCTACGTGGAAGCCTCCGATGTAGGGCCAGGCGGCCCCGTTGTGATACCTCCCCGGCCGATTCCGCCACCTCGTCGGAATCGACGCTTCGGCAACGGAGACCAACATCGCCGTTCCATCCCCCGGTTCGACTGGTTCGAGCAGCGTCCGGGTGGGGAACGGATCGGCTGCTTCTTCGACCACGGACAGGACGAGCGCGGCGCGTTCAGGGGAGGCGACACCCGCTCTGATGGCGAGCAGGTTGGCGAGCACGTCGCAACGGTCGACGAAGGCGGCGTGGACGATGTGCGATACATACGACCTCCGGCCGACGCTCGCTGCCTCCCAATAGGCGATGCGGGTGGCGTCGTGGGCGAATCCATGGGCGTAGAGCGAACCCGCATCGACTGCCGGATCAGGCCAGAACCATCTGTTCACGGCGTGGGCGATGGCATCGGGATCTCGCCCGATCGCGTCACCGAGGCGTCGCCCGATACGTTCGAGCGCAGCAACCGACCATGCGTACAGCACGTTGAGATGCAGGGTGCGACCCGATCGTGTGAGGGCGGCGTCCATCCAGTCGGTCGACGGCGCCGCCGAGATCAGGCCCGACCCGGTCACGTCCTGATGATCCAGCCACGAGATGGCACGGCGCGCCACCGGCCACCAGGTCATCACTCGCTCGACGTCGCCGGTGGCGGCGAGATAGGCGTCAGCGACGATGACGAACCAGGCGGGGACATCCACTGCCCCACTCTCGGCGAAATCCCACTCACCGCGCGCAGGGGCGACGACTGCCGGAAGGCGACCGAGCGGCGATGCCGCGCCTGCCAGGGTGTCGAGCGTGGCAGCCACTGCCGCGGTGAGATCCGGCTCGTCGAGGTGCAGTGCACCGAGCGAGGAGATGAGCGCGTCGCGGCCCCAGATGACGGCGTAGTGGTCGAAGGCGGGAGAGGCCACGAACCCATGGGTGGTGGCGGCACGCCGCAGCAGGCCGATCGCTCGCTCATAGGTCTGGGCGGGGAGATCGTTCACGATCGCCCCGCTCGGTGGGCGTCAGCGGTTGCGGGATGCCATCTGGCGCCGCAAACGCGGACTGGCGGACCGGAGCCCGAGCTCGAGTGCGAGCCCGGGATCGTCGTTCGTGTGGATGGTTGCTTCTTCGCCTTCGACACGGACGTGGAACCCGTCGTCCTCACCCCGGATGAGCAACTCGTCGAGAGGCCAATCCCCCAGGACCCTGGATCCGGTGTGGAGCACCAGGCGCTCCTCCGATAGATCGACCCGCACCTGGAGAACAGGGCTGTTCGGAGCCGCCACCTTCATCGACCCGTCGTATCTGCCCATAGGACCCAACTTCCTCGTTCGGCCCAACCCTTGCCACCCCCTGTCCGCTCAGCATATCCGACATACCACGGGGAGTGGTGACAATGAGTGAGAAAACATCCCACGCTCTTGGGGCCGATATCGTCCCACGGGTGACTGGACACATGAGCCCCGCGGAGTTTCGCAAGCACGGCAAGGCGATGATCGACTGGATCGCCGACTATTGGGAGCGGGTGGAGGTCGAGCCGGTCACGCCGGACGTGAAGCCGGGCGACATCCGGTCGCGGCTTCCTCAGTCGGCGCCTGAAGACGGTGAGCCGTTCGAGTCGATCGCCGCCGATCTCGATCGAATCGTCATGCCGGGCCTCACCCACTGGCAGTCGCCGGGCTGGTTCGCCTACTTCCCTGCCAACGTCTCCTTCCCGGCCATACTCGGTGAGCTGGCGGCGGCGGGGTTGGGACAGCAGGGCATGCTGTGGCAGACCAGTCCGGCGACCACCGAGATCGAGAGCCATGTCCTGGATTGGATGGTCGACCTCATGGGCATGCCGGCGGATTGGAAGACGACCGGTCGGGGAGGCGGGGTTCTGCAGATGAGCGCCTCGGACTCGACCCACACGGCGATCGTCGTGGCCCGCAGCCGCCATCGCGAGGCAGATGCTTCGCGGATGGTCGTCTACACGTCGGCCCAGGCGCACTCCTCGATCGAAAAGGGCGCCAACGTCGCCGGGATCGGACATGTGCGCTTGATCGACACGGACGACGAAATGGCGATGCGTGCGCCGTCACTCGCCGCGGCCATCGAGGCGGATCTCGCCGCCGGTCTCGTCCCGCTCTTCGTGTGTGGAACCTTGGGAACCACGGGCACGACCGCAGTCGACCCTCTCGCCGCCATCGGCGAGATCTCCCGCCGCCACGGGCTCTGGTTCCACGTGGACGCCGCCTATGCCGGGAGCGCCATGATCTGTGAGGAGTTCCGCCATCACCTCGATGGGGTGGAGCTGGCCGACTCGTACACCTTCAACCCGCACAAGTGGCTCCTGACGAACTTCGATTGTTCGGTGTTCTGGGTGTCGGACCACGCCCCGCTGATCGAGGCCATGACGATCATCCCGCCCTACCTCCGCAATGCCGCCAGCGACAGCGGTGAGGTGATCGACTACCGGGATTGGCATGTCCCGCTGGGGCGAAGGTTCCGAGCGCTCAAGCTCTGGTTCGTGATTCGACACTACGGCGCGGAGGGACTCAGGTCGTATGTGAGAGAGCACGTGCGTCTCGCCCAGGACCTGACCGAGCGCATCGAAGCGCATCCTTCGCTGCAGATGGTGGCGCCGACGCTGTTCGGACTCGTGTCGTTCGCCCATGCCGACGGCGACGAGGCAACGGCGCGCGTCGTCGACGCCATCAACGCCACCCGGACCTCGTATGTCGTGCCGTCGACGCTGGCGGATCGGCTGTTCGTACGCGTCGCCATCGGATCGACTCTGACCGAGCAACGCCACGTCGACGCGGTCTGGTCCGCGATCGAAGGCGCTGCCTGATCAACCTGCGCCGAGGGTCCGCGCCGCCCGGTTGCAGCGCAGAAGGCCGTCGTCGTCGACGACGACGATGTCCTCGAGGCGTATGCCCCACCGCCCGTCGAAGTAGATCCCCGGTTCGATGCTGAAGGCATGACCGACCTCGATCGGACGATCGTTGCCTTCGACGATGTACGGCTCCTCATGCCCCTGCAGCCCGATTCCATGTCCGGTTCGATGGATGAAGCGGTCCCCGTACCCGGCATCGGTGATGACAGCGCGGGCGGCCCGGTCGACGTCCTGACAGGCGTTCCCCACCCGGGCAGACGCCACGGCCGCCTCGTGCGCCGCGATCAGGACGTCCCATGCCTCCGCGACGTCGGCCGGTACAGGTCCGGTGTGGACACAACGGGTGGTGTCGCTGTGGTAGCCGCCAAAGCGTCCGCCGATGTCGAACAACACGATCTCGCCCCGCTCGATCACCCGGTCGCCCGGGGCATGGTGCGGAGACGCCGAGTTGGGACCCGATCCGACGATGGCGAACTCGGCGGTGTCGAGACCGGCATCCACCAGCCTTTCCCTGATGTCGAGCGCCACCTCCCTCTCGGTTCGCCCCACCAAGGGCACCCGGCCTTCCATGACGTCGGTGGTGACCACGTCGGCCCGTTCCCCCGCGGCCGCCAGCAACGCCCGCTCGCCGGGAGACTTGCGCATGCGAAGCGGTCCGATCACCTCGGAGGCGAGACCCAATTCGAGCTCGGGGCGGTGGCGGGTGATGGGCACGACGAAGTGTGCTCGCAGCGTGTCGGACACCGCCATCCGCGCCGCATCACCCACGACGTCGTAGAGCAGATCGACGGCATCTTCGCCGTCGAGCCAGTCCCGGATCAGAACCCCGTCGAGGGACGGAAAGCCGGGAGCCTCCAGCCGGGGGATGATCAAGGTGGGCTGCCGGCCGGGCACGAGTACGAGAACGTTGAGACGCTCCAGCTCATGTGCCGTGTAGCCGGTCAAGTACTCGAGGTCCGGTCCGACGCCGAGCACGACGGCGTCGAAGGTCGACTCCTCCACAGCTCGAACCGCCGCGGCGAGACGGGTCACATGTTCGGTCACGATCAGCCTCCTTGCCGGGAGTGGAATCTACCGACCGGCCGACGTGACCACATCCCGCATCGACCACCTGCCGGGTAGGTTTGAGAACGGACGCCGAAGGAAAGGCAAGCGACATGACGGACGAACAGCCGACCAACGAGGACCCGATCGTGGCAGACGGACTGCCCGAGCCTTCGAAGTGGCGCAGGCGTCTCGGCTTGGCGGGACTGGCGTCGCTCGGTGGAGCCATCGCCTGGATCTTCGGCCGGCGCCACAAGAACCCCACGGAATAGTTCCGCGCCGGCCGCGTCACGGTCCGGATACCATTGCCGGATGAGCATGTCCGCGCTGCAAGACGGGTTCGCTCACCACGTGTGGGCGACGCTACGCCTCATCGATTCGTGTCTCGCGCTCGACCCTGATCAGTTGGAGACCGCTGTCCCCGGGACCTACGGCTCGATCCTCGACACGATGCGCCACCTCGTCGGGGCCGACGCTTCCTACCTCTTCGTCACGAGCGGCGGCGCCAGTCCCGTCATCGACGAGGACAGCATGGACCTGGCGGAACTCCGCTCCGTGGTGGAACGCCACGGGCCCGCCTGGTCGGCACTCCTCGGACAGGATCCGGATACCGATGCGGTGATCGTCAGACGGCGCGACGACGGCTCGGAGAGCCACGCCCCCATGAGCATCCGTCTGGCGCAGGTGCTTCACCACGGCACCGATCACCGCAGCCAGATCTGCACCGCACTCACGACGCTCGGGATCGAGCCTCCGTCCATCGACGTCTGGGACTTCGGCTGGCAGGACGGCCGCGTCTTCGAGGTCCCGCCCGCCTGACGAGCCCATCGGGGCTCGACCGAGCGATCGATCAGGACTCGCCCGGCTCCGCCTCGCGCGCTGCCTCCTCCTCGCGCGCTGCCTCCACAGCCCGGGCGCGGACCGAGGTCTTCACGACGAGCACCGCCACGATCGCGAGGACGACGCTCCCCACCCAGCCGGCAGCATCGAGTTCGAGGCCGTCCGAGAACAGCAGGTTGGCGACCCCTCCGCCGATCAGACCGGCCGCTCCGCCCGTCCCGAGCATCCCTGCCAGACTCGAGGTCTCCGACTCGTTGAATCGGGCAAGTACGCCCACCACCAGCCCCACTCCGATGTAGACCAATATCGCTACGAACATCGCTCCTCCTTGTCGGTCGTTCCGGCTCCATGGTGGTCGATGTCCGGCCCGCTGTCACCAAGTGGGCGGCCCCATGCTCGCGCGCTACGACCGTGTCGGAGCATCGGTCATCGAGGCGATCGGACAGGAGGCCATCGAGACCGCCCGAGAACGGGGTCGGACGATGACATTCAGCGAGGCGATCACCTCGGGCGGGAAGCGCCGGCGTAGGCCCTCGTGAGGGTCGGCGGTCGACCGGGACCTGTCGTTCGCTACCAGAACCGGAACCGGGTCGGTTCGACTCTGATGGCCACCGGGTAGTTCTCGGTGAACCACTCCGGGGTCCACCCGTGTTCGTCCATCACCGGCTTGTACTTGGCGAGGTATTCGGGGTTGGCGGCCGCCGGTGGTGCATCCTCGTCGATCGTG
>Ga0326597_10005884_pt1 | contig 16919 bp, 12 predicted proteins | sample RVTome_12_FD_203789 | JGI IMG/M metagenome (GOLD analysis project Ga0326597, IMG submission 203789) | Soil microbial communities from uranium-contaminated site in the Upper Colorado River Basin, Wyoming, United States - RVT100D185 | ecosystem: Environmental > Terrestrial > Soil > Contaminated >...
GCGGAAAGAGGTCGGCCCGCTTCATGGCCTCTTTCATCGCGAGCATTTCTTCGTCGCCGCTGAACTCCTCGCCGCTCAGGTAGCGCTCGAGCATCGTGTCGTCCGTCGCGGCGATCGTCTCCACCAGCTCTTGGTGGTATTTCTCGAAGCGCGCTCGCTCGCTCTCGGGGATCTCGGCCTCAGTGTACTCGTCGGCCTTCGTCCCCTTGGTGAAGATGTGCGCCTTTTTGGTGAACAGATTGATGATGCCGCTGAACGCCGAGCCGCTGCCGATGGGAATCTCGACCGGTACGACCTTGGTGGTCAGGTTCGCCCTGATTGACTCGTACGCCCTATCGAAGTCTGCGTGTTCCTTATCCATCATCGCAACCACGAACAACACGGGGTCCTGTCGCGCGACAGCTTCCCGGAACATCCGTTCGCTTCCAACCTCAACACCCGATGACGCACTCACCGCGATCAGCGCGCCATCAGCCGCGGCAACGCCCGCGACGGCGTCTCCCTGGAAGTCCAGGAAGCCCGGCGTGTCGATCAGGTTGATCTTGGCGTTGTTCCACTCGGCGTGCGCACAACCGAGGGAGATGGAGTACCCGCGTTCGGTCTCTTCGGGTGAGGTGTCGGTGAGGGTCGTGCCCTCTTTGATGCCGCCGTGCCGCTTCGAAGCTCCGGACACGAAGGCGAGCGCATCGACCAGTGTGGTCTTGCCGCTCGCCCCGTGCCCCACTACCGCGACATTGCGGATCTCCTTGCTCGTGTATACCCGCATCGTGCCTCCAGAACCGCGTTTTCGTGCCTATCCGAACCGGGGCGGGGAGGGTGCATCGCGAGACAGAACTTGTCAAGAACGAAAGCAGAAAGCAGAAAGCAGAAGGAGGCGAAGAGGGAAGGCTAAAGCCGGAAACGAGAGAAGGGGGAAGCGGCAACCTTCGCGCCTCCCCCTTCCGCCTTCCGCCTTCCGCCTTCTCCCTTCTCCCTTCTCCCTTCTCCCTTTCTGCTTTCTGCTTTCTGCTTTCGTTCTTCTCAGTTCTCACAAGTTAGAAGCGTCAGTTATCCTCTGAGTCAAAGGTGACGCCGTCCAGCTCCCGTAGTGATTCCAGGAGCGTTTCGGCACGAAGAACTCCGCTCACGCGCACCGGCGTGGGGAGCGAGAACGAAATGGCGCGCCGGGTACCTTCGGGCCAATCAGGCATCGTCAGTCCGGCCGCCAGGCGCCGAATCGCGGCACCGCTCTCGTCGAGCAGCTGCCGCGCCGTATCGCAGAGCGTGTCGAGCGGAATCGCAAAATCCCGCGTAACCAGCTCACCCGTCGACGTGTCGCGCCACGCCACGTCGCCGACTGCGCCACGTCCCGGCCATACGCCGAGGTGACGCACGGAATTCCTTTGCACCCCGCTCGCCCGACGGCTTTCGACCGCCGCTGCGAGCGCAAACGCCAGTGATTCCGGACTGGCGTCGCCATACACCGTGACTACTTCACGCTGCGGCCGTTCCGCTGTAAGCGGCGATGGCACGCTGTTCACGTGCGCAAGCAATGCGGCGTGATCGGGGCGCTCCTCGAGCATCACGAGGACGTCCATTCCTCCTCCTTCCGTCTGCCTCCGTTGAATGTTCACCGTGCCTCTGAGGTTTTGAGTGCTCGGCCTGCCGCGCGGGTGTCCGGTGAATCCGGCGATGCTCCACGCGTACTGAATTCTACCCCGCTGTACGCAGACGGGTCACGTTGAGTGACGTCACAGAAGCGCCCGGCGTTACGGCGCGCAGAGCGTAATCAATTCGTAACGAAGATCACTCAACTGGCCTAGTCTCTCGGCGCAAACGCGAGCGCGGCGCCGAGCAGCACCGCAAGTGCGGCGCGCGGCCAGACGCCGAAGCCGGCGGCGACGTCGGCGCGAACGAACGCCAGCCACGGCACCCGCGCGGCGAGTTCCCACGCGAACACGATGAGCAGCGCGGCCCGAAGTCGCGAGCCGATGCGGCCGGCGCCGAGCAGGAGCGCCGCCCCGGCGCCAAGCGCGAGACACTGCCCAGCGTGGACCACGAGCCCAAGCAGGATGTCACCCCATCGAGGTAGGGCCACATCGAGCGCGACACGGCGGCCGATCACCTCGAACGAGGCAAACGCGCCACCCCGGAGGCGGCCAAATGCGAGCATCGCGCCGGTTGTCCCCGCAAACGCGGCGAGTCCCGCGTCGAGCGCCCAGGTGATTCGGCTGCTGGCAGTGCGTGGCAGGGTCGGGTCGGCTACGGGCGCGTGCACAGCGCGGGAATCAATCAGGTCGGCTGGACGCGCGCCAGCGTTTTTACGCCTCGCGCGCGACGTGACCCACGACACCATAGGTTAGTCACGGGGCCGGGCGGCGCCCCACGGCCTTAACGGCCCCGGACCGCCGCGCGTCGTCCAAGCCACACTACTGACGTTCCCTATGGAGCGGAAAGATGTTCACGAGACTCCTCGCATTAACCGTCGCCCTAACCGCCGCAGCCGGTGCGGCACCCGGGCAGACCATGTCCCCGGCCACGGCGCAGGAAGGCCGGGAACAAACCGCGGATCAGCAAGTCCGCCACGTACTCAGCCGACTCTCCTTCGGGCCGCGTCCGGGCGACTACGAGCGCGTAAGGGGTATGGGCGTGGACGCCTGGATCGACCAGCAACTCCATCCCGACCGGATTGCCGACCCCACTGTGAGGCAGTTCGTCTCGCAGCTGCCTACCTACACGGCGAGCGTCGCCGAGCTCCTGGCCGAGTACCCGCGGCCGCAACAGATCCAGCAGCAGCTGGCGCGAGCCCGGACAGCCGCTGACTCAATGATGGCGCGCCGGCAGGGCGCCGAGGGCCGGGTGATGAACGCCGAGCTCCAGGCAGCCCGAGTCGGACGCGCTGTCGCAAGCGAGCGGCAGCTCGAGGAAGTCCTTGTCGATTTCTGGCTCAACCACTTCTCGGTCTTCTCGGGCAAGAACGCGCAGATGCGCTACTATCTCGCCGCGTACGAGCGCGAAGCCATTCGCCCGCACGTGTTCGGCAAGTTCCGCGACATGGTGGGTGCGGTCGCGAAGAGCCCGGCAATGCTCCTCTATCTCGACAACTTCCAGAGCCAGGCAGAGCCCGGGCGCACGACGCTTGGCGGCGGCCCGGGGCGTGGCGGAGCAGCCGGACGTGGCGGCCGGGGCGGGCGTGTCACCATGCCGCCTCCGCAACCACAGCGCCGGGCCGGCCTGAACGAGAATTACGCGCGCGAACTCCTTGAACTGCATACGCTGGGCGTCGATGGTGGCTACACCCAGCAGGACGTCGTGGAGGTGGCGCGCGCGTTCACGGGATGGTCGGTTGTGCCGCCTGCGATGGGCAATGGCCGTGGCAACCAGCGCCTTGGCAACGCCGTCGTCGAGGGACACTTCGTCTTCCGTCCGCAGGCGCACGACGCGGAGCCCAAGACGGTGCTCGGCACGCGCCTGCGGGCCGGTCGCGGCATCGAAGACGGCGAGCAGGTCCTGGACATCGTCGCGAAGCATCCGAGCACTGCCCGGTACATCGCCACGAAGCTGGCCACGCGCCTCATCGCGGACACACCTCCGAAGGGCATAGTGGACCGTGCGGCCGAAACCTTCCGGCGCACGGACGGAGATCTCCGCGAAGTAGTTCGCACCATTGTGACGTCACCGGAGTTTTTTGCGAATTCCGCGTACCGCGCAAAAGTGAAATCGCCGTTTGAGCTTGTGGTGAGTGCACTGCGCGCCGTTGGTGCACCGCCCGATCTCACGCCGCGCACCGGGCAGCTCATCGCAACGCTCGGTCAGCCTGTGTTCGGGCGGCAGACGCCTGATGGGTGGCCTGAGACGGCGGACGAGTGGATCAATACCGGCTCGATCCTGAATCGGATCAACTTTGGCACCGCACTTGCCGCAGGGCGGGTACCCGGTGCCACACAGCAGAACTGGCCACTCCCGCTCGGGCTGCGCCGGGAGCCGCGTGAGGCTCAGGTGGATGCCGTCATCACGGCCTTCCTCGGCGGCGAAGTGTCGCCGGAAACGCGAGCGGTTCTGATCTCAGGCAGCAATCCACTGCTGGACGCGGTAACGGCTGATTCGGCTGATGCCGGGATGAGGCGGCCGCCACCCGTCGTGGATACCGCTCGCGTGACAGGCGTCGACCCGATGATGCTGCGACAGGCTGCGGCGGGGCGGGCGTTCCAGCAACTGCCCGCATTGGAAGGACTGTCCCAAGTTGTGGGACTGGCGCTGGGATCTCCGGAGTTCCAAAGACGCTGAAGACGGGAAGACGGGAAGACGAGAAGACGAGAAGACGAGTAGACGAGACTTGAACGAGAGGCTCCTATGCAAAGACGAATTTTTCTGAAGTCGGGCGCGTTCGCGCTGGTTACGATGGGGCTCAGTCCATCCTTCCTGCGGCGCACGGTGCTCGGCATGGAACTGCCGGCGGCGGCGAAGGGCAAAGTGCTTATCTGCCTCTTCCAGCGTGGCGCGGCCGACGCGCTTAACGTGGTCGTGCCGCACGGCGAGGAGGAGTACTACCGGCTTCGGCCGCGCATCGCGGTGCCGCGGCCGAAGAGCGGCGGTGCGGCAACGGCGCTCGACCTCGACGGCTTCTTTGGCCTGCATCCATCGCTCGCACCGCTCGAGCCGCTCTGGAGGCGCGGGCTACTCGCGCCGATTCACGCCGTGGGAAGCCCGAGCACGACGCGGTCGCACTTCGACGCGCAGGATTACATGGAGTCGGGCACGCCCGACGTGAAGGGCACGTCCAGCGGCTGGGTAAACCGCTACCTCGCGACGTGCGGCACGTGCGAGGAGCACAAGCCGACTCCGTTCCGCGGCGTCAGCTTCACGCAGCAAACGCCGCGCATCATGCAGGGCACGGCGGAAACCGTCGCGATGAATTCGCTCGAGGAGTTCTCCGTACGCGCCTCAGGCACCCACGTGCAGCGGCTCGAGCAGCTTTATCGCACCGGCAGCGCAGATCTGGTGCACGGCGCCGGCGAGGAAATGTTCGACGCGGTGAAAATGCTTCGAGCCGCGAATCCGCAGCAGTATCAGCCCCAGAACGGTGCAACGTATCCGCGTTCGCAGTTCGGTACGCGACTCCGTCAGATCGCGCAGCTCATCAAGTCTGACGTCGGGCTCGAAGTGGCGTTCGCCGACGTTGGCGGCTGGGACACGCACGTCAATCAGGGCGGCGCCACCGGCCAGCTCGCGACGCGACTCGGCGACTTCTCGCAGAGCATCGCGGCGCTCGTGACCGACCTGGGCGACGGTATGGGCGACGTCGTCATTCTGACGATGTCGGAGTTCGGCCGCATGGCGCGCGAGAACGGCAACGCCGGAACCGATCACGGGCACGCCGGCGCCATGTTCGTCATCGGCGGCAACGTGAAGGGCGGCAAGGTTCACGGCCGCTGGCCGGGCCTGCAGCGCGAGCAGCTGTTTGAAGGACGCGATCTGGCACTGACCACCGATTTCCGCACGGTGTTTGGGGAGGTTGCCAGTAAGCACCTTGGAGCGTCCGACCCCAGCAAGCTGTTCCCTGATTTCAAAGGCCCGCGGGAACTCGGCATTCTCTGACGGCGTCAGCCGCTGAGTGCTTTCAGTGCTGCCTCGAGCGCGAGCCGCTGTGGTGTGGTCTTGGCGCGCGAGAGCAGTATGCGGTACGTGTCGATTGCGACCTTGAGCGCCACGGGATCGTCGTCCGCGCTTGCGAGCGACGCAGCGTTATCCGCAAGCGCGGCCAGCGCCAGATCATCTTCCGGGAACCGGGCGGCTACCTGCTGCCAGCGCAGCACGCGTTCACGTGGCACCGGTGCGGTAAGCGCCCACAGGTGCCACGCGCCGCGGTTCGATGAGTCGGCTTCGATTGCGCGCGCCGCCAGTTCGCCGACGACGTCTGGCCCGCGGCCAGTGAGCCAGTACGCGTTCGCGAGAATCACCATGGCCCGCGCATCGCCGGGTCGCCTGGCAACGATGGCTTCGTACACCGGACCAGCAACTTCCGGTATCTCACGGAATGGCTCGACGGCCGCAGCGAGTTCGTCGGCGCCGGCGGTCTGGATCACAGTGTGCAGCCGAGTGAACAAGGCGCCCGTGTCGGCGTTCGCGCGGTAGTCTGCGACGGCTTCGGCGATCGCGCGGCCTGGATGGAGCGGTAAGGCGGTCATTGGCGAGGGGTATTCTAGCGGCGCTCCCGGGAGGCTGTTGGCGTGGGGGACGGGGGCTGGCGACCTCTGGTCCAAACGCCCCCAGACTTGCGCTTCGGGCGGGGCTCACTCATACTGCACACGTGTTCCGGAGCCGTCCCCTGGCTCCTGGGATGTCGAGTAAGAAGTTGGCTCTCCGGCGTGTGTGACCACTTACCGCAATGCCGCGCCGCTGAAGAAGGCGCCAGTAGCGCCTCAAATCCGACCAACACCGCGCCACATAGCGAAGCCGCTTCCACAGCCCAAAGGAAGTTGTGCGTCACGTTACACACCAGTTGAAAACACTCTCTAGATGAACGAACGTCGCCGTCCGTTTCGCCGCGGCCGTGGCCGCCCACGCCCCGCATCAGAATCAGAACCAGCGTCTGACGACAATCCGTATCGCGAAGGCGAAGAAAGCGAGCGGGTTCCGGACGCGGGACCGGTGGCCGAAGCCCCACCACCGACACCTGAAGTGAACAGTGCGGACGGCGAATCGGTGCAACCGATCGATGTGGGGGATGCCCCGCGAAACGGCACTGACCCGGTCACCGACGGTCAGCCACGGCAGCCCGGCGGCCGAAACGAGTTCAGGTTTCGCCGAGGACGAGGACGCCAGCGACGTGGCCGCGGCCGCGGACACGAGCCGCGAGGTGAGCACCAGCAGCATCAGCAGAACCAGCAGCCGCAACAGCCACTCGCTCCCGTCGTTCCCGACACCGATGTCCGCGGCTGGTTCGACACCGTACGCGAGGCGGGCTTCCTTCGCAGTCCCGCAAGCAGCTATCTCGCGGTACCCGGTGACCCGTGGGTTCCACCCAATCTCATGCGGCAATTCGGCCTGCGCCGCGGCGACCTCATCGAGGCGCGAGCGGGCCGCGACAACCGGGGCCGGCTCACCGTTGCGGAGATGGTCAGCATCAACGGCGACGCGCCCGACGAGACACTCCGCCGCCCCGACTTCTCGTCACTTACGGCGTCGTATCCAGAGAGGCGCCTGACACTCGAAACGGGTCGCCCAGCGAAGGGCGGCCCCGAACTGACACGCCGCGCGATCGACCTCATTGCGCCGATCGGGTACGGACAGCGCGCGCTCATTGTGGCGCCCGCGCGCGCCGGCAAGACGATGCTCCTCCACGCCATCACCGAAGGCGTGGCGCTCAATCACCCTGAAGCGGTGCTGCTGATTCTGCTGGTCGACGAGCGCCCCGAGGAAGTGAGCGAGGCAATCTCGTGGGACGTCGGCGAGGTCGTCGCATCGAGCTTTGACCAGCCGGCCAAGCGTCACGTCGAGGTTTGCGAAATCGTACTCGAACGCGCGCGCCGCATGGTCGAACTTGGCAGGGACGTCGTGATCGTCCTCGACTCGCTGACGAGAATGGCTCGCGCGCACAATACCGCCGAACGCGGCACGGGACGCACACTGTCCGGCGGACTGGATACGTCCGCGATGGCCAAGCCCAAGGCGTTCTTCGGCTCGGCGCGGAGCATTGCCCAGGAGTTTGGCGGCGGGTCGCTCACCATCATTTCGACGGCGCTTGTCGAAACCGGATCGCGCATGGACGACGTGATCTTCGAGGAGTTCAAGGGCACGGGCAACTGCGAGATCAAGCTCGACCGGTCGCTCGCGGAGAAGCGAATCTTCCCCGCTTTCGACATTGCCACGAGCGGCACGCGGCGCGAGGAGAAGCTGTACAAGCCCGAGCAGCTCGAAGCGATCTACACGCTGCGCCGCGGTCTGCAGCAAATGCCGCCGCAGGCTGCGATGGAGTGGCTTATCAAACGCATAGCCGGCACGCCGGGCAACGACGCGCTGCTCGGCGGGCTCTGAGCCGTCGCTAACCGCCCGATGACGGCGGCAGCCGGTCGAGGACCCACGTATACGTCGTCGCCGTAGACACCGCCGTCGCACCGGCGCCGAACTGGCGGCGTACGGCTTCGATCAGCGACTCGTCAGTCGAGCGGACCGTAATCGCCGCGTGCGCACCGGCTGGCGATCCGAATTGCACGATGTCCCAGTCGAGATCGTACCGGATGTTGGAGAACAGGAACCCGGAACCGAGCACCGTCTGCAGGGCGGGCGGTACGACTCCATTGGGCGTATCGGCGGGCCACAGTCCGCTGTCGCTCGAGATCTGAAAGGCCGCCGTGCGCACGTTGCGCATGTCCGACATCACTTTGGCGGCTTCGGCGCGCACGCGCGACGCCTGAAATCGCGGCACGACGATGGCGACGAGTACGCTGATGATCGTAATGACGACCAGCAACTCGATCAGGGTGAAACCACGCCGAATGTTCACGTAAGACGCTCCCAGAGACGTGCCATCGATTCGATGCCCTTGCGATAGTTTTCCTCGGACATCCATTCGTCGGGTGCGTGGGCGTTCTCGCCCGGCAGCCCAAAGCCGATCAGCAGGACCGGCGCACCGAGTATGCGCTCGAAGTCGCCGACAACCGGAATCGATCCGCCTTCGCCGGTGACCACCGGTTCGCGGCCGAATGTCTCGCGCAGCGCCGCGCGCGCCGCCTCGACATACGGTCCGCTCAGTTCACCCCGCCACGGGGTTCCGCCATGCAGATGCTTGACCCGCACCGTCACCCCCCGCCCAGCGACGCCCTTCAGGTGACTATCCATCAGCGCCTCGACGCGCTTCGGCGTCTGATCCGGCACAAGACGGCAGCTCACCTTCGCCATCGCCGTCGCGGGCAGCACGGTCTTCGCGCCTTCGCCCGTGTACCCTGACAGCAACCCGTTGACCTCGCACGTCGGCCTGATCCAGAGCCGTTCGAGAATCGAGTAGCCGGCCTCGCCACCAAGCTCGGGTGCGCCAACGTCGCGCCGAAAGTCAGCCTCGTCGAATGGCAGTTCTGCGAATCCATTGCGCACGCTCTCGGGCCAGTCGCGCACGTCGTCGTAGAATCCGGGAATCGCCACGCGACCGGCGTCGTCGTGCAGCGTCGCGAGCATGCGTGCCAGCGCCATCGCCGGGTTCACGACCGCGCCGCCGTAGATGCCCGAGTGCAGGTCCTGCGCCGGGCCCCGCACATCGATCTGGAAATACGCGAGACCACGGAGCGAGGACAACAGCGACGGCGTGCCCGGCGCGAACATCGAAGAATCCGAAATGACGACGCAATCGGCGGCGAGCCGCGCCTTGTGTTTCTCGACGAACGCCGCGAGGTGCTCGCTGCCGACTTCCTCTTCGCCCTCGGCGAGCACGATGATGTTGACGGGAAGCGTGCCCGTCGAGCCGAGGTGGGCTTCGATTGCCTTGACGTGGAGGTACAGCTGGCCCTTGTCGTCCACCGAGCCGCGCGCGTAGAAGCGCCCGTTGCGCGTGACGGGCTCGAACGGCGGCGACGTCCACAAATCGAGTGGCTCGACAGGCTGAACATCGTAGTGGCCATATACGAGCACGGTCGGCGCACCGGCGCGCGCGCTGCGCCATTCGCCGATGACGGCGGGGTGTCCGCCGGTCTCGAGCACGTCCGTCTTCAGGCCAATTGCCGTGAGCTTCGCCGCGAACCAGTCGGCGGCGCGGCGACAGTCGGCCGCGTGCTCCGAACGCGCGCTGATGGACGGAATGCGCAGGAAATCAAAGAGCTCGTTGCGAAAACGCTCGTAGTGTGCCTCGATGAATTGGGCGGGGGTCATGGCGGGAGAATCTGCACGCTGGGCCACACACCCCGCCAGCCGCGGAGAATCCAGAGGCGCCGCTCCATCACCACAGTACTGCCCCGGGAGAGGGATACCAGTGAATCCCGTACAACCTCGGTGAAGTGGGGTGCGAGCGACGCAACCGCTGGATGCAGCGCGGGCGTCGTGTCTGATGCGATCTGAATGACGCCGGCAGGTAGTCGCCGCAGCTCGTCCAGGGCGAGGAGCAGGTGATCGCCGACGCGAGCGGTGTCGGCGAACCGCATCCAGTGGTCGTAAGCGTTTCGCCGACCTCCGATGTTGAGTGAAAACGTCACCGGGCGCCCCGGCGAATGGAACGCAAGTTCGGAGGCGTCCTGATAGCGATTGCCCGCCAGGAATACAGACCCCGCCACTCGCTCGGAGGTGGCGCGCGCATTCATCGCCTGGGCAAGTTCGGCCCAGCCGTACCCACGGTCCAACGGATCGCGAGCCGCAACCGCGGCAGGGACAGGGACAAGAGCGAACACGTGTGCGTAGCCGATCGCTACGATCACACCCGCGAGCGCAAGCCCCCAGCGCAGGCGCACGGAATCGGCAGTTCGCCGCGTGCCGACCGCCAACAGCAACACGAGAGACGGGTACGCCACGGCAGTCCAGTTCGGTTGTGCACTGCTGCGCAGCGCGCTGACGAGCATCACCGCGAAGCACAAGACTGCGACGACGGCCACGAGCCGGGCACGTTTTCCAAGCCTGCCGCGCATCGCACGTGCGACAACTACCGCCATCGCCACGCCGAGCACAACCGCAGTCACGAGCAACTGTCCGCCGACGAATTCGAACACGCGCGCGAGCGCACCGGCAATTCCGCCGGATGCACCGTCGCCAAATCCGTGATCAAGCTGAAAGTGGAATGCCACCCACTCGTGCGTGGCGTTCCATCGAAGGACCGGGATCATGATCACACTCGCGAGCGCGACCGCCGCGTACGGGCCCGGTGTTCGGAACTGCTTCCGGTACGCCGGAATCCACGCGCACGCCACGGCGATGCCGGCTGGAACCAGCACTCCGCTGAGCTTCGTCGCCATGCCCATGCCCGACGCCAGGCCAGCCAGTATCCACCATCCGAGCGATCGCGTGCCTGTGTTGTGCGCATCGGTCGCGCGAAGCACTGCGAGCAGCGTGAGCGACACAGCGGCCGCGAGCGGCGCGTCGGGCGTGGCCAGTACGAGCGCGGACGACAGCGGTAGAAGCGCGAAGACAAGTGACGCGCGAAGCGCCGCCGCCGCACCACCCAGATCACGCGCGGCGATGATCAGCGCCGCAGCGGCGATGCCAGTGCACAGCAGCGCGCCGGCGCGAACTCCCAGCGTCGTATCGCCAAGCGCCGCCACGCCGGCAGCAATGGTCCACGCAATGCCGGGCGGATGGTCGTAGTACCCGGCCGCGAGATGGCGTGACCACTCCCAGAAATACGTCTCGTCGGGCACGAGCGGGTATCGCACCGCGACGAATGCGCGAACGAGCATCATCGCTGCGAACACGAGCCACGCCCGGACCCGGAGGTCCGGTTCGGAGTCCTCGCCGACTACAGGTCCTGCAGCGGAATGATGCGGATGCACAGAGGCCGGGTGCGCGACTAGACTCAATGGTAGTAGATCACCGGGACTTGCGGATGAATCGGTTGGCCGACGAGAGCAGTCCATACCTGCGCCAGCACGCCGCCAACCCGGTGGACTGGTACCCGTGGGGCGAAGCCGCACTTGCGAGGGCGCGCGAAGAGAACCGGCCAATTCTGCTCAGCATCGGATACGCCGCGTGCCACTGGTGTCACGTGATGGCGCACGAATCGTTCGAGGATCCCGACACGGCGCGCGTGATGAACGAGCATTTCGTGAACATCAAGGTGGATCGTGAAGAACGGCCCGACCTCGATGGCATCTACATGCGCGCGGTGCAGGCGATGACGGGAAGCGGCGGCTGGCCAATGACCGTCTTCCTGACGCCGGCGGGCGAACCGTTCTGGGGTGGTACGTACTTTCCGCCGCAAGACACGCACGGCCTGCCGTCGTTCCGGCGAGTGCTGACCGCGGTTGCCGATGCGTACCGTGAGCGGCCGGATCAGATTCGGCAAACTGTGAATGCGATGCGCGAGCTGTACGACACGGCCGGCGAGTTCCCGCCGGTTGGTTCGCTCTCGCGTGGCACTCTCGAGACAGCGTTCGCGCTGCTTGCGCAGACGTTCGACGCCAGTAACGGTGGCTTTGGACGCGCGCCAAAGTTCCCGCCCACGATGGCGCTCGAGTTTTTGTTGACTCGCTGGGCCCGTACCGGCTCGCAGGAATCGCTCGATATAGCGCGACTCACGTTTGCGCGAATGTCAGCCGGCGGCATTCACGACCACGTAGGCGGTGGCTTTCACAGGTACACCGTGGACGCGCACTGGCTCGTGCCGCACTTCGAGAAGATGCTGTACGACAACGCGCTGCTCGCACGACTCGGTGCACATCTGTGGCAGGCCACGGGCGACGCCGCGGTCCGCGAGACCACGGAGAACATACTGCGCTGGGTTGCCCGCGAGATGACGTCGGAGGACGGCGGATTCTACGCGTCGCTCGACGCGGACAGCGACGGGCACGAAGGGCTTTTCTACACCTGGACCGAAAAGGAACTCGATGACGTGCTTGGCGAAGCATCGCCGGCCGTTCGCGAGTGGTTTGGCGTAACGGCAGACGGCAACTTCGAGGGACGCAACATCCTGCACGCCAGGCCTGACGCTGGTGAGGAACCGGCTGAAGTCACGCGGGCCCTGCCGCGCTTGTACGACGTTCGCGCTCAGCGAACCTGGCCCGGCCTCGATGACAAAGTGATCGCATCGTGGAACGGCTTGATGCTCCGTGGCATTGCGACCTGCGCGCGTGTATTTGGAAACGACGAGTGGAACGTGCTTGCACGGTCCAACGCGGGGTTTCTGGCCTCGCGTCTCGTAAATGACGATCGCGTGTGGCGAATCTGGGCCGGCGGCGCGGCGCGGGTTCCGGGATTCCTCGAAGATTACGCGGCCGTCGCGCTCGGCTTTCTCGAGATGTGGCAGCTCACGCACGAACGCGAATGGCTCGACCGCGCGCGTACGCTCAGCACCGCCATCTGCACGCGATTCTGGAGCGACGACCTGCCGGGATTCTACGACGTCCCCTCGGACCACGAAGTGCTTGTTGCGCGTGCCCGCGATGTTACCGACAACGCAACTCCATCGGGTTCGTCGCTTGCCGCCGAACTCCTGCTGCGGCTGGGCTACATCACGGGTGACGCCGAGTTCGCGCGGATCGGGCACCGCGCGGTTGAGTCGCTCGCCGAGTCGATGGCGCGGCATCCGCACGCGTTTGGCCACCTGCTCACGTGTGCTGACTTCGTGATGAATGGTCCCATCGCACTTGCCGTCGTCGGGCACCCGGTCGCAGCAGGAGAACTGCTCGCTCCGGCATCGGACGTGTATCTCCCGTCACTGATCATTGGCGCAACTCTGGACGGCGCCGATGGCGACCTCTCGTTCTTTGCTGACCGCGGTGCGCGCGGCAGTGCGGCTGCCTATGTATGCCGAGGCACGGTGTGCGGCGCGCCCGCGAGCACGCCGGCTGAGGTGCACAGTCAGCTGATGGAACTCTCACACAAGACCTGATGGCCACGCATCGCAAATCGTCAGCACCGCGCGCTGACCTCCCATCGTTCACGCGCGCGCTCTTCCTCGGCGACATCCGGCACGAGTTCCTGTTCCCCTACCCCGCTCCGCTCGAGCAGCGCAATCCCGCCGAAGCCAGGCTCGTGCGCCGGCTCATTCGCGACTTGCGCGCGCTCGATGGCGATCTGATCGACTCACAGCGGATCGACGAAGAAGAGTCCATTCCCGAAGAAGTGCTTCGCGCATTCGCGGCAATCGGAATGTTCGGCATCACCATTCCGGAGAAGTACGGCGGGAGCGGGTTGTCGGCGACGGCCTACGGCAGCGTGTTCTCGGCGTTGTGCGCCATTGACCCGTCGCTGGCTATCGTGGTGGGCGTGCACTGTGGACTGGGCGCCAAATCGATCGTGCTGTTCGGCAGCCCGGAGCAGAAGGAGCTCTACCTGCCACGCCTCGCCACGGGTGAGATGTTCGCTGCGTACGCGCTTACCGAGCCGAACATCGGCTCTGACGCGCAGCACGTCGAAGCGAAAGCAATCCGGGCTCCGGGCAACGACGGCTGGCTCGTGACAGGCCGCAAGATCTGGATCGGCCTGGGCCACCGGGCCGGCGTCATCACCACCTTTGCGCAGACCGAAACCGTGCGACGCGGCGAGAAAACTTTGCGCCCAACCGCGTTTCTCGTTCGGCCCGACACTCCGGGATTTCGAGTGGCCGGCACATTCCGAAAACTGGGCATTCGGGGATCCACACAGGCAGAACTCGAGTACGAGAGCGTGTTCGTGCCCGACGACCACGTACTCGGCGAGACCGGCCGCGGATTCACTGTCGCCGTGAACGTCCTCAATGCCGGCCGCCACTCGCTGAGTGCCGGTTGCACCGGCGGGACGCGCCGCCTTCTGTCTGAGATGACGAAGTTCGCCTCGAACCGCGTGCAGTTCGGCAAACCGATCATCGAGTTCGAGATCACGCAGCGCAAGATTGCGTCGCTCGCCGTCGACCTCTATGCAGCCGAGTCGATGGTGGGCGCGCTGTCGTGGCTTATTGATTCCGGTGACGTCGACGTCGCACTCGAGGCCGCCTGTGCGAAGGTATTCGCCAGCGAAATGCTCTGGCGCGCCGCGGACGAAATGGTGCAGGTCGCAGGCGGGCGCGGATTCGTGAAACCTCACCCGTACGAGCGGTATCTGCGCGACGCGCGCATCAACCGGATCTTCGAAGGCACCAACGAGATTCTGCGTCTCTTCATCGCGCTGAACGGTCTTCAGGAACAGGGCGACAAGCTCAAGGAACTCGGCGTCGCGCTGAAGCGTCCCCTGAAGAATTTCGGTCAGCTCGGCGAGTTCGCGTCGTCGCGTGTGCTCACCGCGTTCGGCCGCGGCACCGATCTCAAAGTGGACTTCCACCCGGAGCTCCGCGGGCACGAGCGCTTCTTTGAGAAACATGTCGCCGAGTTCAAGCATGCGACTGAGGACGCGGTAATGCAGTACCGCGAGCGGATCATCGACAGGCAATTTGTGCTCGAGCGCCTGGCCAACATGACGATCGAGCTGTGGGCCCGCGCGGCGACGCTTTCGCGCACGCAACACGAAATCGGCGAACGCGGCGCCGAGGCGTGCAGTCACGAGATTTCGCTGTGCGGCATGTTCTGCGTCGAGTCGGGCCGGCGGTTTCGAGGGAACCGCAACGCGCTCGACTCGCGGGAGGAAGAACTGGACGGCCATCGCCGGGCGATCGCTGAGGCGGTGCGCGGTGCGGGTGGGGCGGTGGCTGACGACCCAGTGCTGCCACCCGTCCGGTAACTCCTGGCGCACTACAGACGCAGCCAATCCGGCGCACGATCCGCAACGAACACTCGCATGCCATGCTGGTACTCGGCGACGCGCCGATACGGTTCGGCCAGATCACCATTGTCGAACACGAGCACGAACGGCAGCCTGCGTACCGCCCGTGCGAGATTCGCCATCGTTCGAGCGTAGCGGGCAAGGAGTTTCTCATCGGGCACGTCGTGTCCGCCCTGGGAAACGCGCATGGCGACCCGCTCGAGAGACGTAGCCGGACCCGGAATGCCGATGAAGCACATCACAACGGTGTAGCCGGTGGTCGCGACGGCTTCGAGCCACGCGACCTTCTCGCCGACCGGATCCGACAACACGGTTTCGAAGATGAAGCTTTCTCTCTGGGTGACGAGCTCCTGGCGAATTCGCGCGGCGACGCCTGCGGCGGCATATCCATCCGCTCCGGTGGCCGCGCTGATCTCGTCGGCGTTCACGAACCGCAGCCCCGTCTCGCGCAGGAATGCAGCGCGCGCAGAATCCGCGGCACGTCATCCACTCGCTCAGACGGCGGGAGGTCACGGTCTGCGGCATCAATCATCGCACCTCCTGGATGCGCTTCCATGCAGCCCTATCATTGACCGTCAGGTCACCGCCCACCGACCGCGCGGCAATCGGTCGCGGGCCACCAACGTCGGCATTGACGCAGGCGATCCAGCATAACCCGGCCCGCCGCGACTGCTGCTGCGTCGGGGCGGTACGCCGACAGCCCCAGCGCGATGGTATCAGCGTTGACGAACTCCTCCACGGCGAGAGCGCCACGCAGGAGCGATGACGCGGACGTGCTCTTTCCCGCACCGTTCGGGCCGGCGAGAACTACCACCAGTGGCGTGCGTGCCGTCATGAGGCTGGAAGATAGCCCGCCGCCTTCGCGACGGTGCATTGGCGGAATGTGCAGCCGGCCTCTGACAGTCGGGAAGAGCTACCGGCAGTGAATGCGGAGATCTGATGTCGTTGGCAATCGAATGGTGATGGTCCTCGCTCGCTGCGGTGCTATGCTCGGCGCCGAGGGAACGAGGAGTGACTTGTCAGGCTGCGATATCGGAACCGCCGTTTTCGTGGATGTGCCCGGATGGCGGAACTGGTAGACGCGCGTGCCTCACAAGTGCGCGCCGGAAACGGCGTGCGGATTCAAATCCCGCTCCGGGCACACCCACCGGCTTGACTCGGCGGCCCGCGCCGTCTAGGTATCAACTCACTTGTGAGGCACGCGCGGGTTTCCCGTCGGCCACAAAGCCCCCGGACAAGAGTCCGGGGGCTTTGTGTTTCCGACCATGACCGGCCACGGCGAGCCGGATGAAATCCCTGCGCCAGCGCAGGCTCTGCGCGTCGGGGAAACATCCCTGCAATTATGGAGTTGCGCTCCATGATTGCAGGGGGACGATTGCACGCTACCCGGCGTGCGTCACCCCGCCACCCGCCGCCAGTGCTCCACAATCAGCACCATGCTCAGCGTGTCCAGATGACAGTACTGCCGGAGCAGCTTTGCCCAGCGCTCCCGCGCCTCGGCGTCGTGCTTCTCCGCCCCATACATCATTTCCTGATACGCGCGCATCGCGCCCGTGCCCTCGTGAACATTCTGG
>Ga0326597_10005885_pt1 | contig 16918 bp, 18 predicted proteins | sample RVTome_12_FD_203789 | JGI IMG/M metagenome (GOLD analysis project Ga0326597, IMG submission 203789) | Soil microbial communities from uranium-contaminated site in the Upper Colorado River Basin, Wyoming, United States - RVT100D185 | ecosystem: Environmental > Terrestrial > Soil > Contaminated >...
TCGCCATCGGGTCCGTGGCGTCCGCCTCGACCAGAAGGGCAGGACGTTCGCCGCGCAGCACGCCGCGGGTGAATCCGGTGGGAATGTTCAGAACGAACTGCACCTCTCCGCGCGCCAGCGCCGCCCGGCCCGCCTCCTCGTCCGGCAGCTCTCCGACGACGTCGAAGTATCCGGACGTCTTCAGCGCAGCGATCATCGTGCGGGTCATTTCGCTGTGGTCCGCGCCGATGATCGCCGTGGGCATGTGCTTTGGGTCGGTGTTGATGGCGTATCCGAACAGCGCCAATTGCACGGCGGGTATGGCGACGATCATGGCGAAGGTGAGGCGGTCCCGCCGGAGCTGGAGAAATTCCTTGAGAATGATGCCCCACCACCGCGAAAGGGAAAAACCGCCAAGGTGGATCATGCACCGGGCCCGGATCGGTCGGCGGACTGTTTCATCTTGTAGATGAAGACGTCTTCGAGGCCGGTATCCACCTGTTCCATGCGGAAGACGGTGCCGGCTGCCGCCGCGCGCAGCGTGCGTTCCAGCAGATCCCCGTCCCTCCCGCTCACGTGAAGCATCGCGCCGAAAAGGACGGTCTGTTCCACCCCGGGAAGCGGTTGCAGCGCATCGGACAGGCCTGCGAGGTTCCCGCCGTAGATCGCCCAAGTGATCAACCCCTGGGCCGCGATCACCTCCTGCGATGTGCCTTGCGCAAGCAATCTGCCGTCGGCGATATACGCCAGCTTATGACATCGCTCCGCCTCGTCCATGTAATGGGTGCTCACCAGCACGGAAATGCCGCTGGCGGAAAGCCGTTGGAGCTCTTCCCAGAAATCCCGCCGCGCCGCCGGGTCGACTCCCGCCGTCGGCTCGTCCAGCAGCAGCAGCTCCGGATCGTGCAGCAGGCAGGCGGCCAGGGCCATCCGCTGTTTCCAACCGCCGGAAAGCCCTCCGGTCAGTTGATTCGCCCTCTCCGTCAAGCCAAGCCCCTTCAGCGTCCGATCCACCGCGTCGAGACGATCGGGCATGCCGTACATGCGTGCCACAAAATCCAGATTCTCGCGGATGGTCAGATCATCCCAGCAGGAGAACTTCTGGGTCATATAGCCGACGCGGCGCTTGATCTGCGCGCTGTCGCGCCGAATGTCGTAGCCCAGGCAGGTCCCGCTGCCCGAGTCGGGCCTGAGCAGACCGCACATCATCCGGATGGTGGTGGTTTTCCCGCTTCCGTTCGGGCCGAGGAACCCGAGGATTTCTCCACGCCGCACCTGCAGGGAAACATCCTTCACGACGCGCTTGTCGCCGAAGCGTTTGTTCAGCCCCCTGACGTCGATGGCGTATTCTTCGTTCAACGCACCTTTACCTCGACCGGTTGCCCGGGGTGAAGAACGGGTGCGTTGTCTGTGGAAGGACGAGCCTCGATCATGTAGACAAGCTTGGACCGGGTCTCGTTGCTGTAGATGATCGGGGGGGTATATTCCGGTTCCGTCGAGATGTAGGTAACCTTCGCCGGGATATCCGCCGGGCAGCCGTCGCAATGGAAAACGACGGTTTTCCCTATGGGCAGTGTGCCGACGACCGTTTCCGGCACGAAGAATCGCACCTTTATGTTTTCCGGCGGCAGAAGGCGCACAACCGGACTGCCTGCCCGCACCCACTCGCCTTCCCGGTACATGGTATCGAATACCAGCCCTGAACCGGCGGCGGCAACCGTCGTCTGGTTCAGCGTCCACTCGGCCTGTTCCATGGCGGCGCGGGCGGCGGCCACATTGGCTGCCTGGGCCTTGATCCGTTCCTCCCGGGCCGACAGGCCTGCGACATCGAGCTGGCTCCCCAGCTCACGTGTCCGCGCCGCATCCGATTCGGCCCTGGCGCGCGTCTCGTCCAGCCGGGCGCTGGAAATTCCCCCCGCCTCGTATTGGGCTTCATCACGGGCAAGATCGGCGGCGGATTTCTTTCCTTCGGCGACAGCCGCCGCAAGTTGCGCCCGGATCACGTCGAGCTCCCGCGGACGCTTGCCCGTACGAAGATCCTTGAGCTGGGCTTCCTCGGCGGAAAGCTGCTGCCGTGCCTGACGCAGCGAGGCGGCTTCGTTGATCGATTCGAGGGTGAACAACGGCGTGCCGGTCGGGATCCGTTGTCCCCGGATCACCAGCAAACGATCCAGACGACCCGCGACGGACGGCGACACATGCACGAACTCCCCCTCGACATACCCCTGATAGCCGGGTGGCGCCTTCCCCGAGCAGCCTGCCAGCGCTAATAGCGCCGCAAATAATGACGTGTACCTGTATCTACGCCAGGACCTGGGACCGGGATGCGCCATTGCTTCCTCCGGATTGGCCGGCTTCTACCGGATACGGGGCGGGGACCGGATCGGACCGCCAAGCGCCGTGAACGCAGCAGCTACATCAACCATCGCCTGTTTTTCAGTATATCCTCCCCGGCCGGCCAATACCCGGAAAGGAGGAGGAACGGACGTGGCAAGAATCGGTGCAGGCGGCAGAATGGTCAATCGCTCCGGTCCGGCGGCGCGAAAACTTTCGTCGATCCCGAACCATTCCCGATCCAGGCGGTATCAAAACCGATAAAGGCTCTCGCCAAGGGGGGAAAGTGACCCCCGCAAGGAACCCGTGGGGGCTTCGCGCTCCCGGTTCACGATCCCGGGAGGGACAGGTCATGCGGGAAGCCAGGAAATACGCCGAATTCGATGGCGATAAAGCCGAAGCGTTCGCCGGAGAACTCCTTTCGGCCCTGAACCATGGCGCGCTCTGCCTGATGACCTCCATAGGCCACCGCACCGGGCTTTTCGACGCCATGAGCGCCCTCCCTCCATCGACCGTGGACGCGATCGCGGAAAAAGCCGGGCTGAACGAGCGGTACGTGCGGGAATGGCTGGGGGCAATGGTCACCGGGAGGGTGGTCGAGGTCGATCCGTCCTCCGGGAAATACCGGTGGCGTGCGCCCGCGTCGTCGAGATCTTCCTGAAGACCGGCTCCCACTTTGTGACACATACGGACTGGGGGTGCATGGACGGAGAGCATAAAGCGTGGCTCGTCGTGGAGGTGGACAGCAAGGAGGACGCTCGCCGCATATTGCCGCCGGCGTTCCGACAGCGTGACCAACCCATGAGACAAGAAGCACCTTCTCCACCGCCAGTGTGAAGAAGGTGCTTCTTCATGAAGTTCGGACCATCGAGGCATGGCACCGGTTGCAGATCCCTCGACGGTTCGAATACTAGACCATCCGGCGCCCCGAACGTCCCGGTCCAGTAACCGCCAGGCGGAACCCGGGAACTACGTCCGGATCGTCCATCTCGCCCAACCCGGCCACTTTGGCGCCCCGGTGGCCATACCGCGAACAATTCATCGGGGTCGTCCCGGGGCCAGAGGAAGAACCACGATATGTCTTGCAGGCGGGACTTACCCCTTGGCATGCACGAAGTTGTCCGCAACCTGTGCCCAATGGACGGTGTTCCACCATGCCTCGACGTATTCGGCGCGACGGTTCTGATATTTCAGGTAATAGGCGTGCTCCCAGACGTCGAGACCGAAGAGCGCCTTGCCGCCGTCCATCACGGGATTGTCCTGGTTTGCGGTCGATTCGACCGTGAGCTCGCCGCCACGGATCAGCAACCAGGCCCAGCCGGACCCGAATCGCGAAACCGCGGCCTGGGTGAACGTTTTCTTGAAATCCGCGAAGTTGCCAAACGCACCATTGATGGCGTCGGCAAGATGCCCCGACGGCTCACCGCCGCCGCCCTTTTTCATGGTCTTCCAGAACATGGAATGATTCAGATGACCGCCGCCGTTGTTGCGAACGGCAGTACGAACCGCCTCCGGCACTTCGCCGATCCGTGCGAGCAGTTCCTCGACCGGAAGTTTCTGAAGCTCCGGATGCCCTTCGAGGGCCTTATTGAGATTGGTGACGTAAGCCGCGTGATGCTTGTCGTGGTGAATTTCCATCGTCCTCGCGTCGATGTACGGCTCAAGCGCGTCGAACGGGTATGGGAGCGGCGGCAAATTGTGCGTCATTGGACGGACCTCCTTATGGAGTGGGACGGATATTCTGATTGATTCGGAACAGATTCTGCGGGTCGTATTTCTTCTTGGTCTCCTCCAGCCTGTGGAAGTTCGGCCCGTAGGCCGCCTTGACCCGGTCCGACTCGTCTTCGGTAAGGAAATTGACGTACACCCCGCCCGTGGCGTGCGACGCCGTGTCGCGGAAGAACCCCCGCGCCCACTCCATGCCTTCCCGGTCTTCCGCCGGGGTATCCCAGCGACCGTGGACGTTGCACACATACATGGTGTTGCGATGGGGGTACGCCGCGGAGTCGGCGGCAGGCCGCATCGTCGCTCCGCCGATCTGACCGAAAAAGATTTCGCAGTGCGGCGACGGGAGGTTGCCGACGTACTTGATGGTCGTCTCGATGGCTCCATCGCTCAGATCCGCGAAATTGTGCGACTTCCAATAGTTACGCGAGCCCGGCGTCAGCAACGGGTCAAAGGCCTGCTGCCATGAGCGATACGCCTGTACGCCGATGAATTCCCCGAGCGTCTTTCCGAAATGCCGCACCGGTTCGACGGCTTTTCGCCCGGCTTCCTGGTCGCCTGCATGAAAGAGCGCGAATACGATGACCTCGGTGCCGTGCACCTCCGGCGGAAGAAACGGAAGCGGCGGGGCTTTGCGCAGAACCACCCAGATCGTGGTCTCATCGCTTTGTTCCTTGGCGAACTGACGGTATTGCTTGAGCGCCGAGGCTGCTTCTTTCAGGGGATACACGACCAGGCCGGTCAGGACGCCGGGGCCGAGCGGGTGAAGCCGGAATTCAAATCGCGTGACGATACCGAAATTCCCGCCGCCCCCCCGCAATGCCCAGAACAGATCGGAGTTCTCCCGCGCGTTTGCCCTCACGAAACGGCCGTCGGCGGTGATGACATCCACCGCCAGAAGATTATCGATCGTCATCCCATGTTTACGGGAGACCCATCCGAACCCCCCCCCGAGCGTGAGGCCGGCGACGCCGGTCGTGGAGTTGATGCCGAGCGGCGTGGCAAGCCCAAAGGCCTGCGCTTCGAAATCGAAATCCCCGAGGGTCGCTCCGGGCTCAACATGTGCAACACGTGCCTCCGGATCGACGCGGACCGAGCGCATGCCGGAAAGGTCGATCAGCAACCCCCCGTCGCACACGGCGCTGCCGGCGATATTGTGCCCTCCTCCCTTGATGGATGTCAGCAGACCATGGGCGCGGGCAAAGTCAACCGCACACTTGATGTCATTCACTCCCGCGCAATGGACTGCCAAGGCGGGCCGTCGATCGATCATGGCGTTCCACACGGTGCGTGACGTGTCGTATCCGTCGTCTCCCGGGAAAAGCAACGACCCGCGCAGTTCGGCTTTCAGGGTGTCTACGGCCGAACTGTCCAGCGCCGCGTAGTCCCCGTCGCTGCGCCGGATGCTCACTGTCGTCATGGCCGGGCGCCTCCTGCAGAAGAAATGGCATGCCATCGGGATCCACCAGGTTCCCTGTATTTCCCTGGCACAGACATTTTTTATGGAAATAAGATTCCGCGGAAAAGCGGACAGGTTCCTGTCGGAAGGAAATATTCCGGACACCCATACGAGGATGCCCGGATCGGATTCGCTGGCTTCCCAGTGTCCGCCTACCGCTCCCTAAAACGAATGGGGCGGGCAGATCTGGAAACATGCCCCGCTCCCTGCTGCGCCGAGATGAGGCCGATCCCTCCACCGCCGCCGATCAAGGCATTTCCGGGCAGATTGAACAAAATCCCGATGATGAGGTAGCGCTGTCGAAGCAGGAACGGGGCGATCCGCGACGGCACGCTCCGAAGGAGAAACCGGAGGCGTTCCTCCGAAGTCAGCGGTTCGAGCGCCGCCACCAGGTCGCGGGCCCGGAAGAGGTGGAACCATCCCAGGGCGCGGGCGAAATATCGAGGCGGAAGCAATCTCCCGATGAGAAAGCTGAGAGAGAGAGACAGCACGGTGCAAAGATAGACAAGAACGATCCCCTTGACTCCGAGTATCGCCATCAGCGCGAGACCCACCTCGATGCCGGGGAGGAAGGGAATCGCCAATAATAGAATGTAGGAAACGAACAAGATGAACAGGAGGAAGGCGGCCATATCGACATGTTCGGGCCACATCTGGAAGGAGACGAGGTTCGCGAGCCACCCCACCGCGTAATTCAGGAATACGAGAATCCCCAGGAAGAGCACGATCTTGACCGCGAGCCGTATTCCATCGCCTGCCGCCGGATCGCTGTCCCGCTAAGTCGTGTGCCCGCTCGTTGGGGGGTTGGAGGCGGCATGCTGCCCGAATGACGGGGCGGATGCTTCCCCGTCCCGGGAGCCGGGCCGATCTGCCTGCCTCCACGTGTTCATTCCAGTAGCCGTCCTTTGAACCAGTAGACCCGGTCGATGGTCCAATACCACCGCTTGTGGATCCACCGCGCGGTAGCAACCAGGACGTTCCCCCGGACGGTCCCGTCCCAGATCATGGTAGCGGGCGGAACGGAAATTGCCGTCCCTGAAAATATAGATGTCCTTCCCCTCGGCCTTTTTCCCTTTTTCACCATTCTCCACGATGAACACTTTCCCATCCAGAAGACCTGCGCGCGCGCCTCCCGACCCGAAAGCGGGAATGGTCTCTTGAACGATGAACAGGAGGACAGCGAGAAGAGCGGGAATCCCCGGTACCATCCGCATCCCCCTTGCCTTCTCCAGGCCCAGGACCCGCAGGGCATCGGTCAAAGGGACATCCGGCACGGCAAGGCCTGGGCGCGTGCCGATCACGATGCAGGACACCCGCTGGAAATCACGAACGGTTGGTATATCCTTGACGGTGAATCTGAATACGGAGATTTTCTGCCATGCATGGCGCTCCCGCATTCCTCCAGAGCCTGGCGATCGTTTTCTGCGTCGCCGGCATCACCACGGTGGTCTTCCAGAAACTTCGGCAACCGGTGGTCTTCGGATACCTGATCGCCGGCATGATCGTCGGGCCACACATTCCCATCCCGCTGGTCGCCGATCCCGCCACGGTCAATGAACTTTCGGAACTCGGCGTCATTCTCCTCATGTTCTTCCTGGGGCTCGAGTTCAGCCTGCGGAAACTCATCCGCGTCGGCCCGACGGCGGGCGTGGTTGCCCTGGTCCAGTCAAGCTTTATGATCTGGCTCGGCTACGAGGCGGGCCGGCTTTTCGGCTGGCCGCCCCTGGAGAGTTTTTACGCCGGCGCCATCCTCGCCATTTCCAGCACGACGATCATCGTCGCGGCGTTCCAGGAGCAGGGCATCAAGGGGAAGTTCACCGAGATCGTCTTCGGCATCCTGATCGTCGAGGACCTGATCGGGATCCTCCTGATGGCGATCCTCACGGCCGTCTCCTCCGGTACCGCCGTATCCGCCCGCGAGCTCGCCGTGACGGGAGGGCGACTCGCCGCGTTTCTGGCCGGCCTCCTGTTCGTCGGGGTGCTGACCGTTCCCCGCCTGGTCCGGGCTGTCTTCCGCCTGAACCGCCCCGAAACGACGCTCGTCGCAAGCGTCGGAATCTGTTTCGCCTGCGCCTTGCTGGCCCGCGCATTCGGGTATTCCGTGGCCCTGGGGGCCTTCCTCGCGGGCGCGCTGGTGGCCGAATCGGGCCTGGAAAAGCAGATCGAGCGACTCGTGAAGCCGCTCTGCGACGTCTTCGCCGCCGTGTTCTTCGTCTCGGTGGGAATGATGATCGATCCCCTGCTGATCGGACGGCACTGGATCCCCGTCGTCCTGTTCCTGTTCCTGGTCGTGGCCGGCAAGGTCGTGGGAGTCACCTTCGGGACGTTCCTCGCCGGATACGGAGTCCGCACCTCGGTCCAGGCCGGGATGAGCCTCGCCCAGATCGGCGAGTTCTCCTTCATCATCGCTGCCCTCGGACTTTCCACGGGGGCCACGCGGGATTTTCTCTATCCGGTGGCCGTCACGGTTTCGGCAGCCACTACCCTCCTGACCCCCTGGATGATCCGGTGGTCCGCACCCGTGGCCACTCGGATCGACCGCCGTCTCCCCAAGCCGCTGCGCACGTTCGCTGCGCTGTACGGCTCGTGGCTGGAAAAAATGCGCCAAGGAGGGGAACCGGAACGCGCCTCCCACGGGCGACGCCGGCGGTTCCGCATGTTGCTGATCGACCTGGCGCTGGTGCTCGGGATCCTGATCGGAGCGTCCGTGTGGAGAAACGAGGCCGTCGAACGGATCGCCACCGGGACCGGCATCTCCATCGCTACGGCCCGATACGCCTTCTTCGCCGTGGTCGTTCTCCTGTCCGGCGCCTTCTGCATCGGCCTCGTCCGGGAAGCGCACCGACTGGTGATTTCGCTCGTCGCCAAGGCGATGCCGCAGGCGGAGCCGGGCAAGCTGGACCTGGCGGCGGCCCCGCGGCGCGCGCTGATCGTCACGTTGCAGATCGGCTTCGCCCTGCTGGTCGGAATGCCGTTGCTGGCGATCTTTCAACCGTTCCTGCCCGGTTTCCCGGCGGCAGCCGTTCTGCTGGGGGTGTTGATCCTGCTCGGGATCCTGTTCTGGCGCGGCGCCGCCAACCTGGAGGGCCACGTGAAGGCGGTGTCGCAGGTCATCGTCGACCACCTGAGGAAACAGACGGAGACGGGGGGGGCCGAAGATGATGCGGACGCCTTGCGGATAATTCAAAAACTCTTCCCGGGGCTGGGGCACGTCGATCGCCTGCGGCTCCGCCCCGACAGTTTTTCCGTGGGCAGGACCCTGGCGGAGCTGAACGTGGGAAGCCTTACCGGGGCCACGATTCTGGTCATCCTGCGCGGTGAAGGGAATGCCGTGATCCCAAGCGGCAAAGACACCCTGCAGCCGGGGGACGTGCTGGCCCTCGCCGGAACTCCCGATGCGGTGGGGGCGGCCCGGAAAATCCTCACCCTGGGGCCGGAAAACCTCCGATGAATCCCACGACGCGTCCGCCCGCCCCTGTTCCGCCTTGTCGGGAGTTATAAAAAAAAGCCCCGGTAGAAGACCTCGGGGCTTGCGGCAATCATGGCTCCCGAAAAGGAACTGGCGGAGAAGATTACCGCCGGCAAGAACACCAATCGCGACAAAGCGTTCGCGATCTACGACTGGACCGTGGAGAACATGTTCCGCGACCCGAACACGAAGGGGTGCGGTCTCGGCGAGGTGGACACGCTGATCCGGACGCTGGGCGGAAAGTGCGGGGACATCCACTCCGTCTACGGCGCCCTGGCGCGAGCCACCGGCGTACCGGCCCGGGAACTGTTCGGAATCCGGCTCCCTTCCGGAAAGGAGGGGGAGATGACGAAGGCGCAGCACTGCTGGGTGGAATGGTACTCCCCGGGGTACGGCTGGGTCGTGGTCGACCCCGCCGACGTCCGAAAGGCGATCCTGGAGAAGAAGATCACCCTCGAACAGGCGAAACCACTCAGGGAATATTACTTCGGTGCGGTGGACGAGAGCCGGATCGCCATCGGCATGGGCAGGGACCTGGTCCTCATCCAACCGCAGGCCGGGGAGCCGCTCAACTACTTCATGTACCCGTATGCGGAGGCGGACGGGAAGCCGCTGAACGAGGACCTGTACGGTTTCAACATCGGGTACAAGATCACGTTCCGGGAAATATGATCGGGGCCGACATATTGCCGACTCTGCAGTACGGAAGCGATGCGCTAATCCACCATCGGGCCGGATCCATTCCGGATCCGGCCCGGCGATTATCCGGAAGGAGTGTCCGCATGAGGAAAGGAACCGTCTACGTGGTTTCGCGCAACGGGCTGGGGGATGCACCGGAGGATCTCCAGCGGATTCTGGCCGTGAACTTCTTCGGGTTGTCCGCGAATTCGGAACACTCCCCGGAAACCATCCTCTTCTACGCCGATGGGGTAAAGCTAGCATGCGAGAGATCCGCCGTCGTCGAAAGCCTTCGTGCCCTGGAGAAAAAGGGGACCCGGTTGATCTTATGCCGCACGTGCCTCGACTATTTCGGGCTCATGGACAAGGTGGCGGTTGGATCGGTGGGGAAAATGACCGACATCGTCGCTGCGATGGAGTCGGCGACGAAGGTCGTAAACGTCTGAAAGGAGAGTGCATGCGACCACAGGGACAGGGAACGTTCCGGCCGACGTTCACTTCGGTTTCCGTCCCCGCCGATCCAGGTACTCGGCCAGCGAAATCAGGCGGATTCCCCCGTATTCGCCGAGAGCCAGCATCGTCTTGTCGCCGGTCACGATCACTTCTGCTTTCCCTTCGACCGCACACTCCAGGATCCGGTTGTCCGGTTCGTCCCGGAAGACCGTCAGGCGGCGGGATGGTTCCACGATCTCTCCCATCTCCCCGAGAACGACCGCCACGCGGCTGAGTTCCTCCTTGTCGCGGGAGAACTTCCTCGCCAGTACCGAAAGGACCTCGCGAAGTATGGGAGGCGACAGGACCAGATCGTCTCTCCCGTCGAGAATGTTCTCCACCGCGGCGGCTGCACGCCCTTCCGGGAAGAGCAATGCCGCCAGCAGCACGTTGGAATCGAAGACGACCCTCATCGGCGACGCAGGAACCGGTCGAGATCGCCCTCCTTGAGGAGTCCCTTCTCCCGCGCCCGGGTGCTCCAGTACCCCTGCATCTCCTTCCACTCGCCGCTGAGCCGCTGACGCCTCGAGAGCCGCAGGGCGTCCTGTATGACCGCGCTCAGGCTCTTCCCTTCCTCTTTGGCGACCCGCTCGGCGTCTTCGGCGAGATCGGGTGGAAGGGAGATGGTCTTCTTCACCGCATCGCCCATATCCGAAACCCTCCCTGCACGTCGGGATGCCGGTGTGAACATTTCACACCAAGCTTGATCCTGCCACGAACATCGGACTCACGCAAGGGGCGCCCGGTGGACCCGGAGGTCTGGTTCCGAATCGTCTACCTCGCCCAAAATGGCCACGATGGCGCCCCTGTGGCGGCCTACCGCGAGCAGACAGTCGAGATCACCCTGGGACCCAAGGGGGCGTTCGAAAACGGCAACATCGGCACCCTGAGGCGCCGGGCACCTCCGGGTCAGGTGCTAAGCACAGTCCAACCTGTCCGAGGCGACCCCAACCCGCCTCCGGAACTCAAGACCCTTCGAGTAGTGGAACTCCTCCGAAAAGCCATCGAGTGGCAGGCTCTCCTGGAATCCGGCGAGATGATCAGCCAGGCCGACATCGCTCGCCGGGAAGGCGTCACCCGGGCACGGGTGACGCAGATCATCGGGCTGCTGCGACTTGGCCCGGGGATTCACGAAAATATCCTGTCTCTGCCCGACACCGCCCACCGGCCCCCGATTTCAGAGCGGATGCTGCGCTCGCTGGAAACCCGCACGGATGATTTCGATCAGATTCAGTAACGTCACGAATTTTAGGATCAGGTTGGTCAATCTCGAACCTGTAGACGGCTGTGCGGTGCGCGCGGCTCCAGTCCTGGCGGCGGTAGACGAGAGCCTACGGCTTGCCTCCCTTCCATTTCCGCAACTGCGCGACCTCGTCCGAGAGCTGTCCCCACACCCGCTCGGCCTGCCGCCGCCGGTGCTCGTCGTGGCGCAGCTCGTTGGCCTGGGCCTCACGCTCGAGCTTGCGGTAGTGCTCGAAGCGATCGGGATCCAATGCTCCTGACTCGACCGCCTTCTTTACCGCGCAGCCAGGCTCGGTGTCGTGGCGGCAGTCCCGATATCGACAGTGGCTGGCGAGCGCCGCGATGTCCCCGAAGACGGTGTCGATGCCATCCTCGTCGAGAAGCTGCAGCTCGCGCATGCCTGGGGTGTCGAGCAACAGGCCGCCGCCGGGGAGAAGAACGAGCTGTCGATGGGTCGTGACGTGACAGCCCTGCCCATCGCTTGCACTAACCTCGCCCGTGCGCATCCGTTCCTCGCCGAGCAGAGCGTTGACAAGGGTCGACTTGCCTGCCCCGGAGGAGCCGACCAGGGCCACGGTCATGCTGTTGTGGATACAAGCACGTACCGCCTCGATGCCCTCGGAATGGAGCGCGCTGATCACGTGAACCGGCACGCCGACGGCGTGATTCTCGACCTCCGCAACCCGCGCCGCGGTGTCAGCAAAGATGTCGGCCTTGTTGAGGATCACCGCAGGCTCTGCACCACTCGCCCAGATGCGCGCAAGGTAACGCTCGATCCGGCGCACGTTGAAGTCGGCGTCGAGGCCGCATACGGCGAACACCAGGTCGACGTTGGCCGCGACTGCCTGCGCGCGCGACTCACGTCCAGCAGCGCCACGGGTAAAAACCGTGCGTCTCTCGAGGACGCGTTCGATGACGGTCGTGTGCCCAGGATCGGGGGCGTCCTTGACGACAACCCAGTCGCCGACACCGGGAGCCCCGGCATCTTCTAGCTCGAGGCGAAGTCGTCCCGCGAGCTGTGCGCGTCCCGAGCCGGTCGTCGACCACACCTCGTAGGCGCCGCGATGTTCGGCAGCGATGCGGGCAGGGATGACCTCGTCGCCGCCCGATTGCTGAAGCTGTTGTTCGAAGAAGGGGCCGAACCCCAGAGCAGACAGTTCGTACACGATGACGTCCTCCATCTGCGCAGCCAAGGGCATGCGCGTCCAGCCGCGCGCGCAGCACGCTTTAGCGTGGGCACGCGGACAGGGATCGGCGGTTGAGGGGGCACGCCGTTGCGATCAGCGCCCGCGGCGCGGGTCAATGTGGATCGGCATCGGAGTTTGACCCACTTAGGGGCGATATCGGCGTCCAAACGTGACCCACCCGTATGTTGTGCAACTATCGGATATTAGAACGAGATGCCTTCCGCTACATGGGTCCGTCTTGAACGCCTATCCGGATCAATATTGCAAGCCGATTGACATGCCAGGTCGTGCGCGTCGTCCCGTCGGCCCGGGGCATTCAAGATCCGACGGGTCCCAAGATCTCCCGTGTGACCGAGCTCCTCCACATGGCCATAGAGTGGAGGCGGCAGATCGACGCTGGCGAGGTGCAGAACAAAGCCGAGATCGCTCGAAGGGAGGGTATCACACGAGACCGGGTGACTCAGGTCATGTCTCTTCTGCGCCTTGCCCCGGAATTCCGGGAACAGATTTTGACCATGTCGGACACAATCCAGAGGTCGGCGGTCACCGAGAGGCGGTTACGGCCCATCATCATCGGAACAGAGGCGGCGCACCAGATTGAACCAGTCCCCTCTTTGATGCCCTGACCCCGTCATTACTCCTTCTTGGCTTTTTCAGGATTTTCCCGTGCGGTATCCGCCCGTCACGTCCTTGCTCCACCGGCCGCCGCGATGACTTTCGCCAGCTCCTTTTCCGAGGATCCCAGGGTCAGAAGCGACCGGACCAGGAGGTCCAGCGACACCGACGGATCGGCAGCCTCCATTTTCGCCACGCGCGACTGGCTCGAACTCAGGAGCTTCGCCAGCGACTCCTGCGACAATCTCCGGATGCGCCGGCGTCTCTTCAGATGCTCGCCCAGCGCAAGCTTGAGTTCGATGTACCGGTTCTCTTCCGGAGTCAGATCCAGAAACTCGGCAACCGAACCGATTTTCCAGCCTCTCTTCTCCAAGCGCTGCTTCTTGGTCTTCTCCATCGCCTCTCTCCAGATCATGCGTCGTAATCCCTGAGGCGTCGTCTGCACGCGTCGATCACCGATCTGCGGCGTCTTCCGCGTCTTTTTCTCGAACACCTCGAGGATCACGACAGCTTCATGGTCCACCCGGTACACGATCCGCCAATCCGCTCTCTCGTCGACGATCCGCAGTTCGTGGCACCGCGGCCCGATAGACGGCATCGGGCGCGAGTACGGCATCGACAACTTGTCCCCACGCTGCAAAACCCGCAGCAGTGAGCCCGCTTCCAGCCTCGCCGCCCGCGAGAACGGAGGAGTGCGGATTTCCCCGTGCAGCCAAGCCAGCGGTTTGTCGCTCGGGCTCATGCGAAAATACGATATGTCATATCTGACATGACGTCAAGAAGGAGGCGGTGCGATTCGACCATGTTGGAGAACTCCAAGAGAACATCCGATGTGTCGCCCCGGGAACGAGGTTAGCAGCGCGGCACCATGCTTATTTCGCCACCGAAATCATTGTTGCCAGCATGGTTGCCACCACTTTTTCTTTTCCATCCTCAACTGCGACAACGTCCCCGGAGCATACCGTAATGGTCTTTCCGGATCTTAATACCTTTCCAATCCCTTTGAATCGCTCCCCTCTGGCCGGAGCCATGAAATTGACCTTGTACTCGATGGTCAACACTTCCGAATCCGGAGCCATCAGGGTATACGCCGCGTAGCCGCAAGCACTGTCGACCACGGTGGTTGCGATACCGGCATGAAGGTATCCGTGTTGCTGCGTGAGAGAAGCGTCATAAGACAATTCGATCACCACTTCTCCAGGCGCAACCCCGGTGAGGACCGCGCCGATCGTTTTCATGACGTTTTGCTTTTCGAAACTGGATCTGACCCGTGCCGCGTAATTGGGGTCGATGGGTTTGAAGTCACTCACAACAGATTCTCCGCCGTTTCGGTATTTTGTCGATCATGAGTGTTCCTCCTCAATGGCTCCGCCAATGCTTCGTCTATTCGTCCACCGTTATCAATGACAAGAATATCTCCGTGCTGCGCAGTTCCCATGACTTCCAGGAAGATGTCTACGCTGCCATAGTGCCTCACCGGCAGAACTCGACCAGCAATGCGACTTTCCTCGCTTAACGGACGAATGCCAGGCGGAGCAACGCGAAGAGGCAACTTCAGGCGCAGGCAAGCATCCGCAATGAGCGGAGTCGAAAGTTCGGAGAAACGATTGCACAAATGCTCATTGTTCACTGCATACTCCATCCCGGTCATCTCCTCAGGGCTTTCTCTCCCCCGAGGACCGAGCAGGTGGAAACCGCGTGGGCGACAAGTTTCCTTATGCAGCTCCACGCAGCCGGTCCGTCAAATAACGGTCCTGCCCGGCGCGACGGGCAGGCTCACGCCGTCGCCTCCCGCCCCACGGGGCAGACGCTCATGCACTTGAAGCAGAAGTACTGCGGACCGATGTGGCCGGCCTGGTAGATGCGCCAGAAGTAGGAGTCCTTGAGCATAGCCTTCCTCTCCGCCGCGGCGGCCTCGCCGAACCGGCTCCAGAAGCGGATGGCCCCGCCCAGCCCGTACGGCTGGCTGTTCCTGATGCACTTCATGAAGTCGGTCCGGCCCGGCTCGTCTAGGGCCTTCGCGGGGCACTCCCGGACGCAGAGGCCGCAGTCGGTGCAGGGATTTTTTTCGAGAGCAGGGTCGGTCGACAGATCCTGGTCGGAGAGGACGGCCGAGAAGACGACCCGGCTTCCCAAGCGGGGGTGGACGACGATGTTGTGGCTCCCGAAGGCGCCCAGCCCCGCAGCCACGGCGGCGTGGCGCAGGGACACCTGCCCGACCGCGCCCTTGGTCTCCTCCTTCATCTCCATGGGATACGACACCGGGACCGTCATGGCCCGGGCCCCGAAAGTCCTCTGGAGGTGGCGAGACACCTTGTAGTTGCAGGACCGGGAGAACTCCATGAGGTCCATCCGGCCGTTCATGGCGACGTGGGAATCGGGGCTGTCGCAGGAGTCGAGCTCCCCGTAGGCCAGGACGACGAGTGACCGGGCGCCCGGAAAGATCGAGTCCAGCGGAGGCGACTGGGGGCTCGCGTAGTCCCGCGCCGAGACGAACCCGACATCGTCCACTCCCAGGTCCAGTGCGAAGCGGCGGATCGTTTCCTTCATTTCCGTATCCCTCTTTGGGTTATGGCCGTCATGCCGAAGCAGCGCTCCGAAGTGGTTTGCGACCGGTCGGTATCATAATTTCATCGGGCGGCCCGGCCCGGAGGCGGCCGGGGACGTTGTCCTCCTTCACGCTCTCAACAAGTCGATGTAGGTGCGAAGCTGCCGCTCTATCGCCCGGGGAAAACGGGGATCGCGCGTGGCGGCGTAGAGAGCGGCGGCGCCGTTGATGGAGGTCACGATGAAATCGGCGACCTCCCGGGTCTGGACCCCGGGCTTGAGCCGGCCCGCGCGGTCCGCCTCCTCGAGCCAGGAGGCCAGGAGGTCCGAGAACTGCATGAAGCCCTGCACGATGCGGCGGCTCATCGTGTGGGACTGTCCCGAGAGCTCGACGAGCATGTTGAAGAAGAAACATCCGCCCTCGAACGTCTCTCCGCAGATGTAGTCCCACAGGTCGTTCTCGATCGTCTTGACGATCCGGTCCAGCGGGTCGGAGACGTCCCGGACCCCTTTGAAGACGACGCCCCGCCAGATCTCGACGGCCCTTTTATAGGCGGCGCTCCAGAGCGCCTCCTTGCTGTCGAAGTGGGCGTAGAGACCGCCCTTGGTCAGGCCGGTCGCCTCCATGACGTCGCTGACGGAGGTGTTGAAGAACCCTTTCACCGAGAAGATCTGGAGGGATTTCTCGATGACGTTATGGCGTGTGAGGCTGCCTTCCTTCCTCATGAACCGGCTCCGCGAAGGAAAGGATACCAACCGGTCTTAATCTATTGGAGAGAAGAGGTGGTGTCAAGAGAGGAGTTATCGGCAGCATCCGGGAAGGAGATTGGGACACCGGGAGAAACAAGGGACGAGGAAAGGAAGAAGCCCGCGGGAGGTTTCACTCTGCCCCGCGGGCTTCGAAAAGTGCTGGCTCCCTGGGCAGGACTCGAACCTGCAACCTAGTGGTTAACAGCCACCCGCTCTGCCGGTTGAGCTACCAGGGAATGCGATACGGCAGACCAGAAAATATAATCCCGGCCCCGGCGCCCGTCAAGCGGAACTGTTGGAAGCGAGCGCATCCTCCGGAGGGACCCCGTTTACGCGCAGGCGGACCTCCTCCGTCTTGGGCTGCGTGGGAAGATCCCGCCGGACCCATTCGTCGAACCCGCCGTGGAGCACTCCCACCCGATCGTACCCCCGCTTGATGAG
>Ga0326597_10005886_pt1 | contig 16914 bp, 13 predicted proteins | sample RVTome_12_FD_203789 | JGI IMG/M metagenome (GOLD analysis project Ga0326597, IMG submission 203789) | Soil microbial communities from uranium-contaminated site in the Upper Colorado River Basin, Wyoming, United States - RVT100D185 | ecosystem: Environmental > Terrestrial > Soil > Contaminated >...
GGGAAGCAGCGGCGGAAGAACGTGAGCATGGGCGAGCATCGCGGCGCCCGCAGTGACGAAAATTGCATCGGCAGTGTGATCGATCAGGCGGCCGAGACCGGACTGTTCATTGAAGCGGCGCGCCACGATGCCATCGGCGACATCACTGGCCACCGCGAGCGCAAACACCGCGGTCGCCGCCCAGGCGGCATCGGCGTGGATCGCAACCACCAGGGCGGGCACCGCTGCCAGGCGAATGCCGGTGAGCGCATTCGCGCGGGTCCGCCACGAGTCTCTGGCCTGCATGGCATTCATCGTACCGGATTTTTCGACGAAGAACTTCGCGCCCGAGGCGCTACATTGCGACGCCTCAGCCGGGGGAATCAGCGGGTGATACGCGACCAGAGACGACTCGGCCCGATCCTGATTGCAATCGCGGCGATGGCGTGTGCGGGCGACTCAGAAGAATCGGGCGATCCGGCGGTCGCCCGAGGCGAGAAGATCTACCGGAATATCTGTGTGGTCTGCCACAACGCAGATCCGAACAAGGCGGGTGCGCTTGGTCCCGCGATTGCGGGCGCAAGCCGTGAATTGCTCGGAGCAAAACTCTTGCGCGGCGAATATCCTGCTGGCTACACGCCACAGCGCAATACGCAGCAGATGCCCCGATTCGATTTTCTAGAGCCGAACCTCGACGACATCGCGGCGTTTCTCGCGAGTCGGAGGAAATGAGAGCGGCATCCGGCCAGCAACCGTCAGCAAATCGAGATGAAACCGCCGCGATTCGCGCCCACCGGAGGGGCTGATTCCAGCCCCTCCGGCCCGCGAGATCAACCGAGAGTCAGGTACTGAGCCGCAAAGAGCACAATCGTGACGATGACACCCGCATGGATCGTACCCTTTACCGATGCCAGCGGTTTTTGTGTCGGGAGCCCCGGGCCCATCAGCGCGCCGGCCTCGAAGACCGCGATCACGACCAACGCGACGATCCAATACAGTCCGAGTTGACCGCCGCCCACGTCGAGCTTGGCAGTCAGTGAGGGGTAGTGGCTCGCCGCGGCCATGAAGAAGAGCATCGGGATCGAAAACAGGGTATTGGTGCGCGAAGCCAATCCCGCGCGTGCCGCGCACGCCGCGGCCTTCGGGTCGGCCTGACCACCTCCGGCGACGTTGTTCGCGTTCGCGATCACGATCTTCTGGGCGGGCCAGATCACGAACCACACGTTCGCCCACATCAGTGTACCCATCAGCGCGCCCGTCAGGATGCGGGTCATGTAACCACTCGTGATCGGCATTCCGTCGTGACCGAGTTTCATCACGATGATCAACAGGCCGGTTGCGAAGGTGAACATCGCGCCCCATCGAAACCACCAGAGTGCGTTGGGCACGAGACCCCGCGTCATCGCGCCCTTGGCCTGGCCGCCGAGGTCGGTGCCGAAGAACGGGGTCTGGATGAAATTGAAGTAGTAGAGAATCCCGATCCAGGTGATTCCAGCCAGAAAGTGGAACCACCGGAGTAGGAAGTAAATGACCTCTTCCATCGCCCGCTCCCCCTCGATTTACAGTTGATGATTTACAGTTGACCCGCTCTCACGCGGCGCCGCCCTGCGCGGCGTCCGCTGGCGGTCCATCTTAGCCGCAAATCAAAGCAAATGAGCAGCTGTTTTCGCGCGGGATTCGCATGCACTCCGCCAACTGGATCTCGCGGCCAGAGCCATCCGGGGCCAACTGACTACACCTGCGACGGGACCGAACTGGTGTCCCGTCGCAGCATCGAGAATCCGAAGGATTCTCCGCTAGACGGGATCGAACAGGTCCCGTCGCAGCATCGAGAATCCGAAGGATTCTCCGCTAGACGGGACCGAACTGGTGTCCCGCAGCATTGGGAATCTGAAAGATTTCGCCCGCCGAAACGAAAATCAAACGCCAGGGCCGAAAGCGCGCTCTTCGAGGACTGCCTCGACGACCGTTGCTGCGGCTTTTTCGACGGCGACATTGCGCGATTTGCGATCGCGCCGCTCCGTGATCTCGACGATTCCCTCCGCGAGCCCTTTGGGTCCAACGGTGATCCGATAGGGGATCCCGATCAGGTCGGCGTCGTTGAACTTGACGCCCGGGCGCTCGTCGCGATCGTCGAGCAGGACATCGATGCCCTCTGCGACGAGCGCGTCGTACAGAGCGCTCCCCGCGTCGGAAGCGGCCGCATCCTTGGGTTTTACGACGGTGATCACCACTTCGAAGGGCGCAATCGAAATCGGCCAGATCATGCCCGCCTCGTCGTGCCGGCTCTCGACGACGGCAGCCATCGTGCGCTCGATACCGATTCCGTAGGAACCCATGATGATCGGGCGCGACTTTCCGCTCTCGTCTTGAATCATCGCTCCGAGCAATTCGCTGTAGCGGGTGCCGAGTTTGAAGATATGGCCGACCTCGATGGTCTTGCGCACCTCGAGAGGCGCGTCGCAAAGCGCGCAGGCTTCGCCATGCTGGACTTCGCGCAGATCGAGCCAGTTCGCGCTCGGGATGTCGCGCTCGACATCCACACCGCGGAGGTGAAATCCGTCGCGGTTGGCGCCGGTCACCATCCCAGAGCGACCGCGCAACGCGAGATCGGCCAGGATCCGGCAAGCCGTGACACCGATCGGCCCGAGGCTGCCCGCCGATGCGCCAAGCGAATCCTGGATCTCTTTATCGGATGCGTAACGCAGCTCGGTCGCCCCGGTCGCGTCCTGGAGCTTCTGCTCCGAAAGCGAGTGGTCGCCGCGCAACAACACGAGCGCAATCTCAGCGTCCAGCGCGACGACCAGTGTCTTGATCTGGTGCTCCGCGGGCGCCCCACCGTCGAACTCCGCGAGCTCCGCGATCGTGTGCACGCCGGGCGTGGCGAATTCTTCAGGCGCAACCAGGCCGGGCCGATTCTCGATCGGCAACAGCTGCGACTGGGCCTTCTCGACGTTGGCCGCGTAACCACATGCCGCGCAGGAGACCACCCAATCTTCGCCGGCATCACTCGCAACCGTGAACTCGACGGACTCGGATCCGCCCATCGAACCCGAAGATGCCTCGACGGCGAGTGTGTCGAGCCCGCAGCGCGAGAAGATCCTCCGGTACGCCTCGAAGTGACGCTGAAAGGCGGCGTCGAGTCCCTCAGGGGTGATGTCGAGCGAGTATGAATCCTTCATCGTGAATTCGCGAACGCGAAGCACGCCGGACTTCGGGCGCGGCTCGTCGCGATATTTCTTCTGGATCTGATACCAGATCTGCGGGAGTTGTTTGTAACTGCGCAACTCGACGGCCAGCGATGCGAACACCTCTTCGCAGGTCATTCCGAGCCCGATGTCGGCGCCCTTCCGATCCGTCAGCCGGAACATCTCTTCGCCCATCGTCTCCCAGCGCCCACTGCGCTGCCAGAGATCCGCGGGCTGGATGGATGGCAGCAGGAATTCCTGCGCGCCGATGGCGTTCATTTCTTGCCGGGTGATCTTCTCGATCTTCTGACAAACGCGGAAACCGAGCGGGAGCAGCGAGTAGGCGCCCGCCATCAACTGGCGAACGAAGCCCGCCCGCACCAGGAGTTTGTGGCTGATGGCTTCGGCGTCGGCCGGATCGTCGCGCAACGTCGGGATGAATAGTTGCGACCAACGCACAGATGGCCTCCACGAGTTGAAGACGAGAACCTAACGGATGCGCTGGAAGCACGCCCCTCGATCCGATCCGTCAGCGCAGCGCAGCGCGATCGGAGTCCGGACACGGGTTTCGCGTCCGGGATCCGTCGGCACCGCGTTCCGAATGCTAGAAGGGGGTGCCGCGCCCAGCCGCGGTCTCGAGAAATACCGAGCGGATCTTCTCGTAGACGGGGCCCGGACCCCCGACACCAATGGTCCGCCCATCGAGCGAGCGAACCGGAACCAGGCCCGCGCCGCTCCCGGTCAGGAACACCTCGGCGGCGGCAAACAGATCGAAGCGCCCGAGGCTTTGGATTCGAGCGGGGATCCCGAGTGACGCGGCGATTTCGAGCACCGTCGCCCGGGTGATGCCCTCCAGCGCGCCATCGGTCGACGGGGGCGTGAGAAGATCCCCGTCGCGAACCGCAAAGACATTGGCCACGGCGGTTTCGGCGATCGCGCCCGCCGCGTTGAGGAGCAGCGCTTCGTCGGCGCCGCGTTGTTTCGCCTCGAGCTTCGCCATCACATTGTTGAGGTAATTGAGGCTCTTCACGCGCGGGTCGAGCACGTCCGCGGGCGGGCGGCGCCAACTCGAGGTCAGCAGATCGAGGCCCGCCGAGCGCTTCTGCTCCGGATAGATGGCGATCTGATCGACGATGCAGATCAAGCGCGGCTTGGAACAGCGCGTGGGATCGATGCCGAGCGGACCGTCACCGCGGGTGGCGATCAGTCGCACGTACGCCTCGTCGGCGTCAAACGCGCGCGCGGTCTCGAGCACGATCTCTCGCGCAGCTCCGGTTCCGCCGGGCAGCTCCAGGGCGACGGCCTTCGCCGAAGCCGCAAAGCGCTGCAGGTGGGCATCCAGCCGGAAGACGCGGCGCCCGTAGATGCGAATCCCCTCGAATACGCCGTCGCCATAGAGCAGGCCGTGGTCCAACACGGGAATCCGCGCCTCGCTTCCGTCGACCACCCTGCCTTCGATCCAGACCTTCATCACGCCACTCCAGACGGGACCGACAGGTCCCGGCGCAGCAACCTGAATCCGAAGGATTCAGCGCCAGACGGGACCGACAGGTCCCGGCGCAGCAACCTGAATCCGAAGGATTCAGCGCCAGACGCGACCGAAAAGGCCCGCGCGCAGCAATCTGAATCCGAAGGATTCACCAGCCTTCGAATCGCGCAGCGATCCGCGCTGCAGCGGCCACCATGCGGCGGCCGATCTCTTCACAGCCGAGCGACCGCATCCGCGGGGTTGGCGCGGCCACGGCGAGTGCTGCCAGCATGCGTCCACGCGACGCCGTTGCGATGACCGGTGCGGCGATCACCGACAAACCGGGAATCCACTCGTCGAAATTCTCGGCGAAACCGCGCTCTGCGGCGCGCGCCACCGCGGCTTGGAGCGCGGCGCGACCGGTGATGGTCTCGTCCGAGAAGCGCGCGAGATCACCCGTGGGCGCTTCGACCGATCCAGCTCCGAATGCGAGGTAGAGTTTACCGACGGCCGTCGCGTGCACGGGGACCGTCGAACCGACCCGCGGCGCCGCGCGCAAGAACCCCTCGCCTTCCGTTTTGTCGAGCACGATGATCCGACCCGCCCGGGCGGCGACGAGGAATACGGTTTCGCCGAGCACCTCGGATTCGGCCTCGAGCACCGCACGCGCCGCGACCACGATCGGTTCGCGATCCAATGCGCCGACGCCGAGCGCCACCAACCCGATGCCGGGCCGGTAGCGCCCGCGATCGTCCTTTTCGACGAGCCCGCGGCGGCTCAGTGCGGTCAGTAGTCGGTGGGTGCTCGATTTGGAGAGGCCGAGCGTCCGACCGATCGCGGTGACCCCGCAAGCGTGCGGCTCGGCGTGCAGGTGGAACAGGACATCGACGGCTTTTTCCACCGTACTCTGGGCTTGCATCGCGACCTCGGTCCGAGCCTCGGCGGGCGACCTTCGATCCCGTCGCGTCTTCGATTCAAGTTCCGTTTATCGGAACAAGATTCCTTTAATCGGAACAGATGCTATCGAGCCGATAGCGGATCGCAAACCCCAAGCTGCCCCGTGATCTTTCCCGCCTCCAGCACCCCGCGCAGTCGATTCACTCCCTCGTGACTTCATCAGCCTTCGACGAGCGCGAGCACCCCGGTATAGGTCAGCAGCTCCACGCCCGCAGCGCCGATCGGGCCCAACTCGTGGGATCCAAACATTCCCGCGATCGGCGTCTCTGGGAACGCGCTCTCCAGATAGGCGGCCTCGAGCCCCGGGACTCCGAAGAACGAAGAGCCGCGCGCGCAGCAGTTGAAGTAGAGACCAAACGCCGGCTGCCCCTCCGCCAACCCCGCGAGCATCGCCTTGAGGTCCGCCCGGGCGGACTCGGGCTCTCGAACCGCGAGCGCGATCTGCTGGCCCCGTTCGACGCTCTCTGGCAACGCGAATGCGCGATCGTCGGGCGAGAAGCCCACGACGTGTCGAACCCGATAGCTACCGGGAAGGAGCGAAGCGTCGCATTGGCTGGGCAGCGCCACGAGCACGAAGGCGGCCGCCCGCAGCAGGTCGTCGGCCAACGGCCCGAGGGCTGCCTCGCGATACACGTCGAGCGCGGGTCGACCCCCGAGTTCGAGGACCCAATTGCCGCGGGCTCGGGTGACCGTCAACAGTTCGCTCGTCGGGCGGCACGCCTGGGTGACGCCGATTCGGACCCGACGGCCACGCAACACGACCCCAGAGACCGATTCCGTTCCGACATTCCCGCCAAGCCATTGTGCGGGCGCGTTCGCAAATGGGTCCCCCGCACCCGCCCCGACCACCTGTGCGGGGCGCAGCGCGGAGTCGAGTCCGCGGACCAGCGCCGCCGCATCCAGCCGCGGGTCCGGCAGGACCACGGCGAGGTCTTCGGGCCGGGGGCCACCCGGGATCCGAGCGGCGATCTCGGCGCCAATCTGGGACTCGCGGCCCCGAACGTCAGGAATCAAGAAGGGTTCGGCTTCGATGCCGGCGAGCGCCATGGCGCTCACCGAAGCCCGATTCTCGCACTCGATTCCCGCGGCGAGTACGCCGTGGGCCGAAGCCCCGACGATCGCCGAGGTCCCGAGCGCATCGACGGCAGCCGCCAGCAGCCGCCCGACGCCCTCCGGATAGGCGGGGGTCGCAAACAGGAATGCGAGGTCGGCAGTCCCAGCGGCCGACAGAGCAGCCGCGGTGGCCTCCTCGACTGCTGCGGGGCCATCGGCGCCCGTTGAGATACCCACTCCCGCCCGGATCATTTCGCCAAGAGTACCCGAGTGCGAGCCGCTGGGTTTCCCCGCCGCGCGGGCTCGGCTAGGATCGGTCGACCCGTCGCTCCAGTCCCTCCTGCGTCGTGGGCCCTCCAAGCCGACTCCCGATTGCGTGCGTCGTCTTCGGGAAAATGGAATTTGATGACACCGGCAAAGAGGCCGCAATTGGCGGATTTTCAACTCATCGACACGCGAGAGGATCTCGATAGCCTCGCGCAGGAACTTCTGGGTGAGAAGCTGCTCGCCTTCGACACCGAGGCCGACAGCTTCTATCACTACTTCGACAAGACCTGTCTGGTCCAGGTCGCCACGCGCCGGCAGATCTACCTGATCGATCCGCTCGCGCTCGGTGGACCCAAGGAACTCTCGCCTCTTGCGCCGATCTTCGCCTCGCCGGACATCCGCAAGATCTTCCACGCGGCCGAGTACGATCTCTTCGTCCTCAAGCGCGATTGCGGATTCGAGTTCCGCAATCTCTTCGACACGATGATCAGCGCACAGATTCTCGGCTACCCGTCGGTGGGGCTCGCGGGGATCGCGGAGCGCCACTTTGGAGTCAAGCTGCCCAAGGAGCAGCAGCGCTCCGATTGGTCGGCGCGACCGCTGTCCGCCAAGCAGCTCAGCTACGCGGCGTCCGACGTGCTGTATCTGATCGAACTCAGCACCCTGCTCAAGAAGGAACTCCACGAAGTCAAACGCCGCACCTGGGCTCAGGAAGAGTTCGAGGCACTCTGCGGCCGCAAGTGGCCCGAGCGCGAATTCGACAAGCTCGGCTACCTGCGAATCAAAGGCGCGCGTCGGCTGAGTTCGAAGAACCTCTCGATTCTCCGCGAGCTCCATCTACTCCGCGACAAGCGGGCCCGCGAACTCGACCGCCCGGCCTTCAAGGTACTCGGCAACCGCACGTTGCTCGAAATCGCCGAGCGCCAGCCGCGCAAGCAGGCCGACCTCAGGGAGATCACAGGCATCACCGACCTGATTCAACGAAGAATGGGACGTGAATTGATGGCGGCCGTCCGCGAGGGCAAGAAGAGCGAACACGGACCGATACCGAAGCTGCCGACCAATGGGCGCAGCAAGAGACTCGATCGACAGGGCGAACGCCGCCTGGCCGAACTCAAGCGGTGGCGCGCCGCAAAATCGATCGATCTGAACATCGATCCGGGTGTGCTGTGTCCGAACGCCGCCCTCGAGGCGATCGCCTGGCGAGATCCGAGATCGAAGAGCGATCTTCAAGAGATGCCTGAATTGAAGGGTTGGTTCGTTCGGGAATTCGGGGTCGAAGTCTCGAAAATCAATCGGGAAGCCGCACCTTCGCCGAAGGAGTCGTGAGCCGGCGCCGAGCGATCTCTCGACCGCCCGGCTGAGAATTTCAATGTTCCTCCGCGTGTTTGGATTGCAGCCGCAGCGCAACGGCGGCGATCCGTTCGAGACCTCGCTCGCGCTCGCACTGCTAATGCTCGTCGGCTGTCTTCACCCGCAAGACCGCGAACCGGAATCCCGAATCTACGTCGACGAAGCACCGAGTTCCGTAGAGCGCTACTGCGCGTGGTACGGAGACGCCCGCGACGCCGTGCTCTATTTCGGAACGGCCGCGTTCTGGTCCGCGATGCGCTCTCACGGCCACGACCCGATGGCGGATCTGCTCGCGGAGGGGCCCGTCGCAATCGGCCGTTTCGATCTGCACCGCGAGCAAATGCTCGAGCCGCTGGAAGTGGGCGTCGGCGGCGATCGGTCGGGCGTCTGGGACGTTCTCGCCCACCCGAACGGGCGGATCTACTTCACGACCTTCTACGAACCCGCCGGCTACGCGGAAGTGCCCGGCGGCCAATTCGTCCGCCTCCCCAACCTGGGCGCCGGCCTCAACGAACTCGCAATTGGACCGGACGGTGGCGTACTCGCGTCGCGTTACGGCAATGCGCTCGAACGCGAGGGCAGTGGTGCCGTCGTTTCCTTCGACGCCGACGGAGCGCTGCTCGCCGAGTTTCCGCTGCGGGCGCCGGATGGATATCGGGTGGCACCGAAGACCATCGCTTTCGACCCGGCGCGCCGCGAAATCTGGGTCACGACCGATCTGCTCCCGATCGTTCCGGGACATCCGCTGCGGCACGACACCTACGTGTTGAGCGAGCAGGGGGAGGAGCTGCTGCGAATCTCCGAACCGGAGATTCAATTCGTCGCCTTTGCGGAGGACGGAACGGGCTACCGTGCGGAGATCGAAGTTCGCAGGCTGTGGTTGCGGATCGGCGCGCCGGGAGAGGGCCCCGAAGGCGGCCGGCGGATCCTGCTGGACACCGGCTTCGCTGCAGCCCTGGATTTCGTCCAGGACATCGAGTTGGCGTCGGACGGGCGGGTCGTGGTTTCGCGCTGGAGCGGTTGGATCCACGTCGTCGACCCGCCCAGCGAGGTTCGCTCGACCCGACTCCCCCAATTCAACGACGACGGCCTCTATTACAGCGCGGTCGCGGAGGGCGATCGAATTTGCGCAACCTACTGCTCGAACGTGAGTGTCGTCTGCCGCGACATCCCTTAACAGGATGCTGAAAAACTCCTCCCGTCGCCCAGCGCGAATCTTCGGGCCGAGTTCTGCGTTGCGAAACCTCGCCGTAGCGCTGCTATGGCTGCGTTTTCGCGCCTTGACCTCGGCCTAAATCTCCGCATCGGGCTCGGTCCGGAGTATTTCAGCAACCTGTTCGCGGACGCAGCATTTCGGCCCGCTACGCTTCACCGAGACCAACCGGAGAATGCGGGGTAAGATTGGCCGATGTTCGAGAAGCGAAGAAATCGAGTGCGCGACGCGATGGGTCCGGACGCGGTCGCGATCTTCCAGGGAGCGAGCATGATTCCGCGCTCTCGGGACACCGAGTATCCCTTCCGCCAGGACAGCGACTTCTGGTACCTGACGGGCTTCGACCATCCGAACGCGACCGCATTGCTGCGGACCGATGGCGGACCCGAGTTCACCTTGTACGTCGAGCCTCGCAACCGCGAACTGGAAACCTGGACCGGTTATCGACCCGGCATCGAAGGCGCGCGCGCGGATTACGGCGCCGACGAAGCGTATCCCCAGGCGGAGTTCGTGAACCAGCTCCCGGATATCGTCCGGCGATCCAGACGAATCTACCACGCCCTCGGGCGCACCCCCGAGATCGATCGCGCAATCACGAGCACGCTCGATGGGATGCGCCTGCGCTCGCGCAACGTCGACGCTCCCGCAGACGCGATCGTGGATCCCCGCTCCATCGTTCACGAGATGCGCCTGTACAAGGAACCCGCCGAACTGGAAATCATGCGCCGCGCCTCGGCGATCAGCCGCGAGGGCCACGAAGCGGGCGCCAGGCTCGCGCGAAGCGGCGCCTACGAATACGAAATCCAGGCCGTCATCGAGTACACCTTTAGGCGTCTAGGTGCGCGAGGCCCGGCTTACACGACCATCGTCGGAGGGGGGAACAACGCGACGGTCCTCCACTACGTGACGAACAGCGAGAAGCTCCAGAATCACGAGGTGATGCTGGTCGACGCAGGCTGCGAGCTGGAGGGATACGCGTCGGACGTGACCCGCACCTATCCGGTGGGCGGGCGCTTCAGCGCCGCGGGCCGCGCCGTCTACGATGTGGTGCTGGCCGCGCAGCGCGCGGGAATCGGCGAGTGCGCACCCGGCAAGAACCTCGCCAACGTGCACGCGGCCTCGGTGCGCACCATCGTGGAAGGCCTCGTCGATCTGAAACTGCTCGCGGGCGATGTCGACGACCTGATCGCGCGAGAAGCCTATCGCCGCTTTTACATGCACAAGACGAGCCACTGGCTCGGCCTCGACGTTCACGACGTCGGCAATTACGGATCCGACGGCAACCATCGACCCCTCGAGCCGGGCATGGTCTTCACCGTCGAGCCCGGAATCTATGTGGCAGCGGACGACGAAGATGCAAATCCGGAGTTCAGGGGAATCGGCGTCCGCATCGAAGACGACATCGCGATCACCGAAGGCGGTTTCGAGAACCTGACTCAAGCCATCGCGACAGATCCGGAAGACGTAGAGGCGCTCGTCACGGATCGCTGAACCCGATGCGAGCGACTGAACCCCAGCAACCGATCCGGAGGATGGAGCGGCATGGCCGACATCGAAACTCTCCTGAAGGAGAAGCGCACCTTCAAGCCCAGCGCTGAGTTCACGAAGAGCGCGAACTGGAACAGACGAACCGTCGGCGAGCATCGCAAGCTCGGCGCGAAGAATCCCGAACGCTTCTGGGCCAAGATGGCCAAGGAAAACGTCAGCTGGTTCACCCCGTGGAAGAAGGTCCTGCAGTGGAAGCCACCGGCTGCCAAATGGTTCGTCGGAGGCAAGTTGAACGTCTCCTACAACTGCCTCGATCGACACCTGGTCGGCGAGAATGCCTGGCGGCGCAATAAGGCCGCGATCATCTGGGAAGGCGAGCCCGGCGACACACGGGTGCTGACCTTCGGCGCCCTGCATCGCGAGGTATGCCGATTCGCGAACGCCCTCAAGGGACTCGGCGTCAAGAAGGGCGACCGCGTCGCGCTCTACATGCCGATGATTCCCGAACTCGCAATCGCAATTCTCGCCTGCACTCGAATCGGCGCGATCCACAGCGTGGTGTTCGGTGGCTTTTCCGCGGAGGCGCTGCGCGATCGCATCGAGGATGCGGGCGCGCACGTCGTCGTGACTGCGGACGGCGGCTACCGGAAGGGTGCACCCCATGCGCTGAAACCAGCCGTCGACGAGGCCGTCGCGGGTGTCGACGCGGTAAGGCACGTCGTGGTCGTCCGAAGAACGGGTGAGAAAGTTGCCTGGCAGTCGGGGCGCGACCACTGGTGGCACGACCTCATGAAGGGGGTCAGCTCGAATTGCGCCCCGGCAAAGCTCGACGCCGAGCACCCGCTCTTCATCCTCTACACGAGTGGAACGACGGGAAAGCCCAAGGGAATCCTCCACACCACCGGCGGCTACCTCACGCATGTCACGACGACCGCCAAAGCAATTTTCGATCTGAACGACACCGACACCTATTGGTGCACGGCCGATATCGGCTGGATTACGGGGCACTCGTACGTGATCTATGGAATCCTCGCCAATGGCGTGACGAGTCTGATGTACGAGGGTGTTCCGACCCATCCGGGGCCGGACCGATTCTGGGACATCATCGAACGCCATCGGGTGAGCGTCTTCTACACGGCGCCGACAGCGATCCGAACCTTCGTCAGGCTGGGTGACGAGCATCCCGAGAAGCACGATCTCTCATCGCTGCGCGTGCTCGGCACCGTCGGCGAGCCCATCAACCCCGAAGCCTGGATGTGGTACCACCGCGTGATCGGCGGCCGCCGCTGTCCGATCGTCGACACCTGGTGGCAGACCGAAACGGGCGGAATCATGATCACGCCGCTACCCGCCGCCACAGAAACGAAACCCGGCTCCGCGACCCTGGCCTTCCCGGGCATCGACGCCGACGTCTACACCGAGGAGGGCGCGCCCGCACATCCGCCGGACGGCGGATTTCTCGTCGTCAAGAAGCCGTGGCCGGGAATGCTTCGCGGCATCTGGGGCGATCAGAAGCGCTACAAGGAGACCTACTGGAAGAAGTTCGAGAACACCTACTTGGCGGGCGACGGCGCCCACCGCGACGCCAAGGGTTACTTCTGGATCATGGGCCGGATCGACGACGTGATGAACATTTCGGGACATCGGATCGGAACCATGGAGGTGGAGAGTGCGCTCGTATCGCACGCCAAGGTCGCCGAGTCAGCGGTGGTGGGCCGGCCCGATTCGATTACCGGCACAGCCATCGTCGCTTTCGTCACTCCCAAGAGAGGAGTGACTTCCGGTGACGACCTCGTGAAGGAACTGCGCGATCACGTCGCAAAACAGATCGGCGCGATTGCCAAGCCCGCGAACATCCGCTTTACCGACGCATTGCCCAAGACCCGCTCGGGCAAGATCATGCGACGATTGCTGCGCGACATCGCATCCGGCAAGGAAACCGTCGGAGATACCAGCACGCTCGAGGATTTCAGCGTGATCGCGAAGCTGCGCGAGGCCGACGAGGGCTAGGCGTTCGGCCTCGACTGCGGCGCTGGATCAGCGGCGGGGCGTCGGCTTCTCGTGATTTCGATCGCCGCGGCGAATCGTGACGTCGTCTCCATCATCTTCGTCAGTATCGACGCTCCAGACCCGGCCACCCCCCAACTCGCTGCACGCATCGTTGCAGGCTTCATCGAGACCGTCATCGTCGTAGTCGTAACCCATCGCGTGGCTGACCGCGCCGTTGTTGCACTGGCACTTGACGGTTGCAAATGCAGCTGCGGGGCCGAGTAGGCAGATGAGAAAAACGGCAATTCCCAGCGTGAGGATGCTCCGATGGATCATGTTTTGCGGTCTCCTGAAAGTTGATATCCGCAGAATCGACGCGACGTGACGCGCACTTGAGCATCGCGCACGGACACAGCGCCATCGCAAAATTCAATCTCGATCAAATAGAGGGCGTGCGTCAGGGCGTTTATGAATCGAGCCCAGACGGGTTGCTGCCGCGGCGGCCCTCGTACCAGCGGCCGTTGGTGCCGCGGCTGACCGATACGACTCCACCGAGTTCGGGGCCCTCCGACAACGGCGCGTCCAGCAGTCGCTCACCAATCGCTCGAATCACACCCTTGTGGCTGACGACGAGTGCGCTCGTGGCGCCGCTCGCGAGCAGCGCCTCGAGCCCGCGCGCCACGCGGGAGCGAAACGCCTCGCGGAGTTCGCCACCCGGATACTCGAAGTTCGCAGCGCCCGCCTGCCAATCCCGATACAGGGCCGGATTCGATTGCTCGATCTCCTCGGCCGTCAATCCCTCCCAGTGGCCAAAATGGACTTCGCGAAATTCGGGATAGAGCCGAATCGGTGCACCACCGGAAACGATCCGCGCGCCCTCCCAGGAACGCCGCAGCGGGCTCGCGGCCACGAGGTCGAAGAACTCCGTCTTCATCTGTCGCGCGGCCTCGCGAAGCTGGGCCCGACCCTCATCGTTGAGCCTGACGTCTGCGCTGCCGTGGAAGCGAACGCTCGATTGTCTCTCGGTTTCTCCGTGACGAACCATCACGATGCGGCGCAGCGAAGACATGGTCCTCCCTCGATCCAGTCGACCGAGGATCGGCGAGGCGCGCGGCGGCGTCAATACGCGAGCGCGTCTGGTAGACTGCCACAGCTCATCACACGGACGATCGGGGGGATTCGTGACGGGGAGAGGATGGCTGGGGATTGCGCTGGCGGTGTTGCTGCTGGGCGGCGGGGCGTTCGCATGGGTTCGCTTCGAGGGTGTCGCGCCCAGTGTGGAGGGCCCCGCGTCGCTCTTGATCGGAAGCACCGGCAGCGTGGCATTCGACATCGGAGACCTCGGATCGGGATTGCGAGAAATCCGGATCAGCGTGCAACAGGCCAACGGTGAGAACGTCGCGTTCGAGCGCAGCTTTCCGGGCGACTGGAGAACCGGCAGCCGCTCGCCGGGCACCCCCGAGCGGTTCGAGATCGAGATCGAACCGAAGGCGCTCGGACTCGTTCACGGCGACGCGAGCCTCACGGTGATCGCGCGCGACTGGTCGTGGCGCAATGGCTTTCGCGGAAACGAGACCCGGCAGCAGATTCCGCTGAAGATCGACCTGGCGAAGCCGCAGATCCAGGTTGCCAGCGGTCTCACCTACGTGTCGCGCGGCGGCTCTGGATCCGTGAGCTACTCGATCAATGAAGAGACGACGCGCGACGGCGTGATGGTGGGCGAGAATTTCTACCGCGGCTTCGCGGCGCCGAACGCAGATGCGTCGTCCAAGCGGCGTTTCGCGCTCTTTGCAGTCCCTACCGATGCACCAAAAGGATCGAGCATCGTCGTCGTCGCAGAAGATCGGGCGGGAAATGTCGCGAACGCGAACTGGTCCGTGGTGCTCAAAGAGCGCGTTCTACCGGATGCCAACATCACGCTCCCGGAGCGATTCCTCGAAACCAAGGTTCGCAACCTCGCGGAAGCCGCGGGTATCCCCCAGGACGATCTGATTCGCGCGTTCGACCAGATCAACACGGAGCTGCGCGCCGCCAACGAGGCGAAGATCAGAGAGATCGTCGCAAACCCTTCCGAGTCGAGGTTGTGGAACGGGTCGTTTAGTCAGCTTCGAAACTCCAAGGTGACGAGCAAGTTCGCCGAGCAGCGCTCCTACTTCGTCGACGGCCAACAGATCTCCAAGTCAACGCATTTTGGTTACGATCTCGCATCGACCGCGGGCGCGCCCATCGAGGCGTCGAATTCGGGGCTCGTGATCTTTGCGGACGACCTTGGCATCTACGGAAACTGCGTGATCATCGATCACGGCATGGACCTTTTCTCCCTCTACGCGCATCTCTCGTCGATGAGTGTTTCGGTGGGCGACCGTGTGGAGAAGAACGGCACCCTGGGGCTCTCGGGTGCGACCGGGCTCGCGGGTGGCGATCACCTCCACTTCGCAATCCTGCTCGGGGGCACCTACGTCGAACCCCTCGAGTGGTGGGATCCCCTATGGGTAAAGACGCACATCGACGCGCAGCTCGCAACGCCGACCCACTAGGGTTCCGAGTCGGCCGCGGAGCCGTGCGACCGGTGCCCGCGTGAGGCTTGCGCGCAAACGACTGCTCGACTGGTACCGCGCCAACAAGCGCGCGATGCCGTGGCGGGAGACCCGCGACCCCTACGCGATCTGGATTTCAGAAGCGATGCTCCAACAGACCCGCGTCGAAACCGTGATTCCCTACTGGCAGCGTTTTATCGGCCGATTTCCCGACGTGCACGCACTTGCGACTGCCGATCTCGACGACGTACTCGGGGCCTGGGCGGGCCTCGGCTACTACTCGCGCGCGCGCAATCTGCAGGCCGCGGCGCGCCTGATCGACGAGAACCACGGCGGAAAACTTCCGGACGACGCTGAGACCCTGCAGACGCTTCCCGGAATCGGTCGCTACACGGCGGGTGCGGTGGCGTCGATTGCATTCGACCGACCGGAGCCGGTTCTCGACGGAAACGTCAAGCGCGTGCTCACGCGTTTTCTCGGAATTCGCGAAGACATCGGCCAGCCCGCGATCGTCGAACGACTCTGGAAGGAGGCTGGAGCGCTCGCCCATGGGCCGCATCCGGGCGACCTCAACCAGGCCTTGATGGAGTTGGGTGCAACGGTCTGCACGCCGCGCATGCCGCGCTGCGAGAGTTGTCCGGTTTCGCAATTTTGCGACGCATGGGCGGAAGGCGACGCCGAGTCGCTCCCGATCAAAGCGCGCAAGAAACCGGCACGAAAGGTCGAGGCCGTCGCAGCGCTCGTGGTCAGGCGCGGCAAGGCGCTCGCCGTGCGTCGCCCTTCCCGCGGGTTGCTCGGCGGGTTGTGGGATCTGCCCGGGGACGACCTCGCTGCTGGGGAAGTGCCGCGCGCGGGCCTCACGCGCGCATTGCGCGAGCGCGCGGGCCTGGAAATCTCCCGGGCCACCGGAATCGGAACCGTCGAACACGTCTTCACACACCGAATATTGACACTCCACGTCTATCGTGCCAGCACGTCGACGAACCGAATCCGACTCGACGGCTTCGAGGGCCACCAGTGGCTCTCGCCTCGCGCAATTTCCGCGCTGCCCCACGCCAGCGTGACCGCCAAAGCCCTCGACCTGCTGTTGCCTCCGGCGACCAGATCTTCGGATTGACAGCTCGGCGACCTCGTTCGAAGCTATCTGGCGAATCCTGCGGATTCGCTTTGCGGCGACGAGACCTGTTCGGCCTCGTCTGGCTGGCAAATCCTGCGGATTCGCTTTGCGGCGACGAGACCTGTTCGGCCTCGTCTGGCTGGCAAATCCTGCGGATTCGCTTTGCGGCGTCGAGACCTGTTCGGCCTCGTCTGGCTGGCGAATCCTGCGGATTCGCTTTGCGGCGACGAGACCTGTTCGGCTTCGTCTGGCTGGCGAATCCTGCGGATTCGCTTTGCGGCGTAGCGCAACCCCATGCTGGGGTT
>Ga0326597_10005887_pt1 | contig 16912 bp, 13 predicted proteins | sample RVTome_12_FD_203789 | JGI IMG/M metagenome (GOLD analysis project Ga0326597, IMG submission 203789) | Soil microbial communities from uranium-contaminated site in the Upper Colorado River Basin, Wyoming, United States - RVT100D185 | ecosystem: Environmental > Terrestrial > Soil > Contaminated >...
TCCGTCGCCGCTTCCAGTTGCGAACGCGTGATCGGCATCCGTCACCCGCACCTCGTCACTGGAACCTGATTTCAGTGATGATCGAATCGAACGCGTCGCCGTTCTTCTCGACGTAGCGCAGCTTCACAGGCAGCAGGTGGCGATCCGGCGCGAGCCAGAACTCGAACCCGCGCTTGTCGCCGGGGCCGCGCACCTTTTCGAAATGCCGCGTCCTGATCTCTCCCAGCGGGGTGACCAGCGTTTCCGGGCCCACTTCGCGATAGCGATAATGCCGGACGCCGCGTCCATCGGTGACGTGGACCTTGAAGCCTTCGCCCGAAACGGGGCGGAACGAGAACGTGTAGGCGAGGCTCGCCTGGTCGAGCGTGCCGCGCGGGAGCGCCACGGTGCGGGCGTTGTTTCCATTGATCAACGCAAGCTCGCCGGAGGCCCAGTTGAACGCCGCTGTCCGCGTCCCGCCCCTGCGCCCGGTTTCCTCGAAATGGTCGGGCCTGAGCCCGTTGTCGCTGATGATGCCCCGGCTTTCGCGGCGCACCTCGTTGATGAACAGGGTGGCAATTCCCCTCGGACTGGACTCGCTCACGATCCGGTAGCGCCGGCCATCGTGCTCGAGCACGTCGCGGCCTTCCCCGATGCGCGTGCCGCCCATCATGATCGCAAAGGCGAGCTCGACGCGCGGCGGCGGCGCAGCGTCCACCGGGAAGGCGATGCCGAGCACGACGAGCATGGCCGCGAAGCGTCTCATGGGCGGCCCTGCGGGGAACCGATGCCTTCCGGGTAGCGGCACGATTCGTCGATCGTGACCCGGCCGTCCTCCAGCTTGAGCTTGCTTTCGAGGAACCAGCGCACCGCCTGGGGATAGATGCGGTGCTCTTCCGCCAGCACGCGGGCGGCGAGCTGCTCCTCCGTGTCGCCCGGCGCGACCGGCACCTCGGCCTGCGCGATCACCGGCCCGCCGTCCACGACCGGCGTCACGAAATGCACCGTGCAGCCGTGGGCGCGCGCGCCCGCGGCGAGCGCCCGCCGGTGCGTGTCGAGCCCGGGAAAGGCCGGCAGGAGGGAAGGGTGGATGTTCATCAGCCGGCCGCGATAGCGCTCGATGAAAGGTTCCGTCAAAACGCGCATGAAGCCGGCCAGCGCGACGAGGTCGGGGCGGTGCCGGTCGATCTCCGCGGCGAGCGCCGCGTCGAACGCGGCACGGTCGGGAAACGCGCGATGGTCCACCACGGCGGTCGCGACCCCGCGCCGCTGCGCGGCGGCGAGGCCTTTCGCCTGCGGGTTGTTGCTGATCACCGCGGCGACCCGCGCCGGCAGCCTGGCGTCGAGCAGCGCTTCCATGTTGCTGCCGCGCCCTGAAATTAGAATGACTATGGTCTTTTCAGCCATTGTTCTGGTGAGGAGTTAGGCGTGAGGGGTAAGGCGGCTATCGCATGACTCGATAGTGGATCTGCTTTACGCTTTGCCCCTCACACCTAACGCCTAACGCTCTTAGACCATGACGACCTGCGGCCCGTTCTTGCCGCGGCGCACGATGCGGCCGATGCGCCAGGCGGTCTCGCCCGCGGCCTTGAGGCGTTTCATCGCCCTGGCGGCGTCGCCGGCGCCGACCACCACCGCCATGCCGATGCCGCAGTTGAACACGCGGTAGAGCTCGGCGTCGGCGATGTCGCCCTCATCCTTCAGCCACCGGAACAGCGGCGGCATCGGCCACGCCTTGCGCTCGATGCGCGCCGCCAGGCGCGCGGGGAGGACGCGCGGCACGTTCTCGACGATGCCGCCGCCCGTGATGTGGGCGAGGCCCTTGACGGTGACGGACTGCGCGAGCTTCAGCACCGGCTTCACGTAGATGCGCGTCGGCTCCATGATCGCGTCGGCGAGCGTCCGGCCGTGGAATTTCGCGGCCAGGTCCGCGTTGTTCACGGCGAGGATCTTGCGGATCAGCGAGTAGCCGTTGGCATGGGCGCCGCTGGAAGCAAGCCCCAGCACGACGTCGCCCTCGGCGATGCGCGAGCCGTCGATGATGCGGCTCTTCTCGACGATGCCGACGGCGAAGCCGGCGAGATCGTACTCGCCGCCCGGGTACATGCCGGGCATCTCGGCGGTCTCGCCGCCCAACAGCGCGCAGCCGGCCTGCCCGCAGCCGCGGGCGATGCCCTTCACGACCTCGGTCGCGGTCGCCACGTCCAGGCGTCCGCACGCGTAGTAGTCGAGGAAGAACAGCGGCTCCGCGCCGAGCGTGAGGATGTCGTTGACGCTCATCGCCACCAGGTCGATGCCGATGGTGGCGTGGCGGTCGAGTTCGAAGGCGAGCTTCAGCTTGGTGCCCACTCCGTCGGTGCCCGAGACCAGCACCGGCTCGCGGTAGCGCTTCGCGGCGATCTCGAACAGCGCGCCGAAGCCGCCGATGCCGGCGAGCACGCCCTTGCGCAGGGTCTGTTTCGCGAACGGCTTGATGTTCTCGACCAGCCGGTCGCCGGCGTCGATGTCCACGCCGGCGTCGCGGTAGGTCAGGGACTTCGATTTTCCGGGATGCTTCACCGCGAACCTGAAATCAAAAAGCCATCAGCCACAGAGAACACAGAGGGAAGGATAGAATAAGGGGGGAAAATCAGGAATCTGCGATAAGATAGTTCGCTCCGCGTGCTGGATATTCCGTTGAAAAGCACCGGTGGGGCTTTCTCCGTGTTCTCTGTGCTCTCCCTGGCTAGGAGAATTTTACCGTAACTGGAACCCGGCCGTTCTCCGGCGTCATGAAACAGCTCGCGCTCGATTTCACCAGCCAGCCGCTGCCCACGCTCGATAATTTCATCGCGGGGCGGAACGGCGAGCTGCTCGCCAATCTCGGCCGGCTCGCCGCGGGCGAGGCGCGCGAGCGCTTCCTCTATATCTGGGGGCGGCCGGGCAGCGGGCGCAGCCATCTGCTGAAGGGCGCCGTGACCGGGTTGCAGCGCGCCGGGGCGGCCGCCGTCTACATCGGCTGCCAGGCCGATACGCGCCTTGCGGAAGGCCTCGACCACATGGATTGCGTTGCGCTCGACGACGTGGACCGGCTCGATGACGAAGGGCAGATCGCCGCGTTCGACCTGTACAACGCGCTGCGCGAGCGCAACGGCGCGCTGATCGCCGGCGGCTCCGCGCCGCCCGTGCAGTTGACGCTGCGCGAGGACCTGGTGACGCGGCTCGCCTGGGGCCTGGTCTACCAGGCGCACGCGCTCACCGACGAGGACAAGGCGCGGGCGCTCGCCGAGCACGCCGCGAGCCGCGGCTTGCCGCTGCCGCGCGAGGTATGCGACTACCTGCTGACGCGGGCGCGGCGCGACATGCCCTCGCTGCTCGCCACGCTCGACGCGCTCGACCGCTACTCCCTCGAAACCCGGCGCCCGGTCACCGTGCCGCTGGTGCGCGAGCTGCTGCACGCCGCCGACTGGCGGGATTCGGGATCCGGGATTCGGGATGCGTGATGCAGTATAGAGATACCTGATGCACGATACGAGATGAAGAACAGCTTTTATCACGCATCACGCATCTCGTATCTCGTATCGGGAGCCGGCACTTGAGCGGCCGGCTCGTACTCTTCGACCTCGACAACACGCTGCTGACGGGTGACAGCGATTTCGAGTGGGCGCAGTTCCTGATCGAGCAGGGCGTGCTCGACCGGGAAGTGTACGAGGCCCGCAACCATGAATTCTTCCGCCAGTACCAGGCCGGCACCCTCGATATCCACGCGTTCCTCGATTTCCAGCTGGTGCCGCTGTCGCGCCACCCGCGCGCCCAGCTCGACGCCTGGCACCGCGAGTTCATGGCGCTCAAGATCCGGCCGATGGTGCGCGCGCAGTCGCGCGCGTTGATCGAGCGTCATCGCGGCGATCTATGCGCCGTGATTACCGCTACCAACAGCTTCGTCACCGCGCCGATCGTGCGCGAGTTCGACGTCGCCCATTTGATTGCCACCGAGCCGGAGCAGCGCGGCGGCGAGTTCACCGGGCGCGTTTCCGGCATCCCGTGCTTCAAAGAGGGCAAGGTCAAACGGCTGGAAGCGTGGCTCGGCGAGCAGGGCAGGACGCTCGCCGGGTTCGACGAATCCTGGTTCTACAGTGACTCGCACAACGACCTGCCGCTGCTCGAACGCGTCACCCACCCGGTGGCCGCGCACCCGGACGAGACGCTGCGCGAGCACGCGGCGCGGCGCGGCTGGAAAATCGTCAGCCTGGACTGAATCAGCGATTCGGGATTCGCGATGCGGGATCCGGGTTTTATCTCGCATCTCGTATCTCGCATCCCGTAACTCGTATAGCACCGCTCAGGACTCAGCACCCAGCACTCCCTTATAATGACGCGCCCCTCATGATTACGAAATTTCTCGGCAAGATGTTCTCGGGCCGGCTGTTCGGGTCCTCCAAGCCGCAGATTCTCCCGTTCGGCGCGCACGGCATCAGCCGCGACGCGATCAGCTCGTGCGCGCTGCGCACGACGCAGACGCTGCAGCGCCGCGGGTTCGCCGCCTTCGTGGTCGGCGGCGCGGTGCGCGATCTCATCCTCGGGCGCAAGCCCAAGGATTTCGACATCGCGACCGATGCGACGCCCGAGGAGGTGCGCGAGCTGTTCCGCCGCTCGCGCGTGATCGGGCGGCGCTTCCGCCTGGTGCACGTCATGTGCGGGCCGGAGACGGTGGAGGTCTCGACGTTCCGCGGCGTCAACGTGGGCGCGGACGAGGACGGCGATGGGCGCGTCGCCGACGAGCACGGGCGGATACTGCGCGACAACGTGTTCGGGACGCAGGAGCAGGACGCCACGCGCCGCGATTTCAGCGTCAACGCGCTGTTCTACGACCCGGCCACGCAGGAAGTCTGGGACTATCACGGCGGCGTGGCCGATCTCAAAAAACGGCAGCTGCGCCTGATCGGCGATCCCGAGCTGCGCTATCGCGAGGACCCGATCCGCATGCTGCGCGCGGTGCGGTTCGCCGCGAGCCGCGGGCTCGAGATCGACGCACCGACGCGCCGGCCGATACGCAGGCTCGCGGGGCTGCTCGCCCACGTGCCGCCGTCGCGGCTGCTCGACGAGATGCTGAAGCTGCTCCTCTCCGGCCACGCGGCCGAGGCCGTGGCGCAACTGCGCAAGGAAGGCCTGCACCATGGCGTGCTGCCGCTGCTCGACGCCGCCATGGGAAGGGCGGCCGGGGAGCGCTTCGTCATGGCGGCGCTGAAGGCGACCGACGAGCGCATCCGCGCCGGCAAGACGATAGCGCCGGGTTTCCTGTTCGCGGCGCTGCTGTGGCCCGAGGTCCAGGCCGAGTGGAAGGTGCTGGAAGCGAAGGGCATGCCGGCGATCCCGGCGCTGTACCAGGCGATGGACCACGTGATGAAGGCGCAGGCGGGGAAGCTCGCCATCCCCCATCGCTACGGCGCGGACATGCGGGAAATCTGGGCGCTGCAGCCGCGTTTCCTCCAGCGCGCCGGCAAGCGCCCGTACCGGCTGCTCGAGCACCCGCGGTTCCGCGCGGGCTACGATTTCGTGCTGCTGCGCTGCGAGAGCGGCGAGGCCGATTCCGCGCTCGGCGAGTGGTGGATGCGTTTCCAGCACGCGGGGGAAGCCGAGCGCGCCCACATGCTGGTGGCGGACGGCGAGCCGCGCGGGCGCCGCCGCCGGCGCCGCCGGCGAGGGATGAGGAGCGAGAGCGGAGCGACGAAGACGAAAGAGTGAGGGAAAAATGAGAAAGCGAAGAATGAAACAACATCTGTAACGTGCACACGAAAGATAGTGAAACTGCAACTCGGTAGATTGAATCCTGTGCCCCTCATCCCTCATCCCTCATCCCTCATCCCTGCCTTCATCGGCTTGGGCAGCAACCTTGGCGATCCGGCGAACCAGGTCCGCTCCGCGCTGCGCGCGCTGGCGGCGCTGCCGGATACGCGGCTCGCGCGCCAGTCCTCGCTCTACCGCAACCCGCCGGAGGGCGGGGCCGACCAACCCGAATTCGTGAACGCGGTGGCGCGAATCGAAACCCGTGCCGGGCCGCGCACGCTGCTCGACCGGCTGCTCGGGATCGAGCGCGCCCACGGCCGCGCGCGCGACTACCCGAACGCGCCGCGCACGCTCGACCTCGATATCCTGCTCTACGGCGAACGGGTGGTGAGCGAGCCCGGACTCGTCATCCCGCACCCGCGCATGCTCGAACGCGCCTTCGTGCTGGTGCCGCTCGCCGAGATCGCGCCCGATGCGGTCGTGCCGGGCAGGGGCCGCGCCGCCGACCTCGCCGCCAAGCTCGACGCCTCCGGCCTGGTGAAACTACCTGATGCAATCGCCGATGAACGCCGATGAACGCAGATGGGATCAAGGCCAAACACCGTAGCCGCAAAGTGGGCACTGGCATCACGGGCAAGATCAAATAATGGAATGCAATTCTGGTTTTTTGATCTGCGTTTATCTGCGTTTATCTGCGGTTAAATCTTGGGTCTTGGCATGAGCGCGAAGCTGCCCGACAAGTATCGCTACATCGTGGTCGAAGGCCCGATCGGCGCGGGCAAGACCAGCCTCGCGCGCATCATGAGCGAGCGCGCGGGCGGCGCGGCGCTGCTCGAGGACCCGGACGCCAACCCGTTCCTGCCGGGCTTCTACCAGGACCGCGCGCGCTACGCGCTGCCCACCCAGCTCTACTTCCTGTTCCAGCGCGCAACGCAGGTGCGCGCGCTCTCGCAGCCCGACCTCTTCGCGCGGCTCACGGTCGCCGACTTCATGATCGACAAGGACCCCCTGTTCGCGCGCCTGACGCTCTCCGACGACGAGTTCGCGCTCTACCGCCAGGTCTACGCGCAGTTGAAGCCGCAGGCGCCGGCGCCGGATCTCGTCATCTATCTCCAGGCCACTCCCGAGACGCTGGTCGAGCGCGTGCGCCGCCGCGGCCTCGCCTACGAGCGCAGCATCCCGGACGAATACCTGGTGCGGCTCGCCGAAACCTACGCCCGGTTCTTCTACCAGTACGACGCGGCGCCGGTGCTGACGGTCAATTCCGAGAATCTGAATTTTGTTGGCCAGCCCGCCGATTTTGATCTATTGTTGAGCCGCATCGCGGGCATGCGCGGCCCGCGCGAGTTTTTCAGCATGGGGAATTGACCACGGGGATACACTGATACGAGATACGAGATACGAGATACGAGTCACGAGATGAGTGATAAAACCCGCATCCCGCATCCCGCATCCCGCATCGCGCATCCCGCATCCCGCATCGCGCATCACGAATCATGGACTCCGTGGCTAAAGGATCTTGAAATGCGGATCACGCTCACGACGCTGCAAAAGATGGCGCAGGAAGGCAGCAAGATCGCGATGCTGACCTGCTACGACGCGAGCTTCGCCGCCGTGCTCGAGGAGGCGGGCGTCGACACGCTGCTGATCGGGGATTCGCTCGGCAACGTGCTGCAGGGGCACGAGTCCACGCTGCCGGTGACCCTGCGCGACATGGTTTACCACACCGAGTGCGTGGCGCGCGGCTCGAAGCGCGCCTTCGTCGTGGCCGACATGCCGTTCGGCAGCTTCCAGGTGTCGCCGCAGGAGACCTTGCGCAACGCCGCGCAGCTGATGGCCGCCGGCGCGCACATGGTGAAGATCGAGGGCGGCAGGCCGATGCTGGAGACCATCGAATTTCTCACCGACCGCGGCATCCCGGTGTGCGGGCACCTGGGATTGACCCCGCAATCGGTGCACGCGCTGGGCGGCTACCGCGTCCAGGGCAAGGGCGAGAGCGAGGCGCAGCTCCTGCTGCGGGAAGCGAAGCAGCTCGCGCAGGCGGGCGCCGGCATGATCGTGCTCGAGGCGATCCCCGCGGCGCTCGCGCGCGAGGTCACCGCGGCAATCCCGATACCCACCATCGGCATCGGCGCCGGCGTGGATTGCTCGGGGCAGGTGCTGGTGCTGCACGACATGCTCGACGTCTATCCCGGGAAGAAAGCGAAGTTCGTCAAGAACTACATGCGCGCCGCCGGCGGCTCCATCCAGGGCGCGGTCGAGTTGTACGTCAAGGAAGTGAAGGCCCGGACCTTCCCGGGGGCCGAACACTCCTTCTCCGCCTAGGAATTCGCCGAACTTTCAGTCCGGCGAATTCCTCATCTGGACAAACGACAAATAATGAATTCCAAATTCAGGATTCGGGCCCCCGGCGTAACTGGATCCCCTCAAACCCGACTTCCCGGCTGCACGTACTGAGTCGCTCGCCCGAATCCTATGGATGTCATCCACTCCGCCGCCGACCTGCGCGCGCGTTTGCAGCGCGTGCCCAACAACGTGTTCGTGCCGACCCTGGGCAACCTGCACGACGGCCACATCCAGCTGATCAACATCGCCAAGCCGCGCGCGGCGTGCACCGTGGTGAGCATCTTCGTGAACCGTCTGCAGTTCGGTCCGCGCGAGGACTTCGACCGCTACCCGCGCACGCTGGAGGCCGACAGCGCGCGCCTGAAGGCGGCGGGCGTGGACGTCCTGTTCGTGCCGGACGAGAAGGAGATCTATCCCGAGCGGCAGACCTTCGTGGTCGAGCCCTCGGACCTGCAGTACATCCTCGAGGGCGCCCACCGGCCGGGGCACTTCCGCGGAGTGGCGACCGTGGTGCTGAAGCTGTTCAACCTGGTGATGCCGCATTCGGCGATCTTCGGCAAGAAGGACTACCAGCAGTACCTGGTGCTGCGCGACATGGTGAGGCAATTCGCGCTGCCGATCGAGATCATTCCCGCGGAGACCGTGCGCGCACCCGACGGGCTCGCGCTGTCCTCGCGCAACGCCTACCTGTCGGCGGAGGAGCGCAAGGAAGCGCCGCGGCTGTATGACGTGCTGAAGAAGGTTCGGGACGAGCTCGGGAGCGGCGCGCGCGATTTCCAGCGCCTCGACCAGCAGGCGATGGCCGAGCTGGCGCGCCGCGGCTGGCAGCCGGACTACATCGCCGTGCGCCGGCAGGCCGACCTGCGCCCGCCCACGGAGCGCGACCGTGATCTCGTCGTCGTCGCGGCGGCGCGCCTGGGACGAACGCGGCTCATCGACAACGTGGAAGTCCCGCTGCGCCCGTGAATGCACGATAGCGCCCGTATATATGATCAGGAACTTGAACACCCGCGGCCGGATCATCCTGCTGGTGGTACTTGCCGCGCTGCCGGCACTGGTGTTCATCGTCTACAGCACCCAGGACGAGCGCACGCGCGCGGAAGCGCACGCGCGGCAGGAATTGAGGCGATTGGTCAGGCTGGCGGCGCACCAGCAGGCCCAGATCATCGAAGGGGCCAGGCAGACGCTGGTCGCGATCTCGCTGGTTCCGTCGGTCGTCCTGAACGACGCGGCGCGCTGCAACGAATATCTGGCGAAGCTGCTCGAAAGAAGCCCCGGGCTCTATCATTCGATGGGGATCTACGGCGCCGACAACGTGCTGTTCTGCAACTCCCTGCCGTGGGAGGGAAAAATCGTTTCGCCCGACCGGTTGTATGTGAGCCTGGCCCGGGCCACCTGAACAACCCCTGGGGTCAGGTCTTGCATTAACGTACTCGCGCCTGATCCCGTCCGTTCACGGCACGGCTGACCGTGCTGTAATGCATGCCAAAATGCCGCGCAATTGCCGCGAGCGTGTAGCTTCCAGATCGATAAGCCTCAGTCATTGCCGTCACCCGGTTACCGTATTGTTTTTGGTACCAGGCCAATGACCGAACGAGCCGTTTTTGAATTCGTGGGATTTCCGGTAAGTCGCCACTCGAAGCCGCATAGTGCAGCATGCAATCGATGAATTGATCGCCACCCAAGTAGATTTGCTGCCGCAGCCCGTCCCACACGCTACGCAAGCCTTTGCCTTGATGGACAAATTCTGCGTACACCTTTCGTGATCGGGCGCGATCCCCTCCAAATTGACCGAGCACTCCATCCACTGTTAACCATAGCGGCACCGTTTCCAGGCCCGCGGTTGCCCGATAGCTGCTCCAGACCCATCGCTCGGGACTTTGAGTGAGATGAGCTCTTACCGGGTTGAGCACGATGTAGCGCGCCAGTTCGAGCAGGTAACTATCTCGATCAACCAGAATAGCGTTGTAGCGACCCTGGAAGACGTGCCCGGTGCGCGCATGACGCCAATTGAAGCGCTGTGTGTAGATGCCATTGACCTGGCGCATACCGCGCGCAAGATTGGGCTCGGGTGTTTCGATCAGAAGATGGTAATGATTGCCCATCAGGCAATAGGCGTGGCAACGCCAATGCATGTGCTCGGTGACCTTCGCAAGAACACTTAGGAGCACCTTGCGATCTCCGTCATTGCGGAAGATGTCCTCGCGTGCGTTGCCCCGCGACGTGATGTGGTAGAGCGCACCGGCAAATTCGATGCGTAAAGGTCGGGCCATGGTGCGATTAACGCACGACGTGCGTTAATGGAAGACCTGGCCCCAGGGTCGGGTCGTAACACCCGGCTGCAGCGGGTACGCTAATGCAAGACCTGACCCCAGGAGGGGACCACGGAGCGCGACCGCGACCTCGTCGTGGTCGCCGCTGCGCGCCTTGGCCGCACGCGGCTGATCGACAACGTCGAAGTCAGGATTAGCGCTTAGTCCGTCGCGCGCCCGGTTGGCTCGGGACGGCTCTGGACTTGGTGGTGGGGGCCGGTTGTGCTCCGCTTTCGGGCTTTGCCGGGCGATCCCGGGCGGACTGCGCCTGTGTGAGCAGCAGGGGCTCGATTTCCGCCGCGGGCAGCGGCTTGCTGAACAGATAGCCCTGGGCCTCGTCGCACTTCAACAGCTTCAGCAGCTTCGACTGGCTCTCGGTCTCGACGCCTTCGGCGACCACCCGCAGGTTGAGCGAGTGGGCCAGCGCGATGATCGTCGTGACGATGGCCATGTCCTGAGGGCTCGCCGCCATCCCGTTGATGAACGAACGGTCGATTTTCACCGAATTGATCGGCAGCCGCGCGATGTAGGAGAGCGACGAGTAGCCGGTGCCGAAATCGTCCATCGCGATGTGGATGCCCAGGCCGCGCAGGATCGAGAGCTTGCGGATGCTCGCCTCGATGTCCTTCATCAGCAGGCTCTCGGTGATTTCGATCTCCAGCGCCTCCGGCATTCCGCCGCCCTCCTGCACGGCGCCAATGACGATCTCGCTGAAGTCCTTCTTCTGGAGCTGGACGGCAGAGACGTTCACGGCGATGCGCGGCACGGTGCAGCCGTGGGCCGCCCATTCCCGGTGCTGCGCCAGCGCTTGCGCCAGCGCCCACTTTCCGACTTCGAGTATCAGCCCGGTTTCCTCGAGCAGCGGGATGAACATTCCCGGCGCCACGAGACCGGATTCCGGGTCCTGCCAGCGGATCAACGCCTCGAGGCCGCAGATCGAGTCGTTCGACAGGTCGAACTTGGGCTGGTAATGCAGCACAAATTGACGCGCCTCGACCGCCTTGCGCAGACGTGTCTCGAGCGACACCCTCTGCGCCACGCGCGCGTTCATTTCCGCCGCGTAAAACAGGTACTGCTCGCCGGAGTCCCGGACTCTTTTAAGTGCCGCCTCGGCGTTGCTGTACAGGGTATCGGCGTCGTTGCCATCGGCGGGATGGAGGGCGATGCCGGCTTTGGCCGCGACCCGCAGTTCGCTGCCGGCCACGTCAAACGGCTCGCGGATACACCCCAGCACCTGGTTTTCGATCGTATGCACGACGGCCGCGGTGTCCCGCATGCCGCGGATCACGATGCCGAACACGTCGGCTCCCGTGCGCGCGAGATAGTCCTTGCCGTTGAACGCGTTTTCGAGCCGCCGCGCGACCAGTTTCAACAGCTCGTCGCCGCCATGGCGGCCAAGCGTTTCGTTGATATTGCGGAAGCGGTCGAGGTTGAGCAGGACCAGCGCGGTCATCATGGGCTCGCCGCCCCGCGAGCGCATCTGCTGGCCGGCGCGGTCGATGAACAGCGTGCGGTTGGGCAGCCCTGTGAGCGCGTCGTAGTAGGAGAGGTAGTCGATCTGGTCCTGCTTGTCGATGGTCTGCAGTGCGAACGCGATATCTCCCGCCAGTTCCGACAGCAGCTTCACCTCTTCTTCGTCGAAAAATCCGGCTTCCCGGGCGTGCAGTCCCAATACGCCGACCGCTTCGCCCGCGACCAGCAACGGCAGCACCGCGATGGAATTGATGCCGCGCTCCAGGTGGTCCTGCTTGCGCGATATCCGCGGATCGTTCTGCACGTCGTTCACGACCACGACCTTCTTTTGAACAACGGCTCCGGCGAAAGGCCCCGGCCCGCCCGTTTCCCGATCGTCGATCGGGCGCGGAGACTGTCTATCACTGAGGAGCGGGTCCTCGACGCCCGCCCACGCCGCCGGCCTTATCTGCATCGGGTCGCGCTCGACGACACCGATCCACGCGAACGTCAGTCCGCCGGCCTCCACCGCGATGCGGCACGCCTCGTCGAACAACTCCTGCTTGCCGCGGATGCGCACGATCGCCGCGTTGATTTCGCCCAGCACCGACCGGATGCGCGACAGCCGCTCGATTTTCTCCTGCCGGGCGATATGCTCCAGGGCGAACGAGATGTCGCCGGCGACCTCATTGAGCAGCGCGAGTTCGTCATCGATGAAGAAGTTCCGTCCGGCCGCGAAAAGTATCATGGCGGCCACGACCTTCTCGTCCACCACGAACGGCAGGCACACGGTAGAGCGGAATCCTTTTTTCACCGCCTCCTGCCGCAGTAAGCCCGTGGGCTGCTCCGCCTCGATGTCGTTGCGCACGGCAAGCCGCCGGGTTCGCATGACCTCGCTCAGTGTTACCCCCGGCGCGCTGGTGCTCGCCCAATTCACCGCTTGCGCGGTCTCCGGCGAGAATCCGGTCCATGCGACCGGCTTGATCTGCTGCTTTTCCTGGTCGATCAGCGCGACCCACACCAGCTCGAACTTCCCGTGCTCGGTAGCGATGCGGCAGGCTTCGCGCAACAATGCTTCCCGCCCACGGACACGGACGATAGCGGCGTTGAGCTCGCTCGACACCGCGCGGACACGCGAAAGCTTCTCGAGTTTTTGCTGCCTGGTGAGGTGTTCGAGGGCGAAGGAAATGTTTCCCGCCAGCTCGTTGAGCAGCGCGAGCTCCTCATCGTCGAAAAACCCGCGCCCGGCCGTGAACAGGGCGATGAGTGCCGTCACCTGGTCGTCCACCACCAGCGGCATGCAGACGGTGGAATGGCAGCCATGCTCCAACGCTTCCTGCCGCAGCTTGCCCGCCAGAAGCTGCGTTTCGATGTCGTCGCGGACGGCGGCACGGCGGGTGTGCATTGCCTCGCCGAGCGTTCCCTTCGCGGCGCTGATGGTGGCCCAGCTCACCGCACGAGCGGCCTCCGGCGAAAACCCCGTCCAGGTTGCCGGCCTGACCTGCTGCCTTTCATGGTCGATCGTTCCGATCCATACCATCTCGAACCCGCCATGCACGGATGCGATGCGGCATGTTTCCTCGAGGAGAGCCTGGTGTTCGCGGACGCGGACGATGGCGGCATTGATTTCGCTCGTCATGGCGCGGACCCGCGACAGTTTCTCGATCTTCTTTTGCCTGGCGACGTGCTCCAGGGCGAAGGAGATGTTGCCGGCGAGCTCGGTCATGAGCTGCAATTCTTCCTCGTTGAAGAAATTCGTATCGCGCGTGAACAGCGTGAGGACGGCGATCGCCGTGCCATCCACGATCAGCGGGAGCCCGATCGCCGAACGGTAACCGAGCAGAATGGCGTCCCGCCTTCTTTCCGACCCGATATCCATCTCCGCGCCGAGATCGTTTACAAAGACGGGCATCCGCGTCTCGATTGCCTTCCCGGTCACGCCGAACCCCAGGGGCACATCGTGGCGAGCCGATGACCGGGCCTTCGCGAGCCGCTCGGCGTTGTCGCCGGCCCAGGCGACGGGTGTGATCTCCTGCGTCGCGGGGTCGCAGGTGGCGATCCAGGCCACTTCGAACTTTCCCTGCTCCACGGCGATATGGCAGGCCTCGTCAAACAGCGCCTGCTGGCTGTCTATCCGGACGATGGCGGCGTTGATTCCGCCCAGAACGGCGCGCACGCGGCTGAGCCGCTTGACCTTCTCCTCAGCCTCCCTGCGGTCGGTGACGTCCTGGATCACCGATATGACGTGGCTCCGCCGGCCGTCGGGTCCGCTCACCGCGGTCAACGTGATGCTGGCCCAGATGATTCGCCCATCCTTCCGTTGGTAGCGCTTTTCGCGGGAGTAGCTCGTGATCTCGCCCTTCAAAAGCTTTTCGTTGTAGTCGATCGCCAGATCGCGGTCTTCGGGCGGCGTGATGTCCACCGAGGTCAGCTGCAGCAGCTCCTCCTGCGTGTACCCCAGAATGTCGCACAGCTTCTGATTCACCCGCAGCCAGCGGGACTCGCGCGGCTCGATGCCGCGCAGCGCCATGCCGACCCCCGCCTGCTCGAACGCCGCGCGAAAGCGCTCCTCGCTCTCCGCCAGCGACGCCTCGGCCCGCTTGCGCTCGCTGATGTCCGACATCGTCACGACGACGTAGGCGCGGCCGCCGCGCTCGTCGTTCACCAGGCGGGCGCTCACGGAAACCCAGAGCGATGACCCGTCCTTGCGCTGGCCGCGGGTCTCGTAGCCGTGCACTTTTCCGTCGCGCTGCACCTGTTCCAGGATCGCGCGCCGGGCGCGGGGCTCCGCGTAGATTCGCTGGCCGGGATTGGTAATGGTCGACACCAGCTCCTCGGGCGAGCCGTATCCCAGCATTTGCGCAACGGCCGGATTCGCCGCGAGCAGGTAACCGTCCGGGGTGGTGAGCATCGTGCCCTCGGCGGCGCCCTCGAATATGCTGCGGTAGAGGGAGTCGTTTGCTCCAGGCGCGTCCCGCTTCCAGGCCTGTTTCAGCCGGGTGCTTTCCAGCACGCGGATGACCGCGGGCCCGAGCTGGTCGAGACGGTCCTTGAGCACGTAGTCGGCCGCGCCGCGCCGGACGGCGTCCACCGCGCGCTCCTCGCCGATCGTCCCGGAGACGAACATGAACGGGACGTCGGGCAACTTGCGCCGCGCGATATCCAGCGCCGCGAGGCCATCGAAGCCGCCCGGGAAAGTGAAATCGGCAAAGATGAGGTCAGGAACGAAGCGGTCGAGTTCCGCCTCGAACTCGGCCAGTGTTTCCACCTGGCGCATGGTAAATCGCAACCCGGCGCGCTGCAGTTCCCGCTCGCAGAGCTTGGCGTCGGCAACCGCGTCCTCCAGGATCAGGAAGCGCAGCTCCCGGTCGCTCTCGGTTTGATGGCTCCGTCCTCTCCTCGGCACAGCGCGCCCTCTTGTCGTTTTCGCGCGGGCCGGCTTCGCGGCACCGCAACTCATACGCCGCGGGGACATGGCGGCGAGACAACATGCAACATCAGGGCGGCGGGGACGGGGGCACCATGACCTCAATTGAAAACATTCTCCGCATTTTTGGAACGAATTCAACCACATAATTAACGAAGCTATGAGTATCTGGCACCAACGTCTTTGAATATTTTACATTTTAAAATCAAACACTTAAGTTATAACTTGATTAGTCGCACCCATGGCAGCGAACGAGGGGGGTGGAAAGCGGGTTAGGTACCCGATCCCAGGCGGGCTAACCGTTGACGCCGGGAGAGAAGGAAGGGCAGTGCAAGGCGCAAAGTGCAAGACGCAGAGTGCAAGGTGGTCTTAACTTTGCGTTTTGCACTCCGCGCTCATCATTGTTCTTGGTGCCGGGAGAGAGAATCGAACTCTCATGGTGTTGCCACCGCGGGATTTTGAGTCCCGTGCGTCTACCAATTCCGCCATCCCGGCAGGAATCCGGATTATCCCGGATTCCTGAATGGCAAACAACGAACTGGTGAAGCAAACCGCATTTCGAATCACGAATCACGATTCACGAATCACGCCTCTTATAATGAGGCGATGCGCCTCAACGACTTCGATTATGAATTGCCGCAAGCCCTGATCGCGCAGCAGCCTCCCAGCGAGCGCGGCGGCAGCCGGTTGCTGCATCTCGACGGGACGACGGGCGCGCTGGAAGACCGCCGGTTCGCCGATTTTGCCTCGCTCGTTGCTCCCGGTGGCGTCGTGGTGCTGAACGACACGCGCGTGATCAAGGCGCGGCTCGTCGGACGCAAAAAAACCGGGGGGCGGGTCGAGGTGATGGTCGAGCGCGTGCTCGGCGGCGGCGAAGTCCTGGCGCAGATCGGCGCGAATCGCCCGACGCGCGCGGGCGCCGTGCTGGTGCTGGCCGATGCGGTCGAGGCGACCGTGCTCGGTCGCGAGCGCGATTTCTTCCGGCTGCGCTTCGAGGGCTGCGAGGACGTCTTCGCGCTGCTCGAGCGGCACGGGAGCGTGCCGCTGCCGCTGTACATCGCGCGCACTGCGGGGGAGAGCGACGCGGAACGCTATCAGACGGTCTACGCGCGTGAGCGCGGCGCGGTCGCCGCGCCGACCGCGGGCCTGCATTTCGACCAATCGCTGCTGGAATCGTTGCGCGGCCGCGGCGTCAATCTCGCCTATGTCACGCTCCACGTCGGCGCCGGCACGTTTCAGCCGGTGCGCGCGCAGGATCTCGGCGAGCACGAGATGCACAGCGAATACTACGACGTACCGCAGGCGACGGTGGACGTGATCGAGGCGGCGCGCAGAAAGGGCGGGCGCGTGCTAGCGGTGGGCACGACGACGTTGCGTGCGCTGGAAAGCGCGGCGGCCGGCGGCATGCTGAAGCGTGGCAGGGGGGAAACCCGGCTGTTCGTGCTTCCGGGCTACCGCTTCCGCGTGGTCGAGCGCCTGCTCACCAACTTCCACCTGCCGAAATCCACGCTGCTGATGCTGGTTTCGGCCTTTGGCGGCATGGATAATATGCGCCGCGCGTACCGCCACGCGATCGAGCAGCGGTATCGCTTCTACAGCTACGGCGATGCCATGTTGATTGAACGAGCGG
>Ga0326597_10005888_pt1 | contig 16911 bp, 16 predicted proteins | sample RVTome_12_FD_203789 | JGI IMG/M metagenome (GOLD analysis project Ga0326597, IMG submission 203789) | Soil microbial communities from uranium-contaminated site in the Upper Colorado River Basin, Wyoming, United States - RVT100D185 | ecosystem: Environmental > Terrestrial > Soil > Contaminated >...
TTCTCGGCATCGATCCGTCGCGCCAAGAGATCGCCCTCGACAAGGAAAAAATTACTTACGACTATTTAATTGTTTCGTTGGGTTTGCAGACCCGGCCTGATTTAGTTCCGGGATTTGCGGAGTCCTCACAGCATCCTTGGGAAATGGAATCGGCGCTGCGCCTGCGCGACAGCCTGGCCAATTTTCGCGGCGGCAGGGTGGTGGTGGGGGTGCCGCTCGGGCCCTACCGTTGTCCACCGGCGCCCTATGAAGCGCAGTGGATGCTCGACGGTTATTTTCGCCAAAAGGGCATTCGCGAGCGCGTCCAAATCGAATACTTCACCCGCGAGGCGGAGCCCATCGGGGAGGCTCATGATCCAGTGGTCTGGATGGACGCCGAGAGTAAGCGTCGCGGCATCAAGCAGAACTATGAATTCGTCGTCCGCTCGGTCGATTCGGAGAAAAAAGTCGTCCAAGGCTTATACGGCTACAAAATCCCCTATGACTTGCTCGTCATGGTGCCGCCGCACCGGCCAGCCCAGGTGCTGCTCGATAGCGGTTTGGCCGATACCGAGAATGGCATCAGAGTCGACTATGACACGCTGCAATCCAAGTGGGACAACGTCTACGCGATTGGCGACTGCGCTGACATGCCGGCGTCAAAAGCGGGTGGTGTGGCGCACCAAGAAGCGGACGTGCTTGCCCACAATCTAGCCGTCGAAATTACCGGCAAGGGCCGGCCCGTCGATCTTTGGCTCCATACCATATGACTACTCGCCGTCGGCGCTGGACGCGCCGCAGCAAATCGCACCACATACCCAACCGGCTGGCCGCCCTTTGGCGTGACTGACCCGAGAACCCTCGGGCCGTCAAAGTTGATTTACTGGGCGAAGGTTGGCTTCGAGAAATGGTGGCTCTGGCGCTACTTCTAGGCCGAACGTCATCGGCGCCGACCCATCTGATTTTCAGCTTATCCCAAGTTCCGCTGCGGGACGTGAGACAGTCCCCAAGGCCTGATCCTTCAGTGCGAACGGCCTGCCAAGCAGTCAAAAGAACTTTGTAACTGTAGTGTTGTTGGGTGGCTTCACTATCCAGGTATGTAGCTCGCTAGGCGCACGCCGGAACCTTAGCTTTTGAATTGGGGCTTAATCGAAGTGAAAGGGGGGAGGCAGTGCTCGATGAGGAGTTAGCCTGAGCGTAGCAATTCAGTTATATGAAAGTTGACATAATATTTCTTATCAGACGTTCCTGAAAGACCCGCAATAACTACTTTGCAGCTGAGCTGCTAGTGTTAACGCCTTCTATCTCTGCCAGTTTGAGCGCGACAAACGACCCGGGGTTATCCTTCACATACTCCTTATAAGTAGCGATCAACAGCGCCTTGTCGCCGAGCTGTTCGGCGCAGCGGGCTTTGCCCAATAGAGCGCTGCCCTGCAACGCACCGGCGATTTTGTGCGCCTCGGAAAAGTGCTCGATCGCCGTCTTGCACTGGTTCTGGCGCTCTTCGGCCGATGCCAGTGCTATCAGCGCCAGTTGCCGGTATAAAGTATTTGGTGCCGTCGCCGTCACGGCCCGTTGCGCCGAATTTAGCGCCTTGTCGAGATCACTCTTGGCGAGATGAATGTTGGCCTGATATAGAAGCGCCAACCCCGCATAGCGCGACCAACGGTAGGTTTGCACCTGTTCGAATGCGCTAAGCGCTTCAGGATACTTAGCCTTCTGGTAGAGCTCCACGGCTTTGACAAACTCTTGAGACGCAGTAATGTTTTGCTTTTCTTTAAATAACTGCCAGCTCCAAGCTCCCACCAGGAGCAGGATCGCGGCTCCGAGGGCGCCCAAACCCATTGCCTTATGGCTTTTAAAATATGCGATCGCCTTTTCGGAGTTTACCTGGAACCAATCGGGTTGGCGCAGGGTTTTTCGGGTGATTCTTTTGCTTGCGGTGGCCATATTTAGTCAACGACGTGGGATTCTATGAGGCGTGTTGTAGTGACGATTGAACCGGACCCGTTACTGTTTATACTTAAAATCGCTAGGTCCCATTTTTTCGAGGATTTCAGCCCACTTTTCCTGGGATACGTTGGAAACGTTCTCCAGCGGCGATTCCTTACCATCGTCGCTTTGTTGCAGAACGCTCGAAGCTTCAAGCACCGCCTTGGCGACGTAAATCGGGCTTTTTGTCCGCAATGCCAGCGCAATGGCATCGCTCGGCCGCGAGTCAATCATCACTTGGCGCCCAGCCAAGCTGATATTAACCGAGGCGTAGTAGGTATTTTCTTTAAGTTCGGTAATTTCCACTGAGTCCACCGCGCCGCCGACCTCGCCAAGGATTGTTTTCAAAAGATCATGGGTCATCGGCCGGGCCATCTTGATACCCTCGATCTCGGTGGCCATCGCAGTGGCTTCCAGGAGGCCGATCCAAATCGGCAGATTCAGCTTATTCTCGGTATCTTTCAGGATCACTATGGGCGTCTTGGTGACCGGGTCCAGCGTCAAACCGCCTACCGACATTTGAATCGTGTCTTCCTTTTTGTTCATGGCCTACTTCCTTCTAGTTGGGATTTGCCTGCTCAACCGACACTAGTTCACCTAACAACGAGTTGGCGGTGGCACTGGTAATTTTTACCGCAACCGTCTGTCCGACGAGATTGTCCGGCGCCTCAAGATTGACGATGCGATTAGTCCGCGTCCGGCCCATTACTTGGCCATTTTTCAATTTGGACGGACCGTCGATCAAGATTTCATCCTTGTCGCCAATGCGCCGGCGATTCTTTGCCAATGATATTCCTTGTTGCAGCGCTTGGACTCGCTTGAGACGCGCTCTTTTGACGCCGTCATCGATATCATCGTCATAGAGTTTTGCAGCAACCGTTTGTGGCCGTGGCGAATACATAAACGCGAAGATCTCATCATATTCCACTAGCTCAAGTAATTCTAGTGTTTGATCGAATTCTCCTTCGGTTTCGCCGGGAAATCCGACGATAATATCCGTGCTCAAGGCGACTCGCGGGCAACGCTCGCGCAAGCGCGCGATGCGCGTCAAATATTCCGCGCGGCTATAGCCGCGGCGCATGCGTCCAAGCACGCTATCGGAGCCCGACTGAACCGGTAGATGGAGATGTTCGCAAAGATGCTGGCAGCTCACGAACGCTTCGATCAGTTCCGGGGATAAATCTTGCGGATGCGATGTGGTAAAGCGAATTCGCTCCAAACCGTCAATCGCATCGACGCGGCACAAAAGCTCGGCGAAGCTCAATTCCCCTGGAGCAAGCTTGCCGTAGGAGTTGACGTTCTGGCCCAAGAGCATCACTTCTTTGACGCCTTGGGCGACCAACGCTTCGATCTCGGCGATGATTCGGCCGCTGGGCCGGCTCACCTCGCGGCCGCGCACATGGGGCACGATGCAAAAACTACAAACCTTGTTACAACCTTGCATGATCGTGACATAGGCTTTAGAACCGTGAAGTTGGGTGCGCCCGTCAATATCTTCCATGTAGCCGGGATCGCGGTAAAAGGTCACCTCCACCGGCCGAGCCCGGGCCGCTTCCACCTGATCGACCAGCTCGGCGAGCTTGTGGATGTTGTGCGTGCCGAAAACCAGATCGAGATGGGGCACTCTTTTGAGCAGTTTCTCCCCTTCTTGCTGGGCCACGCAACCGCCGACGCCGATAATCACACCGTCACGGTAGTCTTTGAACTCCTTCCAACTGCCGAGCGCGCTGTAGACTTTCTGCTCCGCCTTGTCGCGCACACTGCAGGTGTTGAGCAGAATCAGATCGGCGGCATCGATGCGGTCGGTCTGCACGTAGTCGCGCCGGCCCATGACCTGGGCGATGCGCTCGGAATCGTACTGATTCATCTGACAGCCGTAGGTTTGAATATACAATTTCTTGGACATAACACTCACGGCGCGATCAGATCGACGATTTTGTAGAGCTGGTTGATGCTGCGGCACTCCTCGGCGACATGGCAATGCGGCGCGTAGCGCGGCATCTCACTGTCACCGATCCCCCAAGTCATACGGCTCTCCGGATTGAGCCAAATCAATTGCTTAGCTTTTCGCCTCACTTCGCGCAGTACCCAGTCATTGGGCCGGTTATAGTTGTTTCTCCCATCGCCAATTATCAGTACGGTCGTTTTGGTGGTGATGGCCGGAAGAAAATTACGATGGAACTGTTCGAAAGCACGGCCGAAGTTGGAATGAGAGAAAACATCGATGACGTCACCCTTAAGCGCGGTTTCCACCGCCGTCGAGATGTCATGTTCCTCGAATAATCGGGTCACCTCGCCGATCTCGGCAACGAAGACGAAACTGCGGACCTTCGAATAAAGCTCTTGCACGGAGTAAACAAACTGCAACATGAAGCGCGACGCGTTTAACACCGAATCGGAAATGTCGCATAACACCATGACCTGCGGCTTGGTTTTCTTGCGCTGGTCGAGTCGGATATCAAATGGCACGCCGCCGTACTGCAGATTCTTGCGCAGCGTCTGCTTGACGTTGAAGCGCCCGCGCACGGCTTTCTTGCGACGCACCGACAGTCTATTCTTGAGCCGCTGGGCGAGGCGCGCCACGGCGTCGTTCATGCGTCGAATGTCGTCTTCGGTGTAGAAGGAAAAGCTTTTGTCGGCCAGGGTGCTTCGTTGGCTGTAATCGCGCGGTTCCGCGCCTTGTTTGCGTTGCTCCTGCTGGATGATTTCGCGCAGCAGCCGGTTCAAGTCGCGCATCCGTTCGTCCAAGTAACGCATGACGTTTTGCAAGTCCTCGCCGGTCTCGCCAAGCATCTGCAGCATGCCGTTGAAGCGCTCGATCTCGCTTTGCACGCGGTCGAGTTGAAGCCGCATCATCAGGCGCGTGTAAGGCGTGTGCCGCATGCTGTCCGGCGCGCTGCCCTGAGTCTCCTGCTGCATCGCCTCGCGCAGCAACCGTTCGAGCTCGCTGCGATTATTTTGCAAAAGCGCCTTGGTGAGCTCGGCCAGATCTCCTTCCATCTCTTTGAGCAGCTTTTGGATCTGCTCCAGCATCTCCTGGAACTGTTCGGGCGTGAGGCCGAGCTCTTCCATGATCTTGCTGTCGAGCGCGTCGAGCGCTTGGCCGATGCCGAGAAAAAAATAATTGAACAGCTCGTCAAAGGGTTGGGCGTCGCCGGCACGCTTGACCAGAGTTGCCCGCAAGGCGTTGCGAAACAGCAAGGGGTCGGCGATGCCAACCAGATCGAGCGCCCGGAAGGCGTCCATATTCTCCGACAGCGACACCCGGATGCCGTTACGGCGCAAAATATTGGCGAACTCAATAACCCGCGCGTCCATGGCAACCCTCAGTGCAGATGGTCTTTCTCACCGCCGGTGGCCGCCGGCCGCTGCGCCTGTTTCTCGGCGAGAAAAGCTTTGAGCTCTTGATGGGCTTTGCGCATATCCGCTTCGTACTTCATCAGCGTCGATAAAGTCTGCTCGACCAATTCGCTGTCCAGCTCTTTAATATTGAGCAGCGTCAGCGCCCGCACCCAGTCGAGAGTTTCGCTGATGCTCGGAGTTTTTTTTAGATCGAGTTTGCGCAGCCGATGCAGCAAGCGAACGACTTCGTCGGCCAATTTCTCGCCAACGTTGGGAACTTTCAGCGTGATGATTTCCTTCTCGCGTTCGGCCTCGGGAAAATCAAGATAAAGATGCAGGCAACGGCGCTTGAGCGCGTCTGACATTTCGCGGCTATTGTTGCTGGTCAGTATGACCAAGGGGATATGCTTCGCCTTAAGCGTGCCGATTTCGGGCACGGTGATTTGAAAGTCGCTCAAAATTTCCAGCAGGAAGGCTTCAAATTCAGCATCCGACTTGTCGATTTCGTCGATCAAAAGCACCACTCGCTTTTCCGAAAGTAAGGCGCGCAAGAGCGGCCGTGGCAAGAGAAATCGGTCCGAGAAAAAGACCCCGTCTTGATTGGCGACCTGATCGACCGCTTCTTGCAGGGTCTTGGCCCCCTGAAGAATCTCGCCGATCTTATCTTTGAGAATCTGGGTGTAGAGTAGCTGCTTGGCGTACTCCCATTCGTACAACGCCTTGCCTTCGTCCAGCCCCTCGTAGCACTGCAGCCGGATCAACTCCATGCCGAGGGACGCGGCCAGGACTTTCCCTAACTCGGTCTTCCCGACTCCCGCCGGGCCTTCGACCAAGATCGGCTTTTCCAGAGTCGTGCCTAAATAGACCACCGTGGCGACATTCTTGTTGCACAGGTACTTTTGCGTGCCCAAGGCTACGATCACTTCGTCGACTGACTGAAACATAGTTGGCCTTTCCAATTTTAGCGAGGCTAACATAATCATTTCCGAACAACAAATAAGCTAGCGCCGCGAAACCGTAGCCGCGACCCGGAAATTTCACGCAAAGCATGCCCCGAGCCGAAACGAAGGGATGCACAGGCCGCTAACGTCGGAAAAGCGGTCCAGATTTTTTGTCAGATTGTCTATCGTTCCCTGGCGAACTTGCCGTCCATGACGCCCCTTCGATTTCACTCAGGACATGCTTGGCGCGAGCACGCGAGAGCCGGCTGATTGCACAAGGGGCAGGCTTTCTATATGCAAGTGGTGGTGTGCACTTTCGCGCTCTATTTTCAGAATGTCGCGCAGTTTCCGCTAGTGGTGGCCGCCAACCGCGACGAGCACTTCGACCGGCAGTCGAGCGCGCCGGCGCTGCGGGACGGCCATCCGAGAATGATCGCGGGGCTGGATCTTCGCGCCGGCGGGACTTGGCTCGGCGTGAACGAGCATGGCTTGTTAGTGGGAATTCTCAACCGGCGCATTAACGGCGATGCGCTGCCGCCACCGATGCCGCGTTCCCGCGGCGCGCTCTGCATGGAGTTGCTGCAGTTGGATTCCGCGACGATGGCACGCCAGTGCATCGATGCGGACCGCTATCGCTATAACCCTTTCACCGTCGTCTTCGCTGATAAAGATGTCGCTGGCGTCGCTTATAATGACGATGCCGGAATTAATGTCCAACGGTTGACACCGGGGCTGCATGTTTTCAGTAGCGCGGCCGAGTTCGATCTTAATTCTGTTAAGGCCGCGCGCGCGCACCAGCGCTTCGCTAGCTTGACAGATCCGCTAAACGAAAATCTCCAGGCGCCAAAGGATTGGCTGGAGCCCTTACAAAATATTCTCAGCGATCATTCCCTCGGCGACGGGTCGGACAATCCCGGCGACGCCATCTGCGTGCATCGCGAAACTTCCGGGACAGTTTCATCGAGCATCCTATTTCTCTCCTCGGCGCGATCGCAATTTGAAACCTTGCACTGTCAAGGCGCGCCTTGCCAAAATTCTTTCGATTCGGAAATCAGCCTGCAAATCCGATGACCGAGAATCGCAGACCCAAACCGGCCGCCACGGTCATTCTGCTGCGCCAAGCCGAGTCCAAAGGCTTCGAAGTGTTCCTCACGCGCCGGCCCGATGGCATGCCGTTTCTCGGCGGCATGTACTGCTATCCCGGTGGCACGGTCACTCAAGACGACTACACCCCGCGCATGGTCGAGCGCTGCTCGGGCATGACGCCGCAGCAGGCGCAAAAAACTCTCGGCGCAGCTTACAGTCCGCTCGAAGCGATCGGTTTTTGGATCGCCAGTGTCAGAGAAGTGTTTGAAGAAGTCGGCGTCCTGCTGGCCGTCGAGGAATCCGGCGTGCCTTTAACGCTGGACGCCAGTCGCTCCGAGCGGCTGGCGCAAGAACACGCGGCGTTATCGGCTAAGTCGATCAGCTTTTGCGGCTTGCTTGAACGAGAGAAGCTGGTCTGCGACCTCGCCAGACTGGCTCACTTGTCCTACTGGCAAACCCCGTCGCAAGTTCCCATGCGCTTCGCCACGCGATTCTTCCTCGCCCTAATGCCACAGGGACAAACTGCGCTGGCGAAATCCTATGAAGTCGCCCATAGCCTCTGGCTGACGCCCGATCGCGCCATGCAATTATTTAATCGCGGCCAGCTGCCGATGATCTTTCCGACCTTCGCAGGGTTGCGTACGCTCGCCGACTTTTCGACGCTCGAAAGCGTCCTGCGCGAGTACGGCGTGGGAAGATGATTGGAGAAGTTGATTAACCACGAAGGAAGCGAAGGATTCGGACAAAGACCTTTCTCCCGCAAAGGCGCAAAGTTAAGAATTTATTTTTTCCGGACTTGGCGTCTTTGCGCCTTTGCGAGAGATAATCCGATTACTCTTTACTATTCACTCCTCACTTCCTTTATCCCCCACAGTTCCCGATAGCGAAGCGCGACTACGTCTTCGTACGCCACCGGTCCGGATAGCTGACCAACGTTTTGGGCGAAGCGATTCATTTTTACAACCATCTCTTCGGTGATGACGGGATCGTAGAACTCCACGTCGCGGGCAACGACGTTGGCGATGAGCTCGGCGGCATCCTGGGGGAACTTGCGTTGCCCGACTTCGCGCGCTAGCGACGGATCGGCGCGCAGGGCCTCTTGCGCTTTGACAATCGCTCGCACTGCCGCAGCCATCGCCTCCGGTTCGCGTTCGATGAATGCGTCCGTGGTCGCCATGCCGGCGAAGGTGCAAAAGCGAATCTCCGCCGGATCGTCGCCGCGGCGCACGTCGATGAGAATCTTACCCGCGCCGCTACGAGTTGCCGTCTCACCGCCCATTGCATTGGCCCAAAATCCATCGATTTGTCCAGCTTGCAGCGCCCGGGCGGCGAACACGCCGAAGGAAACGTCTCGCGATTTTGCCCCCGGCAGGTCGACAATTTGGACGTCCCGGCCAACTTCAAGGCCGCCACTTTTCAACAATTGCTTTAATGCCAGATCCGGTCCCTCGGCGGCCGTGATGCGCAGATCTTTGAGGGCTTTCAAGTCGCCGCGTTTGGCGTCGAGATTCGCCCGCACTACCAGCAACCACGGCGTACCCTGGGACAACGCGACGGTGACTTTGGCTCCTTTCCAATGGGGAAATTCGGTGAGCAGGTCGAAGACCGAACCAGCGATCATCGCGTCGGCGCTGCCCTGGCGCAGTGCCTTGGTCGCGCCGAGCATGGCGACCAGTTCGATGCGCGCGTTCAGCCCTTCCGCTTTGAAAAGTCCCAACTCGTCCGCCGCCAACGCGGGGAAACAAGTGTTGCTAACTAAATCGACCGCCGCGATGCGTAACTGCACGAAAACTCCGCTGTGGTACGTTATGATTGCCGACTATGCGAGATCGATCCGCCGCCGTCAATGGCGCCGTGTGAGAAACACCTATAGCCCTTTACCATTCACCCCTTCGAAGGACGCAAGGCCGGCTCGGCCGTCAAATAAACAGAGCATTTCGCGAGCGGGGTATTAACCCCGCACGCGACCAAAGGGGATGTCCATCCCCCCTTTGGAAACCCCATTTAATTGTGCTCGCAGCAAGCTGCGGGGAATATTTAGATTTAACTGCCGATCAACTTTTCGGTCTGGTCGTGAATACTTATCAAAGCCGGCCTCCCGCTGACGCGATTTACTTTCAAGGCGCCACCATGGACCCGCTGCCGATCATTCAAAGATTGGAAGATGCCTTGAACGTCCCGGTCATCGCCAGCAATCCGGCGATGATCTGAAACATGCTGTCGATGCTCGGCGTGAAGGGGTCGGTCAAGAATTACGGCCGGCTGTTATCGGCGTGGCCGGCGCGATTTTGATTTGTGGTCACCGAGTTTGCCATCGCCAAGACCGTCGATCCCAATAATTTGATCAAGCCGCTGGAGGATAGAGGGTTTATTCAGGGGCTATATCAGTGAACATTGATCGTGAACACCATCGGAACGATTGCTGTCACGGCATTTCCAGGGATCACTTTTTCCTAGCATGGGGCCATATCCGTGGGTCGCGCGACGTGTGCAGTACTCTAAGAATCACTATACGGGAAGCTTCGACCAAATAGAAAACAGCAAAAGGGAAGCGAACAACCGTGGCGCGGCGAACCGAGCCGTGTACGACCGCAAACATTTCTGGAAAATCTTCGATACTCTTAAAGGTGGAGCAAACGGAGGAGAGGAATTGCTCGCCGAGACCTGAGCCGTGCTCTTCGTACCAATCGAATACCGCGGCGAGATCACTTTGAACACGCCGGCGATAAACGACCGGCAAAGTCATTGAGCTTTGCGAATTCCCGAAAGCACTTCGTCCAGCGTCAGGACATTATTGGGATCGCGCTGATGGTCGGCAATCTCTTCGTCCAGCGCAGCCCGGTGTGCCTCGCTCAAAGGTAAATCGCCTGGAGTCGAACGCAGACTCTCCCAAAGCAATTCAACTAACCGGAGGCGCTCCTCAGCGGGAAGTCGAAGAATCTCAGCGATGTCCGCATCACTCATAAAGCTAACCTAACACGTTAGAGCGAGAGAGACTAGCGCGCAAAAAAGCCCCGCGCGTGCTACCCGTTATTGCCGTTTAATAGCCCAACTTGGCGCAACACGCCAGCGTGATCCCAATAAATCCGTTCGCAGGCGAGCTTGTCGCCACGAAATTGGACGAAGACGACGAAATTCACCGAGATTCGCTTGTGGGTCGGAGGCACGTTCGGCAAAAACCACGGCATCGGCCGGCTGTGCGTGAAATCGGCGTGCAGCTCGTCGACCAACTGTCCCGCGCCGCCGACGCGATTCACCGGTGTTAACCGGCATGTGATTGACGTAGGCGTCGTCGACCATCGTCGCGAGCGTCGCCTCGACATCTCGTGTCTCGAATTCCCCTTTCAAATGATCCGCCCAAAGTTGTTCGAGTTGGTGCGGCGACAATTGGGCTATGCCTTGATCGTCAGTCATTAGATTAAGCCTTTCATCAAGCGCTTCATTAGGCCGCGGCAATGATCACGCCGCACTCCTCACAACGATACCGTGCACCGTTGTTGCCCGGAGTCGATACCGGCTCGAAGTCGTAGTGCTTCGCACCCGTGCCATCGAAACATTCCGGACAATAACCATCGCCCAATTCGTCGGCAGACATGGTGAGATGGCAGCGCTTACAGCGAACCGTGCACTTGCGCTCCGGAATCAGTTCGAGGGTCGCATGTTTGCAAGTAGTCATCTAACCGAGTTGCCGTAAAAGCCAAAATAACGAGCTACAACAGCGTATCCAAGAATTAAAATCTCCGCTAGGGCTCTGCTCTGGCGCCGGCGATGGATTCGAGCTCCTGCCAGCGTCCATAAGCGTTTTCAAGCTCGATTTTCACAGCCTCGATTCGCTCCATCGTCGCGGTGATTTCATCGCTCGATTTCCGATAAAGATTCGCGTCGCCCATGCGCCCGTGAAGTTCGCTTTGCTCGCTTTCCAATGCTTCGATTTTGCCGGGCAATGCTTCCAGCTCGCGCTGTTCTTTATAGGCTAGCTTGCGCGGTTTGTCGCTCGGTTTGGCTTGGGCCGTGCTTACGCGTGGCGCGCTTATGAGTTTCTTGGTTTCCAAAGGCGCGTCGGGAATTTGCCGCTGGTAGCGTTCCCAGTCTTCATACCCGCCGGCGTATTCGTTAAAGGATCCGTCGCCTTCAAATACCAGCGTGCTAGTAACGACATTGTCGAGAAAGGTTCGGTCGTGGCTGACCAGCAGCAAGGTTCCCTCATATTCCGACAACAATTCTTCGAGTAGCTCGAGGGTGTCGACGTCTAGATCGTTGGTCGGTTCGTCGAGCACCATCAGGTTCGCCGATTGGGTAAAGATCTTTGCCAGCAGCAGGCGATTGCGTTCGCCCCCAGAAAGCGCTTTAACCGGCGAATCGATTCGCTGGGGCGGAAACAAGAAGTCTTTCAAGTAGCCGATCACATGGCGCGAGCGGCCGCGCACCGTCACATAGTCCGAGTCGCTCAGGTTTTCCCGCACCGACTTTTCCGAGTCGAGCAAACGGCGATGTTGATCGAAGTATGCCAGTTGCAGCCGCGTACCGAGCACTACTTCGCCGGTCGTCGGCTCTAGCTCGCCGAGGATGAGTTTTAGCAAGGTGCTTTTTCCGGAACCGTTGGGGCCGATGATGCCGACCCGGTCGCCGCGCAGGATGCGCGTCGAGAGGTCGCGGACGATGGTGTCTTCGCCATAGCAAAAACTCACGCGCCGGACATCCACGACCAACTTGCCGGACATGGCGCCGGCATCGATACTGAAGCGCGCTTTGCTCTGGCTGTCGAGGCGCTCAGCCTTTTCCTTGCGCAGCGCTTGCAGCACGCGCACTCGCCCTTCGTTGCGGGTGCGGCGCGCTTTGACGCCCCGGCGAATCCAGGCTTCCTCCTCTGCTAGTTTCTTGTCGAACTTGACACTGGCTCGTTCTTCTATGTCTAAGAGCTCCTCCTTTTTTTGCAAATACCAGTCGAAGTCACCGGGGAATGAAGTCAGCTTGCCGCGGTCGAGCTCGACAATCCGCGTCGCCAGTCGGCGCATAAAAGTCCGGTCGTGGGTGATGAACATGACGGCGCCGTTGTAGTTGAGTAAATATTTTTCCAGCCAGATGATGGCGTTAATATCGAGATGATTGGTCGGCTCGTCGAGCAGCAGCAAATCCGGTTCGCTGACCAGTGCCTTTGCGAGCATGACCTGGCGCCGAGTGCCGCCCGAGCAATCGGCTAGGCGCCGATCTTCCGCGAGGTTCAAGCGCGTGAGCACGGTTTCGACCTTTTGATTAAGGTTCCAGCCGTCTAGCGTCTCGATGCGGCTTTGCAGCCGGGCCAATTCGCGTAACGAGTCGGGATTGGCCAGTTCTGGGCGATGCGTCAGGTTGTGGTACTGCGCCAGCAGCGTGCCCAACTCGCCGGTCCCGGCAGCCACCACCTCGAAAATCGTTTGCTCGGTGTCCGGTGGCACCTCCTGTTCGAGATGGGCGACCCGCAGGGTATCGGTGCGCCAGATCTCGCCTTCATCCGGCACTAGGCTCCCGGTCATCACCCGGAACAAAGTGGTCTTGCCAGTGCCGTTTCGGCCAATCAAGCAAACCCGTTCGCCGGCCTCGATCTGAAAGTCGACGTGAGTGAGCAACGGCACATGGCCATAGGCATGCGAAATATGATCGAGACGAAGCAGTGGCATAAGAACTGTAAGGAAAAATAACCGCTCTCGGGAATGATTTTATCAGATCACTGCGCGAGTCGCGAGTCGACTGCGTGAAGGCAGGCTGAGATGTCATGATCGCGCATGGCTCGCTCTTTCACCTTCAATTGCAAAATCCGGTTGAAATGATCGAATCACCGTCCTATGGTGCGGGGGAAACGAGTTGGGCAAAAAATGAGCATAAAAAACCAAGCCGCAATTGTTGGCATCGGCGATACGCCAACGGATCGCCTCGGCTCCAAGCCCGGTGAGCCGCGCAAGTCGAGCGCTGAATATTTATCTTGGGCCATGCATCTCGCGTTGGAAGACGCGGGCTTGAGTCTCAAGGATTTTCAAGGCCAGGGGCTCGGCGTAACCATCCCGACCGCCTATCCGCAGCCGTTTTGGCCGGAAGAGGTCTCGGAGATTCTTGGCATTACCCCAGGCTTTTTGCTCGGCGGCGCGACCGGTGGGGCCGGCGCCGTCTCTCTGTTGGGCGGAATGAGCGCGGCGATCAATTCCGGTTTCATCGACCTCGCGCTCGTGATCGGCGCGGCGGCGCCGTTTTCCGAACACTGGGGCGGGGGCATTCAGCCCGGCGACATGCGCGACTGGGAAATACCGTATGGCACCATGGGACCCAACAGTAAAATTGCCATGGTGATGCGCCGCCACATGCATCAATACGGCACCACCCTGGATCATCTCGGCAAAATCGCCGTCGCCGGCCGCTACCATGCAAGCTTGAATCCGCTCGGTTATCTGCGCAAACCGATCACGATTGACGATTATAAAAATTCTCGTCTGGTCGCCGACCCCGTTCGCCTGCTCGATTGCGTCATGCCGGCCAATGGCGGCAAGGCTTACATCTTGGCTTCACCCGAACGCGCCAAGACGCTACGTAAGAAGCCGATTTACTTGAAAGGCTTCGGTGAGCGCAGCAATCCGTCCTACGGCCCACGCGCCGGTTCCGATGCCCTGATCATGGGTGTCAAAGATGCCGGCAGAGTCGCCATGGAGATGGCCGGTGTGAAACACCAGGACATCAATTTTCTCGAACTCTACGACGATTATATCATCGTCGTTTATCTGCAGATCGAAGATCTCGGTTTTTGCGACAAAGGCGATCTCAAGTTTTTCGAGAACACTGATTTTACCTTCAAAGGGCAGCTGCCAATTCAAACCGGCGGCGGGATTATCAACTGCGGCCAGCCGTCAACCGCTGGCGGCGTGCATCATATTCTCGAAGGCGTGCGCCAGCTGCGCGGCGAAGGCGGCGAGCGCCAAGTGCCCAATGCCAAGATCGGCTTGATCTCAGGCTTGGGGGTGCTCCCCTACGGCAAAAATCTCGGCTGCTGCGCGGTAGCTATTTTAGGAAATGAAGTGTGACGACCATGGCTGAAATCGATGTAAGCAAACCCCTTCCTGCGATCACCACCGAGGCGAAACCTTTCTGGGACGCGGCGGCTGAGCAGAAACTGATGATACAGCGTTGCCAGGAGTGCAACGCTTGGGTTTGGACGCCGCGCCCGGCGTGCAACGAGTGCGGCAGCGAAAAAATCGAGTGGACGCAGATGAGCGGCAGAGGCGAGGTCTATTCGTTCACGGTTATACGCCAGGTGGTCGGTCGCGCCGCCTCGAAAGCCTTCGAACCAGACATCCCATACGTCATAGCTTGGGTAGACTTAGACGAAGGCCCACGCCTGATTACCAACATCATCGGCTGCCCGGTGGAGGACGTAAAGCTCGGCATGAAGGTTGCCGTGCAGTTCGAAAAAGCGTCAGAGAAGATATGGCTGCCGAAGTTTAAACCATCATGAATATTAGGCTTTACTCTCCGCGCCACCACTGGTTGAAATCCCGAGCCCCGTGAAGAAACCCCAATACGGTCGTCATTGAACGACTCACTTCATAAACTAGGCGATATCGATAAACAAAAAGCTCACGTACATGGGGTTTATTGAGTTCAGGAACAATGCGGCCTCGTTCGGCAAACTGATCAAGCGACTCCGCTGTGGTCAAAACATGCTCTAGGAAGTCTAGCGCATGTGCCGAAGAATCGTTCGCGATGTAGGCAACGGCTTCATCCAGCCCATCGCGGGCCCGCCACGACCAAATTACTTCTCGGCGCCGTGTCGCCATTTGTTGCGCAGCTCGGCAGCAACGTCAGCGTGAGACAGGGTTCGCCCGACCTTCGCGTCGGCGCGGCCGTTTTCAATCTCGTTGAGTACATAGAGGTGATAAAGAAGTTGGTCGAGGCTACAATCATCGGGTAAGCGATCCAAAAGTGCTCGAACGGTCTGTTTAGCTTCCATGTTTTGTCCTCGAAGCAATCTTACACGATTCTTTAATAAGCATCTAGATCGATGTCTTTTTAGGCGCATTGCCGATTTATCACCCTGTTTAAGCAGTATCAACGCAAAGAATGTTCCGCCAAGCGACGCGGCAACTTGGCACACCGGGATTGATATCGCGTCCTGAGGGATCGAATTTGAGCCGTTGCGCAGGCGCAATGAGCCGTCCTTTACAAAATGCCCAACGATCACTCCTTGTCAAGAATCCCAACGTTACTTGAACAAGACCCGGAATCTCGCTACCGTCAATGACAGCTCGACCATTGCAATCCTCTATGAATGACCGCTCCGTAAAAGTAAACATCGGCGCCTTGGCACCGACACCGAAGTGGTCCGCCGGCGCGCGTGGTCGTTTTCGAGTGCGCGAACCATTCTCGGCTTATTTCCCCGCCGGTGAGTTCGCCGATTATACGAGCTATCTCAATGTCGCCGGCAACACCATCAAGCAGGAGCGTCGAACCAGGGTGACGCTCGTCCGTCGGCGCGCCGCCCAATGTAGCAGCGATCACAGCTGCGCTTTCGTCGTTAAAAGCGAGCGCTATCCGTTTTTACCGCGCATTAGAACCGGTTTTCGCATGGCCAAGGCTGAGAATGAGTTCAGGAGCCTGCTCTACCTGCAACAACTCGGCGTGGGCGCGGTCGAAGCGGTTGGATTCGGTGCCGAGCGCACGGCGCTAGGTTTTGTGCGCTCCTGCTTTGTCATCACTCGATACCTCGAAAACTCGATCACCCTGGCCGATTGGCAGCAGAGCAGCGACCCTCAAAAGGATTCATCCCGACGACGCGCGCTTTTGAAACGGCTCGGCGCGATCTTTCGCCGGCTCCACGGCGCACGATTCTTTCTTTTTACCGTTAAGCCTAAAAATATCTTGCTGCGACCCGCTGCCGACGACGAATGCGATATCTATTTTGTCGACACACCCTACGCTCGCACACTACGCTGGTGGCCGCTGTCGCGCTGGGCGCAGAGCCGCGATCTGGGTTATTTTTTCGGCAGCTTTGAGCCAGATCTCACGGATGGTGACCTGGCATCGTTCTACGAAGGCTACCTGCCCGACGTTCTAGGCCGGGCGGCTGACGGCCTACGGCGGGGTATATCACGCGCCACGCGGGCGCAGCAAAACCGTACGCCAATATCACGCTTAGTGCATGCGCTGAAGCGCTATTTGCGCCAGCGGTCGGGCCGCTCACGGCAGGCCAAATCGAATCGAGGATAAAGATGGACCGAGAGATTCTTTCCCATTACAACAGCCCGGCAGGGGCAACCGATTACGTCCATAAGTTCGAGCGCCGCTGGAGCGAGCGGGTCAATAACTGGCACGAGCAGCGGCTATTGCGGAACTTGCTGCGCTCCGCCGGTATCGACAAGCTTGACGGTATCTCCCTCGATCTGCCCTGCGGCTACGGCCGGCTGCATGCCATCGTGCGCGAGCTCGGCGCGCGCGTGATTGAAGGCGACTGGAGCTTTTCGCTTCTAAGCGCCGCTAAGCGTTATCACCTTGAGCAGGATCGGCACGAGCTTCCGGCAGGATATGTGCGCGCCACTGCGCTGCAACTGCC
>Ga0326597_10005889_pt1 | contig 16910 bp, 11 predicted proteins | sample RVTome_12_FD_203789 | JGI IMG/M metagenome (GOLD analysis project Ga0326597, IMG submission 203789) | Soil microbial communities from uranium-contaminated site in the Upper Colorado River Basin, Wyoming, United States - RVT100D185 | ecosystem: Environmental > Terrestrial > Soil > Contaminated >...
CCCGAGAGCTGGGCGCTCACGAGCTGATCCGCCCCGCGGGCGACGTCGACGTTTCCCGGCTGGACCTGGATGGCGTAGGGGCTCGCCGCCTGGGCGCTGCGCAGCGGGTTGAGGAGGAGGGACGCGCCGTAGCGCAGGAAGCCGGGGCTCAACAGCACCGCGATCATTCCCGCGACAGCCGCTCCGAACAGCACCGCCGAGCTCCTCTTGAGCGCGTCCTGCTCGATTCCGTGTCCGTAGTCGATGCGCTCGCAGCGCTCGACCGTCTGCTGCACCAGCCTTTCGACCAGGGCCGGCGACACAAATCGCCGCCCGTCCTTGTCTTCATCAAGAGGCTCGAGGGGACGCCCCACCTCGACCGCGGTCGAGATCGCCTCTTTCAGGGAAGGATCGTGCTCCTCCATGTAGCGCGCGACCTGCTCGTCGGCCACCTTCTTTCCGAGGGGCCGGTAGATGAACCGGAGAAAGAGCCCGAGAAGTGCCAGGTAGGTGAAGATCCGGAACAGCCGGACGGACCAGGCGCTGTAGCGGAAGTGCTCCATTCCATAGGCGGAGACGGCGAACGCCACCAGGCCAAACAGGATGAGGAACGCGATCCCCTTGACCACGTTCCTGAGCCGCCACCGATTGCGGACGTAGCGGACGACGCGAATCAGCTGCGGGTAGCCCTCGGTTCCCAGGATGCTTTGCATGGCCTCACTCCACCGGGGTCGTTTCTTGTAGTATAGCCCTTCACCGTCCCGCCATCGAGAGACGATTCGACAACAGGGTCTCGCTCGCGAGGAGAAGGAGCGCGCCCGAAAGGAGAAACCACCAGTACCCCTGCCGCCCCTCCTGCGCCTCCCGGCTATCGCCCGCCACGGCACCGCCCGAGCCGGGGGCGCCCGTTTCCCGAAACGTCACCGAGGCCACGAGCTCCTCGGGATCGAGCCGGGAGAGGTCCGACTCCGCGGTGTCCAGGTTGACCGCGACACTCGAGGAGGAAGCGCCCGCCCCCGTTCCCGCGCGCCGGATGTCGTAGAAGCCCTGTTCCTCCAGAGGAAGAAGCGCCCGCGCTTCGGTCCGCGGCAGGATGATCTTCCGAGACGAGGGCGAGGTGATCACCAGGTCGAACGAGCGCCCCGAGGCGTCGTCCTCGGATTCCCTTTCCAGCACCATCGCGAGATAGCGATCGACGTCCAGGACCTCTCCCACGGTGTGCCACGAGCTCGCCTCGGCGTAGGAGGCAGCGTGCTTCACCAGCTGGTGCATGAACGGGAGGAAGACCGGCTGCCGCGCGAGATCGTTCCAGAACGTGTCCAGGGTGGAGGTCCAGACCAGAACCCGGCCGGAGCCGAGCCGACGCTCGACGAGCGCGGGGACACCGTCGTCGTAGCGCGCGAGGACTCCCTCGCTCACGGGAGATTCGAAGGCGCGGTATCGGAAGAACTTGGCCCCCGAGAAGTCTCCGCTGTGGGGTGCGTTGAAGACCTCGAACACCGGGCTTCCGTAGTCGAGGTACGAGAGGGTTCCACCCCAATCGCGGGCGCGGTCGACGACGCCTCCGAGCGCCGCCGGAAGAAGCGGGCCCACAGCCTCGGTGAAGGAGTTTCTCGAGCTTCCCTCCCCCAGCACCAGCACCAGCCCGCCCCCTTTCTCAACGAACTCAGAGAAGAGCTTTGCCTGGGCCTCACCCAATGACGGCACGTCGTTCAGGATCACGACGTCCGTTGCGGAGAGGTCGGACGCTCGAAGCTGCGAAAGCATCTTCGACTCGGTTCGGAACGAGGGCCGATCCCCAATCTCGAGAGCTCTCTCGACGTAGAAGCTCCGCCGGATGCGCCGCGCGCCTTCCTCGAAGTTCAATACCGAGAGCGCCTGCCCGGGAGAGAGCACGAAGTGGTAGACGTTGTCCGAAGGGAGTGCGTCTTGCTCGAGCCGGATGGTGCCTCGAGCTTCTCCTGCGGGCACCGTCACCGGATCGAAGCCGATGGTGGCCGACGTGTTGGGCTCGAGCTCGAGCGGCTTCGTCTGGAGCGCGCGCCCGTCGATCACGAGAGAGATGCGGCTCGCGAGCGGGGCGCCGTCCGCGGCAGCCTTTCGGGTCACGCGGGCCGAGGCAGTGAGCCGCTCTCTTCCCGAGGCTTCGTCGCGCTCGAGGCTCACGCTGGTGAGTGAGAGGTTCTCGGTCTCGGGGGAGCTGAGGTCTGCAGGCGTGAGGACGGTCCCCGCGGGGAGCCATACGTCGTCGTCGTCCCCCTCGAAGCCAAGCCTTTGGAAGTCGGTCACGAGGACCACCTCTTTCCGCGAAAGCTCGGAGTCGTCCAGGATTCTCTTCGCGAGCTTGAGGCCGGGGCCGAAGCCGGTGGGGCGCGCGGACAACTGGATGCCCGCGACCGCGGCCTCGAGCGCCTCCTTGTCCGACGTCGGCTGATTCAGGACCTCCGCGCGATCCGAGAACACGATTACCGACGCGAGGTCCTCGCCGCCGAGGGACTGGATGCGGCCTTCGACTTCCGCTTTGGCCCGCGAGAGCCGATCTTCATAGCCCATGCTGTAGGAGTGGTCGATGAGGAACACGACCTCGCGCGGCCCGAGGGACGAAGCGGCGGAGGCGCTAAAGGACTCGAAAAACGGCCGGGCGAAGGCGAGGGCGATGAGGAGGAGGGCCAGCGACCGGAGCGCGAACAGGAACAGGTGCCGGAGTTTCTGCCTTCGCACGGATCGATACGGGATCTTGCGAAGGAACATGAGCGACGGGAAGGGGACGACGTCTTTCTTCTCCCGGTGCGTCAGGTGGATGATGACCGGGATGGCGATGGCGAGCGCACCGAGGAGAAAGAGGGGCGCGAGAAAGCTCACCTTGTCCTCGTCAGGCGCTCGCGGCTCGCGAGGTAGTGAAAGAGCGCGTAGTCCAGAGGCATCGAGGTGTCGAGAAGGGAGTAGTCGATCTGGTTGTCCCCGAGCGAGCGGGTGAGCTTCTCGACGTGCTTCTGGACCAGGCTTCTGTACTCGTCCCGCAGGTAGTCGGGAATGATCGGCACCGCCTCTCCCGTCTCCAGATCCTGGTAGCTCGCCGCCTCCGCGTAGGGGAACTTGAGCTCGGCGGGATCGAGCACGTGGAACACGATGAGGTCGTTTCCCTTGTAGCGCAGTCCCTTGACGGCGTCGAGGATTGCCTCCGGCTCGTCGTAGAGATCGGAGATCAGGACCACGATCCCCCGCCGGCGAATCGCTTCCGCCACCTTGAGGAGCGGCCTTCGATAATCGCTCGGCTTCTGCGACGTCACCCGATCGATGGTATGGAGCACGATCTCCAGATGCTTCGCCGAGGGAGGGACGAACTCCACGATGTCCTCGTCGAAGGTGACGAGGCCGATGCGGTCGCGCTGCTTCTGGGAGAAGAACGCGAGCGATGCCGCGAGGAACCGCGCGTAGTCGAGCTTCGTGAGGCCTTCGCTTCCGAAGCTCATGGAGCGCGAGACGTCGAGCAGGAGAGTGAAGCTGGTGTTGGTGTCGGCTTCGAACTCCTTCACGTAGAAGCGATCGGTGCGGGCGAAGAGCCTCCAGTCGATGCGGCGGATGTCGTCTCCCGGCATGTAGGCCCGGTGCTCGGCGAAGTCGACCGACCGTCCCAGGTAGGTCGAGCGGTGGAGGCCGCTGATGAAACCCTCGACCACCGATCGTGCCAGCAAGCTCAGGTTCGAGATCCGCGCGAGGACGTGGGGATCGACGAAGCGGAACCGGCGATCGCTTTCGCTCGCGGAGTCGACTCGATCGGATCGGCGGGCCACGGTGCGCTCCCTCTCCTTACATCCTCGACTTCGGAGTCGAGACACTCTCGAGGAGCTGGGCCACGATGCGCTCGGAAGTCACCCTCTCCGACTGCGCGTGGAAGTTGGTGAGGATGCGGTGGCGGAAGACCGGCCGCGCGAGGGCCTGGACGTCGTCGTAGCCCACGTGGTAGCGGCCCTGCATGATGGCCCGCGCCTTGGCGCCGAGGACGAGGTACTGCGCCGCGCGCAGGCTGGCGCCGTACTCCACCCACTTGTTCACGAAATCGGGGGCGCCGTCGCTCCCCGGCCTCGACGTCCGGGCGAGGCCCACCGCGTATCGCATGATGGCATCCGACACCGGGACCTTTCTCACCAGGGTCTGGAACTTGACGATCTCCTCCCCCTTGACCACGTTCTCGAAGTGGTAGTTCTGGACCGAGGTGGTACTGCGCACCACCTCGAGCTCGTCCTCCTCGGGGAGGTAGTCAATAATGATGTTGAACATGAAGCGATCGAGCTGGGCCTCGGGGAGTGGATAGGTCCCCTCTAGCTCTATTGGGTTCTGGGTGGCGAAGACGAAGAACGGCTCTTCCAGGGTATAGGTGCGCCCCTGGATGGTGACCCGATGCTCCTGCATCGCCTCGAGAAGGGCCGACTGGGTCTTGGGAGGGGTGCGGTTGATCTCGTCCGCGAGCACGATGTTGTTGAAGATCGGCCCGGGCATGAAGACCAGCTCGCGCCTTCCAGTCTGAGGATCCTCCTGCACCAGGTCGGTGCCGGTGATGTCGGAGGGCATGAGGTCCGGCGTGAATTGGATCCGGGCGAACTTCAGATCGAGCACCTGGGCGACGCAGTGCACGATCAAGGTCTTCGCGAGACCGGGGACGCCGGTGATGATGCTGTTGCCGCCGACGAAGAGCGAGAGCATCACCTGCTCGAGCGCGTCCTCCTGGCCGACGATGAGCTTCCGGAGCTCCCGGGTGATGTTGCCGTAGGCTCCCTTCAACCGATCGGCGAGGGCAATATCGTCTTCCGACTCGAGGGCGACTTTTCTTTCTTCAGCCAAAGGTGGTTCCTTTCTCAGTCAGGTCTCAGTGGACCTCAGTGGGTCATGCCGTAGATGACGTAGTTCACTCCGAGCTTGAAGGCTTCGTTCGTGATGTCGATCGGGACCCAGCCCGTCCCCGACCACTCCCAGTACTCGCCGACGTCGTGGTTGTAGTTGGCGATGACCATCAAGCGTTTGTTGGGATCGTTGTCCTCGAAGACGCCGTAATAGACGGGCTTCGCTTCGGGAAACGTGGGGTGGGTGAAATCGAGCGTCTCGATATAGAAGAACGAGTCGAAGATCGGATGGCTGACGTCGAGCTGAACCAGGTCGTATCCCGGAAGCACCCGGGCCATCTGCTCCTGGAAGATGTCCCATTGCCAGTCCATGATGAAGTCGTCCACCACCAGGAACCCGCCTTTGAAGAGGTAGGTGCGAAGGCTTTCCGCCTCTTCGTCCGTCGGGTTCCAGAATCCGACCTCGCAGAGATAGGCCCACGGGTATTTGAAGAGCTCGGGATCGTCGAGGGCGAAGATGTTCCCCTTTCCCATGTTGGGTGCGATGGTCGTGTGGTGCTGCAGGATGTTCATCAGGTTGCGCTCACCCTGGGGATAGTCGTGGTTCCACTTGAGGTCGAGTCCCCACTGGTAGGGACCCCGTCCCCAACGGGTAGGCTCGAACTTGATCCGCACGAACGTGAACATGCCGTTGTACGGAAAGTTCTCGTAGGGGACGTCGAACCCCTGAGAGCGGCTCGCCGCGAGAGGCAACGCTGCCACAAGCAGCAGCAGAAAGACCCCGAGGAGGCGAATCATCCCTCGCTCCTCGCGGAAAGCTTCATCAGGAGAGCGAGCCCGTCCTTGAAGCCAGGTGCTAACTCGAGCGCTCGAAGGAGCTCCCGCTTGGCGTTTCGGGCGTCGCCAGCCTCGTAGTAGGCGAGCGCCAGCTCGTAAAGGCCCTGGGCGCGGTCGGTCGTAAGCGCGAGAAGCGCCCTTCTCTCGATGACGACCTCCTCCTTCCGCCCGAGCTCCTGGTAGAGAGCGGCGAGCTTGCGGTGGGAGTCGGCCTCGAAGGGATAGATCGCGATCGCCCGCTCGAGGATCGAGGCCGCCTCACGGGTCTTTCCGAGCTTCTGGTAGATCTCGAAGAGCTTCACGTGCGCGTCGTAGTGGTTCTCGTTGATGTCCACGAACTTCTGGAGCTCTTTGGCGGCGCGCTCGGGCTCGCCGCGCTCCTCGAAGATCTGGGCGAGAAGCGGATAAGGGCTTCCCGTCTCGCCGTACTCGGGAAAGAGCGACTTGGCCCGCTCCAGATGCTTTTCGGCGCGGTCGGTCTCGCCCGCCTCGAGCGCCAGCCGCCCGGTCTCGAGTTGGGCGATGAAATCGAATTCGTCCTGCTCCGCGCGGGCCCGGAGCTCCTCGGCGGTGACCGCCGGCGCGGGCACTTCCCCATCGGGCTCTTCCGGAGGCAGCCGAAGCGAGTTGGCTTGAGCGTCGAACCTCTCCTTCAGATAGCCCTCGAAGGCCGCGTCGAACTCGGTGAGATCCATCTTCAACACCTGCAGGAAAACCTCGGCGGTCGGAAGACCGCGCCGGTATGAGGCCAGCATGTCGCGAATCGCCGAAAGGCCGAAATCGCGCTCGATGAGCTCGGAGACGAGAGACGCCTGGTAGTAGGAGATCCCGATCTGCTGGGGATAGGTCGGGCGCATGAAGCCGTTGTTGAGCTCCGCGATATTCAGGAGCTTCCCCCGCTGGTAGGCGGCGAGAAACGCGAGGCTCACGTCGTCGCCCCAACCCGGGCGCGCTCGGCGCTCCTCGAGGACCGAAAGACCTTCCGAGAACCACCGCGGCACCTTGTGGTCGGTCGCGCCGAGAGTGACGGTGTGCGCGAGCTCGTGCCACAGCGTCGAGGCCCAATTGAACTGCCCCTTGGGTCGCGCCGACGGCGAGTCGACGGCGATGACCGGCCCGAAACAGACCCCGAGCGCCCCGAGCCCGGGAAGGCCCAGGGTCCTGACCGAGAAGTCCCCGTGAGACGGATAGACCTCGATCCGGATCGGAGTCTCGGGGTGGAACTGGTACCGCTCGGCGAGCGACTCGTAGGCTTCCTCCGCGATCCGCTCGACGTAGCCCGAGAGAAGATCCGATTCCTTCCCCTCGATCGCGATCTCGAACCTGGAGGTCTTCGTGGTGACGTAGTCGGGATAGGTATCCATCAGATCGAGCGTGTTCTTGATCCAGACGTTGTAGGGGTCGCCCTCGAACGAGCGCTCGAGGCTCTTCCGTCCCCCCTCGATGTCGCCCAGGCGGAGCTGGTTCAGGCCGAGAAGGCCGTAGCCCTCGAACGAGCGGGAGTCGAGCTCGACCGCTTTCGCCGCGAAGTTCCTCGCCTCTCGATAGAGGCGGTTGTTGACGGCGATGTTCGAGAGCTTGTTGTAGAACGAGGCGTCCTTGGGATTGCGCGCGAGCGCGCGCTCCTCGATCGCGCGAAAGGGGGCGTCGTTCCCGCTGAGAAGCTCCGCCGCCGCGAGAATGGGAAGCGCCTCGGGAGAGACCGGGTTCACCTCGAGGGCGGCCTCGACTTCTCGACGTGCGCCCTCGTAGTCCTCGAGCCCGAGAAGCTGTTCCGCGAGAAACGCGCGGGCGGCGACGAACCGGGGATTCACCGAGAGCGCTTTCTCGGTGAGCACCTTCGCTTCAGGAGAGCCGTCGAAGTCCATCACCTGCGCGAGCCCGAGAAGCGCCTCGGGGTGATTCGGGTTCACCGCGAGAGCCTCCTGAAAGCTCGGGTTGGCGTCCTTACTGTTGTACTTCTCGAGGAGCAGCTCGCCCGCGCGGATCGAAGGTATGAGGCTCGAGGGATCCTTCGCCTTCGCCTCGTCCAAAGCGCGAAGGGCGTCCTTGAAGAGCTGATGGTCGGTGACGCCGAGATGCTTGCACGCCATCGCGACCGCGGTGAGATCCTCCGCCGAGAGATTCGAGCTCCGGTTGTAGACGTCGATGAACCGGTTGAATCGCGCGATCGCCTCGTCGACCGCCCCCTCTTCGTGGACGAGGACGGCGAGGTTGAGCTCGGCGGTGAGCACATCTTCAGCCTTTCCGGCGACGGCCTTCTCGAAAGCCTCCCGCGCCTCCGCGATGCGCCCCGTCTCGTAGAGGATCTCACCTCGAACGTTCGAGAGCGCTACGGAAGCGGGCTCCCGGCTCTCGAACCGCTGGATGACGGAGAGCGCCTCGTCGTAGGCGCCGGTGAGCCTCAAGGCCTCTACCCAGCCGCGATAGAGCCTGGACGTAGGATTCGCGGTCGACTCTTTCTCGAAACCCTCGATGGCCTCCGCGTAGCGGCCCTCACGGAGAGCGGCGTGGGCCTCGTCGAGCGACGCTTCAACCGGGCCGCGAACGGTGGCGAGGTAGCCGAGGGCCACGAGGCCAAACACGGTGAGGATCGACCGAGCGCTCACGGCTTCGACCGTTCCTCGATACGCTGGGTGACGGACGCGAGCTCCAAAAGGAGCCGCTCGAGCTCCTGAAGGTAGGTCTCTTCGGGCATCGAATCCTTCTGGAGCTTCAACGCCTCCACCCTGCCCTCGAGCTCCTGCCCGCTTTCGACGAGCCGCGCGAGCTCCGGGTCAGACGCGATTTCCTTCGGCGAAAGCCCGTTGGCGACGGCCGCGGCGCCCATCAGGAATGCCGCCCCGGCCCGAGAGCCCTCTTTCTTGGAGGCTTCTCCGACCGCGCTTCCGTCCCCGTCGTCATCGAACTGCGCGTGCTCGGTCTTGAGGAGATTTTCTTCCTCGTAGAAACCCGCGACGCGGAGCCGCGCGTAGTCGAACGCCTCCATGACCGAGACCCGCTGGTTCTTGTCCGTGTCCCCGGAATCGCCGGAATAGGCCTCGACGAAATACCGTCCGAACTGCGCTTCATTCCGCTCGAAGCCGGACTTGGTGGCGGTGACGACGATGCGATTCGGCTTCGCCACGACCGGCAGAAACGCCCCGCTCGCGCTCGCGGTATTTACGAACACGATCTGCTGCTCCTGGAACGGCAAAAGGAGCGCGTCGAAATCCGAGGCACTCAGGTCCCGCCCCGGCAGGTTGAACCGCGCATCCTCGTTGTCATAGCTCCCGTGGCCGATGAGCAGGAGATAGATCTGATCCCCCGGGGCGACCGAGGTCGAGAGCTTCGAAAGGAGCGAGGCGACGTTCTCTTTCGTCGACTTCGCGTGGATCGCCTCGGGAGCCATCTCCGGGCTCTCCCCGAGGTAGAACACCCGATCCGCCGCGAGTCCGTGGCGGGCCGTCGCGGCGTCGCGCATCGCCATCGACCACTGATGAAAGCGCTCTCGATGGGCCTCGTCGCCGCCGATGCCGGCGATGATGATGAGGTAGGTCTCCTTCGCCTGCGCCACGGTCGGGCTCATCGAAACAAACGCCAGGGCCAGAAGAAGAAAAACACGAAGAGTGTAAGAAGGGGGATAGGGAGATGGAGGAGATAGGGGGATAAGACCGGCCGGATCGATCCCGGATCCCATCCCCTTATCCCCTCCTATCCCCTTATCCCCCTTTTTGTATTGGTTCTTCTCCGGGGGTTTCATGCGAGCCCCCGGTACTTGCGGTAGCTCCACTCGGCGCTCACGAGGCCCACCATCAGCAGGAACAACGCCGGCATGTCCCAGAGGTCGCGGCGTTCCCGCACCGTCGCCCCTCCCTCGGTGTAGCTCATGTCCTCGGGGAGGCGCGAGACCGTTTCCGGCCGATAGAATCCTCCTCCGGTCTCGTTGGCGATGCGCGAAAGCAGCGGCGCCCTCATCTCCGCCTGGAAATACTCGTCGTCGAGGTCTTCGATCTCCATGTAGCTCGTCGCGGCCCCGAGGAGCGTCCCTTCCCGTTCGGCCTGGACCGCGACCTCGTAGATGCCTTTTTCCCCAGGAAGGAAGCTCGCCCGGTACTCGCCGTCCTTGTCGACGGTCCACTCCATGGGAAGCTCGACCGCGTCCCCCGAGGGCGCCCGGACGGTCGCCTGAACCTGGGCGTTGTTCACCTTCAAGAAGCGATCGTCGTCGACTTCCGCGGTCAAAACGACGCTCTCGCCCGGCGTGTAGCGGCTCTTGTCGGTCGTGACCGCGACCTGGTCAGGCACGTAGCTCACGAGCCACCTCAAGAGCCTCCGCCAGAAGAGCTCGTGGGTGAGGTCTTCGAGCGGAATGTCGTGGTGCATCTGCCATTGCCAGGAGTCGTTCACCGTGAGGGCGATGGCTTTCCCCCGGCCGAAGCGCTGGAACACCAGGATCGGCTGGTCCGAGATTCCGTCTCCTGAGCCCTCGAGAAGCGTCGTCGCCCCCGGCTTCACCGAACGGACGTCGTTCAAGGTCGAAAGCGGGGGGAGGGTCTGGAAACGCTCGGCACTCGATTCCAGATCCGAGCCGAACTGGGTGACGGGATGGGTGGTCCCGAAGGGCGTGGGCTCGACGGCGAGAGAAGCGAAGAATCCGGGCGCCGAGACCTCCTCCGTCTCGGGCGAGATCTCGACGGCCTCGAGCACCACCGGGAGCACTTCCTCAACGGGCGTCCCCGCGTAGCCGCCCTCGGAGAACGAGAGCCTCCCGCCGAGCGCGAGGAGTCCGCCGCCGCGCTGGCTCACGAAGTCCGCGATCATGCGGAGCTGGTCGTGAGTAAAGTAGCTGGCCTCGATGCTTCCGAGCACGATTCCCCGATAGCGGAAGAGCTCCTCGCGCGTCTTGGGGAAACCGCTCGCGAGCTCCTCGGCGTCGTCCACGTCGAGCCGCAGGAACTTTCCTTCGGCCGTCCGCTGGAGGCAGACGAGCTGCAGGTTCTCGTCCTCGGTGACCGCGCGGCGGATGAACTTGAGCTCGAACCGCGGCTCCCCCTCGAAGTAGAGGATCTTCTCGCGGCGATCCTCGACCTCGATGAGCTGCTCGCGCGCGTTGTTCTGGGTGACCATTTCGCCTTCGGCGACCGCGACTTTGAACCGGAACACCCGGGCGCCTGGCTCCGGGACGGTAAAGTGGACGCGCACCGTCGTGGCCTCTGCATCCCCGGTGAGCGTCACGTCCCTGGAGTTCACGATCCGGCCGTCGTCCTCGACGTCGAGACGCACGGTCTCGCCGTCGAAGCCACGCTGCGAGAGGGTGACGTCCACGACGAGCGAGGAGCCCTCGAGCACCGTCCGCGGCGCCTCGACGCGAGAGACCTCGATGTCCTTGGTGAAACGCTCCCGCCCGAGTCCCACGGTGTGGACGGGAACTTTCCGCGCCTGGAGGTCCAGAAGCGTGTCGCTGATGGCGTCGGTCGAGTTGTCGGCGCCGTCACTCACCAGCACAATCCCGGCGAGAGGGACGTTCGAAAGCTCGGAGACGCTTCGTTCGAGCGCCCGCGCCAGGTGAGTGCTCGGGCCGGCGAAGCCGAGGCTTTCCGGATCGGAGAGCCGATCCGCCGAATCGGAAAAGCGGAAGAACCGCAGCATGAACTTTTCCGACAGGGCCTCGGCGAGAGCGCTGCCTTCGGGCCCGAAAGTCTCCTGGATGAAGGCCCCCCGGGCCTTTCCTCCGACGTCCGCGATTCGCATGCTCCGCGAATCGTCGAGGAGGATCCCGACGAAGCTTCGCTGCGGCACCACGGTTGAGAGCACGAGCGAGGGCCGAAAGAGACAGAAGACCACCAGCAGGAGGATGGCCACGCGAAGCCCGGTCAATACCAGGCGGTCCCGCGCCGACGCCTTTCCCTGGATCGCGCGGTAGCGAAGCAGCGTCGGAACCGCGATCGCTACGCCGGCGACGCCCGCGACCACGACCGGCCAGGACACGCCGAGGCTGAGCTCTCCCCTGTCGTAGAGCAGCGGGCGGTACTTGAACAGGAACTCGAAAAGGCTCTCGAACCAAGAGGTCATTGTTGGTGCGCGCTTGTTGCTGGCCGGTCTCCCGCCTCCGCCCTTCGGGCTACGGCGCGGTTTCGCCGAAGCGCTTCGCGCGAAGGCGAACGCTCCGCTCGCCTTTCGCTCGGGCTGAGGGCTCTGGCTCGCTCCGCTCGCAGCGGCTGCGCCGCTTTACTTGTCCGCATCAGTGACTCATTGCATAGATGATGAAATTCACGCCCATCTGGTAAGCGTAGGTCGAGAACCGAAGCGGGTAGTACGGGTTCTCCGCCCATTCCCAGGCGTCGCCCAGATCGGTGTTCCAATTGATCACCACCATCAGGCGGCCCTGCTCGTCGAAGATGCCCTTGACCTCCGGGTAGTAGCCATCGGACTCCCACGTGGGACCGCCCTGCATGCCCTGACCCACGTTCGGCACTTGCACGATCTCCTTGACGTCGTAGAAGCAGTTGAAGATGGGATGAGTGAGCGGAATGTCGACGATGGGATAGCCGGGGAGGATGCGCTGGAACTGGGCCTGGAAGTTCTCCCATTCCATCGTTCCCCAGAAATCATCGACCACCAGGAATCCTCCCGCGTGAAGGTAGCGCCCAAGACCCTCCACCTCGCCTTCGGTCAACGCCATGTAGCCAACCTCGACGGTGTAGAGGAACGGATATTTTCCGATTTCGGGGTCGGTGAGCCGGACGGGATTTTCGAGCTCGTACGCATCGAGGTTGGTGAGGCGCCTCAGCCCCACGAGGAACTGCCGGTCCGCTTTGGGAAAGTCAACGCTCCAGCTTCGGAAGTCGCGAAACCGGTAATAGCCGGTGTACGCGGCCCGCGTGAAGTAGAACTGCCGCGGGCCCGCCGAGGGTTGCGGGATGAAATCGTCTTCCTGTCCCGGCCCGAACGCGTCGGGAAGGGACAGGATCGGGGACTGGGGAGCGGGCGGCGCCGCTTTCGCGAGAACCCGGTCCTTCGGCTCGGCGAGGATTTGGCGGACGGGAATTCCGGCGGGCGCGGCCAGTCCCAGGGTCAGCGCCGCAAACGCGACCCGTCGGTACGCCAAGTTGTGCGTTTTGCGCTGCACAACACCCTCCCAGCAACGACCCCGCGAGGGCTAGGCCGGGCGCGTTTGGCGGGATCGCAGCGGCTTCGAGCTTCTATTTTTAACTCTACCTCAATTATACGCCATGGATCCCTCGAACCTAGGACTTTCACCACAGGTAGGGGCTTGGTTTCGCGGGCGCTTTCCCCTAGAATCGGCGCCTTGCGAAAGGCAGGAGGGCCCAATCCATGAATCAATCGAGGATTTCGAGAACCATGTTTGTGTCGGGGGTCGTCGCCGCTCTAATCGGGGCGTGCGCTCCGGCACCCGAGGAGACTTCCGAAGCGACGCCCGCGGCCTCGTCCGACATGCCGATTCCCCCAGTGGCTTTCGGTGTGGTGCCGGTGCCCGCCGACAACCCGACGACACCGGAGAAGGTCGCGCTCGGCCGACAGCTCTACTACGACAGTCGCCTTTCCGCGGACGACAGTCGCTCCTGCTACTCATGCCATGTGTGCGAGAACGGCCTCACCGACGGAAAGCCGGTAGCCGAGGGGGCGCTCGGTAAGAAGCTCACGCGCAGCAGCCCGAGCCTCTGGAACATCGCCTATCACACCGAGTTCTACTGGGACGGAAGGAGCCCCTCGCTCGAGAAGCAGGCGCTCGCCGCTTGGACCGGGGCAAACATGGGCGCGAACGCCGAAGAGACCGCGGCGAAGATCAACGCCATCGAGGGCTACCGCACGCAGTTCCAGCAAGTGTTCGGCGCGGATGCGACGCCCGACAACGTCGTCCAGGCGATCGCTTCCTACGAGCGCACGTACCTCTTCTGCTCCGACACTCCCTACGACCGTTGGCAGGCGGGGGACCAGAGCGCGGTGAGCGACGCGGGAAAGAGGGGCGCGGAGCTCTTCGTCGCCAAGGCCGGCTGCGGAAACTGCCACTCGGGCTCGCTCTTCACCGACATGAAGTACCACAACGTCGGCATCGGCCTCGACAAACCCGAGCCCGACCTCGGGCGCCATCGGGTGACCAATGCCGACGCCGACAAGGGAGCGTTCAAGACTCCGACCCTGCGCGACATCACGCGGAGCGCCCCGTATTACCATGACGGGAGCGTCGCGACTTTGAAAGAGGTCGTGGACCTCATGGTTTCGGGCGGGATCGACAATCCCAACCTCGACCGCGTGAACCTGAAGAACACCAACCTCACCGAGGAGGAAAAGTCCGACTTGATGGAGTTTCTGAAGGCTCTCGAGTGCCCCTGCCCGCTCGAGGCACCGCCGCTGCCACAGCCAGCCCAGTAAGCCCAGTAGGGCTAACCGTCTCGAAAGGCGGCCCCCGCGGGCCGCCTCTCTTTCGGTTAACCCAACCAGCGGTGGTCGACGACGAAGGAGAAATCCGGCTTCAGCTTGCGGACCAGGACTTCGGCGGTGAGCGCTCGCCCGCCGGCGGAAGCCAGGAGGTCGTCGATGGAAACGCCCTTCGCCGCGGCCATTTTCTGCCCCGAGTCGAGAGCTCCCGGAGTGAATTGCAGGGTGCCCCGGACCGGGCTTCCGTTCTGACCCGACACCGAAGCGGTGAACGGGTGGTTTTTCTCGCCCTCGCCCGGCTCGCGCTTTTCGAGAACCAGCTCGTACTTTCTGTTCCTGACCGTGAACGTCGTTCTCATGACGGCGGATTTTATAGCACAGGTGGGAGCGCGGTCAGCCCTTGGGGGTGGGCTCTTCGGGCGCGGGACCGAAATATCCGCGCCGCGCGCGGACCTTCACGTCCTCGCGGTCGACCTCCACTTTGATCTTCCGGTACTTCCCATCCTGTTTGCTGTTGGTCGAGACGTAGCCCAGGGTGTACTGGCTGAAGAGCTCCTCGAGGAGCTCGTCGTAGAGCTCGTCGAGCTGCTGGAGATTGTCGCCGAACGCGTAGGAGCCTCCGGTCTCGCCCGAGAGCTGCCGGAGGAAGCGTCCGTCCTCGAAGGTCCTGGAGTTGCGGGCCTGCGAGGCTCCGAAGTGGATGGTGTGGATGGTGGCGTCGGAGAGCTTCGCCATATCCATGACCTCGCCCACGCTCAACGTGCTCCGCGAGTCGACGCCATCGCTGAAGACCACCAGGGTCTTCTTTCCGTCGAGCGCGTAGATGCGCTCGAGAAACGTCGCCACCGCGTCGTAGAGCGCCGTCCAGCCCTCGGCCTTAACGTCGTAGATCCGATCGCTCAGGAGGCGCTGGTCGTCGGTCGAGTACTGCGAGAGGCGGATGTTCTCGTCGAAGTCCATTACGAAGAGGTTCTCGGTCTTCGGAAGGTTGGTGAGAAACTTGAGCGCGGCGTCGCGGACGAGGCGAATGTCCTCCTCCATGCTGCCGCTGGCGTCGAGCAGGAGGCCGATGACCTGCCGGCCCGAAAGCTCGTCTTTCATCTCGGGAGGAAGGCCGACCCAGGATTCCTTCAGGCCGGCGGCGAATAGCCGGATATCCTGGCGGACGCCGTCCTCGAGAACGGTGAAGTCTTCAATCTCAAGGTCGGTGATGAAGTTCCCTTCCTCATCCGTCACCGCCACGGCCACCGAGACCATGTCGACGCGCGACTCGAAGACGTAGGGGACCTGCTGCTCCTGCCCCGAGACCGAGGAAGCACCAAAGAGAAACGCCGTGGCCACGCTCACTAGAAGAAAAAGAGTGTAAGAAGGGGGATAGGGGGATGGAGGAGATATGGGGATAAGACCGGGATGAATCCCGGATCCCATCCCCTTATCCCCTCCGGTCCCCTTATCCCCCTTGTATTGGTCTTCCTCTGCGCCTTTGCTCCTTTGCGCCCTTGCGTTCTTCTCCGTTCGATGGGTCATTTCAGATGATCCCCTCGATCACCTGCACCGCGAGCTCGAAGCGGTTGAAAGGCGGCATGAGATAAGCGCCCTCGGCGAGATTACGAGCGGCGCGGAAGGAGTCACGAGCGATGTCGATCCCCACTTGCTGCGCCCGCTCCTTGGAGGGGGCTTTCTTCAGAAGCTCGCGCACCTCCGCCGGCACCGCCATCCCCGGCACCTCGTTGTGAAGGAACTCCGCGTTGCGATAGCTCGTGAGCGGCAGGATCCCGACGAGAACCGGGATGCGCGAGCCCGAAACCGCCGAGAGAAACCGCTCGAGGTACTTCGGCTCGTAGACCGGCTGGGTCAGGCAGAACTCCGCGCCCGCCTCGACCTTCCTCTCGAACTTGCGGATCTCGGCCTCGAAGTCGGTGGCCCCAGGATTCGCTCCCACGCCGATATGGAGCGGCATCGAGGCGCCCAGTGGATTTCCCGCGAGGTCGAGCCCGCGATTCAGATGAGACAGGATCTTCACCAGCCCCACGGAATCCACGTCGAAGACCGCGGTCGCGTAGGGATAGTCCCCGAGCTTCGGAGGGTCGCCGGTCACCGCGAGGATGTTCCGGAGCCCGAGAGCGTAAGCACCGAGGAGGTCCGACTGGATCCCGATGAGGTTCCGGTCGCGGCACTGATAGTGAAGGATGGTCTCGACTCCCACCCGCTGCTCCAGGAGCACCGCGAAGCTCAGGGCGCTCATCCGCGCGCTCGCCCGCGGCCCGTCGCCGACGTTCAGGAAATCGACCTCGTTCTCCTTCAGCCACTGCGCTCGATCGAGAAGCGGGCCCGGGTCCGCGCCCTTCGGAGGATCCATCTCGACCGACACCACGAATTTGCGCCCGAGGCTTCGCGCCAGGTGGGACTTCTCCTCGCGCGGGAGCGGCCGCTGCTCGGGGTGGGGCTCCGTTTCCTTCGATACCTCGATCATCGTGCGCGAGGGTCCGAGCGCTCTCACGACGCCGACGATGGCGCCGATGTGTCCCGGAGTCGTCCCGCAGCATCCGCCGATGATGGCGACACCGGACGCGAGAAAACGCTTGCTGTAATGCGCCATGTACTCCGGCGAACAGAGATAGAGGACTCGTCCCTCCACCACCTCGGGAAGGCCCGCGTTCGGCTGCACGGCGAGAGGAAGCTGGGTCGCGGCCCTCATCCGCTCCATCACCTGGAGCATGAGCTCCGGGCCGACGCTGCAGTTCGCTCCGACCACGTCCACGTCGAGACCACTCAGGGTCCGGGCCACGTGCTCCGGCTTCGCCCCGAGCGGCGTCGCGCCGTCATCGCCGAAGGTCATCTGAGCGACGAGCGGAAGGTCGCTCCCGGCCG
>Ga0326597_10005890_pt1 | contig 16907 bp, 13 predicted proteins | sample RVTome_12_FD_203789 | JGI IMG/M metagenome (GOLD analysis project Ga0326597, IMG submission 203789) | Soil microbial communities from uranium-contaminated site in the Upper Colorado River Basin, Wyoming, United States - RVT100D185 | ecosystem: Environmental > Terrestrial > Soil > Contaminated >...
CAGCTGACCGTTCGAGGCGTCGACGCCGACGATGTTCTTCTGGGTGATCGTGACCAGCTGTCGGGTGCCGTCGAGCGTAACGGCGATCGGCGACGCGTAGCCCGGACCGTCGCCCGTCCAGCTCCAGCGGACGGCGCCCGTGTTCGCGTCGAAGGCCGTGAGGGCTCCGTTGTCATGACCGCCCACGTGGAAGATCACGCTCCCGCCCTCGAGGACCGGCGACATGGCGGTGCCGTACAGGGGGTCAACCGGTGGCGCCGGTTTCTGCCACAGCAGCTTGCCGTCGGATGCATTGAAGGCCGACACGATGCCGCTGATGCCGAGCGTGTAGAGCCTGCCATCGGCAAAGACGGGCGTCGATTTGGGTCCCTGCCCGTGGTTCTTCGTGGCGGGGTTCATCTTGTACGGCGCGGGATAGCTTGTCCGCCAGATCGTCTTGCCGGCCCGCGCGTCGAGCGCCATCATCACTTCGTCTGCGTCCTGCCGCGCGAAGGCGTACACGCGGTCGCCGACGAGAATCGGCGTGGCGTAGCCGGCGCCGACCTCGGCCTTCCACCTGAGCGACAGGTTGTCCGGCCACGACCTGGGCGCCTGGAACGAAGAGGCCGAACCGTCGCGGTTCTGGCCGCGCCACTGAGGGTAGTCGCGCGAGCCGCCCTGCCCGCCAACGGTCGCGGTCGACCCGGTCGCGAGGGCGATCGCAATCGCGCCAATCCATTTCGCTGTCATCGGCAGATCATACCTGACGAGCACCCGCCGGCGGCCATGAGTCAGGCCTGCCGCCGGATCGGCACCAGGACCGCCACCCAGTAGACCGGCGCTTTGGTGTCGTTCCGCCACGCATGCAGCGTGTTGCGTTGAATGACCACGTCACCCGGATGCAGCGTCGTCTCGCCCTCGTCCACCATCAGCACGAGTTCGCCCCCGAGCAGGATGTTGTAGTCGAGCGTCAGAGTACGGTGCCAGCCTGGCTTCGCGCCCGCCGGCGTCGGCCTCAGCGTGACGAAGTGGAAGCTGCTGCCGCCCAGAGCGGGCTCCAGCTGCGGGGCGTCGGTCGGCATGATCTTCTGCGGCTCTCCGCTCGGTCCGGGTCCGAGGGGCAGCTCGCCCGTGGCTTTGTACAGACTGGGGAACGCCCCGCCGGTTACCCGATCGTCTTTGATGATGTAGGAGCGGCCCTGCGCGTTGTGCCCGGTGATGATGCGCCGCACGCCCTGCGTCAACGCGAGACCGGCCGCCGTCGTTGCGCCGGCCTGACCTGCCGCCATCAGATCGACGCCGAAGCCGCCAAGTCCGCCGACCAGCGCGGCCGTCAGGCCCGCCCCGACCGCTCGTTCGAGGACGGCACGGCGTTCGGGATCGGTCGGAAGGTCGAGTACTCGGCGCTCCTCGTCTACGTTCGCCATGTCACACTCCTCTGGAACGCGGGTGGACGGAAGACCGTGTTGGTCGGCGAGCACCCGTGGCAGTTGGTCCAGCATACAGCAGGGAGGGGCGCTGATCGGCGGGATGGAGACCAGGCTCGATCTACACTTTCCGCCTGCGCGACGGTGCCGCCTGCCCGCGGCGCCTCGCGGGTGTCGCCCTGAGCATCGAGGCTGCCGAGCTAGATCTGCTTCGGCGGCCGACGGAGGCCATTATGAAACGCCTGTCGCTCCTTCTCGTCGTCTTGGCGATGTCGGTTGGGTATCTCGCGGGTATCGCCACGACGTGGACGGCATCGGCGGCTGTCCAGCCGCCCGCTCCGGCACGAGCCGCGGGATGGGGAAGGGTTCCGCTGGCGCCGGACCAGGGGCAGCCGGTCTACTGGTCGATCGATGACCTGAAAAACGTGCACGCGCAGCTCGCGGCCCGCTCCAACGGCAGGATTCTCAGCAAGCCGTTCGATCTCGCCGAGCTGCCTTTCACTCGCACCCATTACTTCGACATCGTGCACCGTCCGCCGCTCACCGCGGCGCCCACCGCGGAACAGCACGAGGGCGTCACCGACGTCTACGTCGTGATTGGAGGGAGCGGGACCGTCATGCTCGGCGGGGAGATCGAGAATCGACGGGTCGTTCCCAATCGCCCGGGCGAGTTCCAGGGCCTGCTTCGCGGCGGGCGGAGCTACCGCGTGAAGGCTGGCGATGTGCTGAATGTTCCGCCGAACACGCCGCATGCCTCTCTGGGGGATCCGGGCGGACTCACGTACATGCTGCTCAAGATCAACGTTGGTCTTTACCCCTGGTCGATCGTCGCGGGCGTGCCTTAGGGCTGCGACGTCCGCTTCGCGGCCTTCCGATGAGCGTCGAAGAAGTCGAACATCCCCGTCAGATTGGGTACCACGACTCCGCTGTGCGAGCCGCCGGGCACCTCGATGTACGTCACCGTGATGCCGAGCTCCTTCGCCTTGGCCACCATGGCGCGTGAGCCTTGGACGCTGACCGTGACGTCGGCGTCGCCGTGCACGACGAACTCGGGCACGTGCTTGATGCGCTCGAGCGTGGCGGGCGTTCCCGAGCCGGCGAACATGCCGATGGCGGCCCACAGGTCGGGAAACTTCGGCGCGATCTTCCAGGTGCCGATGGCGCCCATGGAGTGGCCCATCAGATAAATCCGGTTTTGGTCGATCTTGTACTGCTGCCCGACGAGCTGCAGCACCTGCATCACGTCGCGCTCGCTGTTCTCCTGCACGCGGCGGGTCGCGGGATCGGCCGGCGCCGCGCCGAGGCCCCAGCCGTACGATCCGTCCACGCGGTACCCGAGCACGCCCACGACGATGTAGCCGCGTTGTTCGGCGAGCGACGGCACTTTCTGCTCGTAGTTCGTGAAGAAGGCGTCCTCGGTGCCGCCCAGGCCGTGGAGCGCGACGATCAGCGGATATGCCTTCGTGCCGTCGTAGCCGGTCGGCACGTACAGCCGGTAGGGCATGATTTCCCCGGCCGACTCGAGCAGGTAGTGGCGCTTGAAGTCGCCTGTTTTCGTGGCAAACGGATTCCTTCCGCTCCCGGCGCCGGCGGCGACGGCCTCGGCGGCCGTGAAGTCCTTGTCGGGATCGAACGTGCGCAGCTCGAGGCGGCCGCGGTTCACCTGCTTCATGCGATCGACAGGGTAGAGGATGTCGTCGCGCAAGCCGGCCGGCGCTTTCCTGGCGTCGGCCTCGAGTCGCGCCACCAGGTCGTCCAGCCCCTTGCGCAGCGAGACCGCCAGCGTCGCCGTGCCGAGCGTGCGCGCCTCGTCGCTCACCTCGATCTCGAGCTGATAGGTGCCGTCGACCACGCCGTGCAGATCCAGCTCGACGAGGAACGGGGTATCGCGGAGGTCGCGCCCGACCCCGTCGAAGGTGCCGAGGTCCTTCACGGTCTGCGGCTGGGGCGCGCCGCTGTTGCCGCCGCCGGCCGGTGGCGCCGGTCGTGTGCGCAGCGCGGCGTGCGCCTTGAGCGGTCGTTCCAGTTCGATCGACGGGCTGTATATCTGCTCCAGCCTCGCCAGGTACGGCTTCGTCGAATCGATCACGACGCGATCCGTGCGAATGACGAGCGAGCTGGCGTAGTCGGTCGCGTCGGTCCAGGGGCGGCCCGCCAGAAGCGTCGTGCCCTTGGCGAAGAGGCGTCTGAGCTCGGCGGTCTTTCCGAGCCGCGTCGCTTCGGCGATGTCGCGATCGACCGCGTCGATCTGCGCCTTGAGGTCGCCTTCGGGCTTCAGCGTGTTCTTCCGCGTGGTGTAGCCGACGCGCAGTGACGACAGGCTCGTCAGCGCCTGCGGAAAGGCGGCGCCGGGCGCCAGCGCGAGGGCGAGGGCGGCGATCGCGACGAACCGGCTCGATTTCATATGCGTCCTTATGCGTCCTTCTTCTTCACGCGCGCGAGGGTCCCGCACGCTGCGCGCGCTGAAACTACCATATTACTCAGGTCGTTGACCGGACTTCGAACAGCTAGCGGGGACTCTTATCGCAGGCCCTAACGGTGCCGCCACACAACCACTTGTGCCTCCGGCACCATTCATACCTTGACCCGGCTGACGAGGCTCTGACGAGGCCTCTTGGCCTTGAATCCATCCCCGCCGGGGGCTAGACTGCGCCGATGTCCACTGGGGTCACCGTTCTCGTCGCCGACGTTCAACGCCTGCTGGTGCTTCGCGACGGCCTCCCGCTGCCCGGCCGCGTGCTGAGGTTCTCCTCCACCAATCTGGCGTCGGCATTCGAAAGCATTCGAACGCATTCGAACGCATCGGCCGGCGCTCGTCGCCCTCGACGCCCTCTTTGCGTCGACGCCGGAGGGGCACGCGTTTCGCCGGTCGCGTCGAGCGCCTCGCGATCCCGCGCGCCGCGATTCACCTCGTCGCCCTCGCGGGGGGCACCTGGACGTTGACGCCGATGCGCCCCGACGGCGCTGCGCCGGCCGCCGCGCCGCAGGCCGGCCTCAATACGCGGCGGGTGCCGCGTTTCCCCATCCTCGATCCGCGGGAGGCGGTCGTCCAGGGCCATACGACGAACCTGGTGAATATCTCGGTGCTGGGCGTTCAGGTCGTCTCGGAGCCCGTGCTGCGTCCCGGGGCCAATCCGCTCGACGTATGCGGGCGCGGCACCTGCCTTCAAGGCGAGCGGTGCTCGAACCGTCCGGCGACAATGGATCGGGCGAGGGTGAAGCGAGCAAGATGGTTGGATACTCCGGAACACCATTGCCGAAAAAGCTCGGAATCAAACCGTCGATGACGCTCGTCGCGGTGGACGCGCCAAGGGAGTACCGCGCGTGGCTCGGCGACCTTCCGCAGGGAGCGCGCGTCGCCTCGACGTTGGGACCTCGTCCCGACGCGGTGCATCTCTTCGTGAAAAGACGGGCGAGCCTGGCGAAGCAGTTGGCGGCGCTCAGAGGCCGCTTGGAGCCCAGCGGCTTCGTGTGGGTGTCATGGCCCAAGAAGGCCTCGAAGGTCGAGACCGATGTGACCGAGGATACCGTCCGAGAGGTGGCGTTGCCCCTGGGCTTCGTCGACATCAAGGTCTGCGCGGTGAGCGACGTCTGGTCGGGCCTCAAGCTGGTCGTTCGAAAGAGTGCCCGAACGCTCTAAGACCGACTCCCTCCCCGAACCGCACAGCGGGCGCCCACCCGCCGCGCCTATCGGAGCAGATCGAACTGCTGCACGTACTTCACGATGAACGCGCGGTTGACCGGGCCCAGGCCGTGAAGGCTTTCCGTGTCGTTGTAGACCACGAACAACCCGGTGCCCGCCGTCTGGAGCCAGTGGAACCGCAGGTTGGTCGACCAGCGCTGCGTGCGGTCGTTGTACTGGATCAGGCTCTGCGTGAAGATCGACGGCGTGAAATTGTAGGTGAGACGCATGTTGGCCAGGTTCGTCTCGAACGAGCCTTCCGGGAGATCGATCTTCCGGTAGTTCCACGTCGTATCCACGGCGAAGGTTCCGCCCTGCCGAAGGACGACGCGGAAGTTATGCGTGCTCTGATCGCCGGTCAGGAAGCGGCCGATGTCCCACTGGTGACGCCCCGATAGCCATTTCCGGGTGTCCGTGTTGGAGCGCAGCGTGAAGCGGAGGCCGCCGTGCTCGCCGGGCGGAACGATGACGCCCGGATAGACCTCGAACGGCCGATCCAGCCCTTCCCAGGTCCCGTTGATTGCCGTGCTGATGAAATAGCCGTTCTCCCAGTCCCAGTGGTTGTCGGTGTGGAGCTCGGCGCTCTGGAGCCCGCCTCCATCCAAGTAGTCGTGTCGCGTGTAGTTGAGGTGCGGCTGGAACTCGCGGAACCCCCAGCTTCTTATCTTCTCCTGGCGCATCGTTTCTTCGACGCGCGCGTACCAGCGCCGGTAGCCCAGCGTGTTCTCGAGGTAGCCGACCTCGGGGTTGAAATCCTCGCCCACGATGCCGTAATCGAAGGCGAGCCGTGTCTTCCCGTCGTCGTATTCCGAGGTGAGGTTCCACGCAGTGTCTCGCCCGGTCAGGCCAGGCGTCTGGGTGCGCGCGGCGAACGCGCCCACCGTCACCTGCTCACCGAGGCCGAACCTGCCGTCGAGCCCCAACGTCCGGTTCCAGTCGTCGCCTTCCGCGAGGCTGCCGGTTGCGCTTCGGTTGATGAAGATGGCACCCACACCCGACCGGCTCGGCAGATCGCGGCTCACGCGCAGCGCCGTGAAGTTATTCGCCGGGTTGCTCCCGACGTCCTCGGTCTGCATGTTCATCAGCCCGATGTTGTAGCCGCCCGTCTTCCCGCTGAGGCGCGCGCCGCCCTTGATCGGGACCAGGTTCCCGTCGTCGTCGAGGCCGATGCGCCGGGTGAAGAAGAGATCGAGGTCGCCGCCGCCGCCGAAGCCGCTGCCGCTCGCGCCCACCGCAAACAGGCCGGAGTTCTCCAGGAAGAAAGGGCGCTTTTCGGGGAAGCGCAAGTTGTAGCGCGTGAGATTGATCTGCTGTGTATCGACCTCGACCTGGGCGAAATCGGTGTTGTACGTGACGTCGAGGTTCAGGCTGCCCGTCAGCCCGAACTTCGCGTCGAGACCGAAGTCGGCGTCGAGATCGGTTTCGGCGCCCGAGGTGAAGTTGCGGTTGGCCGAGCTGATGGCGTACGGCAGGAGCTTGAAATTGCGGGGCGACGCCAACTCCAGGCCGCGAAGCTCGCCGGCCGACGACAGGCGGGCCAGGTTGAACTGCCGCGGCATCGACGCCCAGTACGTCCGCTCGCGGCTCCGCTGGATGTTGCGCATGAAGTTGAGACCCCACACCTGGGGGGGCGGGCCGTACCGAAGCGTGCGGAGCGGGATGCGGAACTCCGCCGTCCACCCGCGCTCGCCGTTCTGCGTTCTGACCTCCCAGCTGCCGTCCCAGCTGGAGCTCGGGTTGCCCTGGTTCCGGACCTGGGCGTCGTACTGCACGCCGGTGGCATTGGTGCCGAACACGAATCCGTTCTGGGAATCGTGAAAGGTGTCGAAGATCACCTGGAACGAATCCTGATCGCCCAGGTTCGCATCCCGGCGCGTATCGGTCGTGACGATCTGCGAGGGGCTGCTGTCCAGCATCCTGGCGCCCACGAAGATGGACACGCCGTCGTACAGCACGCGCACCTCAGTGCGTTCGCTCGCCGGCTGTCCCTCGAGCGGCTCCGCCTGCACGAAATCGGTGAGCAAGGCGGCCTGCTGCCACATCTCCTCGTCGAGCGCCCCGTCGATCGTCGGCGCCTCGACGACGCGCAGCGCCGTCGCCGCCGGCCGCGGCCCCGATGTTCCGGAGACCGCGCCGATTGTCTGCGCCTGCGCCGACGGTGGCAAGGCGATGGCAGCCAGCCCAAGCACAGCAGCCGCCGCAAATCGGATATTCAAACAAGTCATGAGATCGCACCGCAATCGGAGGCTTCGGACCTTCTTGGGTATACGAGCGTGCCCGCCCGTTCGTTTACCCTGGGCAAGGGGCCATCATACCGTCGATTCCAGCCTTCGAATCTGAACCTCCAGTCTTAGGGTTTCACGTGGCGTTCGAGCATCCGGCGCCGCACGACGGCGCCGTAGACGTTTCCCCGTGCGTCCACGCCGACGCCTTCGGCGCCGGAGTGATCGGGCGCCGTCGATTCGCTGTCTTCGATGAAGGCGGTCACCGTTCCGTCCCTGACGCTGCCGATGCGGATGCCCTTCTTGATGCCGGGCAGCTCGTGCGCGCCGGTGTCGGGGCCCGATTCGGAGTCGGTGACGTAGATGGTGTCGTCGGCCGTGATGGCAATGCCGCTCGGGCGGCCGAACTGGCGCCATTCGGCGAGGTGACGGCCGTCCTGGTCGAAGATCTGGATGCGGTTGTTCTCGCGATCGCCGACAAACAGGCGCCCGCGCGAGTCGAGGGCGATCGTGTGCGGTTCGCTGAGCTCGCCGGGGCCGGAGCCTTTCGCTCCCCATTGTTTGACGAACCTGCCGCGGCTGTCGAACCGGACAACGCGGTTGTTCCTGCCGTTGCGATGGCTATCGGTGACGAAGATATCGCCGCCGGGCGCGACGACGACGTCGGTGGGTTGATCGAATAGATCGGGGCCGGAGCCGCTGACGCCGGCCTTGCCGAGCGCCATCAGCACCTTTCCCTCGGGGCTGAACTTGAAGACCTGGTGACCGATGCCGCCTTCGCCGCGCGCATCGGTCACCCAGAGATTCCCGTCGCGATCGACGGTCGCGCCGTGCGGGAAGATGAACAGGCCGGCGCCCCAGCTCGCGAGCGGCTCGCCGTCGGCGTCGTACTTCAGGATCGGCGCTTCGGCGCGGCCGGCGCAGGAATTGGCGAAGCAGCGATGGACGACGTAGATGGTGCCGTCGGGCGACGGCTCGACGGCGGTCACCGCGGCCCATTTCACCCCAGGCGGCAGCTGGCCCCAATCGCGCGTGGTGCGATAGGGCTGCGGGAGGTCATTGCGCGGAGCGTCCGCAGGTTGAGCGAAGGCCGCCCCGGTGAGAAGGATTGCTCCAAGGGTGAAGATCCAGCTGGCTCGTCGCATGTAGGTCCTCCTGCCTCATCCACGCTACCAGAGGTTCGCTCCGCGAGCACGCCCGGCGTGATGAGACAATTGGATGAGACAATGCAAACCCGCCCCCGGCCCTGCGATCGGCGGGCCGGGCGGTCTGCCTAGAGGAGGTCAGCTTGAACGGACCTGTTCCCGCGCGCTTTGCACCCTACCTGCAGAGCGTCCTGAGAATCGTCGCGGCCTTCTCGTTCATCACGCATGGCACACAGAAGCTCATCGCAGTGCCGGTCGCGCAGCCGGGCACTACTGTGCCCTTGTTCTCGCTGTTCGGCGTCGCCGGTGCGCTCGAAACGTTCGGCGGTGTGCTCCTGCTGCTCGGACTGTTCACGCGGCCCGTCGCGTTCCTGATGGCCGGCGAGATGGCGGTCGCCTACCTGATGGCGCATCTGCCGCGCGGGTTCTGGCCTGTCCTGAACGCAGGTGAGCCGGCCGTGCTCTTCTGCTTCATCTGGCTCTACGTGGCGGCGGCCGGCGCCGGTCCATGGAGTGTCGATGCCCTGCGGCGCCCGCGGTCGTCTCTTCCGAACAGCTGACCTCACGAGATGATCACAACGGCGGTCTTCGTCGTGTCGGTGATCGCAGGGGGTGTCGCCGCCGTCTCGGGCTTCGGGATCGGCAGCCTGCTGACGCCGCTATTGGCGTTCCAGTTCGGCACCAAGTCGGCCGTCGCGGCGGTCTCCATTCCGCATTTCGTCGGAACCGCGCTGCGCTTGTGGCTGCTGCGCGCCCATGTGGATCGTCGGCTGTTGTGGAGCTTCGGCCTGACCAGCGCGGCCGGCGGGCTCGCGGGCGCGCTGCTGCATGCGCGGGCGTCGAGCCCGGCGCTGGCGGCCGTGTTCGGCGCGCTGCTCGTGTTCGCAGGGGCGTCGCAGGTGACCGGCCTGGCGGGCCGCTGGCGTTTTCACGGATGGGCCGCGTGGGTGGCCGGTGCCGCTTCAGGCGTGTTCGGGGGGCTGGTGGGCAACCAGGGCGGCATCCGCTCGGCCGCGATGTTCGGGTTCGACGTGTCGAAGGCGCAGTTCGTGGCGACCGCGACCGCCATTGCGCTGATGGTCGACATCGCTCGCATGCCGCTCTACCTTGCCGCGGAGTGGCAGCAGTTGGTCGCGATCCGGACGCTGCTGGCGGTGGCCGTCGTCGGCGTGATCGGCGGCACCATTGCGGGCGGGTGGCTCCTCGTCCGGGTGCCGGAGCGCCGATTCCGGCAGGCGGTGGGCTACCTGCTGCTCCTGCTCGGGCTGGCCACCCTGATTCGCGGTCGCGTCTGATCGCCGCGACGGCGTCCAGCGTCGGCGCGACGGTGGTGGAGAGGGTAGCCGACCTTCTCTCGAAGCGGGTGTCTGGACTACTCTTGGGGGCCATGCACCCGCTCGCCGCCGGCGTCTCGTATTTGGATCTGCTGTTTCGCGGCACGCCGCGAGTCATTGCCACCGTCGTGCTGCACGCGGCCGGCGGCGTGGCGCTGATCGACCCTGGTCCGACCAGCACGCTCCCCGCGCTGCGCCAGGCACTCGGGGCGTCGGGCATCGCCATCGGCGATGTGACGACGATCCTGCTGACGCACATCCACCTCGATCATGCCGGTTCGACCGGCACGCTACTGCGCGAAAACCGCGGGCTGCGCGTTTACGTGCACGAGCGCGGCGCGCCGCACCTGATCGATCCCGCGAAGCTGCTGGCCAGCGCGACGCGGCTGTACGGCGACGCCATGGACACCCTCTGGGGAGCGGTGCTCCCGGTGCCGTCGCAGGCGGTTGTCACGCTCAAAGGAGGGGAGCGGCTGGAGGGGGGCGGCCGCGCGCTTGACGTCGCCTATACACCCGGCCACGCCTCGCATCACGTGAGCTTCTTCAGCGCCGACACCGGGATTGCGTTTGTCGGCGATACCGCCGGCGTCAAGGTGGCCTCGTATGTGTTGCCGCCGACGCCGCCGCCCGACATCGATCTGGAGATCTGGCAGGACAGCCTGGCGAAGATCGAGGCGTGGCGGCCGGAGACGCTGTTCCTGACCCACTTCGGCCCGTCGGCGCCGTGCCGACCGCACCTGACCGAGCTGCGCGATCACCTCGAGCTCACCTCGCGTCTGGTGAAGACATCCCTCGAACGTGACGAGAGCGGCGACGACGCGCGGGAGGCGTGGTTTGCCGAGGAAATCCGGCGCGAGCTGCGCCGCCGGCTTGCAGACGATGAGGCGCGTGCCTACGAGACCGCCGCACCGTTCGATCTCAACTGGCGTGGTCTGGCGAGGTATGTCAGAAAGCGGGAGAGTCGCTAGATTCGCCGAAACGGACGACTACGCGCTCGCGCGAGTCTGCCCGCCTTCCGCTGCCAGACGCTTGGGGCTCACCATCAGGCGAAGCGCCAGGCCCTGCCGCGTGCCGAGAGCGGGGGCGCCCGTGACACGGTAGACGGCCGACAGCACGCGGCCGTTGCGCAGCGAGGCCGGCAGCGGGTCGGAGTCGCGCACGTCGCGCTCGAGCTGGAACTGGACCAGGCGGTACATCGGGATGGAGACCGCCGACTGACATTCGACGAACACGCCAATCTCGCTCACGTCGCGTGTGACCACGCTCGCGAATCGGGTCGCGCCGCGATGATCCTTCCAGGTCAGCCGGGCCGGCAGCGCCAGCGGCCGCCGTTCGGCGACGCGCTTCTCCTCGGCCCTGCGGATGGTCGTGGGGTCGGTCCAGTTATGCCTCAAGAGAATGCTCCTCTTGCTCCCTTACCCGTATCAACTTCGAGGCCGTGTGCAATTCCGTACAGATCAGGGCACGTTTGATCGAAATAATGTGCTTTAGAATCTGTATGTTAAAGACAATTAGCGTTTTTGAGACTTTCCGTGCAGTATGCATATTAGATATACATGTGTGTTGTCAATAGGATAGTAAGTATTCAGATCGGACCGGGGGGACGCGGCTAGAACGCGTCGACGCTAGACTCGGAACGCGATTCCAGTCCGAGCCGCCGCAACTTCAGGTAGAGGCCACGGCGGGTGAGTCCCAGCGAACGCGCCGTTTCGGAGATGTTGCCACCGCTCCGGCTGAGGGCGGCCTGGATGAGGTCGCGCTCGACCTGCTCGACCGCCAGCGCCAGGTTCGCCGGCATCGCCGCGCGCCGTGGATTCGGCGCGATCCCCGGCAGGTGGGTGGCGCCAACTTCCGGTGACAGGTGCGAGGGCTCGACGGTGTCGCCGGGCGCGCTCAGCGCCACGGCGCGCTGGATCTCGTTCTTCAACTGGCGGACGTTGCCGGGCCACCAGTACTGGGCGAATACGTCGAGGACCGCCGAGCTCAGGTGGACGTCGGGCTTGCTGAGGCGCTCGCACGCTTCCCGGAGGAACAGGGTGCTGAGGTGCGGGATCTCCTCCCGGCGCTCGCGCAGCGGCGGCACGTGGATGCGGATGACGCTCAACCGGTAATACAGATCCTCGCGGAACTTGCCCTCCGCGACGCGCTGCTCGAGGTCGGCGTTAGTGGCCGCGAGCACGCGCACATCGACACGCTGCGGCCGCGTCTCGCCCACGGGCATGATCTCGGATTGCTCGAGGAATCGGAGCAGCTTCGGCTGCACGTCGAGCGGCAGATCGCCGATTTCGTCGAGGAACAACGTGCCGCCGGCGGCCGATCGTATCAGGCCGGGCTGGTCCGACACCGCGCCGGTGAACGCGCCGCGTCTGTGGCCGAAGAGCTGGCTGTCGGCCAGGTCGCGGCCCGTGGTCGTGCAGTTGTAGGGCAGGAACATCGCGGCGCTCCGGTGCGACCCGACGTAAATGGCGCGCGCGACGAGCTCCTTGCCGGTGCCGCTCTCACCGGTGATCAGCACCGTCAAATCGTTGCCCTGCAGGCGCTGGATCTGCTCGACGACGCGCGTCATGGCGGCGCTCGCCGAGAGGAAGCCAGGCAGCAGCGGCTCGAGCGACCGATCGGCCGCGGGCCCGACCGGCTCCGCCGACCGGTCGCGGGCGGCGCACAGCGCGTACCCTTGCCGGGCCACGGTCGCGATCATCCTCACACGCCGCATCAGGGGATGGCCGACCGGCCGCGGCGACGCGAGCAGGGCAAACCGCGATCCCTCGGCGTCCCGGCCCAGGGGCTCGACGACGAGCGCGCCCCGGCCATAGGGATGTCCCTGGACCGCGGAGCGCGCGAGCGCCCGCGCCGTGTCGCCGTCGCAGCCGGCCGACGCCGCGACTCGAACTTCTCCTCCCGTCAGCTCGACGAAAACGACCGCGGCGTCTCCGCCGGCCGCTTCGAGCAGCGCGGCTGCCGTTTCGCGTCCCAGCAGGTCGGGGAACGCGGCGGCGTCCACGATGCGCCGCACCATGGCGTCATCGGCGTCCGACGGCGAGATGACGTAGGCGCCCGTCCCGACGTGCGTGAGAAGGTCGCGGGCCGCGTTGGTATCGGCCAGGTCGCGTTCGGCGCCCAGCTGCGTGAAGACCGCCAGCGCCTTGTCGAGGTGTCGCTCGGCGACCGACCGAGCGCCCGTCTGGGCGACGAGTCGGCCGAGCGCGAGGTGGCTGATGGCGGCCTGATACCGTTCGCCGAGCAGCTCGAGCAGCGTCGCGCTCTGGGCGAAGTCGTGATAGGCGTCGGCGAGTGCACCGGCCTTCGCGTGAAGCGCGCCCCGCAGGCGCAGATACTCGCCCCAGGTCGCGGGAGCCACTCGGGGCTCGAGCACATCGGCGGCCGCCGTCAGCCGTTGCTCCGCCTCCGCCAGGCGGCCCGCGGCGGTCAGCGCCTCGGCGGCAATCAGCGCCGCCTGCAGCCCGTCGAACACCGGCGCGCCGGCGCCGAGAATCTCGTCGGCCTTGGCCACCGCTTCGTCGAGCGCGCCGCGGCGCAGCGCCAGCCGCGCGCCGAGAATCCGCAGCGACCACTCGTACCACTGGCTCGTCTGCCGGCCGTAGGCGCCGTACGCGTCGACGGCGCGGCCGAGGTACTCGCTCGCGACCTCATACCGCCCGCGGATCAGTTGGATCTGCGCGAGCGTGTCGAAGACGGCGCCGGTCGTCTCGTGAAACTGGATGGGGCTGCGCACGTCCAGCGCGCGATGCAGCGCCTCCTCGGCGCGCGTCAGGTCGCCCAGGCGCACGCAGATCTGTCCGAGCGTGCCGAGGGCGACGGCGAGCCCATGGCCGGAGCCGTGCGCCTGGTGCAGCGTCACGCTGCGCTCGGCCAGCGCCAGCGCCTGCTCGTACCGGTGCTCCATCACCATCACGTTCGCCTGGTTGCCGCAGACCGTCGCCAGCACGTCGTCGGCGTGCACCAGCGACGCGAGGCGTTCGGCGTGGCGCAGCGCGCCCATGGCTTCTTCGTACCGTCCGATCTGCGCCAGCGAGATCGCGGAGATCGAATGCACGAGCGCGAGGTGACGGCGGTCGCCCGCCGCGTGGAGCGCGGAGGCCGCTTTCGAGATGTGCTCGCGGATGATGGCGAAGTCGCCGACCTGCCGGTAGCACTGTCCCAGCTCGTAGTGGGCGAGGCCGATGCCTTGCGAATCGTGCGCGAGCTCCGCCTGCTTGAGCGCCCGGCCGTGCAGCGCGATCGCCCGCGACTGGTCGCCGCGCGCCGAGGCGAGCCGGCCGTGAAGGCGCCAGAGCGTGGACAGACGGCTGGACGACACCGTGTCGCGGAACGTGTCGGGCGGGCGGCCGAGCGCCGAGGCTGCCTGGTCGAGATCGTCCTCGAGCAGCCAGGCTTCGGCGAGCGCCGAGCGGAGGGCGAGCTCATCTTCGCGCGGGCCCCGCATCGACCGCAGCGCCGGCGCCAGCATCTGCGCCGCTTCCAGTCCGCGGCCGCGTTCGAGCGCGGCGCCTGCCCGCGCGATCAGCGCCTGCAGGGATGAAGAAGGCACGGCGGGAGTATAGGGGAAAACCCCGATTCAGCGCCTGGGCGCCTTGAGTGTGTCGAGGAAGGCATGGCCCTTGGTCGCCAGACGGGCCTCGAGTCGCGCCGTGCAGTCGCAGTCGCAGCAGGCCCACGTCTCGTCGCCGTTCAGATCCCGGCAGCGCGTCCGCGCGTGCGCGTCCTGCACCTTCTCCAGGTCGAAAAACTCCTCCCAGTACTCGCGCTCCTCGAGCAGCGGCGTCGGGCAGAAGCAGACCTCCACCCACTGCACGCGCCCGTCGTTGAGCGCGCGCGCCTCGGCCATGTTGCGGAGATATTCGTCGCCGGCCACCGATCCGGTCCCGAGCGTCCCGTCCAAGACGGCTTCGCCAAGGGCGCGGGCCTTGCCGGGCTTGAGACGGGCCGTCACCAGGTACCGCATTGCCTCTATTGTGGCACTTCCGGCCGGCCGGAGCGGCAGAGTGAGACGCCGCTCATCGCGGGCCGCGCCCGGCCGTCAGGGCCAGGACCGCGTCCTTCAGATGCTGGTCGGAAGCGAGGTGCAGAAGCTCGGCGGCCGCCGCTGCGCCTTCGCTCTCGGCGGGCACGGGTATCAAGAGGGGCGCGCGCGAACCGCCGATCGTCACGGCAACGCCGCACCGCGTCATCGACGCCGACGCGCGCCATCCCGAATTGCCGATCGTCGCGGCGAGAATGACAGCGCCATCCGACGCTTCGTCGATCTGGGGCGTGCCGTCCGACGGCCGCCAGCCCAGTCGGCTTCCCAGCCAACCCGCCAGCAGCCAGGCAAGCGCCGCGCTGCCCGGCCGGTGCTTGACGCGGACCGCGGCCGGTACGAGGTCGCGCGGGTCGGCGTCCGGGGCCGCCCCGGCCGCGGCCTGGACGAGCGCGTGTCGCATGGGCGCGAGCCGGCGCCAGTTCAGATCGGCCACCTCGGGGGCGTGAGACCGCCCGAGCACCTCGGCCACGGCCCCGAGGCCTCCCGACACATCGCGCCACGAGGCGCTGTCGTACAGCAGCTGCCGGGCGAGTGCGGTGAGGATCGCGGGGGGCGCGCCGCGCGACAGGTCGCCGGTCCACCACAGCGTCGTCGGCAGACCGCCTCGAATCAGGCGGGCGACGATGGAAGGAATGGACTGCTCGGCGCAGACCACTCGAACGGCAATCGCTTCGACGCCATAGCGGGCGCTCGGCGGTCCGAACCCCAGCACGCCGACGCCGACGCTGTCGGCGGCGTCCGCATCTGCGCCGTCAGGCGCGTAATCGAGCAGAATGGCCCGCGCGGGATGCCGCTCGACTACTTCGGCCAACAGCGGCCCGCCGATGGCTTCCGTCATGCCACTGAGGTGGCGCGACGTGACCTGGCCGCCCGCGATGACCAGGTTCGACATGAGCGCGCGCGAGAGGCCGCGCTGAGGCGGTTCACGCCAGACCGCGGCCAGGTCGTCTTCGACCGTATCGGCGGACGAGGCGCGCCACTCGGGCGTTGGGTCGGTGGCGCTCACAGCGGCCGCCACCGGCGTCCTGTCGCCTCGATCAGTCGATCGGCTTCCGCGGGACCCCAGGCGCCGGAGGCATAGGCGGGCGGAGGCGTCTCCCGCTCGGCCCAGCGATTGAGGATTGGCGTGATCCAGCGCCACAAGGCCTCGACGGTGTCGCGCCGCAGGAAGAGCGTCGCATCGCCGGCCATCACGTCGAGGAGGAGGCGCTCGTAGGCTTCGGGCGAGCTGGCGCCGAAGGTGCTGCCGTAGCGGAAGTCCATGTTCACCGGATAGATGCTGACGCGTGGACCGGGAACCTTCGACGAGATTCCGAGCGCGAAGCCCTCGTCGGGTTGAAGGCGAATGGCCAGCACGTTCGGATCGAGGGGGCGATCGGGATTCGTGTTGAAGAGAATCTGGGGCACCCCTTTCAACTGGATCGAGATTTCGCTCGCGCGTTTGGGCAGACGCTTTCCGGTGCGGAGGAAGAAGGGGACGCCCGCCCACCGCCAGTTGTCGATGAACACCTGGAGCGCGACGTAGGTCTCGGTTCGCGAGGCCGACGCCACGCCGCGTTCCTTCCGATACGCGGGCACCGCCTTTCCCATTTCGAAGCCGTCCGCATACTGGCCTCGCACGACGTAGCGGTCCACCGCTTCGCCATCGATGACCCTGAGCGACTGGACGACCTCGAGCTTTACATCCCGCACGACGTCGGCATCGAGCGAACGGGGCGGCTCCATGGCGATCAGGGTCAGGAGCTGCAGCATGTGGTTCTGCACCATGTCGCGCAGCGCGCCTGCCTGCTCGTAGTAGCCCGCACGCGTGCCGACGCCTTCGGCTTCCGCCACGGTGATTTGCACGTGATCGATGTACTTCTGATTGAACAGCGGCTCGAAGAAGCTGTTCGCGAACCGCAGGACGAGCAGGTTCTGGACGGTCTCCTTGCCGAGGTAGTGGTCGATCCGGTAGACCTGCGTTTCCTCGAACGTGGTGGCGATGCCGTCGTTGATGGTCTTGGCGCTCGCGAGATCGCGCCCAACTGGCTTCTCGACGATCAGGCGTGCGAACGGTCCGGCGCCGGCCGGCCCGATG
>Ga0326597_10005892_pt1 | contig 16905 bp, 12 predicted proteins | sample RVTome_12_FD_203789 | JGI IMG/M metagenome (GOLD analysis project Ga0326597, IMG submission 203789) | Soil microbial communities from uranium-contaminated site in the Upper Colorado River Basin, Wyoming, United States - RVT100D185 | ecosystem: Environmental > Terrestrial > Soil > Contaminated >...
GGTGATGTGGTCATGGCCACATCACTTATCAAGCAGATTCAGGAATTTCACAGAGACAAAGAAGTTTCCCTGATCACCAGTCCGGCTTTCACCAGTGTATTTACACATTGGCATGACCTCAAGGTGGTTGCTTTTGACCGCAAGGGTATTCTGGGGACTTTAAAAATGCTTGCCTGGATCAGGAAATCAGGGTTTGCCCGGGTATATGACCTGCAATCAAACGACAGGACATCGGTGATTTGTGCTCTTTCTGGAATAAAAGAAAGGATTGGTAACCATTCCCGTTACCCCTACACACATCATCCTGCTGAGGCATGGACCGGCCAATGCCATATTTATGAACGTATGCTACAGGTACTTGAATCAGCCGGCATTCATGCCGAAGCCGTACCACCGCTGTTATTGTGCAGCGACGAAGAAAAAACCCGTGTGAAAGAATGGATCAACAGACATCATCTGGCACAAGGTTCGTTTGTCATTCTCCATGCCGGCGCAAGCAGCGCTCATCCGGAAAAATGCTGGCCTTTTTTCCTTGAACTCGCGCAGGCCATCAGCCGATCCGGCCTCGAAATAGTCTGGGTTGGCGCGGAAACAGAGGCGAAGGAAAATCATCTTCGTGCAAAAGCAGTTGGTATTGATGCCAGTAATACCTTTTCTATTACAGGACTGGCAGCACTGGGCAGGAAGGCGCGTTTCGCGGGAACCAACGACTCGGGGCCCATGCATATACTTTCTGCCTCCGGGATCCCTGTTTTTGCCTTTTTTGGACCGACCAACTGGCTGAGGAGTCATGCTATAGGGCAACTGGAACACGTTATAATACCGCCCGGTCATTCCAGAAATAATTACCGCCCGGACACACTGGATAAAATTAAAGTAACCGATGTTGTTGATGAATTGAGTAAGCACGGATTAATGTGATTGACTGACACAAAGCCCCCGGTATACCTGTTCAATTTTCGGGATAACAGCAGATTTAATATATTGACTTTTGTACCGATCGAGACAACGTCCAGCCTTGGCCATGGCCTCTTCTCGATTTAACAAGACATGTTTCATTGTAGTAGCCAGCGATTGAACATTGCCGGTTTCTACAAAGTAAGCCAGATTATTGTCCAGAATTTCCGATGGCCCCTTGGTTTTGGTGGTGATTATCGGCATGCCATAACTCATTGCCTCCAGTATTGCTATACCAAACGGCTCCACCAGGGAGGGTAATACAAAAATATCGGCGTCCACAAGAAACCCTTCAATATCCTTGACCCAACCTTGAAACATCACCCGCTTATCCAGTCCGAGAATATTGCATAGCCGTTGCAGGGAATTTCGTTCCGGTCCGTCACCACCAATCTTTAACTGCGCATTTATACCTGAACTGGTTAACTCATGGAAAGCCCGCAGCAATACTTCGAACCCCTTCTTGCTGACCATGCGGCCATAACTGGCAAAAACAACAGGGTCTCGCCTTTCAGATTTGATAAATTCAACGCCGGGAAGCGAAGAAAAATTGGGTATAACCACAATATCATTTTTGTTGACATTATTATCAAGCAGATATTGACGCTGATCGTTCGTTGTTGCAATAAAACAATTTACATCCTGATAGTATTTTAACTTAACGTAGTTATGCGTTTTTACGACCAGAGGAATATTCAATTTTCTGGCTGTCTTTCCCGCCATATAGGCCGCCCTTGCCAGGTGCGCATGGATTAAATCCGGTGTGAATTTTTTGACCGCCTTTCTTATGCTGTGTTGTGTGAGCGGATCCCACCAGCCCAAAACGGTTAATGGTTCCATAGTTAATCTAGGCACAACTTTCAGTCTATCAAGCTCCTGAAAACGTTTATGGCATATTACCTGGACAGTATGGCCACGTTCTGCCAACGCAATTGACAAGTCTACGAAATACCGCTCGGCGCCACCAAAACCCCTGGTCAGCATTATTTGCGTTATTTTCATGATTTCCCTGCGGTGGCTGGGTGTCTGAAATAAACTTTCTCCAGAACCTGAATTACGTCTTCAACAGAAACACGATCGACCTCCTGTCCGCTGCCTGCAACTAACATTGCCCTGTTACCCCATGGCCGATAACGTTCCGGGTTTCCCGGCCCGAATATGGTCATGGTCGGCTTGTCCATGGCGCTGGCCATATGACCAAGGCCGGAATCATTGCCAACATACAATGCTATGTGACCCAGCACAGCGGCCGTCTGTAGCAAGGCGGCCTTCCCGCATAAATCAATACAAAACAAGTCGGCATGTCGGGAAATATAACCGGAGCTTTCCTGGTCATCCCCATTGCCTAACAAAATAACGGCATCAAAATGATTTCGTAATCGGTCAATTAACGCCACATAGCTGTCGGCTGGCCAGATCTTCTTTTGTGAATTTGCGCCGGGACCTACCCCCAGCATTTTTTTGCCCTTGTATGGCCCAAAAACCTGGTTTGCAAAATGAACCTCGCTTTTACCACTCCAGATATGGCATGCAGGTATCTGGTCCGATGTATATATGGGGCTGATTATTCCCATGTATTGTTCTACAGCGTGTACACTTTTACTTTTACTGTGCCATTTTGTCAGTCGTTTATTTGCTCGTAACAGATAAGCAAATCCGTCCGTCCTCAAATCTACAATCAAGTCATATTTTCTTGCATGTAGTGTTTTTAACAGCTGCCAGCCTCCCCGAAAGACCTTGTTTTTTTGTTTGTAGAGTATTTCTCCGCGATAAGGGCAGTGATTGAAAATTTCCCCGGACCGCTGATCAGCAACGATATCAATTATCGCCTCTGGATATATGGTATGCAGCGCCTGCAATACGGGCGTTGTCATGATCGCATCGCCAATATTGCTTAATGTTATAAATAGTATTCGGGTGTTGTTGGTTTCCATTATAAAATCATGGGCTTATTCACTGGCAAGATAACTGGTTGATGCCTGAGGGTGTTTGTTTTGTTGTTTTAAAATAAAAAGTGTAATGTATCTTCAATATATAATTGAATAAATATGACTAATTTAAGTAATAATTCATACTGTGCAATTTGCGGCAGTCATGGAAATCAGCGCCTTGGGATCAGTAATGGCTATAATCTTGTACAGTGCATTGAATGCGGCTTTCGTTTTATTGACCCAATGCCATCTAACGATGAGCTACGTGATTATTATCACAGTTACGAGGGCAATAAAACATATATATCCAAAACTGAAAAAAAGATACGCCGTGCAAAAAAACGCATTGTCCGGTGGATGGGCCTTGCCCCAGGGCGTACTTTTTTAGATGTGGGTTGCAATGCCGGTTTTGCCGTTGAAGCAGCATATCGCCTTTCTTTACAGGCTACCGGTATTGACCTTGGCGAAGATGCTATTATAGTTGCCAAAAAATTATTCCCACACAATGATTTTCGCGTAGCGGGGCCCGTGGATCTTGCGCAAACCGGCAGACGTTTTGATTTTATCTATTGCAGCGAGGTTATAGAACACACTAATGGCCCGGACGCCTTTGTTAATGCGCTGCATGAACTAATGACAACACGAGGCTTGCTTTATCTGACAACGCCTGATGCCGGACATTTGAGGGTGCCTAAAAACTTCATAGATTGGCAATCAGTACACCCGCCATCACACTTGTGTTATTTCAGCAAATCAAATATACGACAGCTACTTGCTAATCATAATATTGAAGTTATTAAATTTCTGTGGAATATAAAATCTGGCATAAAGACAATTGCCCGCAGAATTGACTGAATCAGGATTTATCATTTATATCTGACCTAAACAATCAGAACCATTATCTGTGATATTAAGGCTGCTCTACTTGCCTATACAAAAATTTTTAAATATTTCACACAGGAGGTCGTCTGGCAAAAATTCTCCGGTGATCTCTCCGAGTGATTGCTGCGCAAGGCGCAGTTCTTCGGCCAGCAATTCAGGGGCTGTTCGCCTGCCATGTTGTTCCAGGGCCCGTTCAAGCAGGTTTGTGGTGCGCTTTAACGCATCAAGATGTCTTTTACGGGCCATGAAAACATCTTCCGACATAATCTGCATCCCCAGTATTTTTTTTAAATGCTGCACCAGCAGCTCCAGGCCGGCGCCTGTTTTTGCTGATAATAATATTTCCGTGTGCCCGTTTCCCCCCTGTCTTATTTCTGGTTGCATTCCGGCCAAATCGATCTTGTTATATATAACAATGGTTCGTTCATTGTTGCCGATCTTGACCAGCAATTTTTGTTCTTCTACGTCTGGTTCTTGTCCGTATTCAATGAGCATTATCAACACATCAGCGCTTTCGGCAGCCGTGATCGCGCGCGAAATGCCTTCCACTTCAGCCTTGTTTGTTGTTGATCTCAATCCTGCTGTATCAACGATATGCACGGGAATATCATCAACAAGGATATCCTGTTCGATTAAATCGCGCGTGGTCCCTGGCTCGTCGGTGACAATCGCAGCATCTCTGCCCGCCAGTTTATTCAGTAGTGTTGACTTGCCCACGTTCGGCCGCCCAACAATCACAACGGTGACGCCCTCTTTCAGTACCACGCCCTGCTTTGCGCGCACAATGAGGTCCGTGAGTTCTGACAGGCAGGATTCCAGCCCTCTTCCTACATTTGCAGCACCGGGAAAGCCAGCTTCTTCATCAGGAAAATCTAGCGCCCCTTCGACAAACATTCTGAGCTTAATGAGCTTGTCCAGCAAAGCATTGACCCGCCTTGAGAATTCTCCCTCGAGAGATCTGACAGCGCTGCGTGCGGCCTGGTCAGACACAGCATCAACCAGATCGGCCACGGCTTCAGCCTGGACAAGATCAAGTTTGTTATTATGAAAAGCGCGCTCTGTGAATTCACCAGGCCTAGCCATTCTTGCGCCCAGTTCCAGAACCCGGCCAACGATTTGATTAAGGACAATCCTGTTGCCGTGTGCGTAAAGTTCCAGCATATCCTCGCCTGTGTATGACGAAGGGGCAGAAAAAAGTATCGCGATTCCTTCATCGATGACTGCCCCATCTTTTTCACGTAACTTGCATAAATGAGCATGACGTGGAGTTAATGCCTGTGTAACCAGTCCTGCCATAACATTTTTCACGTCCGGCCCGGAGACCCGCACGACGCCTATTCCTCCACGACCCGGGGGTGTTGCTACGGCAACGATGGTGTCTGTTTTTTCAACCATCGCTTACGTTTCTTGATCAGGCTTTAATGCCGGCGCGCTCCAGGTTGCGAATAATCATCCACTGTTGCGCTATTGAAAGTATGTTATTGACGACCCAGTACAACACCAGGCCCGAAGGGAAGAAGGCAAAAAACACGGTAAAAATAAACGGCAGCATCAACATGACTTTTTCCTGAACCGGATCCATAGGCGCAGGATTGAGCTTCTGCTGTATGAACATAGTCACCCCCATGACTACCGGCAACACAAAATACGGATCGGGGGTTGACAGATCCTTAATCCATAAAATAAAGCCTGCCTGTCTTAATTCAACGCTCTCAAGCAATACCCAATACAACGCGATGAATACCGGGATCTGTATCAGTATCGGGAAACAACCCCCGAGCGGATTTATTTTTTCCTCCTTATAAATATCCATCATGGCCTTGTTAAGACGCGCCCGATCATTTTTATAACGATCACGAATGGCCAACAACTTCGGTTGCACCCTGCGCATGTTGGCCATGGAGCGGTATCCTGCCGCAGAAAGATTGTAGAACAACACCTTAAGCATCAACGTTACCAGAACAATGGACCAGCCCCAATTACCAACCATGCCGTGAAACCATTCCAGACACCAGAACAGTGGCTTTGCAAGAAACCAGAGCATGCCGTAGTCCACTGTCAACTCCAGGCCCGGCGCTATTGATTCGAGCCTGCTTTGTATCTTGGGACCAAGATACAATTTGTGTTCCAGCACCACTGTTTCTTCCGGCCCGGCCGTGACCTGTGGTGTTGTTGTGCCGATAACAAAACGGTCTGACGGCAGCCCGGTGGCGGCCTTGTTCAAAAACAGGGTGTAGTACCGGCCTTCCTCGGTTTGAGAGCCCGGGATCAAGGCGCTGACAAAATAATGCTGTATCATCGCCACCCAGCCGTTGACGATATTTCTGGTCAGTTTTTCGTCCTGCATATCATCGAATGATATTTTTTCATAGCGCTTTTCCGGACTTGAAATTACCGCGCCGGTATAGGTATACACTGCGCCGTTCATGCGGCTCCCGGGATCTGTCCTTTGTATCTGCCCGTAAGCACGGCCTGTCCAGGGTTTTGCGGTATTATTTTTCAACTCATAACGGATATTGATCAGGTATTTGTCACGGAAAAACTCAAAAACTTTTTTTACCGCCAGGCCATCATCCGTTTGCCAGAACAACGGCACCTGTAATGACTTATCTTCCGGCGACAACGAATAAGACAAGCTTTGCGCTGTAAACAAGGCGTCGTGCGCAGGGGCCGGATCCTTGCTCAGCAATCCGCCCTGGGTAATATACGGCGCGTCGGGATCGTTATAAAGCAGCCGTACCTTTTTTTCTGGCCCATCCAGAGAAACAGGAAATTGCAGCAATTCAGCGCTTTCAATATTGCCGCCGACCGTGTTGATCTGAATATGAAACAGATCGGTTTTTATATCGATCAGCTCCGTCTTTTTCACGGGCGCACTTTGGATTTCCGGCAGTTCCGATGCGGTCATCTCGGGCAAGGCCGGCACGTCCAAAGCAATTGTGTCTTTGATTGCGTCGCTCACTGCGTGTGGTTGTGTTTGCGGCACACTGTAATCTCTCTGCCACGCGTCCCATAGCAGCATGACGACCAGGCTTAACGAAACAAACAGTACAAATCTGGTTGTGTCCATTTTAATTGTTCCTAACTAACCGGATCGTGTCCGCCGGGATGGTAAGGATGGCAGCGGCACAGGCGCCCGACTGACATTATGACGCCCTTTATTGCCCCATGCTTCGTAATGGCTTCTTTTGCATAGCTCGAACAGCTCGGATAGAAACGACAGCATGGCCCGGTTAGCGGACTGATGAAGCAGGAATATAGATTTATGATGCCTATGAGGATTTTTTGCATGTAACCAGTTTTTGCCAATGCCTTTGCAGTGAGTCGTTAATCGCTTTGTTGATTAGTTGCCCTGGCCTTTTGTTAGTCATCACGACGATATCCATACCGTTCAATAACTGCTGGTTTCTGCGAAAACTTTCTCTTGCCAATCGCTTCAGCCTGTTTCTCGTTACAGCCTGTTTGACCCATTTTTTGGATATGGCCAGGCCCAGCCGGGCACAACCAAGTCCGTTTTTCCTGGCGATAACCAGAAATATTTCGTCTGTGGATCGGCATGGCGCGCGAAATACCAGTTGATATTCAGCCGGGTCTTTTAGTCTGCGCTCTCTGGCAAAGCCACCTGTGTGCTGGAGCACATCCTTAATTATGCTGTCAGCCTCTTGCGGCCCTTGGCCCGACGTGAACTAATCACATCACGACCGCCTTTTGTCTGCATTCTGGCCCGAAAACCGTGTGTGCGCTTTTTTTTGAGTTTGCTTGGCTGGTAAGTGCGTTTCATTGTTTCTCTTTACCGCCTGCTTGTGACGGCTTCTCTGCTAACTTATAAAGGCCGGGTATAATACTGCCCGTATCTTAATATTGTCAATTTATATACCTTGCTGTTTTTCCTTGCCGGTGTGGATAACCTGCGCAATCGGGTATAAACTTTCCCTTCTCTTCCCGTTTCTTTTCTTCTGATTATTGCGAGGTGTGGTTTTGGCTTTGTCTTCCTGGAAATACTGTCTTGACCGTCTTGAGGGAGAGCTTGCGCCACAACAATTTAACACCTGGATAAGGCCGCTACATGCGGTTGAGGATAATTCGTCAATCCTGCTCCTGGCGCCGAACCGTTTTGTGATGGACTGGGTAAACGATCAATATCTTTCAAAAATCAAGGAACTGGTAAATAAATCTCCTGACAACAGCGAAATCAGCATCAGCATCGAGGTGGGCAGCCAGTCTATCCGGGCCGGTGTGACAAAGAAAAAAACCGAGTCTGTTCGCGTCGAGCCCCAGCAAAGAATAATCAAACACTCAAACAACCTGAATCCTGATTTCACCTTTGACTCCTTTATCGAGGGCAAATCCAACCAGCTGGCCCGCGCTGCTTCTTTACAAACCTCACAAAACCCGGGGAAATCTTATAATCCATTGTTTATCTATGGCGGCGTGGGCCTGGGCAAAACACATTTAATGCACGCCATCGGCCATTCAATACTACAACATACCCCGGGCGCCAATATTGCCTATCTTCATTCCGAGCGTTTTGTCGCAGACATGGTCCGTGGCCTGCAACACAATGTAATCAATGAATTCAAGCGCCACTATAGGAGCCTGGACGCCTTATTGATAGATGACATTCAGTTTTTTGCCGGCAAGGAGCGTTCCCAGGAAGAGTTCTTTCATACCTTTAACCATCTACTGGAAGGGCAACACCAGATAGTGCTGACCTGCGATCGTTACCCCAAGGAAGTAAATGGCCTGGAAGAACGACTGAAATCCCGTTTTGGTTGGGGGTTGACGGTTGCGATTGAACCACCTGAGCTTGAAACCCGTGTCGCCATACTGAACAAAAAAGCTATAAGAAACAATATCTTCCTTCCTGACGAGGTCTCTTTTTTTATAGCAAAGCGTTTCCGCTCAAATGTCCGCGAGCTTGAGGGGGCCCTTAACCGGGTTGTTGCCAATTCCAACCTGACCGGCCGCCCCATTTCCATAGAATTTACCCAGGAAGCACTGCGCGATTTGCTACTGATTCAAGATAAACAAGTCACCCTGGAAAACATACAGAAAACAACCGCAGAATATTACAAGGTACGTATTGCTGATCTGCTTTCAAAACGCCGCAGTCGCTCAATTGCAAGACCCCGCCAGATTGCTATGGCATTATCCAAAGAATTGACGGGTCACAGTTTGCCGGAAATAGGTGACGCCTTCGGTGGCCGGGACCACACAACCGTGTTACACGCCTGCAGAAAAATTTCAGAATTACGCAAGGCAGAACAAAAAATTGAAGAAGATTACAACAATCTGACCAGAATTCTGACAACATAAATTGTGTTTAACCTGTAAAAAAGAGACAGACAAATCCTTGGCTTGTGTTTTTGTTATTATTTACCCACAGGAAACAGCCGCCAAGCGGATGGGTGTGTTAACATAACCAGTCTTTAAATAACTATATGTATTTAAACAATAATTTATACTTATCAACAGACTTTTAAAATGTTAATAAAGAATATAACAGGGTATATATATGAAATTTAATTTACAAAGAGATGAGCTCTTGCCTAGTCTCCAGATTGTGAATAGCGTCGTTGAAAGACGCCACACACTACCAGCCTTGTCCAACCTGCTTATTTCAACAGGAACGTCGGGGATTACCCTGACAGGGACAGATCTGGAGGTTGAACTCATTTCAACTATTAATCAGGGATCCAAAGAAGGGCGTGAATTTACCGTGCCCGCCAGAAAGTTGCTGGATATTTGCCGGGCGTTGCCCGAGGAATCAACGCTTGAATTTTCAGTGGAAAAAGACCAGGTCATCATAAAATCCGGCAAAAGTAGGTTTACCCTGGCAACACTTCCGGCCAAAGATTTTCCTTCAACCGAGACATCTGAGCCCGGCATTGAGTTTGATATTATGCAAGGGGAACTCAAGGCATTGATTGAAGATACCATGTTTGCAATGGCACAGCAGGACGTCAGGTATTATCTTAACGGCATGTTGCTGGAAGTGTGTGAACATTCACTCAAGGCAGTGGCAACAGATGGACACAGACTTGCTTTAAAGGAGATTAAACAGGAAACCGGAACCAAGGAAATGAAACAGATCATTGTTCCCCGAAAAGGCGTGTTGGAGCTGGCCAGACTATTGGCAAACAACGAAGAAAAGGTAAAGCTACAAATAAGCAAAAACCATATACGGATAAAAATTAACAATATCCAGTTTACCAGCAAACTGATCGACGGCAGGTTCCCGGACTATGAGCGGGTAGTGCCTGAAGAATCAAATAATTCTTTAAAAGCAAACCGGGGCGCACTTAAACAAAGCCTGACCCGTGCCTCAATATTATCGAATGAAAAATACAAAGGCGTCAGAATAATACTAAAAAAAGACAGTCTTAAGGCCTTCGCCCACAACCCGGAACAGGAAGAAGCAGAAGAGGAGCTGGAAGTTGAATATTCTGGAGATGAAATGGAAATAGGGTTTAATGTAACGTACTTACTGGACGCAATAAACGCCATCAAAACAGAAAAAGTGATTATGGCGACAACAAACCCGGACAGCAGCTGCCTGCTGTTGCCGGAAGACAAAAACAGTTGTAAGTATGTTGTTATGCCCATGCGCCTTTAATAATGCGGCTGGCGGAACTGGATATATTTAATGTAAGAAATCTGGTAGAAATTCATATGGAATGTGATCCAGGCATAAATATTATCAGTGGAAAAAATGCCGCAGGGAAAACCGCAATTCTGGAAGGAATACACCTTTTGGCCAGGGTCAGTTCATTTAGAACCCCAAGAATTAAGGACGTAATCCAGTTTGGCAAGCCACAGCTCTCAATCACTGCCCGCCTGACAGATGAACGAAATAACATGATCATAACCGGACTTGAAAAGAGCAGTCAGACTACAAAAATCAGGTTTAATGGGTTAAACGTTAACAAGCGATCGGAACAGGCCCGCAATTTACCGGTGTTAACCATATCACCGGACAGTCACCGGTTACTGCAAGGGGCGCCCAGAGAAAGAAGGCATTGGCTGGACTGGTCAATGTTCCACGTGGAACCGGTTTATATGGAAAGTTGGCAGAATTATCACCACGCGCTCCGGCAACGCAACGCATTACTCAGACGCCCCGGGAACCAGGCCCAGTTTGATATCTGGGAAAACGCGCTGGCAAAAGCGTCAGTCTTGCTGCGGCGGGTAAGAAAAACGTATATCAACAGGGTAAAGTCCCAGACCCAAAATATTGCAAACAGCTACATCGGCCAAATCGGCATCGATCTCCGATCGGAAGAACAAGAGACAGAAGCCATCAGGGATGGCCTGAACCAACAAAGAAAAGCGGACATCGCCATGGGATTTACCCAGCAAGGCCAGCACAGAGAGGACATTATCTTTAACATTAATGGTCGCGAGGCAAGCAAGGCCTTGTCCCGGGGTGAAGGGAAATTATTTGTGCTGTTTTTAATTTTGGCCCAGGCGCTTGAATATAAATCAATAAAGCAACAGCAACCTATTATGTTGATAGACGACCTGTCAGCAGAGCTTGATGGTGAGGCCAGGGAAATAATCCTCGAACAACTGCAGCAGCAGGATCTTCAGGCCTTTATAACCACCACCAGCCCGGAGTCTCTGGGCGGCGGCACAGCACAATACAGACAGTTCCACGTGGAACATGGCAAAGTTGCCGTTAGGGCAACACAGTAAAAATATTTGGAGAAAAACCCCATGTCAGAAAAAGACAATTATGATTCTAGTAAAATCAAGGTTCTAAAAGGCCTTGATGCGGTAAGGCGCAGGCCCGGGATGTACATCGGCGACACGGAAGACGGCACCGGGTTGCACCACATGGTGTTTGAAGTGGTGGACAACAGCATAGATGAAGCGCTAGCCGGGCACTGTAAAAACATAAAGGTCACCATACACACGGACGAGTCGATAACTGTGGTTGATGATGGGCGTGGTATCCCGGTGGGCCTGCACGAAGAGGGGAAGTCGGCCGCTGAGGTGATTATGACTACGCTGCACTCCGGCGGCAAGTTTGATGACAATTCATACAAGGTGTCGGGCGGGTTGCACGGGGTGGGTGTTTCAGTAGTCAACGCACTGTCCGACCGGTTATATCTTACGGTATACCGGGACGGGGGCTGTTACCGGCAGGAATATCAGCAGGGCAAGCCGATTGCAGAATTAAAAAAAGCATCAGACTCAGACCGAAACGGCACTGAAATTCATTTTCTGCCCAGCGCGGAAGTATTTAAAAACATAGAGTTTCATTACGATATCCTGGCAAAACGCCTCCGGGAATTATCCTTTCTAAACTCGGGCGTACGCATCGTTTTGTATGATGAGCGCTCCGGCAAACAGGATGTCTTCGAATACCAGGGCGGCATAGCGGCCTTTGTAAAACACCTGAACAGAAACAAAACACCGCTACATGAAAACGTCATCTTTATAGACAAGGAAAAAGACGGCGTGCTCACCCAGCTGGCCATGCAATGGAACGACTCCTACCAGGAAAATATATTTTGTTTTACCAATAACATTCCGCAAAAAGACGGGGGCACGCATTCTTCGGGATTTCGCGCGGCGCTTACCCGGACACTCAATAATTACTTAGAAAAACAAGGGCTTATATCAAAATATAAAATAGCATTAAGTGGCGAAGATGTGCGCGAGGGATTAACCGCGGTATTGTCAGTCAAGGTGCAGGATCCGAAATTTTCTTCCCAGACCAAGGACAAACTTGTTTCCAGTGAGGTCAAGCCGGCCGTGGAGTCAGTGGTCAACGAGAAGCTCCAGGAGTTCTTGATGGAGAAGCCGACTGAGTCCAAAGCGATATGCGAAAAGGTCATCGATGCGGCACGGGCCAGGGAAGCGGCCCGGAAGGCCAGAGAATTAACGCGGCGCAAAACCGTGCTGGATGTGGCTGGCCTGCCGGGCAAGCTCGCGGACTGCCAGGAGAAAGACCCAAAGCTTTCCGAACTGTTTCTGGTCGAGGGGGATTCCGCCGGCGGCTCGGCGAAGCAGGGCAGGGACAGGAAATACCAGGCCATCTTGCCGCTTAAAGGCAAGATCCTGAATGTGGAGAAGGCGCGTTTTGACAAGATGCTGTCTTCTGTCGAGGTCGGGACACTTATAACGGCGCTGGGATGTAGTATAGGGCGGGATGAATTTGATATAGATAAGCTGCGATATCACCGGATCATCATCATGACCGATGCCGATGTGGATGGTTCTCACATACGGACGTTGCTACTGACGTTTTTTTACAGGCAGATGCCGGAGTTGATCGAGCGCGGCCATATTTATATTGCACAGCCCCCGCTTTATAAGGTCAAGAAAGGCAAATCAGAACGCTATCTTAACAACGAGGCCCAGCGCGATCTTTATTTGATGGAGCTGGCCCTTGAGGAAGCGCGGTTAGTGCCGGGGAAAGACGGGCCGCCAATAACGGGGGAGGCGTTGAGTAAACTGGCAGACGCTTATATCGCTTCGCGCCTGGCCTTGCAGTTTCTCGCCAAGCGCTACAGGGCTGAAGTGATCGGGGCCATGCAGACATTGCCGCCGCTGTCTCAGCAGAAAAACAAAGACAGAGGGCAGGTTGAAGGCTGGTTTAATTCGCTTGCCCGGAGCGTCCATGAACAGCACGGCATCAATTGTGAAACAGAAGTGTTTGTTTCTACAAAGGGAGATGAGCACGGTGGTCGGATAACCATGCTGATTCATGGGGCAGAAATAATAAATGTGTTTTCGCCTGAATTTTTTGCCTCCAGGGAATATCAGGACCTGGTTGGGCTGCTTGCGGGCGGTGTTCTGGCCGAAGGGGCCATGATGCAGCGCGCTGACCAATCAGCAGCCGTTGGTTCAATCAACAAGGGTTTTGACTGGTTATTGGAAGAGGCGGCACGGGGGCTGCATGTGCAACGTTATAAAGGCCTCGGTGAAATGAACCCCGAACAACTCTGGGAAACCACTATGGACGCCAAGACGCGCGTTTTATCCCAGGTCAGGATAGAAGACTCTGTGGCGGCAGACGAGATATTTACCACCTTGATGGGGGACCAGGTTGAACCCCGGCGGGAATTTATAGAAAAAAATGCACTGCTGGTGGAAAACCTTGATACCTAGATAACAGTTGCCCGCGCACAAGCCCAAACATCAATCTGTTCAATGCCGGCCCTGGACAGGACGCGGGCAAGCTCGTTTACGGTGGATCCCGTGGTCACCACATCATCTATGATCGTGACATGACGGTATTTCAGTAACATATCCCTGTCTATTGCAAACGCGCCTTTAATATTGCGCCTGCGTTGTTGCGCGGAAAGCCCCGTTTGTGCCGTTGTATACTGTGTCCGGGCACAGGCCCGGCGCTCAACCGGAATCCCGGCTTTTCTGGCCAATGCGCGGGCAAGCTCAAGGGACTGATTAAATCCACGCCCCGTGAGACGCGATGAATGCAAGGGCACCGGCATGAAGCATTCGGGCAGGCCCAGCCCTTGTAGAAACGCATGTTTTAGCATTTGCCTGCCAAAGAAGGCGGCAATATCCAGGCGCGAATTGAACTTCATGTGTTGAATCATCTGGCTTGCAGGATATTCATAGCGGAAAGCACAGAAGACATTTTGCACAGGCCGCCCATGGGACTGCAGGCAGTTGGCGCAGATAACACCCTCTTCGGTGGGCATGGCACAGCCCGGACATGCCCTGTTGTTCCATGGCAGGTCTCTGGAGCATGCGCCACACAACAAGCGCTCGCTATTGTAGAGCAACGCATCACACAAGAAGCAAAGGCCGCGGCCCGGCAGAACAGAACGATTGTTTTTTATCCGCTCGTAAACCACATTGTAAAATTTTGGGTTGACTGCCATGTCGGACGGTGTAACCTCCCTGACGGTTTTAAATAATTAACTGGCGACCCCAATAACTATGCAGAATTCCGTACCCAAGGCGCAAACCGATCTACGGCACGATTGGGCAGAAAGTGAAGTTCTTGAATTGTTCAATATGCCACTTAACGATCTTATCTTTCAATCGCAATCCCTGTACCGACAATTTTTTGATCCGAATAATATCCAGTTAAGCACGCTGCTCAATATTAAAAGCGGTGGCTGCCCGGAAGATTGCGCCTATTGCCCGCAAAGTGCGAGGTATGAAACGGAAGTCAAGGCCGGATCCTTGATGGGGATTGATGAAGTGAAACAGGCGGCGATAGAGGCAAAACAGAACGGCGCCAGCCGGTTCTGCATGGGCGCAGCCTGGCGCAGCCCGAAAGAACGTGATCTGGACAAAGTAATTGATATGGTGAAGGCGGTAAAAGAACTGGGGCTGGAAACCTGTGCAACGCTGGGTATGCTGAGCGATGATCAGGCGCTCAGACTGAAACAGGCCGGCCTCGATTATTACAATCATAATCTCGACAGTTCCCCCGAGTTTTATACAGAGATAATTTCAACCCGTACTTATGACGATCGCCTGAATACATTGCGGGCGGTGCGGACGGCAGGCATGAATGTTTGTTGTGGTGGGATCGTCGGCATGGGCGAGACTTTGGTTGATCGCGCACGCATGTTGATAATTCTGGCGAACATGCCAAAACATCCCGAAAGCGTGCCGATTAATTTACTGGTCAAGATTAAGGGTACGCCGCTTGAACATAGTGCCGATCCGGATCCGTTTGAAGTTGTACGCATGATTGCAGTAACGCGCATCATGATGCCAGCTTCCTATGTCAGGCTGTCTGCCGGCAGGACAGAAATGAGCGACGAGGCACAGGCCTTGTGTTTTCTTGCAGGTGCGAATTCTATTTTCTATGGAGAAAAACTTTTGACCACCGATAACCCGGAGCTGCTGCATGATCAGAGGCTGCTTGACCGGCTCGGCCTCAAGCCCACACATTAACTCACGTCTTAATCGCGCCTTGGTAATATTCACGTGTGTCCACAAAAAGCAGATATACGTGATGCCATAAAGGCGAACATCGGGCAAATCACCCTAGACGGCCTGAAACGCAACCGGCGTGCGCACGATACTCCCCAGGGCCCTGTGATCAGGTTTAACAATAAAAACCTCATCAATTTTTGCAGTAATGATTATCTGGGGCTGGCCAATCACCCTGCACTAATCACGGCGATGAAACAGGGCGTCGATCAATATGGCGTCGGCGCCGGCGCATCCCAGTTGGTTTGCGGCTATACAACTGCACATGAAAAACTTGAAGAAAGAGTGTCTGCGTTTACGGGGAGACAAAGAGCCATTATTTTTTCATCAGGCTACCTGGCAAACCTGTCCATCGTAAATACGCTTCTGGACAGGGCTGACATGGTTCTGGGCGATCGTTTGAATCACGCCTCTATGATCGATGCTGCCCGCATGTCACGCGCGGGATTTAAACGTTACTGGCATGTCGATACTGACGCTTTGCGTAATTTGTTACAGGCCCCCGGTGCTGGTAAAAAACTGGTAATGACGGATGGCGTGTTCAGCATGGATGGAGACATCGCGCCGATACCTGACCTTTTTAGGGTCTGTGCCGAGATGAATGCCTGGCTGGCGGTTGATGATGCCCACGGATTTGGTGTCCTTGGAGAAAGCGGGGGCGGTACGGTCCAGCATTATGGTTTATCAGCACAGGAAGTCCCGATACTCATGGGCACCTTCGGCAAGGCATTGGGTACGGCCGGTGCTTTTATTGCCGGTGACGAGGATGTGATTGAACAGTTTATCCAATCAGCGCGCACGCTAATCTATTCCACGGCCCTGCCGCCTGCATTGGCGTTTGCCACAGTGCGGGCGCTGGATCTGATAAATGAAGAAAAATGGCGGAGAGAACATTTATATGCATTGATAAACCGGTTCAAAAAAGGCGCAAGAGAACTGGGCCTGTCAATAACGGGCTCTGATACAGCGATACAACCGTTGTTAACTGGCGCTGCAGAAAAGGCTGTAGAGTTAAGCAGACAACTGTTAGAAAAAGGATTTAATGTCGTGGCCATACGCCCGCCAACGGTGCCAAACGGAACATCGCGCCTGCGGATCACCCTGACAGCGGCACACAGTGAAGCGCAGGTTGATCAATTGCTTGATGTCCTGAGTGTGCTGGGTTGAGTTATGACCAGGACGGATAAAAATCAAGAACAGGCCGTGC
>Ga0326597_10005893_pt1 | contig 16905 bp, 14 predicted proteins | sample RVTome_12_FD_203789 | JGI IMG/M metagenome (GOLD analysis project Ga0326597, IMG submission 203789) | Soil microbial communities from uranium-contaminated site in the Upper Colorado River Basin, Wyoming, United States - RVT100D185 | ecosystem: Environmental > Terrestrial > Soil > Contaminated >...
TCCGTTGCGGGTGGCTGGCAAGGAGGGTCGTCAACGCCTCTTTGAACCGGTCAATCGACTCGATTGGTATCGTCCATGTCTCAGATGTGAACCGGAAGCCGACGAAGGTACAGCCGTCTCCGGTGGGTGCGAGCTGGGTCTTCGACGGCTTGATTCGCAGCCTCAGTCGCGACGTGAGATAGGTGGACACGTACCGGAGGGCTCGATGCGCCCCCGCCTCGTCTTCGGCGAGGACCACGAAGTCATCGGCATAGCGCACATGCGCGAAACCTTCGGCTTCGAGCGCCGTGTCGAATCCGGTGAGATACAGATTTGCGAGTACCGGTGCGACGGGCGACCCTTGTGGCAGGCCCTTCACCGGTTGATACCAGCGGCCTCGATCGGCGGCCGGGGCCAGAAGCCACTTCAGAATAAGGCGGACACCTCCGTCGTCAACGCCGACGTTGCGAAGCTGGTCGGCCAGCACGCGGTGCTCGACGTTGTCGAAGAACTTCTCGATGTCAGCCGTGACCACCCAGGCCGCCGACGTCAGACTCGTACGCAGAAATATCGCGGCACGACGCGGTCCGAGGAAGGGCCGATAGGCGAAGCTGCGGTCGGAAAACAGCGCGGCGACACGGTCGTTCAGGACCAGGGCGGCCGCGGTCTGCGCGATCCGATCGGCAATCGTGGGCAGTCCAAGGACACGCACCCCGCCCGATGGCTTGGGAATCTGCACGCGCCTTACCGGCGACGGCTGGTACGCGTTCGCCAGGAGCGATTCGTGCAACTGCCGGAGGCGGTGGTCGGCGCGCGGACGGAAGGCCTCGACCGTGACGCCGTCGACGCCCCCCGCCCGTCCGCCGCGCTGCACTCGATACCATGCCTCACGGAGCAGGGCCTCGTCCGCCATCTGTTCGACGAACAGGCTTCGACGGCAGCGTGTGGCCTGGAGCACGCTCAGCGCTTTCATTCATTGAGGGGGCCTGATGGAAGTAGCGAGCGCGCTTTTCTGAGGATGCCGCCCTGACCTCGAGAGTTACCGACGAGGCGCGCAAGCACGGCCTGACGGCTGCAGCCGTCTCGCTGGGCGATCTCGTTGATCGTGAGCCGGTCGACGATCAACGCATGGAGCGTGGCGAGCTCGATTGTCGTGAATCGGCCGGACGCGGTGAATTCCGCCAGTCTGTGCTCGCGCAAGGACGTTGAGACGGGGATGTCGTCGGGCGGTTGCTCGTCGAGTCCCGTCGCGTCCAGGAACCAGATCCCATGGCGCGTGCCCCATCGCAGGGAGCGGCGATGTCCCCAGCAATCGTGTGCTGAAGCGAGACGATACGTGAGAGTGCGTTCGGCGGGTGAATCGAACATAGCTCAACTCCAAGGGGCAAAGCCTGGTAGTTGAGCTCGCTGATCCTTTGCGAATGGCGCTTTGCGCCGAGGCGTCTAACCGTTCGGCGCGTGCGCGACGTGTTGACGAAGAAACGGAACTGAGGGCTTATCGCGATGATCAGTCGCGACCGGGCATTTGGGTTTAGCGGTGACAGAGAAAAAGACTACCGCACCCCACCAGGCGCACTCGCCTGAGACAAGTTTGGACGTCCCATTCCAAACCACCCGCAACCAGAGAAAGTAGACCGGCAACGACGACCCACGCGCCCAAGCGCCCTCAGTTCCTGCCGGGCTTTCCCACCGCAATCGTAACCTTGTGACAGGTCTTCTTCAAGAAGGCGTGCGCCCGTAAGTAGGGCGGCACGCCGAGCCTGTGAAACCCCTTGACGCGGGCGGCTGTAGCTGCCATTGCCTCGAAAACTCGGTGCCGGACAACGGCCGAGGGCCGCTTTCGAGCACGATCGTGCCGTATACCGCATTTTTTAGTATAAGAGGCAGGTGGCGCGCTCTGGCAACGGCGCTCTATCGCCGCCTTAACCGTCGGCGCTGATTCAGTTTATGGACGCGATTCGCACGCGCCCTGTGCCGGCGAGGGTATCGGAGATTTGCGAATTGTCGAATTCCGCAAAAGAACGGGCCATATGCGCATGGAAGGGCGACAATGCTAAGGATGTCGTATAACCTGCCTTACGTTTCCTTCACGACACTGAAGACCTCACGCGCTCACTGAAGACCGCAGCATCTCTCCTCAACCTTCCGGACTCGCCGATTTCGGCGAGTCGACACGACGAATACTTCGGCCGACCACTAGGCACACCACCACTCCGACGTCAGGTCCGCGATGGCTACTTCCGCCCGGCCTCCTTGGTGAAGGCAATGCCACACTTCGCTGCCTTCGGAAAGGAGCAAGGTGACGTTCCCTCCTTCGTCGGTTGTCGGCGACAGGCATTGGCGGCCCGCCAGCGATCGGTCATCCACGGTGCCGGTATGCAAAGATCCGCCGAGTGGCTTGAGCGAACGCGTGGATGCGTCGAGCGTCGCCAAGGCGGAGTCGGCGTGTTGTTAAGTAAGATTGAGCTATGAAGCACGCGACCTCTGGCGCGGCCGTCGTTCCGTGAGGGCTGTGCCCGCCTCTGGTAGGGTGGCGTCGTGAGGATGACGGCCTACTTTGCAGCGATGCGCGTCCGCCCGGATCGGGCAGTCATTCGTGATGAATGGATCGCTCGCGCCGTCAACAGGCCCGTCCGCGAGCAGTTGCAGGTCGATGGTCGGATTCGTTGCTGGGCGCAGATACCGGAGGCGGATGGACGCTATCTCCGGGTTGTCCTGCTGTCTGACAGGGTGACGGTTCACAACGCGTTCTTCGATCGGAGGTTCAAGCCGTGAGAATTCACTACTACGCCGAAACCGACACATTGCACATCGAGTTTCGGGAGACGCCCGTCGCTGAGACTCGCGACCTCGATGAGAACACGCTGCTCGACCTGGACGCCGACGGAAACGTCTGCGCGATTACCGTAGAGCACGCTTCAACGCGCGCAGGTATTCCTCAGTTCTCGTACGAACAAGTCCCGGCGTGACGTGTCCCTCCTTCGTCGCTTGCCCGCGACACGGATTGGAGGTCCGCCACGTGCCCCATGTCCGGTGGTGACTGCGAGCGCCGAGGTGTGGGCATGTCCAGAGCAAAACCGTGGACAGCGTAAGTGCGAAGCGAGCCCGAATGTGCGCATCCAATGACCGAGCCCGACGAGCTGAGCCGGTGTTGCGGAGGACATGCCCACGCCTCGGCGCCAGCCAGCGGCCCGGCGGTTGTAAGTAGAATTGAACAGCATGAAGAACGCGACCCTGGGCGCCGCGGCCGCACGGCCTGCTGAGCGCCGAGAGCCGTTCACCACGATCTCCGGACGCCCTATCGCGCCTCTCTACACGCCGGCCGACATCCCCTCCCTCGACTATCAGCGCGATCTTGGCGACCCCGGCGAGTTCCCGTACACGCGAGGGATTCACGCCTCGGGCTACAGCGGCAAGCTCTGGACGATGAGACAGTTTGCAGGGTTCGGCACGCCGGAAGAGACCAACGAGCGGTATCAGCAACTGCTCGCAGCCGGCGGCACCGGTCTCAGTGTGGCCTTCGATCTGCCCACGCTCATGGGCCGAGATCCCGATCATCCGCTGTCGCTCGGCGAGGTGGGCAAGTGTGGCGTCAGCGTGGCGTCGCTCGCCGACATGGAGATGCTCTTCAGCGGTATCGATCTCGGCGCGATCACCTCGTCCATGACGATCAACTCGCCGGCCGCGATGATTTTTGCGATGTATCTGGTGGTGGCGGAGAAACAAGGCGCCAGCTGGCAGACGCTGTCGGGCACGATTCAGAACGACATCCTCAAAGAATTCATCGCGCAGAAGGAGTACATCTACCCGCCTCGCCCGTCCATGCGCGTGATCGCCGACGTCTTCGCCTTTTGCGCCGCGCAGGTGCCGAAGTGGAACACGATCTCCGTGAGCGGGTACCACATCCGCGAGGCGGGCGCGACCGCGGCGCAGGAACTGGCATTCACGCTGCGCGACGGTGTCGAGTACGTGCAATGCGGGATCGACGCCGGCCTTGACGTGGACGAGTTTGCGCCTCGCATCTCTTTCTTCTTTAACGCGCACAGCGACTTCTTCGAGGAGATCGCCAAGTACCGGGCGGCTCGCCGTATCTGGGCGCACGTGATGCGCGATCGGTTCAAGGCCATCAATCCACGGTCCTGGCAGCTGCGCTTTCACGCGCAGACCGCGGGCGTCTCGCTCACGGCGCAGCAGCCCTATAACAATGTGGTTCGGACGGCGCTCCAGGCGCTCGCCCCGGTGCTTGCCGGCGCGCAGTCGCTGCACACCAACTCGTTGGATGAAGCGTTTGCACTGCCGACCGCCGAGGCGGCCACGCTGGCGCTGCGGACGCAGCAGATCATCGCCTATGAGACCGGTGTCACCGACGTCGTCGATCCGTTCGGCGGGTCGTATTTCGTGGAGAAGCTGACGCGCGACCTGGAGGAGGAAGCGCTGGCCTACTTCGACACCATCGATCGGATGGGCGGAATGGTAGAGGCAATTGAGCGCGGGTACCCGCAGAAGGAAATCGCCGAAAGCGCCTACACGTATCAGAAGGCGGTGGAGAAGCGGGAGAAGATCGTCGTCGGCGTGAACGCGTATGTCGCGGACGCCGAGGCGCCGATCCCTCTGCTGTATATCGACCAGTCCGCCGGGGAGACGCAGCTGACCAGGCTGGCGGAGATGAAGGCAAGGCGCGATGGCTCGGCGGTCCGGCGATCGCTCGACCGGCTGAAGGAGGGTGCGCTCGGTGCCGCTAACACGATGCCGCTACTGCTCGACGCCGTGCGCGCCTACGCGACCGTTGGTGAAATGTGCGACGCCCTCCGTGACGTGTGGGGCGAGTACGAAGAGATTCCGGTAATCTGAAGAATGGCTCACAAGACACGCGTTATCATCGCGAAGCCGGGCCTCGACGGCCACGACCGGGGCGCCAGGGTGATCGCCCGCGCGCTGCGCGACGCGGGGATGGAAGTGATCTATACGGGTCTCAGGCAGACACCTGAGCAGATCGTCTCGGCCGCGCTCCAGGAGGACGCGGACGTCATTGGCCTGTCTATTCTCTCCGGCGCGCACATGCACGTCTGTCCGCGCATCATGACGCTGCTCGAGGCGGAGGGGCTTCGCGACGTGCTCGTGGTCGTTGGCGGCATCATCCCCGATGTGGATATTCCGAAGCTGAACGAGATCGGCGTGCGGGGCATTTTTCTTCCGGGCACCACGATGCAGGACGTCGTGGACTTCATCAAGGAGAACGCCCCGTCTCGACTGGAAACCGCCTGAGTATCACCGTTCGGGAACAGATCGACCGATTCCATCACACACAGCATGCCTGACGTACACCACGCGGACCATCCGATCACACTTCCCGAGAAGCCGGCGCTGGAGGGTCTCGAGGCGAAATGGAACGCCCGCTGGGATGCCGAGGGCACGTACCGGTTCGGCCGGGAGCGCGCACGGGCGGACGTGTATTCGATCGACACGCCGCCGCCGACCGTCAGTGGGTCGCTGCACATCGGCCACGTGTTCTCGTACACGCATACCGACGTCATTGCCCGTTTTCAGCGGATGCGGGGCAAGGCGGTCTTCTACCCGATGGGCTGGGATGACAACGGTCTGCCGACCGAGCGTCGGGTCCAGAACTATTACGGTGTTCGGTGCGATCCGTCGCTGCCGTACGACCCTGGCTTCGAACCGCCCGAGAAAGCTGGCAAGCAGGCAGTGTCGGTGTCGCGACCCAATTTTATCGAGCTGTGCAACCGCCTGACCGCGGAGGACGAAAAAGCCTTCGAGCACCTGTGGCGTCATCTCGGCCTCTCGGTCGACTGGTCGATGACCTACGCCACCATCGATAGGCGCGCGCAGCGTGTCTCGCAGACGGCATTTCTTCGTTTGCTGCGGCGCGGCGCCGCATACCAGCTCGAAGCGCCGACGCTGTGGGACGTGGATTTTCGCACCGCGGTGGCGCAGGCGGAACTCGAGGATCGCGAACAGCCCGGCGCCTATCACCGCATTCGGTTCGCACGACCGGGCCTCCCCTCGTCACCCGGCGCTGGCGGTTACGTGGAGATCGAGACCACCAGGCCAGAGTTGATTGCGGCCTGCGTCGCGCTGGTGGCTCATCCCGACGACGAGCGATACAAGCCGTTGTTTGGAACCCACGTAACGACCCCACTGTTCGGGGTGTCTGTACCGGTACGCGCCCACGCGCTGGCCGACCCCGAGAAGGGGAGCGGCATCGCCATGATTTGCACCTTCGGCGATATCACCGACGTGACGTGGTGGCGCGAGCTGTCGCTGCCGGTCAGAGCCGTCATCATGCCGAACGGCGCGCTTCGCCCGGTGTCCTGGGGCACGGACGGATGGGAATCGCGCGATCCGGCAGGCGCGCAGCAGGCCTACGACCAGCTGGCCAATCTCTCCGCGGCGAAGGCGCGCGCCCGCTCGGTCGAGCTGCTTCAGGAATCTGGCGACCTGATCGGCGAGCCGCGGCCGATCACGCACGCGGTCAAGTTTTTCGAGAAGGGTGACAGGCCGCTTGAGATCATCACCAGCCGCCAATGGTTCATCAAGACGGTGGACCACCAGGAGGCGCTCGTCGCCCGTGGGGGCGAGTTGCAGTGGCATCCTGAGTACATGCGGCATCGGTACGACAACTGGGTGAACGGCCTGACCGGGGACTGGTGCATCAGCCGGCAACGGTTCTTCGGTGTGCCGTTTCCCCTCTGGTACCCGCTGCGCGCCGACGGCAGCATCGATTATCAGCGCCCGCTCGTTCCGGACGAATCGCGACTTCCGATGGATCCCTCGACCGACGTGCCGGACGGCTACGATGCCGTGCAGCGCGGGGAACCCAACGGGTTTGTGGCCGACCCGGACGTGATGGACACGTGGGCCACCTCCTCGATGACTCCGCAGATCGCGGGCGGCTGGCTCGAGGATACGGACCTGTATGGGCGCGTCTTTCCGATGGACCTGCGCCCGCAGGGCCACGACATCATTCGCACGTGGCTGTTCACCACCGTGTTGCGGTCGCATTTGGAGCAGAACGCGTTGCCCTGGACGCATGCGGCAGTTTCTGGATTTGTGACCGATCCGGACCGCAAGAAGATGTCGAAGTCCAAGGGCAATGTCGTGACGCCGATGGGTTTGCTCGAGAGCCACGGGTCCGACGGCGTTCGCTACTGGGCGGCGAGCGGCCGGCCTGGCGCCGATACGGTCTTCGATCCGGGGCAGATGAAAGTGGGCCGACGGCTGGCCATCAAACTTCTCAACGCGGCCAGGTTTGCCCTCATGCAGGCAGACCCTCGTGGCCCGATCGTCGAGCCGCTCGACCGCGGGATGCTCAGCAGTCTGTCGCAGCTCGTCGGGGACTCGACCGACCAGCTCGAGGCGTATGACTATGCGCGGGTGCTCGAACGAACCGAGCGCTTCTTCTGGTCCTTCTGCGACGATTATCTCGAACTGGTGAAAGCCCGGCGGTACGGCGACTTCACCCCAGACGCTGCGGCCTCGGCCAATAGTGCGATGCTGGTGGCGCTCTCGACGCTGCTGAGGTTGTTCGCGCCGTATCTACCGTTCGTGACGGAGGAGGTCTGGTCCTGGTGGCGGCCAGGGTCGATCCATCAGGCGACGTGGCCGACGAGCGACGAGGTTGTCGCGCCGATCGGGGGTGCCGACGCCGCCGCTGTCACCGTGTTTGTTCAGTGCCAGCTCGCGTTGACGGAGATCCGGCGCATCAAGGCGGTGGCCAAGAGACCGGTCAAGGCGGTCATCGACCGTGCGGTGCTGCCGGCGGCCTTCGAGTCGTTACGTCCGGCCGAGAGGGATTTCCAGGCCGCTGCCCATATCCGCGAGCTGGTGTTTGCCGATGTCGCAGAACCCGATTTGGCGTTCGCCGAGGAGCCTGTCGCGTGAAGAGAGTTCCCTTCGAACCGCTCGATCCCGGCATCTACCGGGAAATCGTGCGCCGTGCGCTGGCTGAGGACTTCGGCTGGGGCGACATCACCACCGAGACGGTGATCGACCGCGATCAGACGGCTCATGGGATCATTCTGTCGAAGTCGTCGTGCGTGATTGCAGGCCTCGATATCGCGTCCGAGGCGTTTCGTCAGCTCGATCCCAGGGTTGTCGTCGAGGTTCGGTGCACGGACGGCGACCGCGCTGAGCCGGCCACGGTCGTGGCGGAGTACCGCGGGCAGGCAGCGGCTCTGCTGACGGCCGAACGCACCGCACTCAATTTCCTCCAGCGGCTGTCGGGGATCGCCACCGTGACGCGCCAGTTCGTGGAGGCCGCCGCCGGACGGGTTGTCGTGCTCGACACGCGCAAGACGACGCCGCTGCTCCGCGCGCTCGAGAAGTACGCCGTGCGCGCTGGTGGTGGTGTGAACCACCGCGCCGGCTTGGACTCTGGCATATTGATCAAAGACAACCACGTGCGCGTCGCCGGAGGCGTCGAGCAGGCCGTGACGCGGATGCGCGCGGGCAATCGCGAGATGCCGACGGAGGTTGAGGCGCAGACGCTTGACGAAGTAGACGCGGCGCTGCGCGCGGGCTCCGAGATCATCCTGCTCGACAACCTATCGACACCAGATATCGTGGAGGCGGTGAAGCGTTGCCGCGGACGAGCGAAGACCGAGATTTCGGGCGGCGTGACGCTCCAGCGCATGCGCGAACTGGCGGCAACAGGCGCCGATTACATCTCCGTCGGCGCGCTGACCCATTCTGCGCCTGCCGTCGACCTCAGCTTCGAACTCGAGCCTCATTGATACAGTCTTCGCCTCCACGGGCCACGGAGACGCGGAGGCATGGAGGGGCTATCGATGTCAGATCCACGTCCGCAGCCGCTGCCTGATGAATTCATCGAGCCGCTGGCTCGCGCCGCGGACCGGCTCGGCCCGTTTGCGCGCCAGATACTCTGGTATCCGGAGGTGTCGTCCACCAACGACCTTGCTGCCGCCATGGCGGAGCGCGGGGCCCGCGAAGGCTCGGTCGTGGTGGCCAACGGCCAATCGGCCGGTCGGGGTCGCCAGGGGAGAAGCTGGGCGTCGCCGGCTGGCGCCGGCCTGTATGTCTCGACGGTGCTGCGACCGTCGGAGTGCACGCTGCCGCTGCTGACCATTGCGGCGGGAGTCGGCGTGGCCGACGGCATTCGGATCGCGACCGGACTCGTTCCCGATCTGAAGTGGCCGAACGATGTGTTCGTCAGTGGACGCAAGGCGGCGGGCGTGCTTGCGGAGGCGACGTCCTCCGCCGCTGGGACGTGCGTGGTTCTTGGGTTCGGGATCAACGTGTCGCCGGCTGCATACCCGCCAGAGGTCGCCGCGCGCGCGACGAGTCTCGAGCGAGAGTTAGGGCGGGCCGTGGATCGCGGGTTGTTGCTGGCCGAATGCCTGTGCAGCCTCGCCGAGCGATATCAAGACCTTGTAAGCGGCCGGCGTGAGGCGGTGGTGGAGGCGTGGCGCGGCCGCGCGGCCGCGACGGCTGGACGCCGGGTGCAGTGGAACGAGGCGGGCGGCGCTCGCGAGGGGGTCGCAGACAGTATCGATGACACGGGCGCGCTCGTCGTGCGTACGAACGCAGGCCTCGCACGCGTCACGTCAGGCGAGGTGCGATGGGTGTAGACGACGATCCTGGATCCTATTGTCGAGAGGTAGAGGCCTATCTGTGCCGCAAGAACGATGGTCATCTGATCCGCGTCGTTGGTCCGGCCTTCGAGCAGGTCTGTGGCTGGGCGACGCGCGGGATCCCGATCACGATCGTGTTCCGCGGTATCGACCGCCACTTCGAACGGTACTACGCGAAGGGACCGCGCCGCAGGCCGGTGCGCGTGGAGTTCTGCGAGGCGGATGTGCTGGACGTGTTCGACGACTGGAAACGTGCGGTCGGCGTTCAGTCCATCGCGCCGGCGGAAGCCGACCTCTCAGACGAGGACGGCGCCTCCAGGAAACGGGGGACGCTGCCGGCCCATCTCGACCGTGTCGTTGCACGGCTCACCGCACTCCGCTCTGGTGAGGACCGCTCACATGACGCGACGCTCGACGAGATCGTCCGAGAACTCGACGTGGTGAGGGCCGGCTCCAGAGGACTGCGGGGTCACGCGCGCGAGGATCTGCTCGAGCGGCTTCGCACGCTCGATCTCCACCTGCTGGAGACGGCGCGCGCGGGCTGTGACGCCTCGACCTTGCAGCGCCTGGCGGCCGAGGCGGACGTCCAGCTGGCGCCGTTTCTGGCGCGGATGTCTGCAGACGTGTACGCGCAGTCGAAGCAAGCGTGCATCGATCGCCTCATCCGAGAACAGCTCCGCCTTCCGGCGATCAGCTTTGACTGACGCCGCAATCACGTTGCCGGCCACGGAGGCACAGAGGCACGGAGACAAATTTCCAAACGATGTCCTCCGAGTCTCCGTGGCTCCGTGGCACGTGGAAATGGAAGGGTGCGAAGGTGCGAAGGGTGCGAAGGTGCGAAGGTGCAGCCCGGATCAGAAATTACAATTGAGATAGAAAAACCGGTCGTCGGTGGCCGAATGTTGGCGCGCCATGACGGGCAGATTGTTCTCGTGTGGGGCGCGATTCCAGGCGAGCGCGTTCGGGCACGCGTCGAGCGCGTCGGCCGGGGCGTGCTGTATGCGGAGACGTCTGAGGTGCTCACGTCCTCGGTGGACCGCCGCGATCCGGGAGCCGACTGGCGATGTGGCGGAAACGTGTTTGCGCACATCGCCTACGAGCGCCAGACGCGGCTCAAGGCCGAGATTATTCGTGACGCGCTTGGACGCATCGGACGCGTGTCGATACCGGCGCCACCTGATGTCGTGGCGTCACCGGAACGCGGCTACCGGATGCGCGCGCGCTTGCACGCACGGGGTCGCCGGCTTGGATTTTTGCTCGAAGGCAGCCACCGCCTCTGCAACGCGGGAACCACAGGTCAGCTCCTGCCCGAGACCGTCGAGTGGGTCGTGGCGGCCGAGCGCGTCATCGCGCAGGAACGGTTGAGCGGTCTGGTTGGCGTGGAGATCGCCGAGAATATGCGCGCCGACGAACGCGTCTGCCATCTCCATCTGGAGGCGGGCACGAATGCGGCGCCGTTCGCCAGGCTCGCGGATGCCGGTCGGCTCACGGGGCTATCGGCCGAACGCGCCGATCGACCCGGCGTCGAGCAGCTCATGGGCGTTTTCTGTGTGAGCGACGTGCTGCCGGTTGGGGCAGCCGATGCGACATCGGCGCTGCACCTTCGCCGCGACGTTCGCTCATTCTTCCAGGGAAACCGTTTCCTGCTCGAGCGACTCGTCCGTCACGTCATCGGGCTCGTGCCGCCGGGACCGGTCGTCGATTTGTACGCCGGCGTTGGCCTGTTTGGTCTGTCGCTGGCTGCGGCGGGTGGCGAGGCCGTCACGCTGGTCGAGGGCGATCGGACGAGCGGCGCCGACCTGAGTGCCAACGCCGAGCCGTTTGGGCCGCGGGTCACCGTGGACAGGCGCAGCGTTGAGGCGTTTCTTCGGATGGACGGTCCCGCGGGTCAACCGCGCGGAGCCAACCCTGCTCGACACGCGGAGGGAGGCGATGCGGCCACGGCGGCTACATTTATCGTTGACCCGCCGCGCACTGGCCTCTCGAACGAGGCGCTCGGCGGCATCGTGAGCAGACGGCCCGCGTGCATTGTCTACGTGTCGTGCGATATCGCGACGTTCGCGCGCGACACGCGAACGCTGCTCGACGCAGGCTACGAACTCGGCGGCCTAACCGGTATCGACCTGTTCCCCAATACGGCCCACGTGGAAACGATTGCCACGTTCTCGCGCGACCTGTGATTCACTGGTTGCAGGCCTGAACAAACCCTTCGAATAGCGATGTGAACTCCCCGGTGCGGTAGAAATTTTCCGGGTGCCACTGCACCCCAAGGCAGAATCGGCGCGCCGGATCCTCGACCGCTTCGACCACGTCATCAGATGCGGCCGCGGTGATCAAAAGCCCCGCGCCGATCGCCTTCAGCGCCTGACGATGACGGCTGTTCACACGATAACTGTCGGCGCCGGTGAAACGCTCCTGCGTGAGAGTGGCGAGCAGCGACCCTTCTTCAACCCAGATATCGTGTGCGAGCGCGGACGGCTCGTAGGGCGGGGAGGTCAGCCTGTGTTCGAGCGAGTCCGGAACCTCTGTCGAGATGTCCTGTACGAGCGTGCCGCCGCGTGACACGTTCAGTACCTGGATGCCTCGACAGATCGCGAACACCGGCAGGTCGGCGTCGAGCGCACGCCGAACCAGATCGATGTCGTAATCGTCGCGACCGGCTTCGGCGGCGGAGAATGAGAAACGCGACGCCTCGCCGTAGCACGACGGGCTTACGCCTCGGCTACCGGTGAGCAGCAGTCCATTCGCCACGCCGATGACATCCTCAGGATCGGCTGTGACCTGATCGACCACCCACGGTGTACCGCCGGCCAGGCTGATCGACGCCTCGTAGTCGGGCATCTTGCTGCACCAGGCGATCGCGATCACGGGCATATCGATCTCTGGTGTGACGGCGCGACAGTGCGACGGTGCGACGGTGCGTCCGACGATGCCTCAGGCCGACCGCGCGTTCGATGGTGGCGCCGCGCGCACCAGACACAGGCACCTTCGCACCGTCGCACCATCGCCCCTTCGCACCCTGGCCCCTTGGTACTCACATCCGTGGGGGGACTTCGATGCCCATCAGATTCAGGGCGCGGGTCAGCTGGTTGCGCACGTAGATCACCGCGCCAGCCCGCCATCGCCGTACGTCGTCGCGCTCTTCGTTCAGGATTTGCGAGCGATGGTAGAACGCGTTGAACGCCTGGGCGAGCGAGAACGAGTATTTCGCCAGCACCGAGAACTCGAGCGTGCGGATGACCTGCTCGACGATTTCATCCAGACGGGACGCGTCCAGCACCAGCGACCAGATCTCATGGCTTCCGTTGTCGCCGGCAAGTTCCCCGGCGGGGATGTCCGTCAGCGAGGCGAGCAGCGCCGCCTCGTCCAGGCCGTCCCGCTGCAACAGCTTCTGGAAGATGTTGTTTGCGCGGACAACGGCGTACTGGATGTACGGCCCGCTCTCGCCATCGAAGCTCAGTGCCTCCTCGAGATCGAAGGCAATGAGTTTGCCGCGCGAGAACTTGATCAGGAAATAGCGGACAGCCGCAATGCCGATCATCCGACCGATGCGTTCGCGCTCGCTGTCGCTGAGCTCCGGGTTGCGCTCGGCCACCTCGCGGCCCGCGTTGCGCATCAGCGTATCCAGCAGGTCGTCCGCTTTCACGCCCAGACCTTTGCGGCCGGAGACCTCGACGAACGGACGTGTTGCGTCCTCGGAGTCAGCGGCGGGCGCATGCCCGAGCTCCCGGGCGGTCGCGTGCGACAACGCCACCATTTCGTACGAGAAGTGGTGCGACCGCTCGGCCCCTTCGGGGTGCCCGGCGGCCACGAGCGCTTGCTTCAGGAGCTTCTGCAGGTACGACTGTCGGACGTCGATCACGTTGTACACGTAGGCCGCGCGTCCGAACGGTGGATGGTCACGCTCGCCGTCCGTCGAGCAGGTCGCCCACAACGGGCCGCGCGGTTCATCGACAAAGATGCGGTACTGAAAATCTCTACCGAGCAACCCCAGCTTCCAGAACTGGTACGCGATGTCCTTGCCGACGTAGGTCACGACGCCGTTCGAGCGGACGATCACCTTTTCCCGCTCAGCCGCCTCCTCTTCATCGGGCTCGCTTTGGGCTGTGGGCTCTGGGCTGTGGGATTTAGGATTCGGGCCGTCCTCCTCGATAGCCATTACCCAGCATCCCGCCAGCCGTCCCTCGGTCTGGAGGTACACGGCGCCGCTGGCCTTGAGTACGTCGAACGCCTGCGCCCAGAACTTCAGTCTGAGGATGTCGCCTTCCCACGTAAGCAGGTCGTAGTCCACATTCATCCGCGCCATCGTCTTCAGATGGCAGCGGACGATTCGATCGGCGATGAATCCGCCGATCGCGGCCGCGTCGCTGCCGCCACGCTCGATGTCGTGGAGCGTGGCCGTGCGGTGCGACAGCCGTTCCTTATCTCCGTCGTACCACGCGGTGACGCGCGCGTAGAGGTCCCAGCAGTAGTAGTCGAAACGAGTCGAATCAGCGATGTCGCGGATCTGATCGAGCGTTTGTTCTTCGAGTACGCGGAAGCCGACCACGACATCGGCCACCTGCACACCAGTGTCGTCGATGTAGTTCTGTACTTCGACCGGGACCCCGCGGAATCGCAGCACCCGGACGAGCGTGTCCCCGAGCGCGGAGTTGCGCAGGTGACCGATGTGTGCCGCCTTGTTGGGATTGATCGCCGTGTGTTCGACGATCGCCTTGGCCGGCACCGCCGAGGGCGCGTTCGCGTCCGGCACCAGTCGATCGAGCAGAAACCCGCGTCGTTCGAGGAAGAAATTCAGGTAGCCGTTGGGAGCCGCCACAACGCGCGTCACCCCGTTCAGCGTGCCGAAGGCTCCGGCAATCTCCTGCGCGATCGCACGGGGAGCCTTCCGCAGCCGGCGCGCCAGCTCAAACGCGATCGGCGTGCCGAGGTCGCCGAGCTCCCGGCTGGGCGGGTACTCCAGGACCACGATGCTCGCGTCCGCCTGGTCGAGTGAGTAGAGCTCGGTCAGGCGGCGGGTCACGTGTGCACGGACACGTTCTTGGACGGGCAGGATCATTGGCGATTCGCGATTGCTGATGGGCGATCGATTCGTGACTGTCGGTGAATCCGCGATTTGTGATTATGGTTCCGCTGCGGTACGCTTTTCACGTGGTTCGTGATCCCCGGGTGCATCAAGTACGCGCCCGTGCATAGTCGTCTGGCGTATTGATGTTCAGAAGCAGTCGGCCGTCGCGATTGAACGGCGCCAGTTCATCCGGACCGATTTCCCGCACCGCAAGATCCACTAACGCGTCGCCGACGCCTAGCTCTCCGGCCGTGATACGGCCGTGCAGATGCCCGGCAATCCGTCGCGCGTACGAGGCACACAGGGGATGACGGCTCCGCTCGTCGCGCGGCACCGCAGCGTCGGCGTCTCTGCCTCGCTCCATGAGATATATCAGAAACGGCGCGTTCAGAAACGGCATGTCGCAGCCTATCACCAGCACTTGTTCCGTCGGCGCGTCCATCAGCGCCGTATAGAGACCGCCCAGCGCTCCGGTTTCGGCGATGCGATCGGCCACCACCCTGGTGTCCCCGGCCCGAACGCGCGATCGGTCGCTCGCGACGATCACGATGTGTGGGGTGAGGCCCCGCAGCAGCGACAGCTGGCGTTCGAGGATCGAACTCGTGCCGACGACGAGGGCACTCTTGTCGATTCCGCCGAGCCGACGGGCGTGTCCGCCCGCCAGGATCGCTGCTGTCCAGGAAATGCCTCCATTAAATCATGATTGAGACCGACATCGGACGGCTGCTCGTCGCGAGTCTGCATCAGGCGATCGCCGACCTCCTGCCGATGCGGCTGGAGTTCTACGAGGCGTGGCTGAACCCGGCCGGCTTGCGCGACGGTCGGATCGGTCTCGCACCGCTGGCCGCCGTTCTGAGTTTTCTGCGCCAGGAAGGGGAGCCGTACCGGCTCGTCGCGGCGCGTGCCGGCGAGTACACCGCCGAATGGACGGTCGCCAACCTGTCGGCGTTCAAGGGCGCCGTCATCCGGGCGGCGCCACCAGCCCTACGCGCCCGTCTGGTGATGCGCCTGGCGCGCTCGATCGTTCGCAGCACCTGCCGAAGCAGTCGGGCCCGCGTCCGTTGGCGCAAGGGTAGGGCAACCGTAAGCGTTCACGCCTCCATTTTTTGCAGGGTGCGCAGTCCCGTCGAACAGCCATTGTGCGAATTCTACGTGGCAGCCATCCGCCGGTTGATGATGCTCTTCGGGCTCGATGCCGAGATAGGTGTCGAGCAGTGTCTGGCGATCGGGGCCGATCACTGTCTGATGGTGCTACGCGTACGACCAGCGGGAGTGGCCGAATGAACCAGCGTGGTGCCAACCGCTCGGTGCGTGGGCGCGTCAAACCGTGCTAAGCTGCGCAGCGGCTAAATCATGGCAGATGAGGAAGTGCACGAGATCGAGCTGAAGGGTAAGCAGCTCGTGTTCCTCTTTATGGCGGCTACGGTGTTGGCTGTCGTTATCTTCCTGTGCGGCGTCATGGTCGGCCGCGGCGTTCCGACCCGTGCGGCGTCCGAAATCGACATCCCCGACCAGGCCAGTTTCAACGCCACAGAGTCTGCGGAGCTGTCCCCCGTACGGGCGGTTTCCACTGACGGCATCGCGCCCACTACGGCCCAGGAAACCCTGACCTACGCAACGCTTCTCGAAGAACCCGATCCGCCCGCGGAAACGCTTCCGCCCGAGCCCGCGGCCGCCGTACCGGAGCCGGCGGCCGTCGTACCTGAGCCGGTCGTCGCGTTGCAGCCTGCGCCTGAGCCCGTCACGCCGGAGCCTGCGCCCGCGCCGCCTCCGCTTGCTCGGCCGCGGCCTGCCGTTGCGCCGGTGACTGCCACTGCGGACACCACGCTCGCTGAGCCGCCCGGTGCGGGTTTCGTCGTGCAGGTGGCAGCGGTTCGCCAGCGCGCGGAGGCGGACACGATCGCCAGCCGACTGAGCACCAAGGGCTATCCCGCGTTCGTCACGATAGCGGGGTCCAATTTCCGCGTGCGCGTCGGGAAGTACACCGATCGCCGCGAGGCGGAAACAGTCGCCGGCAGGTTGAAAGCGGAAGAACGGTTCGAGCCCTGGATCACGCGCTGATCGCGCTTTTCTCGCAAAATCCTTAGCAAATCTACGCGTCTCTTACTGGAGTGGTCCCTGTGTGGTCCGCTTGGTATTCCTCAATAGATCACTATCGATCACTTGCCGGACCACGCTGGCGGACCACTCTTTTGGACCACTCTCGTCGCCCCGTAGAACCACGGCGATCCTTCCCTTGACACCGCTTCA